>OEIV010000571.1_pt1 | contig 19493 bp, 24 predicted proteins | sample 1539231 | NCBI WGS metagenome assembly OEIV01 (sample SAMN03794762, study PRJEB22550) | activated sludge metagenome | feature: wastewater treatment plant; material: activated sludge; isolation source: Wastewater treatment plant of a petroleum refinery complex | place: Argentina: Buenos Aires ...
TCTTGTCCGCCCAAATCTGGAGCACCTCTGCGTCCAGCGCCGCCTCTTCGGGCAGCGTGTCGGCCAACTCCTTCAGGTCAACCACGATGTCCAGCCGCGGATAGCCCTGTTGGGCGATGACACGGCTCAAGTCCCTGAGCGTTCGCATCAGCGTGAGGCACGTGAACAGCGCGGCTTGGACGGCCGATCTCCCCTTCGGATGGCCGGGCATCGGATCGAAGGCGGCATAGACGACCGTGGGAACCGCGATGGGCTTGAAGACGCCGCGGATGTCCCACTGCCCCAACTGCCAGTAGTCACCCCGGTCTGGGTGGTTCTGCCGTCTGAAATCGAAGAGGATGGGATCGATGACGGCCAGATCGACGGGCGCGCGGCCCTGCTTGTCGAGTACCAACTCTGCGGCGACAGCGCCGCGCAGGTAGACGGATAGGAATAGCTGGTTGAACAGGACGTCGACGCTGCCATAGAAGCCGGACAGTTGTTCGATGAAGGCGTTGAGGGCGTACTGACCGGCGCGGTGTGTTCGGCGGCCGTCAGGGTAAACGGCGGTCAACTCATAGCCGGCATTACCCATGCGCAGGATATTGGAGGCTTCACGGCTGATCTCAGGCGACAGGTCGACCAGGAGCGCCGCCAGTTCGGGCAGCGAAACCTTGTCGAAGGCCGCCACGTCCAGATTGCCGTCACGCCAACGGTACTCCGCAGGATACGCCGTGGCGCTGTAGAGGGTTGAGCCTGCTCCCAGGCCCGGCCCTACTGCTACCCTGATACGCCGCCCGGCCCACGCGCCGGGCATGACCTTGAGCTTGCCGCCATCCTCTTCGTCCATATGCCCCAACTCATATGCCCCAACCCTTTGTAGCGGCCTGCTTGAGCGCACCGCCCACCTTCCGTTGTTTCTTGGATTCAAACCGAAGGATGGCCTGGGTTAAGGCGTCTACCTGATCATTATACATAGAGGCAGGGAAGTTTGCACACTCGTCTATGAGATCAAATACCCAGGGCGCAAGCGCCGGATGAGGCAGGTAGATATTCCCCGACTCGACAAAGGGGGAAACGGAGTGGGCACGTGCCTCTTTGCTTTCACGCGGGTTAATCGGGATTATTCCCGCAATCTCTGACTTCAGGGTTTGGATGATGGCCGGGCCGTTGGCCTTCTCTTCGATCCACTTGGCCTTCGCCAGAGGATGGCGTTCTGTCGTCTGGCGGATGGCCGTCAACGTCTCCGGGAAGCTGAAGCGATCCCTGACCTGATCCAGTAGGTAGTAGTTGCCGCCGCTCTTGGACCATACCTGGCCGACCACGTAGGAGCTGCTGTCGGCGTCTTTGAAAGAGGCGTCCCACGACTGGGCGACCAGTGACCAGACGGCCGGAGCCTCGACGGTAACGGCCATGTGGGTCGTGCCGTCCGCCAGGCGCACCGAGACGGGCGGCAGGCTGCTCCCCTTCGGCTTCCAGAAGCGCCACCAGATGGGGTTGAAGATATTGCCGCCCACGCCGCTGGGCCGCTGTTGCAGTTGCGCGGCCGATCCCATCGTGCCCAGCGACACCTTTATCTTGGTAATGCTCCCCGGCCCAAACCGCTCCGGCCACAGCAATTGGCCCCGCCGCCGTCTGGGATCGCGCCAGCCGATGGACGTGGACGGTGATGGGCTATCCGGCTCATACTCAGTCGGGATAATGAGGCGGTCGTACACGTCGCCGCCCTGGGTTTCCAACTCTGCCAGATGGCCAACGATGTCGCGCTGGTGCAGGCGCTGGGCGATGATGACCTTCACCGCCGTCTTGGGGTTGTTGCCGCGCGTCGAGATCGTCTCATCCCACACCGAGTTCGCCCTCTCCCTCTGGGCCAGGGAGAAGGCATGTTCGCGGCTCAGGATGTCGTCGGCCACGATGTAGTCAGCGCCCAGGCCGGTTGACCCGGCCAAGCCCTGGGCGATCATGTGCCCGCCCTGGCGATTCTCAAACCAACTCTTTTGCCGCTGCTCCCAGGCCAGTTGGAAGACGGAGCCGAACTGACGCTGATACCAACCTGACTCGATAATCCGCCGCCGCTTCAGGTTGTCTCTCGTGCTGAGGGCTTGCCGGTGGGAGATGAACAGCCATTGGGTGTAGGGCATGAACGTCCACACCCACACCGGCCAGAAGACGCTCACCAGCAGACTCTTCATGTGCCGCGGCTGGATGTTGATGATGAGGTTGCGGATGAGTTGAAACGTGGCCGCTTCCAGATGGGAGGCGATAGCGTCTATGTGCCAGTTGTGTTGGTAGGGCGTGTTCGGCTCTACCACGTGCCACGCTTCCTGGATGAAGCGCACCAGCGTCATCGGCGGAAGGCTGATCCCGTCGAGCAGTTGGGACACCTCATCCTTCTCTGCCTCAGTCAGATATGGCTCCAAATCCGAGTAGCTGGCGACCAGCCGCAATATCTCCGCCGCGTTCATTGTCCCTATTGTAGCGAAGTCGTTTCGATTTTGTTGTGTGGGGCTAAGTAGAAATGCTTACCAGGGCAGGCCCGGCGCGCCGCGGGCTAAACGGGCCGCTAGAACAATAACAATGCTTGACAATTAGGGAAAGTTCATGCTAAACTACACTCTGGCAGCGTTGAATCGGCAACTCAACAAGGATGTACACCTCAGTCTCCTAAGCTGCCCGAAGAGACGGCAACCCCAACTGCCGTCTCTTCATCTTTTATCTCCCGGTCAGAGAAGAAATAGAAAAAGGGACGGCCGCCCCAACGCGACCGCCCCTTATCAACCTCAGTCTCCTTCACCCTGAAGCCGCAAGAACGTGAATAGATAATCCGATACAGTTGTGTTCCTAGTAGGATGGCCCCCTGTCTCATTATGGGATGCTCCGCTTACAAGGATTCTTACAACTATTCTTAACATTGCCGTGGGCCGCGGGCGTCATGCGCCTTAATGCTGCCGCAGGGCGGCGGCTTCCTGTTCCAGTTCGGCCTGCTTCGCCGTCGAGAACACGCCCGTAGCCGCGGCCGTTTCGTAGAGCGTCGCCATACTATCGGCCACGAACCGCGGATCGGAGTTTTTAAAACGCAGGATGGCCGACAAAAGGGACAGGGCCGCATCGCGCCGCGATCCGCCCAAGTCGCATCCCCCTTCGATGGCTTCCAGATTGGTAAGCACCAGGAAATCGCGCCGGTCGGATTCAGCGTCCCAATCAGGCAAAGCCACAAGCAGGTTAATGAGCACCGTCGCGTGCTGGCGTAGCGTCTTGATGGCGGGAACATTCCCGCTATTGACGACTAGTGGCGGCGGCGTCTGGACGGCGGGCGCGGCCGATACGACCAGATGCGAATCAAGGTATGACCAATCCGCCTGCGGACGCATACCCCGCGCTACCTGAGCAAACTTGGCCCACATGTCCATCCGGTCAATGTACAGCACCAACTCGCGCGCGAATGAGGAGCGGGCCTGCGGGAAGTCCTCATGAGGCACGTCCAGGGCCAGGCAAAGATCGCGCAACTCATCTACGCTGAACAGGCGCACGAGCATGTCACGAGTCCGCTTCATCATCCCCTTCCGCACGGCGGCCCAGGTTTTGCAACACCTCTTGCAAATCCTCTAATGCGTCGGCCACGTCCCCATTGTTGCCGGCCTGGTCTTTCCGTGTCGCAGCCTGATTGAATATCTGCGCCATCGCCTGGAACCGTTCGGCAATCGGCATACTGCCGGCGTTTGTCCTGGCTCTTTCGGCCGTCTCCCCTATGCCCCCTAACTCGATGGCGATGGGCGGCTGGAAGCCGAAGATCGTGGCCGACAGGCGGTGGAACTTCTCCATTGCGGTGATCAGCGTCAGCAGATCGGCCTTCTCTTTGGTGGGGTCATAAATCTGGACCATCTCGCCCACTTTGGCGAGCATCAACGTGGTCACTTTCTCCCACTCGATGATCACGCTATTGCCGCGCTTGATGCGCTGCTCTGAGATGCGCTGCTGAATCCACTGGTCGTAAGCCGCGCCGCGCTCCAGCCACGTTTTGGAGCCGGGAATGCGCTCATTCTTCTTGTTATGGCCCCGTGACCACCGCTGCCAACTGCTGGGGGCCTGCACAGTGGGATCGTAGGTCTGCCCCCTGGCGCTCAGGTAGTTGCGGTAGGCAATAGACACCTTGCGCGGTTTGGCGCTCAGGTAGGTCGTGAAAGCCTGGAAAGCCTGGGGCGATTCCCAGGGCTGCTTCTCCCAAGGCTCAACTGTTTCTTCCGCGTTCATAGGACTAACTTAACCAGATGCAAAGCCTCTGCGTGTTCGATCCCGGCCAGGCTACCGCGCCAGCGCGCCAGTGCCTCGACATTCTCTTTAGACAGCGGCGACCAACGCTCACGCACGCCGATCTGTATCTGGTAGGCGTCCAGTGCCGCCATCTTAGCGCCGAAGGCAGAGCCGGATATATCTACCAGGAACAGGTGGTTGGTGTCCGGGAAGTTGGGGAACAGGTGAGGATACTCATAAGTGGCCGCGAAGCGGAGGCCGCGCGTGTTGGCGTTCAGACGCAGGGCCGCGCGGCAAGCGGCGTTCAACCTCTGGTGGTGCTGGTGATGGGACGGGAAGGGCCAGACGATGGCCGTGGGCTGATAGTCGGCAATGTGGCGATCTATGCGCCCGACCAGTTGGTAATCGGTTTCCGCCCGGCGCTCTTCCTCGACACAGTAATCGTTGACGCCCAGGACTCTGCACGCCGCCTCAAACTCCAGCCGGAGCCGATCGGCCGTCGCGTCCAACCCGCTCACGTAACGCACGGCCGCATTCAGCGCCACGACGATCCGCACTGATGAACCGCCAGAGCGAAGGCGGTGGATCAGGCCGCCAACCCCAAGCGTTTCGTCGTCGCAGTGCGGGGCCAGTACCAGCGTGCGACCGAAAACGGGCGGCAAATTCATGGCGACCTACTGCCTCTCAACCAGAGGCGGAGAAATCGCCTTCCAGTTGATCCGTACATCCGTGCCCATAGCCGACTTCTTGCGCACGATGAGAGTGAAATCCGGCCAGAGCCGGTGCATGTTATGCGCCGTGGCCACGTGGCGGTTCAGGGCATAGAGGTTGTCCTGACAGCCGCCAGAGCCAGCGCCATCCGGCGTTTTCATCTCCATCGAATAGCGCGTGATGATGGGCGTCGCCCACCCCGCCCGCAACATGTGAACCTGCAACCAGGCGTCTTCCTTCGCTCCATACTCCCAGCTATCCGGGTAGTTGTGCCCGGTCTGGGTATTGATGAGGACGGCATTGAAGGCGCGGCCGTAAGGTCTGAATTCTTGCTTGGCGGCAAAGGCGAACTGCGACAAGGCAAACGAGACCATGCCTATGCGCTGAAACCGCTCCGGGAATGTTCCCGCAAATGACAGCGCGGCCAGGGCCGTTGCCGGCCTGTTCCATTCGTTGAAGCGGCGCAGGTCGTCATCTAACTGCCAGTGGAAGGCGTGACCGGCCGCGCGCGCGTGATCCATGATGCGCTGCCGGGCGTACCATATCCCCGCGTCGGAACGGTCGAGCGCCAGGAAACTTGCATCGGGAAAGGCGCGCCCGTATTCCTCCAACTCTTGCGGCTCCACGACCAGGTAGAACGGCAAGCCCTCTTGCTGTAGCAGCGCGGCCGTGGCGCACTTGTGGGCGCGGCCCTTCGATGGGATGTAGACGGGATGAGACAGATCGCTCATAGCCGGTCTATTTCACCTGATTGATGTCGCCCAGCAGCGGATCGCCGGGCTGCCGCGTCTTGGCCTTGCCCAACTCCTGCTCCGCCGTCCCGCAATTGAGGATGTTCTCGCGGTAGTAGAGCACCAGGCTAATGCGCTCATAGAGGCCCGGCGCGCCATGGAACGGCGTGTTGCCGTGCCACTGGTGAACGTCTGCGAACAGGAGATCGCCGTTGTCCATGTCAATGGCCACGCGCCAGGCCGGTAGGCAGAAGTAGCAGCCCTTGAACGGGATTCCGGCGCGGAAAGCGGCCAGAACGCCGAAGCCCTGTTTGAGATCGCCTCTGTCCGTGTGGACGGCCGTCTGCCAGTTCTTGTTAACGGTCACGGTCGTGAACACCGTGCCGTGGATGTAGAAATCTTGCGATGTCTTCTCAATCATCGCCTTCTGGGCGGCGAAGCGATCCGGCACGAGGTGCTCAAACTCCTGGCTGATGGACTGGAAGAGGGGCATCGCCTTACGAAACCGCTCTGGGTTGTCGAGGGTGTAGGCGGTCGTGCGGCAGTAGGGATTGCGCGCCGTGCGGCCGAAGTAGCCGACGATCCCGGAGCGGACGGGCTTGGCGTAGATGGTATTGGAGATCGTGCCATCCTGCTTCTTAACCCGCAGGCGAATGTCGTCATCACCTTCAGGGGCAAGAGCCTGATGGCCGATCATGTCGGTTTCCGTCAACTCTTCCGGCTTGACGGTGCCAGCAGCCATGCCGCGGTTGAATGAGACCGAGGCCGCGTCGCGCAGCGCGCCCCAGGCGGCTTTGACCTGGGGCGCGGGCAGGATGTTCTTGCGGAACTTGAACAGCAGCGCGCCGGTGTCGGCGTCATAGGCGTCGGTGTCTTCGGTTACGAGCAGGTCATAGGCGCTGTCGTCAAGAAGTTTCCCGGCAAACTGGTCTGCGGCTTCCTCTTCGCTAGTCAGTCGCCGCAAGGTTAGTGTGTGCATAACGCACCGCCTCCATTACTGAGTCCGTGGTCGAGTTGGTCCCAAATTTCACGGCCAGCGCCTCTACCATTACCAGGAATGTTTCTCTTTGCGCGGTCGTGAAATAGAGTTGCAGCAGCTTGATGTCGGCCAGGGGCAGCGGCGCGCCGCTGCCCATCCCTTCGGCCAGCAACCCGGCATCCGGCGCTTCGGTGTACTCCGCGGCCGGGGCAGGGAGCAGCCCGGTCAGGTCGTCATCCTCTGGAATGCCGATGAGACCGGCGATGTCGATCCGCGCTTCCTTGGCCACCAGCGCCGCCAACGCCGCCAGTGAATCGTCGTCCAGATTGGCTTGCCGCAACAGGTCAGCCAACACCTCAGTGTCGGGCTTGGCCATGCTGCCCACCTCATCGAAGTAGAGCACCAACTGGTCGACTTCCTCATCGCTCAGGTCGGTCACGTCGACCGGCCACACCTGGGTGGGATCGGTCATGTTGCGACCGTGGCCATCGAAGTAGGTCAGCGCCCCGCCGTTGCGCGCGGAGCGGTAAGCGATCAGGGCGTCAACGATACCGAAGCGCGAAAAGATCGCGTCCAGCGTCCTTATCTGCTCCCTGCCGTGGCTCTTGGGATTACGCAGGTTGGGCAGGATGTCGCCTGCCCGAACGTAGATGCGTTCAATGATGCGGTTGCGATAGCCGCCGCTGTTGCTGCTGTCCGACATCCATTACTCCCCTATCGGGATAGGCGCGACGGAGTGCGTCATGCTGGTGTGGGTGGTCTTTGTCCAGTCAATGCCGCCGCCCTCTTCCCGCACCACGTCCTGCGGGCGCGCCAGTCGCACGGTGATGCTGCCGCCCGGCCCGATGTTGCGCACGATCTCGATCAACTCGTGCGCCGGTTGCGGCTCAGGCTCCGGGTCTGGCTCTGGGTCTGGTTCCGAGCCGGACGGCTCCAGCGCGCCGATGCCCGCCCTGGCCAGCGGGCCATTTGCCTTCGGCCGATAGTTGCCGATGTCGAACTTGTGGTTGTCCAACGTGCCGGTCACATCGGCCGCGGCGTTGACCAGCGCCGCGGCTTCGATGCGGATATTCGACGCATCGAGGCCATCCGGCAGAATGTTGAACGCATTGCGCTTGGCCACGAAGCCGGGTGCGTCCACGTCCCACTGGCCGGCGTTGGTCAGGATGACCACGTTGTCCTCAAAGCGTCCCCGCACCCGCGGCGGCGGCTGCTTATTCTCGCCAACGTTCACCCCGCCGCGCGTGTCAGGCCCGGCAATGAAGGTGCAGTGATGCACCCACAGGTTTTGGATGGTCGTTTGATATCCGTCCCATCCGCCACCGACCTGCTTCATGTTGTTGCGGACGCTAAACAGCGCGCCCGCGTTGACCACGGTGCAGTAACGAACCTCTACGTTTTCGGCGTGCTGCCAGTCGTCATCTTTGCTATCTGGCCTAATCTCATCCCCAACAACAATCCCCGTGCCCACGTCTTTGTCTGGTTGACGGTAGTGGGGATCGCCCGTCTGGTAGAACGCGCAGCCCTCCACGAGCACGTTTTGTGCCCGGTTGGAGGCGTAGACCAGCAGGTGGGCATTCGTGTGGATCACACAATTGCGGAACGTCACCCCATCGCACCCCACCCCGGCCGCGGCCCCTTCACCGAAGCCGCCGCTGATGTGGCAGTCCTCAATCAACACGTTCTTGGCCCAGCGGAAGAGAAAGTTGCCCTCCACTCCGCCGTCTTTCTTGGTCTCGCTGGAGCGCGAAACGCGATATAGCCGACAGCCGCGGATAACGACATCATTCACCATCTTGCCCATACCGTTGAGGCCGATGCCGCCGTTGTAGGTGTCGTGAACGATGCAGTCAATAATCCGCGCCCGATGCCCGCCTGGGCCGATGGTGATGGCGCGGCCGGGCACGTTGCAGAACTCCAGGCCAATGAGCGTCACATCCGCGTGGCGGATAATGCACTGATCGACCCGCGCGCTGGCGGCCAGCGCCTTACCGTCCCATCCGCCGTCAATCACTGGCGGCTTCTCGCCCGGCGCGGCCCGCCACGTTGTCCCTGCCGGCAACGACGGCCGCTCCCGGTAGGGCGTGTCTTTCCTGTGGACAATGACCTCATCGCCCGGCTTGGCCGCCCCGGCCGCTTTAGCCAACGTCTTATACTGCTGACCTTCGCCCACGTGAATTTGTGCCATGAGACTATCTCCTTGAGTCGGCAACTCATTAAGCATTTCTACTCATATGAGTATAGGCGGCCCCCGCGCCGGGCGCAAGGCGGGAAGTTTCGCGCATTCATCAGAGAGAAAGCTGACCGGCAACGAGGCGGCTGGGGATGAGTAACTAACAAATTTGATTACAAAAGACAAATTGACATATAGCAGTAAAGCTATTATTATATCGTTAGGTGTTCTGGCGGTTTCCTGGCCGCCAGGTCAACAGAACCCAATCAAGGAGTTAAAAGTGTCAATCTACGATGAAGACTTTATGACCATCAAGCAGGCGGCCAAGCACCTGAGATTGAGTTCGCTTCAGGTGCGAACCGCCGTTGACATCGATCCGGTGACGGGCCATCCGTCGCCTGATTCGTCCTTCCCCCATGCGTACAAGGCGACGCCCGGCCGCACGTCGCCGGTGCGCATCCCGCGTCGCGACATCGACGCCTTCAAAAACGCCCAGGCCGGCATGAGAGACGATGGCCACTACATCTACGATGAGCCGTTCATGTCTCTGTCGGCCGCGGCCAAGGCGCTGCGGCTGTCCATGTACCAGATGCGAACCATTCTGCGCTTTGAGCCGGAGGATGCCCGGCCGCGGGAAGGAAGCGCATTCCCACGGGCGTACAAGGAGACGCCCGCCGTCAACAGCACGATCCGCATCCCCCTCTCCGACATCGAGGCGTACAAGGCGGAGCGCGTCGACGCGGGCAAGGGCACTCCTGACCCCGGCCCCTGGGAGGAGTTCGACCGCCGTGACGGGCGTGGTGCAAAGAACGTTTCTGAAGCAGGCGATGAGAAGGCCGAACAGGCAGTGGCCGCATAGCCGATAAGCCGGAGCCGGAAGTTGGGGAACATCCGGGCCGGAACATCCTACAAGTGGAGACTGAGGAACTATGATTATCAGGGCAAAAAAGCAACGAAGGTTCACGACCGTGGACAATCAGCCGTTCCAAGACAGGCGGCTGCATTGGGACACACGCGGCCTGCTGGGTTACTTGTTAACCAAGCCGGACGGGTGGGAGATCAGGATCGAAGACCTGCTCAAGCAGGAAGAGCCGGAAGACGGCTCACGGCGCACGGGCAAAGAGAAGATTTTCCGAATGCTCAGGGAGTTGAAGCGATACGGCTACCTCTACCGGACGCAAGTCAACGGATCGGACGGCCGCTTTGAGACCATCTGCGAGGTCTATGAATCGCCCGACGACAACCCCTACTACCAGGAAGCGGCCGATGGCGAGGTTGTAGAGCCGCAACCATTCCCTGAGTTGGATGTCGTCAGCGCGCCCGCCGATGAACCCGCCGATGACAAAACAACCGTGGTCGGCAATGGCGACCACGGCTACACCGCAGTCGGCAAAGCCGTACACGGTAAAGCCGTCAACGGCACTGCCGTGATCGGCAAAGACGACCATATAGTAAATACTGATCTTAGTAAAAACGGAGAAGAGAGTAAAAACAGAAAGAAAGAAAAGACTGATCTCCCCCCACACATGCGCGGGTGGGATGCGCTCCACGACAACGGCCTCAGCCCCGAAGGGCAGCGGCTAATGAACGACATCCGCGTGGTCTTCAGCTTCTACAGTGCTGAAGATGCGCTGGACGCGGCGCGCGCGCTTCTGGCGGCTGACGTGACGGATTGGGCCGCGGATCAACAATTGTTACTGGACACCTTAAGGCGCGTTGCCAAAGGCGTGAACCCCGCCACCATGTTCCGTGACTGGCTCTCCTTGTGGGGCCAGGGGGCGACGGGTGATGAGGTGGGTAGGCTCTTCGGCAACAACCGCGACACCTCGTGGTGGCTCAAGGCCAGTGGGATGCGCGGAATGCCCTGGCCCTCCCAGGTGGCCACGAACCTGGCCGTGGCGCGGGAGTGGGAGCTTGCCCCTCCCACTGTCCAGGCCGCGCAACAAACGACCGGGCCGAAAAAGACGACGCAAGCGGCCGATTCCTTGCGGCGCTTTGAGGAGCGGTTGAGGGAGATTCAGGGGGCGTCATGACTACACGGATGGCTCAAGCCAAGACCAGCAGCAACGGCTCTGCGGTCGTTGTTGCCCCCCACAACTCAGGGAATGTTTCCGACTTTGTTGGCGTGCCCGCCGCACGCCCGGCGTTCAAGTACCTGGCCAGCGCCTATCCGGCAGCGAAGGTCGATCCCGAAGGTGACTACTGGGTAACTCTGTCTATGGAGTTGGCTGACGTTGCGGAACTGGTACTGAAGACGGCGGTGCAGGAGTACATCCGCACCAACGAAAACGCTTACCGCCTCCCCACCGTGGCCGAACTCTTGAAGCTCTGCCGCAAGCACGCGGAGCACCTCAAGGCCGAAGTGCAGGCGGAGCGGGAAGTCGCGCAGCAGCGTGAGTATGAGGCCCAGCAGGAAGAGTTGCGGCGCGTCACGCGCAGCGTGCCCCAGGCTGACCGGGATGAGATCGCCGCGCGGATCGTTGATGCGCAGGAACTGCGCGATACGCGGATTGGGTGACGGCTTTCCAGTTAATCTACACCTACCTGCTGGACACGACCGGCCCGCAGGTGGGCTGGTACTCCCCCACCATGCTGATCGCCACGGGAATGAGCGACAAGTTGCGCGCTGGACGGCCGACAGGCGACCCGTCGCAATCGCCGCCGCAGACGCTGGTCGAGCAGATCACCGGCGCATTTCCGAGCCGGTTCAGGGCAGGCTACGACAAGCGGCTTGAGCCGCTGCTGAATCCAGATCGCATCCCCTGGGAAGGTGGGCTATGAAAATCTTCTCTTCCGCACAGGCGAAAATCAGGGCGCGGCGTGAGGCGCGCTCCGTTGCCTGGTCCAACTCCGTGGGGTTTGTCCAGCGCGCCGCTCTCAGCGGCAATGATCCTGGACGCTCTGTCAAAATCCCGTACTGGCGCAAATTGACGCGCGTCTATCAGGCCGTGCCGTCATCGCCGGGCGACACCTGGCTCACCCCGGAAGGGGTTGCCGAAACGCCGCAGTATCAACGGCAGCAGAGTTGCCTTGCGACCACGGATGGCTTTCGATTGCACGCCGTCCTACTGCCGCTGGTCAACGCCGCCCTGCCCACGGCGGTTGACTACTCTAGCGACCTGGTGGACATGGCCAGCGTGATCGCCAGGGCCAGCGAGCAGGACAATGACGCCCGTCACGTTGTCAACGTGGACTTGCAGTATTTGCAGGAGGCCATTCATCCAGACGCAGCCGGCATCCAATTGACCGTTGGGGGAAAGGATGATCCGGTTGAGGTGTTCTGCTTCTTAGAAGATGGAACACAGATTAGCTACGCCCTGATCATGCCCTACTACCCACCAGAGGGTAGTCACCACGGTCAGCGCCCGCGCTTGCCCGCGCGACAAGTTGAAGCCGATAACTAGGAGACTGAGGACATCATGAACAGAAGCCGATTCAAGAATGTTAGGGACTATTTCCTGCGGCGCGATGACGTGGCCGCCAAGATGCTCAAGTGGCTGGGGCTGGCTACGCCCAAGGCCAGTGAGCAGTCCATGAAGGAGTATCTGTCCGCGGCCTACGTTGCGCCTGCGCGCGACGTGGACGCCACGGCCTGGGATGAACTGAACATGGGCAACAGCGTCTATGTCTGGCGCAGCGACGGCAGCCGCCTCCACGCGGCCGTCATGCCCCTGGACAACGTGCCCGAAGGCGTGAAGACGAACGAAGGCCGCGTGCCCTTCGACATGCTCTTCAGAAACGTTGACACCAAACCAAAGCGGGCCGTAACCCTGACGGTCAAACATCTCAAGGACGCCATTGCTCACGGCGCGGAGAGGGTAACGCTGCTCATCCCCACAGAGGGTGACAGCACCTTGCCGATTGAGGTTGCCAGCATCGAGAACGACGCCCAGATCGGCTACGCTGTTCTCGTGCCGGGCACGCAGGAGTGGGGCCGTAACGCCCAGGACTGGCGCGTGCGGCGACCCGACTTCCGGCCGTTCAACGACATCCTGAGCCAGTTGGAGGAAGAGGGCAACCAAGAGGCGGCAGAGAAGGAGGCCAGGCGGGAAGCTCTTGAGGCGATGCTTGCCGAGGTGGATGAACACTTTGCCGACGCGGAAGGGGCAGACCTGGCCGATTGGCAGGAACTTTCCCCTGAATACAGCCAACCGATGTTCGGGCTGGAGGTGCGACCGTGACCCACAAGACCGACATCCAGTGGGCTACCGATAGCGCCAACGTTTACCGTTACGAGAAAGGTGGATGGCACTGCGTCAAGGTAAGCGAAGGCTGCCGCAACTGCTACGCCGAACGGTTGAACATGCGCTTCGGCTACGGTGGCGCCAACGGCCGTCCCTACCGCGTGGACAGCCGCCAGCACTTGGGCAACGTCACGCTCAATGAGAAGATGCTCAACGGTTGGCGCACCTCCAAACAGCCGCGGCGCATCTTCGTCAACTCCATGACCGACACCTTCCTGGAAACGATCCCGGATGAGATGATATTCCGCCTGTTCAGCGCAATGGCTGAGTCCCCGCGCCAGATGTTCTACGTGCTGACCAAGCGCGCCGAACGCATGGCGACCGTCATTGAGGACTGGCTTGACCTGTGCGGCTATGAGGCTGTGCCGAACAACATCATGTGCGGTGTCAGTATCGAGTCCCAGAAGGTCGTGGAGGATCGGTTGTACTGGTTGTCGCGCGTGCCCGGCCTGCGCTTCATCAGCGCGGAGCCGCTGCTGGCTCCCACGTCGCTGCACGCGCACCTGGCCGACATTCACCAAGTGATCCTGGGCGGAGAAAGTGGCACCGGCGCGCGGGCGATGCACCCCGGCTATGCGGGCATCATCCATCAGGAGACGCAGTACCACCACGTGCCGTTCTTCTTCAAGCAGTGGGGCGCATGGTGGCCCCTGCGGGAACTGGTCGAGTACCACGGCCTGCCCGATAACGCCCTGGCCTATGCCGGGTTTGGATTCGTCAACGTTGAAGGGAAGTTCCTCCGCCGCGCTGAGGCGTTCGGCGGGCGATATGCGGCGGCGCAACGGGAGCCTATCACGCACGAGGGCCGCTATGAGGACAACTTTTACGAAGACTTCACCCTCATGGTGAAGCCGACTAAAGAGCAGAAGCCGGCGCAGGCCACGCTCAACGGTGTGGTCTATAACGAGTATTCACCCCTGCACCGGGCGATGGAAGAGGCGCTGCCGAAAGTGCCGGCCACGTCCCGCCAGATTCGTCGGTAGGTAGTAGCAGGCAGAGCCTGGGCCGTGTGGTGGCGGCTCAGGCTCTGCCCAGGAGCGTGAGGATGAAGGGGAAACTGACTCTGTTAGGTGCGATGTTGCTGTTCGGCCTGTTCGTCCTGGCCGCAATTGCGGTCGTGGCCACGATCCATGAGGCAGGAGACGCGATCCGGGAAACGCTCCCAGAGATCGCCAACAACTACCTGATCGTGGAGGGCCTGCCCGATGAACCGGCTGAGACGGTCGTCCAGTACCATCAGGCGCTGGACGAGGATGATGGCAACTCTAGCCGCACGTGGATGGTGCTGTTCATCCTCTTCGCCGCGGCTGTCGCCATATTTCTGGCGCTGTTCCTGGTCATCGGGCCGGAAGGTATTTCCGGGATGTTGCGCCAGAAGCGGCTTCTCATGCTCCGGGAAGGGCGCGGCGCGGGCGCGGATCGCGCCCGGCCGCAGCAGCCGCAGCGCCGCGATGACGAATGGATGGACGCCGCCTGGCAGCGGCAGCAGCCGCAGCAACCGGCGCTGCCGACCGCCGCGCCGCTCTCAACGCCCTGGCTGCTACCGGCCACGGCCAGTCGGGAAGAGGATGATGCCCGGTGATGGTCCAGCCACAGCCGTCAACGCAGTATCATTACGTGCAGCGCCGGGCCGCGCGCAAGCGCGTCCTCTTCTGGCTGCTGGCTGTGGTCGTCATCCTGTCCTTCCTGGCTCTGGCCTTCCTCTTCCCTGAAGAAGCGCCGGATGATATTCCGGCGCTCGACGCGACGGCCACCGCCTTCGCATTCACGGCCACGGCCTTCGCTGAAACGTTTCTGGCCACCGTGCCCGCTGCCTCGACGCTCACCCTGTCCGATGTCGAGGCCACCAGCACGAGGATATTTGAACAGCTTCGGACTGCTCAACCGCTGCTCTTTCCAGAGGCGCAACCGTCACTCGTGACGGCGACACCCGCGCCCACGCCGTGAGTCGGGAAACTTCCCGACAAGGAGATGCACCATGAGCCTACGCGCACGCATCAAGAACCTGGTTGGCTACGGCCTAATTGCGGGAATGTTCGTACTGGTTGCGGCCGCCTGCGCGCCTCCGTCGTCGGCCACCCTGACCGATCTTCAGGTGACAGTTTCCGCGGCCCAGTCGGGCACGGCCCAGGCGCAGCAGGCGCAGCAGGCAGCGGCAGCCGCTTCACGTGAAGCAGCCACGGCCCAGGCCGGAGCAGTGGCGACAGGACAGGCGATAGTTGACGCTGACATGACCCGCACCTTTGCCGTGGCGACGCTGGAACGCGCCAAGGAACTGGACGCCGATGAAGACGCGCGGGTTGACCTGGAAATTAGAAACCGAGAAAGCGCGTTGGTAGCGGCCGAACAACTGAATCAGCAGATCGTGGCCGACAATCAGCGGCGTCTTGACCAGGCCGCGGTCAAGCGCGATCAGCAGGCAGCCGTCGCCTACACCCGGTCTATGGTGGTCATCGGGTTCATCGCCCTGTTGGGCTTTGTCGGTTTTGTGTTCCTGATCGTGGCGATCATTGACCGCTTCCACCGGATGCGCCGCCGTGAAGAGGCTCTGCGCCTGCTGCACGGCCAGCAGCCGACACCGGCAACGCAGTTGCCGCCTAACACAGCATCCAACCCTGGCCAACTGACCATCTCCGGCCCGCCGCCCGCTAACGCCGCGCCCAACGTGCGGCTGTCGGCGTTGCCGCCTCAGCAGCGCACGCAACTGCTACAGGCTTCGGCCGCGGCGCTGACGGGCCACACCGCCAACTGGGAAGAGTTCGCCCGCTGGCGCAGGACGGATCAACTGATCGTCGGCGCAGGAGCCAACGGGCCAATCGTTTTCGATCTGGCTCTGCTGCCTCACATCTGTGTGGCGGGCGCGTCGCGCAAGGGCAAGTCCACTCTGGTAAGGGTGCTTCCTATCTCTTTGGCAACGATGGGATACAACGTGGTCGTTCTCAATGAGCGGTCGAGCGACTTTGCCGCGCTGAGGGGCCTGCCCAGCGTCCTCAACCTGCGCGGGTTTTCGCCCGCCCAGCGGTTGCGCCTGGCCCAAGACGCCTTCACCGCGGCGGTGGAGGAAATGAACCGGCGCGATAGGGTGCTGAACGCGGCCGGTGTCCCCACATGGCGGGAATACCTGCGCCACAACCCGCACGAGGCCCCGCCAACCATCCTGTTCGTGGATGAGTTCCTGGAACTGGCTCAGGGCGATAGGCGCGTGCAGGACGGGCTAATGAAGGACGTGCTGACCATCTCGACGCAGGCAGGCAAGTTCGGCCTGGGCATCTTGGCGAACTTCACCGACCCGACGCAACGCGCCCTGGGTGACATCGGCTTCGGCGCTATCCAGAACTGCGCACGCATCGCCCTTGGACTCAACAGCACCTACGCTGCACAAAGTTTCCTGGGCGACGCCAGCGCCTTCGGCCTGCCCGCGGGCCAGTTCATCGCCATTGACCACAATGGCGAACGGCACGCCGGCATTGGCTTCAACCCGCGCCCGGAGCAGTTGTCGGGCTACCTGCGGCAGCACCAGCCCGTGAACGCCCGGCCTTTCCCCGTGGCGCTGACGGCCGTCTCGCGCAGCATCACGGTGGAAGAGACGCAGGATGACCTCGACACCAGCGACCCGGAATTGAGCCGCATTATCGAGGATTCGCAGGTCATCGCTACCCTGGCCGGATCGAACCGGATCGGCCGTTCGGCTGATTCCCGGTCGGCAATCTGTGAGACGCTGTACGAGTTGGGCCACATCGGTTGGGGCCGAACCGGGCCGAACATTCGCCGTGTTGAGTTGGCCTTGACCTACATGGCGTCGAAAGGCGACAACTGGGCAGAGAGTATTTTGGACAAGAGCCGTAGCACGACGCTGACCCAGGCCGACAGGCCGCTGGTAGAGCGATTGAGAACCGTTGACGCCACGCCGGTTGAGGCGATGGCTGCCGATTAGGAGACTGAGGGACACATGAAAAGCATGAGAGTGACGCCGTGGTTTGCATTGCGCTTCCTGGTCAAGTACCTGCTGACGCGCCGATGCCATGCGGCCGATGCCACCCGCATCGGCAAAGCTGCCGACGCCGGCAACCGGATCGCCAAGCCGGTCGACTGGCTGATGATGCGCCTGTCCGTGAGCTATCAGGCAAGTCACAGCGTTCGCCGCGGCCTGGATCGCGGCATGGCAATTGAGGGCAAGGTCGACGTAGACAGCATCGTAGCAGAGCGGCAACGGCTGCTCGACGCCGGGCGCAAGGAGTAACGATGAAATCAGAAACCTACCAAAAGCTGGCATCCGTCGCCGTGTTCTCTGTCCCCGTGGCCCCGGCCGCGTTCCTGGGCCTGCGCCTCTTCGCTCAGGGTAAGGCCGAAGCGGTAGAACTCTTCAACACGACCAACATGACGGCCGTCTACCTGATGCTGGCCCTGGCCGCCGCGGTCACGGCCGCCGGGCTGGAACTGGTCGGCATTCTGTCCGGCCACGTCACGGCCAAGCTGTACCAGCGCCAGGACAAGCGTTGGCTGCTGACAGCCGCGGCTCTGGGCGGCTACACGCTGCTGGGCTGGTCGGCTCTGCGCGGCACGGCCGGAGCCTTTGCCTTCCTCATCGCCCCACTCATCTATCTCGTGGCGGCTATCAACACCGCCGCCGATGAACAGCACGAGGAAGAGCAGCAGCAAGCCGCGGCGCAGGCGACCGACGCCCAACGACTGGCCGATGAGCAGAGGGAGTTTGAAAGGGAGCAGCAGCGGCTCCGGCTTGGCTTGGAGAGGGAGTTGGCTCTGAGCCGGGAAGAGCACGACCACCGGCTCAAGCTGGCTCAGGCAGAGCAGCAGAGCCGGGAACGGATAGCCAGAGCCGAAGCCAGAGCACACACTGCCCCGGCTCCTGCGGCTCTTAGCCCGGCTCAGAGCCGCTATCCGGGAAACTTTCCGGCTCAACAGCCGCGCTCTGAGCCGGAAAGCCGGCAGGCGTCGGCTCCGAGCACGGCTCCGGCTACACTGGTCTGTGCCGGTTGCGGCTATGAAGCCGCGGGCATCAACGCACTCAAGGGCCACCAGCGGTGGTGTGTCCCCTACAAGACTTGGAAGGAAGCCGGTGAGATGCCAGAGGTGATGGCCGTCCCCACCGCCCCGCCCTCTTCCAACGGCTACCACTAACCAATAGAGCAACCACTTGGAGGATGACTATGGCCGCAGGCGACGTGTTGTATGAGCAGGAGATCGGCATCTACAGGTTGGTGTTTGTGGAGATAGACGAAGAGAGATCGCAGATGAAGGCGTTGCCCATAGCAGGGTATACCGTAGAGCAAGCGGAGGAGGCTCTGCAACGAGACCTGGACGCGCTGACGGCCTATAACCTGGCGCAATTGGAACGGCGGCAGGAAGGCGCGGCCGGGCCGCTTGCGGGCCACCCGGCCGCCGTGTAGAATGCCACTCTCAGTCACAACCGCGCCATCGGCCACCGAAACCCGTACCCAGTGTACGGTGATTCCTTAGAGGAAATAGGAGCCGGGGCGCGGTTTTTCATTCCCACTTGCCAACCCAGCCATATAGGTTAAAATACCTATGAGCTTGAGTCAACCGTCTTTGTAAGCCTCCAAAGCTCCTCCAATCGGCACGCAGAGGCCGCCTGTCCCACAGGCGGCCTTTCGCGTTCCTGGCCCCGGCCACCCCCTGCCCTATCTGCCATACATCATTACAATACTTGACACTCCGTTATAACGTGCTAAACTACACAAAGCCGATTCAACCAAGCGGTGGGACGCCCAATTGTCCCGCCGCCCATACAAAGGAGATGTCTCATGTTCCCGCAGATCGTTCAGGACGGTGCTAGTTTTTTCATGACTGCCGTGGTTATCGTGCTGGCCAGCGTGGTCGTCTACAAGGTCGGCATGGCCGTTATCCACCGCGTGTTTAGTGGTGATCCAGAAGAGAACAACCGCTGAGGTCATGATGCCCTACAACGACCTCTACCCACTCATGCTGTGTGGTCTGGCGTTCATCATCGTGCCGATTGCCTACGCGATCGGCCGCTGGTTCGGCGGTCGGGCAGGGGACACCTATGCCCAGGCGTTGCGGGATGCGTCTCGTGACACCGAAGATCGGCGTCACGAGTAGTAACAGAAAGGGGGAGAAGCAGCAGGGCATCTCCCCCTTTTCTTTGCGTCAATGCGTTGCGTCAATGCGTTGCGTCAATGCGTTGCGTAACCTCTACGCAACCCAAACGCACCGGATCAGGCCCCCAGATCGCATGACGCACGCTACGCATCTTACGCATTCCGGGAAACATCCTGAAATGTAGGGGCTGTCCACGAGGGCGCGGAGCGGCGCTGCGACTCCGGCAATCGCTAAAATTCCATCCAGTAATTCACGAACAACCCGCTAAAAGGCTTGACATACCGATAAAGTCCATTTATACTATTAGGAGTTGAGCAAGCCGATTC
>OEIV010000572.1_pt1 | contig 19484 bp, 18 predicted proteins | sample 1539231 | NCBI WGS metagenome assembly OEIV01 (sample SAMN03794762, study PRJEB22550) | activated sludge metagenome | feature: wastewater treatment plant; material: activated sludge; isolation source: Wastewater treatment plant of a petroleum refinery complex | place: Argentina: Buenos Aires ...
TCACCTGGAAGGCCTGCTCGTAGCTGTGTACCAGCGGCTGGTTGTAGTCCATGTGCGCGATGCCGCAGAGCGTGGCCATGTGCAGCTTGTGTACCGCGCCTTCCGCATCGCGCACGCGGTCGAAGCGCTGGGTCAGTAAGTGCGCGCGACCGTGCTCCTCCAGCAGGCGACAGGGCATCATCTCCACGCCGCAGGCCCGCGCCATCAGGTGGTAGGCGTATTCGATGCGGCCATAGCCCTTGGGGTCGCCGAGCTTTTCGTTGGTCACCCCGTCGAACTTGATCAGGCAATACGTGAAGCCCGGCAGACCATCCACTTGCCCGCTGCGCACCTCTCCGGTTTCCGCGTTGAAGGCCACGATCGCTTTGGCCCGCGCGCCGCCGGCTGAGGTGCCCACCTGCAGGATGTCCATCAAGGCTTCCTCGCGGCCCTTCTTGTTATTGGTCCGGAACGCGGCGCGCTGGTACAGCACGTTGTTTGCCACGCGCACCAGTTCCTCCACCTGCAGCGCCTCGCTGCTCGCCTCCCATTCGTTGTGGGCCGGCTCGAACTCCAGTGCGCCCATGCCGCGGCGACCGGTGTAGCACAGGCGTTCCACGGGATTGGCGCTGCCGGGCGTGCGCTGCTGGGTGGCCAGCCACGCGTTCAGGATCTGCTCCCCGAAGCGGTCGGGCAGGCTGTCGGCCAGCAGGCCCGGCAGCCCGCGGAAGGTCTCGTCGCGCACATCGCCGAAGCTGAAGACCGTGGCGCCGTCGCCGGCCTGCGACAGCGGCATCATGATCGGCGCCACGTCCAGCCCCGACCGGCAGAACGCCGCATCGTACTGGAACTCGGCCCGCTGGCGTTCCTCGTTCCAGATCACGGCGCCCACGGTGCGGCCCCACAGGCTCACCCGCGCCTTGGTCACCATGTGCTCTTCGGTTTGGGCGGCACGATGGTGGGCTTGCGCCGCGAGGCCCGCTTACGCTGCTTGGCGAGGTACTTCGCTTCCTGCTCCAGGGCCATCATGGGGGTGATGCGCGGCTCCTCGTGGAAGCCATCGAGCACCTCCAGCCGCCCCATGGCGCGCAGCACCTGCACCACGGTGAGCAGTGTGGCGGCCCTGCCGGCCTCCAGCTTCACCACGGTGGTGCGGTCCAGGCCGGCGCGGGTGGCCACCTCGGCCTGGCTCAGGTTGCGCTCCAGCCGCATGCGCCGCAGCTCCGCGCCCAGCCGATCCACCGCCTGGGTATCGCTCAGGGCCTGCCAGTTGATGATGCTTGTAGCCATCGTAAGCAGTGTTTCAATGCACTAACGCAGCTTTTACACTACAAGTATACGTATTCCCATCGAGCGAGTTACATTGCAACGATGCCCAAGAGCATCATAGTATCAACAGAAGGCAAACAATGATGTCATCGAGCAACAAAGATGGAGCAGAAGATCAGATAATGAGAAGGTCAGAAGATCGAATGCCTGGGGCCGGTCAGGTGGTCCGTTGTCTGATCATCTGATCGCCCGATCGTCTGATCGGCAGTAGGGCGTGCCCCGGCTCAAAAGCAGCCGGGTCCGGCTTTCCGCTCCAAGTCCGCGCCCTGATTACAGGGCTTGCGGGCTTTCCGCTTCAATCCGTCACGCGGAATGCGCTAGCCTACTGATGGGCATGTATGGTTCATTGCTTAATGAACCTGCCTTGGACTCTGCTTTCACCGGAGCGGATGGATAGGACGTAGATACCCCTGCTGAGACTCGCGACATCCATCACGATGGACATGCCCGAAGCCGAGCTTGAACTGACCACCTGACCGAGTGCATTGGTAATGGAGACCTTTGAACTGCCGGAGGGTCGAGACCATTCCAGGTTGAGTCGATCCGTTACTGGGTTGGGATAAAGACGGATCCCCGCATCCACGAGTTCGTCTATTCCGACAGCTACGGTCAGCAGAGCGACCTCGCTGGTGTTATGACAGGAACTGCCTGGGGAAGTGACGATGCATCTGTATTGGTAATTGCTCCACCAACCCTGGCAATTCGAAATGCTCAGTGTATCCGTGTTCACTCCACTGTAGGGCCCTGCGTCGAACAAGTCCTGCCAACCCAGCCCGGCGTTCTGTTGCCATTGTTTGATGGAGCCTGACTCTGTCGCTACAATGAACTGAGCTGTACCGTTCTGGTACACCGCTGCATCCTGTGGTTGTGGATCGATCAGGCAAGAAGCGGGGGGCACGTAATAAGGGTCCTTGATGATCAGCGTATGTGCCTGCCTATTCTGGCATCCAAAATTCGGATCATTGTTCCGCCGCCACACATTCTGCCATTTCCCTGCAGGACCTCCATAGTAGGGGAACGTGAACGTCGAGACCGGACCGACCAGAGGGATTGGGTTGCCAAAACCAGTCACCCAGATGGTATCTGCACCGGGTGGTCCAAGCGGTTTGAATGTTGCTACTGCTCCTCCTGGTTGATAGTCCAAGATGTACTCGAAGTCAGCGGAACAAGTGTCATAGCTGCTAGCGGGGTCATACTCGTATGGGATCGTGCGGTAGTATGCCCGACGGAATTCGGTCCCATTGATCGAGTCGTGTGAGGTATAGCGCAAACGAGCCATGGTCAATGCGTGCTCCCAACCGGTCAGATTGAGCCAATTGCCAGGTTGGAAGTTCTGTGCGCCCATGCAATCGATATGGCGCCACATGCCGGTGCAGCCCATGGCTCCATCGAACACCTGCACGTAATCGTTGCCGTTGTATGTGAACAGGGAGTCGGTCATGAACGGTTCACAGACATTGTCCAATGGGCGCGACACGGACATCCACTCTTGGTGGAAGCTATGACACTGATCAATGGTATCAAGCGCATGTAAGGTCACAAGGAAGGTCCCGGCTTCTATGAAGACATGTACCGGGTTACTCTCGTACGAGGTGGAGCCGTCGCCGAAGTTCCAATAGTAGTGGGCATTGCTCACAGAGGATTGGTTGGCGAACGTCACCGTATCCCAGTTCACTGAATAGCTGAAATCGGCCGTGCATTGCGAGTATCCAGCTACCAAGACGTGGATGGCAGCGGAGAGGAGGAGGGCACGATGGGCCATGGGCAATGTGTTTCAGAACCAGTGGAAAGGTAAGCGATCACCGGTCCATCAATTTCGCAATGATCCCCTTCGCCGCCACCGGGATCTTCGTCCCCGGCTCGTACACATCAAAGCACCCCGCATCCTTCAGGAATTGGTAATGGTCAGGGTATCACACCTCCGGCCACCACCAGGATGTCGGGGCAGTTGTAAGTCTCGCGCAGTTCCATTGCCACATGCCGTGCGATCATCGGGCCGCTGGGGCTTTGCGCTGTTTGGTTGCACGGGTGCTGCGTGGACGTGGGGCTGAGCTGCCTTTCCGTGGCTCGGCTTGTGCCAGGCGCGAACGCAGGCGGTCCATCACTTCGTTCCGTACCTCGGCCAACAGGAAGCCCTTCAGGGAAAGGTGCTCGTCCAATTCCTCCCAGCCGATGGCGGTACCGTCCGCGATGAGTTCCCAGCCTTCGAGCTGGGCCGGCTTGGCCTTCGCCAGTCGGGGGAAGTGGGCGGTGCGCACCATCAGCGGCGTGCCGGAGTTGAGCATCACCACCAGCAGCCCTTGATGGGCCAGGGGCTCCACATCCACGATGCGCAAGCCCCCTTCATGGATCAGTTGGTCCAAGGGGTCGTCCGAGCGCACATCAGCCTTTCGTGCCGAAGTGCGCGTGCCAGGCTTTGAGGAGGTGGGCATGGTGTTTCTGGATCAGTTGCTTGATGCGTCGTAGCTCGGCGGCATTGAACCCGTAAGTGAATTTCTCCCTGGGCTGGGGTGTGAGCCACCATTTGGCCCTGCCACTGCCTTTGGAGACATGCACGTGCGGCGGCTCATTGTTCTCGTTGCTGAAGAAGTAGAAGCTGTAGCCATCTTCGAGCAGGGGCTTGGGCGTCATCGCTTCTCAAAGGTAACGGTGCCTTCAGCGGGCTTTGCCCAACGCCTCGATGATCCCCTTCGCCGCCACCGGGATCTTCGTCCCCGGCCCGTACACATCAAAGCACCCCGCATCCTTCAGGAATTGGTAATGGTCCGGGGGGATCACCCCACCGGCAACCACGAGGATATCGGGCCTATCGTAGGTCTCGCGCAGCTCCTTGATCACCTCGGGTACCAGGGTCTTGTGGCCGCCGGCGAGGCTGCTCACGCCCAGCACGTGCACATCGTTCTCGATGGCCTGCTTCGCCACTTCCTGCGGGGTCTGGAACAGCGGACCGATGTCCACGTCGAAGCCGATGTCGGCGAAGCTGGTGGCGATCACCTTGGCGCCGCGGTCGTGCCCGTCCTGGCCCATCTTGGCCACGAGGATGCGCGGCCGACGGCCCTCGGCTTTCGCGAACTCATCGGCGAGGCGCATGGCCTCCTTCATCTCTGGGTCCTGCATGGCTTCTGCGGAATAGACACCACTGATCGCGCGCGGCACGGCGGCGTAACGGCCGAAGGCTTGTTCGAGGGCGTCGCTGATCTCGCCAAGGGTGGCGCGGTGACGGGCGGCGGTGACGGCGAGTTCGAGCAGATTCTCTTGGTGAATGGGAGTTGGCGACTGGTGACCGGGGCGCTCACCAATCGCCACTGACCATTCGCCATTCGCCTTTGCAGCCTTCGTTAGCGCGCTAAGTGCCTCGGCCACCGCGACCTCGTCCCGCTTCGCCTTCATGGCGTTCAGCCGCGCGATCTGCTGCTCCCGCACCTTGGCGTTGTCCACTTCGAGCAGTTCGATGGTCGTCTCCTCGTCCACCTGGAACGCGTTCACGCCGATGATGCGGTCCTTGCCGGTGTCGATGCGGGCCTGGCGTTTCGCGGCGGCTTCTTCGATGCGCATCTTCGGCAGACCGGTCTCGATGGCCTTGCTCATGCCGCCAAGCTCTTCCACCTCTTTGATGCGTGCCCAGGCTTTGTGGACCAGTTCATGCGTGAGGCTTTCCACATAGTAGCTGCCGCCGAGCGGGTCGATCCACTTGGTGATGCCGCTGTTCTTCTGCAGGTAGAGCTGTGTGTCGCGGGCGATCTTGGCGCTGAAGTCGGTGGGCAGCGCGATGGCCTCGTCCAGCGAGTTGGTGTGCAGCGATTGTGTGCCGCCGAGAACGGCCGCCAATGCTTCCACCGTGGTGCGCGCCACGTTGTTGAAGGGGTCCTGCGCGGTGAGGCTCCAGCCGCTGGTCTGGCAGTGCGTGCGCAGCGCGAGGCTCTTCTTGTCGGTGGCGCCGATCTCGTGCAGCAGTTTGGCCCAGAGCAGCCGGCCCGCGCGCATCTTGGCCACTTCCATGAAGAGGTCCATGCCGATGCCCCAGAAGAAGCTGAGGCGGTTGGCGAACTCGTCCACCTTCATGCCCGCGGCCATACCGGTGCGCACGTACTCGATGCCGTCGGCCAGCGTGTAGGCGAGCTCCAGGTCGGCCGGTGCGCCGGCCTCGTGCATGTGGTAGCCGCTGATGCTGATGCTGTTGAACTTGGGCATCTTCCGGGCGCAGTAGCTGAAGATGTCCCCCACGATGCGCATGCTCGGGCCTGGCGGATAGATGTAGGTGTTGCGCACCATGAACTCCTTGAGGATGTCGTTCTGGATGGTGCCCTGCAGCTGCTCCGGTGCCACGCCCTGTTCCTCGGCGGCCACGATGAAGAAGGCCATGATGGGCAGCACGGCGCCGTTCATGGTCATGCTCACGCTCATCTTGTCGAGCGGGATGCTGTCGAAGAGGATCTTCATGTCCTCCACGCTGCTGATGGCCACACCGGCCTTGCCCACATCGCCTTTCACGCGCGGGTGGTCGCTGTCGTAGCCGCGGTGGGTGGCGAGGTCAAAAGCGACGCTGAGGCCCATCTGCCCGGCGGCGAGGTTGCGGCGGTAGAAGGCGTTGCTCTCCTCGGCCGTGCTGAAGCCCGCGTACTGCCGGATGGTCCACGGGCGGATGGCGTACATGCTGCCGTAGGGGCCGCGCAGGTAGGGCGGGATGCCGGCGGCGAAGTGCAGGTGCTCGTGGTGCTCCGTGTCGATGGGCGTGTAGTAGGACTTGAGGGGGATCTCTTCTCTGTTGGGAATACCGGCCATGGGCTGCGGGCCACGGGCTTCGGGCTGGTCGTCGGTCAAGCCCGAGGCCCGGAACCCGAGGCTCGAGGCCATCTCATGAAAAAGCGTTGTCGTCAGTTGCTCAACCGTGTACGAGCCCCCGATCGGATCGGCCACGCGCCCCAAAAAGCTCTCGTCGCGGAGCAGGTTGTGGATGTTGCGGACGATGCGGCGGGCCAGCACGTCGCCTTCGGGCAGGGCAGGAGCGGGGATGGTGAGGCCATCGCAGCCGCTGGTGATCGCGCTCACCGCTTGCAGCGTGGCGCGGATCAGGTTCTCGTGCGCCGACTTGGTCTCGGCAGGGTAGGTGACGACCGCCTGGATCCACGTATTGTGCGAGCAGTCGTGTTGCGGCTGGAACTCATCCACCACGGCGGCCCAGGCCTCGCGGAAGGCGCGCAGACGCGCCACTTCCAGGAAGAGGTCGTCGCCGAGGTGGAGGCGGAACTGCAGGTGGGCGCAGGCGTCGTCGATGGTGTAGCCGTGGTCCAGCAGGCGTTGCAGGAGCTTCCGGCCTTGTTGCAGCGCTTCCTGAGTGTCGCGAACGGCGCCATCGCTCACGCTGAAGAGGCGGATGCGCGGGTGCTTGGCGATGCGTTCCTTCAGGTCGCTGACATCCGCATCGTGCGGCAGGCCGAGGCAGAGGCTGAGGTCGGAGGGCGCCACCTGCTGTTCAGCGGCGCGTTTCAGCAGCAGACCGAGCAGGCCCGGTTCCCCGTCCACCTGCAGGTCGATGCCGCCGAGCAGCACATCGTCCAGCACGGGGGAAAGACCGCTGAGCCTGCCGTACACCTCCACCGCATCGGCACCGCCCATGAGGCCCTCGAGCAGCTGGTCGTTGGCATCGGCATCGTTGGCGTCCACGCCGATGGTGGCCCGCCAGGGGTTGCCGTCGCGCTTCACGCCGCGTCGCCGGCTGCGGCCAGGTTCCCCTTCGCCAGCCATGTGGAAGGGGGGCAGTACCGCGCCATCCACTTGCACGTTCAGCGAGGCGAGCTCGCGGTCCTTCAGTTCCTTCTTGATCACGGCCTCCCATTGCTCCCGTGTGGCGGGGGGGAAGGCGTCGAACAGCTTCGTCTGTGCCATCGGGGCGGAGTTCGGCCTTGATCCCTGCATTCTGGCGGCGTCAGCGGGCCTTCTCGTGACGAGGGGCGGCCCGCACTGGATGCCACCAGCGTACCTTGCGGGCTCATTCAACAGAAACATGCAGATCGGCAAGCACTCCGTGGTCTCGTTCCACTACACCCTTAACGACCCGGAAGGCGTGCTGCTGGACACCAGCGCGGGACGCGATGCCTTCGCCTACCTGCACGGCGCCGGGAACATTGTTCCCGGGCTGGAGGAGAAGATGGAAGGACGTGCGAAGGGCGACGCGATGGAGGTGGTGGTGGAGCCCGTCAAAGGCTACGGCGAACTGGACCATTCCCTGCTGCAGCGTGTGCCCATGGACCGTTTTGGCGGGCAGACCGTGGAGGAAGGCATGCAGTTCCAGACCCCGGACAACCGGGTTTGGAGCGTGATGGAGGTGAAGGATGGTGAGGTGGTCCTGAACGGCAACCATCCGCTCGCCGGTGTCACCCTGCATTTCAAGGTGGAGATCACCGATGTGCGCCAGGCGACCGAGGACGAGATCGCGCACGGCCATGTGCATGGGCCCGGTGGGCATCATCACTGATCGGAACGGCCCGACTCAATCCTCGGCCGGCACGAGCACGAAGATCTCCTCGTTGTCGCGCTTCATCAGGTAGCGCTCCCGGGCGAACTTCTCCAGCAGCTGCTTGTCACTGGTGAGCTGGTGCAGGTGCTGCCGGGTGACGCCGATCTGCTCCTGGTACCAGGCCTGCTCGGTTTTCATCCGGGCCAGTTGGCGGCGCAGCTTGAAGGTGGTCCACAGGTCGTACTCGTCGAAGAAGGCGATCCACGCGAACAGGACCAGCACGGCAATGCCGTAGCGGTTGCTCAGGCTCTTGGGCAAAAGGCGGCTCAGCTTCTCCTTCACCCTGCGAAGGTGGCACGATGGCGGGAGGAGGGCGGTGAGGGTGAGCGCTCAGGGATCAACGATCGATCGTGGACAGCCCTTAGCCCAGGAACGGGTACCCGTGCTCCGTGGGCGGTACCAAGGTCTCCTTGATGGTGCGGGGGCTCACCCAGCGGATGAGGTTGAGGTAGCTGCCGGCCTTGTCGTTGGTGCCGCTGCCGCGTGCGCCGCCGAAGGGCTGCTGACCCACCACCGCCCCCGTGGGCTTGTCGTTGATGTAGAAGTTGCCGGCGGCGTGGCGCAGCACGTTGGTGGCCTGCACGATGCTCGCGCGGTCGTTGCTGATCACCGCACCGGTGAGGGCGTACTCGCCGGTGCTGTCCACCAGCTTCAGCGTGTCCATCCAGCGGTTGGTGCTGTACACGTAGATGGTGAGCACGGGGCCGAAGATCTCCTCGCACATGGTCACGCTCTTCGGGTCCTTGGTGACGGCCACGGTGGGCTCGATGAAGTAGCCGGCCTTCTTGTCGTATTTGCCGCCGGCGATGATGGTGATGTTCTTCTTGTCCTTCTTCAACCCATCGATGTAGCCGGTGATCTTGTCGAAGGCCTTCTCATCGATCACGGCGCCGATGAAGTTCCTGAAGTCGCGCGGGTCGCCCATCTTCATCTCGGCGAGGTCGGCGAGCAGCTCCTTCTTCACCTGCGGCCAGATGTTCTCGGGGATATAGGCGCGGCTGGCAGCGCTGCACTTCTGGCCCTGGTACTCGAAGGCGCCGCGGCTCAGCGCGGTGGCCACCACCTTCGGGTCGGCCGTGGGGTGGGCGATCACGAAGTCCTTGCCGCCGGTCTCCCCCACGATGCGCGGGTAGCTGCGGTAAATGGGCAGGTTGTTGCCGATGGTCTGCCAGATGTGGCGGAACACCTTGGTGCTGCCCGTGAAGTGAATGCCGGCGAAGTCCTTGTGCCTGAAGATCACCTCCCCGGCGGTGGGCCCATCCACGTGGATGAGGTTGATGACCCCGCCCGGAAGCCCGGCGGCGTTGAAGATCTCCATGATCACCTGGGCGCTGTAGGCCTGCGTGTCGGCGCACTTCCACACCACGGTGTTGCCCATGAGGGCGCAGCTGGCGGGCAGGTTGCCGGCGATGGCGGTGAAGTTGAAGGGCGTCAGCGCGAACACGAAGCCCTCGAGCGCGCGGTACTCCAGGCGGTTCCACACGCCGGGCGCGCTGATGGGCTGGTCGTTGTAGATCTGCTGCGCGTACGCCACATTGAAGCGGAGGAAGTCGGCGAACTCGCAGGCGCTGTCGATCTCGGCCTGGAAGGCGTTCTTGCCCTGGCCCAGCATGGTGGCGGCGTTGATGGCCGCGCGGTAGGGCCCGCTGATGAGCTCGGCAGCCTTCAGGAAGATGGCTGCGCGTTCCTCGAAGGGCATGTTCTCCCAGTCGCGCTTGGCCTTCAGGGCCGCGTCGATGGCGGCACGCACGTGTTTCGCCTCGCCGTGGTGGCTCATTCCCAGCTTGTGCGCGTGCTTGTGCGGTGGGCTCATTTTCCGCAGGTCCTTGGTGAGCACGGCCTGGCCCCCGATCCACATGGGCGCGTCGATGGTCGTCCTCAGGCGGCGGTCCATCTCGGCCTGCAGCGCAGCGCGCTCGGGGGTGCCGGGGGCGTAGCTGAGGACGGGTTCGTTCTTGGGGACGGGAACGTGGAAGGTGGCGTTGCTCATGGCCGGGATCAGCTTGGGGCGCGAAGATACCCAGCCCGTTCAGGCGTGGAGGCGTGACATCGGTCACGGGTTGCAGTGGTCGCAGTACTGCGGGTCCTCGCTCACGCGGTCGTCCTCCCGGGGGGCCATGGCGCTGTGCCCGCAGAGCGCGCAACGGCGAAGCTGGACCAGGATACTGCGGGTGGGCTGTCCGCACAGCCCGCAGGGCAGGCCGGGCAAGGCTTCGGAGATCGCGAAGTGCACCGCACCGCACTGCGGGCAACAGGTTCCCAGTTCCCGAGCGAAGCGTTCGGCCGTGGCGCGGATGGCTGCCATCCGCGTGGGGTTCATCATCGCACGGAGGTCGCTCTCCACCCACAGCCTTCCATGCCCGGCCAACAGCTGTTCGGCCTCGTTCTCGAGGGTCCTTCGGTCGGTGATGCCTTTCACCACCGGGTCGCCACTTCGCCAGTGCTCCCGGTGCTTGAGCACCATGGCATGTTCCGGGAAGCCCATCCGCGAGGCGAAGGCGAACACCTCGTCCACCGTGGTGCACGCCTGCCCGCCGGCCATGCATTCCAAGGTCACGTGGCGGTGGGCCCAGCTGCTTCCGTCGCGGGCATCGTACAGCCCCAGCCACTCCTCGTCGCAGGTGAGGAAGGGCGCGGGCGGGTAGGGCACGAAGGAGCCTTCGCTGGCGATCACCAGGTCCGCGCCGCTGCGCTCGGCGCCGTGCATGGCCTTGTGCAGGGCCGCCGTGCGCGGGTCGGTGCCGCGTTCGACCTCGCCGCTGAAGGCGCCGAACCGGTCGGTGTCGAGGTCGGGGATCGCCGCAAAGCCCGCGAGGGGAAGGGTGGTGCACAGGGCCGGACCGATGACGCGCTCCTTGCCGTGCATGGTGGCCACGGCGAGGGTGCGGCCGCGGAAGCGTTGCTGCAGCGCCGTCATGGTCAACCCGCCTGGATGATGCCGAGGTACATGGGCATGCCCAGGGTGATGTTGAAGGGGAAGGTGACGCCGCGGGCCATGGGGATGTACAGCCCGGGGTCGGCCTTGGGCGCGGCCAGGCGCATGGCGGCGGGCACGGCGATGTAGCTGGCGCTGGCCGCGAGCACCGCGAACATGAAGCGGTCGCCCGCGTCGGTGGTGATGGACCCGCTGAGCCAGGCCACCAGGCTTCCGTTCACCAGCGGCAGCACGAGGGCCATGGCGCTCACGTAGCCCCCGTACCGGCGGAAGGCCCCGAAGCGCGAGGCGGTCACCATGCCCATCTCCAGCAGGAAGATGGCCAGGAAGCCCTTGAAGATGTCGGTGGTGAAGGGCTTGATGCCCTCGGCCTGTTTCGCATCGGCCACCAGGCCGATGAGCAGGCTGCCGATGAGCATGAGCACGCTGGCGTTGGTGAACGAGTGCTTCAGCATGTGCCCGAGCGAGGGTCGGTCCATGTTCTCCTTGTCGTAGCGCATCAGCAGCACCATGCCCACGATGATGGCGGGGCTTTCCATCAGCGCCATGATGGCCACCATGTGCCCGCTGAAGGGAAGGCCCTTCGCCTCCAGGAAGCTGCTGGCCGCGACGAAGGTCACCGCGCTCACCGACCCGTAGGCCGCCGCCACCGCGCCGGCGTTCTGCACGCCCAGCTTGCGGCGAAGCAGGAAGAAGGCATAGAAGGGGATGGCCGAGCTGATGGCCATGCCGAAGAGCAGCTCCTTGCTCACCTGCCAATTGAGGTGCTCGTGCGCCAGTTCCTGCCCGCCCTTGAAGCCGATGCTGAACAGCAGGTAGAGCGAGATGAACTTGATGGTGGTGGGCGGGATCTCCAGGTCGCTGCGCACCAGGTGGGCCACGATGCCCAGCATGAAGAAGAGCAGCGTGGGGTTGGTGAGGTTGGCGAGCAGCAGGCTGAGGTCCATGGAGTGATGGGCGCGAAGTTAGTAAAACAAGACAGATGGTTAAGTAATACTATATTCGCGCCGTGAAACTCCCGCACCTGCACCTGCGTCCCGATCCAGTCCTGTCCCTCAAGGACCCGGAGGCCACGGAGCTTGGCCGCGCGATGCTGGTGGACGGCTTGGTGTTGATGAACGAGCTGGGGCTCGAGGCGTTCACCTTCCGGAAGCTGGCCGACCGCATCGGGTGCACCGAGGTGAGCCTGTACAAGTACTTCCCCAACAAGCAGCGGCTGCTGCAGTTCTACTTCCAGCTGTATTGGTTGTGGTTGCGCCAGCTCTGCGGGCGGCACGCCGAGCGCGCCCGGTCGCCACGGGAGGGGCTTGAACATGTGGTGGAGGCCATCTGCGGCGTGTGGCCGAAGGACCTGCCGCCGCTTCAACTGGACCCCGGCGCGCTGCGGCGGCTGGTGATCGAAGAGGGGATGAAGAGCTACCTGCACAAGAACGTGGACGATGACAATGCGCGACGGCTTTTCCTGCCCTACAAGGAGCTGAGCGCCTTCGTGGCCGAGCGGATCACCGATTGCCGGGCCGATGTGCCCTGGCCGCGCTCCTTCGCCACCACGGTGATCGAGATGGCCCACTCGCTGCCCTTCGCCATGGAGCACCTGCCCTCGCTCACCGAACTGAGCAACCGCAAGGACCTCAAGCTGCTGGCTCAGCACCTGCTGCACCGCACCCTCACCTACATCGACCACGCGCAACCCCTCAAGCGGAAATGAACGACACCATCACCGTCGCCAAGGGCGATGGCATCGGCCCGGAGATCACCGAGGCCGTCCTGCGGATCCTGGACGCCGCCGAATGCGGCCTCACTTACGAACACATCGAGGTCGGGGAAAAGGTCTACCTCAGCGGCAACAGCAGCGGCATCCCGGCCGAGGCCTGGGCCACGCTGCGCCGAAACCCGGTCTTCCTCAAGGGCCCCATCACCACGCCCCAGGGCTCCGGCTACAAGAGCCTCAATGTCACCATCCGTAAAACGCTCGGGCTGTTCGCCAACGTGCGGCCCTGCCGCAGCTACCATCCCTTCGTGCGCACCCAGCACCCGGGCATGGACGTGGTGGTGGTGCGCGAGAACGAGGAGGACCTCTACGCGGGCATCGAGCACCGGCAGACCGTGGACGTATACCAGTGCCTGAAGGTGCTGAGCCTGCCCGGCACCGAGAAGATCATCCGCTACGCCTTCGAGTACGCCCACAGCAACGGCCGCCACAAGGTGACCTGCCTGGTGAAGGACAACATCATGAAGCTCACGGACGGCATGTTCGCCGACATGTTCCGCCGGGTGGGCAAGGAGTACCCCGGCCTGCAGCAGGAGGTCCAGATCATCGACATCGGCACAGCGCGCGTGGCCACACGACCGGACCGCTACGATGTGATCGTCACGCTCAACCTCTACGGCGACATCATCAGCGACGTCACCGCCGAGCTCACGGGCAGTGTGGGCATGGCGGGCAGCGCCAACATCGGCGACCGCATCAGCATGTTCGAGGCCATCCACGGCAGCGCGCCCGACATCGCGGGGCAGGGCATCGCCAACCCCAGTGCCATGCTGAACGCGGCGTGCATGATGCTGGTCCATCTGGGCCTGCCGGAGAAGGCCGAGCTCATCCAGAACGCCTGGTTGCGCACCTTGGAGGACGGCATCCACCCGGGCGACATCTTCAGGGAGGGCGTTTCCACCTCGCGTGCCGGCACCCGCGAGTTCGCCGATGCGGTGATCGCCCGCCTCGGTCAGCGCCCCGCTCAGTTGAAGAGCGTGGAAATGAAGGGCGGCGGCGTGCCGAAGTTCCGCTACGAGCGCCCGGTGGTGAAGCGGGAGCTCTGCGGGGTGGACATGTTCGTGTGCGATGCCACCAGCACACCGGACGAACTGGCTGCGCGGCTGCAGGAGGCATCACGCGGCATGCTGAAGCTCAAGCTGATCACCAACCGGGGCGTGAAGGTGTGGCCCGATGGTTTCCCCGAGACCTTTTGCACCGACCACTGGCGCTGCCGTTTCGTGGGCCCGGAGGTGCAGATCGATGACGCCAAAGCCACCTACGTGCCCATCGGCCGCAAGCAGGTGTCCCAGCTGCTGCATCTGCTGGGCGAACAAGGCATTGAGGTGGTGAAGACCGAGAACCTTTACCTGTTCGACGGTGTGCGCGGGTTCTCCCTGGGACAGGGGGAGTGAGCCTCCTTACTCCAGGTTGTCGAAGCGGTAGATGTCGTCCACCTGCGATCCCGCCGGTATGTCGCAGATCGGCTTCACGATGCCATCATGCAGGCTGTACACCCACCCGTGCAGGTGCGGACCGCCGCGGTCCTTCCAGGCCTTCTGGATGATGCTGGTCTTCATCAGGTCCATGACCTGTTCCTGCACGTTGAGCTCCACCATGCGGTCAAGCCGGGCCTGCTCGGTGGGTTGTGCGTCCACCTCGGCCTTGTGCAGCCTGTACACGTCCTTGATGTTGCGCAGCCACTTGTTGATCAGGCCGAGGCTCTGGTGGGTCATGGCCGCGTGCACACCACCGCAGCCGTAGTGGCCGCACACGATGACGTGTTTCACCTTGAGGTGCTCCACGGCGTATTGCAGCACGCTCAGGAGGTTCAGGTCGGTGTGAACGACCAGGTTGGCGATGTTGCGGTGCACGAAGATCTCGCCGGGATTGGTGCCGGTGATCTCGTTGGCGGGCACTCGGCTGTCGCTGCAACCGATCCAAAGGAATTCGGGTCGTTGGAGCTTTTCAAGGCGGAGGAAGAAGTCGGGGTCGTGGGCCACTGTGTTCTCGGCCCAGGTCTTGTTGTTCAGCAGGAGCTTGTGATAGCTGTCCATGGTGCGGGGTTCAGGTTTTGGCAGTGGCCAGCATGGTGGGGGCCGGAGGCGGCTCCTCGCCAGGCCGGGCGGGCATGTTCATGAGCTGGAGGCGGATGTTCCGTTCCGCCACTGTTCCGGCAAAATCATCGATGATCTCACGTACGTCCGGGTCAAGGTCCATGGAGCGTCCACCATCGATCACCACACGCGCTCCGTCGGGGATCTCGTGAAGGGTGCGTTTGATCCCCGCCTTGTTCAGGAAGGTGACATCCTCGCTGAGCTCGATGTAAATGGGCATGCCCGGTTTGTAGCGGTTCGGGTCGTAGTGGAAGGGTACCTTGAAGTTCTTCCACAGGATGTGGACGAAGGCCATGGCCAGTCCGAGGGCCACCCCGCGCAGCAGGTCGTTGGTCACGGCCATGAAGCCCACCGTCATCGCGAAGGGAACGAACTGCGGCAGGCCCTGCTTCCACATGGACCGGAACAGGGAGGGCTTGGCCAGCTTGTAGCCCACCAGCAGCAGCACGGCCGCCAGGCTCGCCAGCGGCACCATGCGCAACAGGCCCGCGATGGTGAACACGGCCACCAGCAGCCACAGTCCGTGCAGGATCGCGGAGAGCTTGGTACGCCCCCCGCTCTGGATGTTGGCCGAGCTGCGCACGATCACCTGCGTGAGCGGCAGTCCGCCCAACAAGCCGCTCAGGACATTGCCCGCGCCTTGGGCGAACAGTTCCCGGTTGGCCGGGGTGATCCGTTTCTGCGGGTCCAGCTTGTCGGAGGCCTCCACGCAGAGCAGGGTCTCGATGCTGGCCACCACCGCGATGGTGAACGCCACGGTCCAGAACACCCCCGTGCCGATGAGCGCGAACGACGGCAGCGCGTAGGAGCCCATGTCGGTCAGGTCGGGCAGCGGCACGGAGTGCTCCGGGCCGATGGCCAGGGAGGGGATGCCCGAGAACCCCATGGCCATCAGAACGCCCAAGGCCACGGCCAGCAGCGGCCCGGGGATGTAGCGGAGCCATTGGTTCCTTTGGATGAACGGACGCTCCCAGGCCAGCATCAGGAGCAGGCAGGCCATGGTGATGAGCACGGCCCCAAGGGTGGGGTTGTTCAGCGCATACCACAGTTCCTGGAAGGTGTTCAACTTGTCCGGCTGGTCGAAGCTCTCATCCCCCATGTAGTCCTTGTCGTCGCCGACCGCGTGGGGGATCTGCTTCAGGATGATGATGATGCCGATGCCGGCGAGCATGCCCTTGATCACCGAACTCGGGAAGTAGTAGGCGATGATGCCGGCCCTCGCGAAGCCCAGGGCCACCTGGATCACGCCGGCGGCCACCACAGCGCCCAACAGGGCTTCGAAGCTGCCCAGGTCGGCGATGCCGGCGGCCACGATGGCCGTGAGGCCTGCCGCCGGCCCCGAAACGCCCAAGGGTGAACCGCTCGCGGCCCCGACCAGGATGCCCCCGATGACCCCGGCGATGATACCCGAGACCGGCGGTGCGCCCGAGGCAACGGCGATGCCCAGGCACAAGGGCAGGGCCACAAGAAAGACCACCAGCGAGGCCGGCAGATCGGAACGAAGATGACGGAACAGGGAACCTCCCATGGACGGATCGTGGATTCAAGGACGTGACGGACCGGACGAGCAGGCCCTGCGTGGGCCGGTAAGGGCGCACGGGGCGCCATCAACATCACCGCGCCTTGGGCGGCGGTACATGGATGCGCCGGATGCCTTCGGGAAGCTCCTCCACCGCATGGCGGCCGAGCAAGGCGATGATGCGCCGGGATGGGAGGTCCGATGGACCGTTCGAGAGCAAAGCGGCCGCTCCAGCATGCCCCCCCTCCTCTTCGGCCGCGGGCAACTGCCCACTGTCCATGTGCAGGTCAGCCAGCATCCGGTCCGCCGCCCGGATGGAGCCAGGAAGCAGGACCAACGCCACCGCCACCAGGAGCGGTACCAGGATGCGTAGGAACTGCCGGGTCATGATCGGTGCGTGAGCGGGGCGCAAAGGTAGGTGGCCTCGCCGACCAGCCTTCAGTTCGCCAGGAACGGGTAGTGCAGATCGAATTCCGGCACGTCGACCGCGAAGCGCTCCCCGCTGTCCTTGTCCCACATCGTGTAGGTGCCCACCATGCGGCCCAAGCCGCTGCGCAGGTCGCACTGGCTGGTGTAGGTGAATTGCCCACCAGGAGCGAGCACCGGCGTTTCGCCCACCACGCCCGGACCTTCCACCTGGCGCACCGGACCAAGGCTGTCCCAGATCGTCCAGCGCCGGCGCAGCAGCTGAACGGTGCGCTGGCCCTCGTTGGCGATCGTGATCCGGTACGCGAACAGGAAGCGGCCCAGCTTCGGGTCGCTCGCCTCCTCGGCAAAGCGCACCTTCACACTGACGCGGATCCCGTTGGTGACCGTCGTGGGCATCTGCCTGCAAGGATAACGTCCACGAGGGGGCTTCCATGCGGTTCCCCGGATCGAATAGCTTGGCCCCATGAAGCTCCGCCTCCTCCTGCTCGTGCCATGGCTCGGCCTTTCCGTCCCCGTCCTCTCTCAGTACAACAGCCCGGAGAGCGTGGAGCACGACCCCGTCGGAGACCGGTACTTCGTGAGCAACCTGGGCGATGGCACCATCAAGCAACGGGACCAGGCCGGCATCGTGACCCCCTTCGCCAGCGTCAGCCCCGATCCCTATGGACTGGAGATCCTGGGTGACACCTTGTATGCCTGCAGCGGCGGACGCGTGAAGGGCTACCTGCTCGCCGACGGATCGCAGGTCTTCAACCTCAACACGGGCGGTGGCTTCCTGAACGGGATCACCACGGACGGACATTTTCTTTACGTCACGGACTTCAGCGGGCAGCAGATCTTCCGCGTGGAACCATCCACAGCGACCTTCACCACCTGGGTGGCGAGCACGGGCGGCACACCGAACGGCATTGTGTACGAACCGGTGAACGACGTGCTGCTGGTGGCCTATTGGGGGCCTGGTGCCATCGTTCGCGGCTACGACCGGTCCACCGCATCCATCACGGGTTCGGTCAGTACCGGCGTGGGAAGCATCGATGGCATCACGATCGAATGCCATGGCCTGGTGGTGATCTCGTCCTGGAGCCCGAACCGGATCTCCCGATTCGAATGGGGCATCCTGTCCCCGCAGTTCGAGGACCTGATGGTGCCGGGCGTGAGCCAGCCGGCCGACATCGACTTTGATACCGTGCACGACCGGATCTGCATCCCCAGTGGGGGCAATGATCAGGTGATCCTGTTCGACCTGGCCGACTGCGCCACGGCGGTGCCCGGTACCCCGGTTTCCGAAGCCTTCACCGTATCGCTTACGGCGGACGGTCGTTCGCTGCGGTTCCAGGGCCTGCCCCCGGAGGTCGCCAGCTACCGTGTGCTGGATGCCACCGGGCGGCTGCTCGCCGATGGTCGTCCACAGGCCACGGTCGCGGTGCCTGCATGCACCGGTGTGATCATCGTGCAGGTGGACGGACTCGGGGTCCGCCGTCTTGTCGTGCCCTGAGGCTCAACCGCGTCGGCTGTTCACGAAACGCGCGCCCACCAGCCGGTCGCAGCGCTGCTGGTGGTCCCGCAGGTACACCAGCACCAGGTAGTCGTTCTCCGTCTGGAAATGGCTGCCCTCCAGCCGCGTCAGGTCGGGCAATTGCCCGCTGTGCGGAAGCCAGGCGAACTGGTAGTCGTAGAAGCCCTGCTTCATCGGGGCCACCAGCATGTACCGCTTCCGGTCGGGCACGTACTGCATCCGGTACTCTTTGCGGCAGTCGAAGTCGCTGAAGCCGCCCACCACGTAAACATCTCCACCGACCAGGGGGACGTCCATCGGCAGGCTGAAGACCACGTTCACATAGTCGGCACCTGTTGGGTCACCGTCCACATCGTCGTTGCGGACCAGATAGCGCCCGTTCACATCCGGTTGCTCCAGGTACACGCGGATATGCCGGGACGGATCATCGGCCAGCACCGCCTCCATGAGGTCCTGTCCCGTGCGGATGCTGGCCACGCGCAGGGAGGGGAAGCGCAGGTTCTTGATCTCGAAGTTCCGGAACTCGTTGCCCCCCATGAACTGGGCTTCCGGCGGGTGGTCGTAGATGAGCTCGTTGTTGCGGATGAAGCGCGGCTTCAGGCCGGTCCGGAGGTCGTTCCAGTTGAGGTTCTGGAGCACGGCCACCTTGATGTCCCCGAACGGGTCGATCACCGTGAGGTCGTTCGTCCGCACCGTGATGTCGACCTGCTGCGCCACATCCCGCATCTGCACGTCCCGGCTGGCCATCACGCGCGCCTCGATGCCGATCACCTTCTCCACCACCAGGAAACGGCGCGTCAGCACCACGGCGGCCTCATCGTCGCTCTGGTACACCTTCAGGATGTAGTTGCCCGAGCGTGTCGGACGCATCATCGGGTTGGGCACCTGCAGGCTGTAGTGGAAGAAGGGCTGCAGGGTGTTGAAGCTCATGCGCGGCGCCCGGACCAGGTCGATGAAGGCGCCGTCGATGTACTGCCCCTTGGCCAGGTCGCTGGGTGTCCAATCCGCATTGCAGTGCTCGATCGTATAGGAAAGATCGAGCGTGGTGGTGCGCAGGTCGTCGAAGCGCAGCTCCACGGCCTCGGCACTGCCCAGCTCGATCACCGGGGCGGCCAGCTCGAAGCCTGCCTTGAAGCACTGCACCGTCCGGATCAAGGGGTCGAAGACCTCGTCCCGGTAATGCACCGTGCGCGGCACGTAGTACTCCGGGCTCAGCGCGTCCATGGCCGGTTGCGCCGAACCGCAGGCCAGAGGTAGCAGGACAAGGAGGGCCCGAACGGCGTGCACGCGGCGGAGGTGCTTCATCGACGGGTGGGGAAGGCCTTTCGGAGACCGTGTTCCGAGGCGGTGAAAGGACCCGCCTTTGAATGTGAACTTCGGGCCGCTGCCCCCC
>OEIV010000573.1_pt1 | contig 19480 bp, 2 predicted proteins | sample 1539231 | NCBI WGS metagenome assembly OEIV01 (sample SAMN03794762, study PRJEB22550) | activated sludge metagenome | feature: wastewater treatment plant; material: activated sludge; isolation source: Wastewater treatment plant of a petroleum refinery complex | place: Argentina: Buenos Aires ...
TTTGGGATAATATCGATTTAGATAATATATTGTCTTTAATAGATAAATATAAAGATTTAAAAAGAATACAATTACTTAATTACAATAAGTATAAAAATGATAGCTATAAGTATATAGAGAAAGATGATATGTATGTATCTAATGATACATCTTATTATGATAATATCATTAAAGAATTAGAAGATTTGTACAAGCAAGAAAGAAATTATAGATTGTTAAATAAAAGACAAAGTGCTTTTGATAATGAAGTATATTTATCTAATATAGATAAGGATAATATCAGAGCGTTTAAAAAGAATAATTATGATTGGAGAGAATTTACAGATGAAGATATATACAGATTTATTATTGTAAATATAAATAAATATGATAAAAACGGTAAAAACTATTTAAGATTAGGAAATGTAAGTATAGAAATTGATAATAATATTAAAACAACAGGATTAAGTAAAGAATATTTTTATTTAATAAATAATGATTTAGCTGTTACAGCAATGAGTTATTTTGTAGATAATGAATATTTTAATATATACAGCTTTTATGAAAATAATAGAAAAACTGAACAAGTATTAATAGATAAAGATAATATTCCTGGTATATCATATATTAATAATAGTGAAAGCATTGATAAAAGTAGTAATAATATTAGATTATATAAAATAGAAAGTAGTGTTAACATAGACAATAATTTATTTACAGATAATATTAATACATTATTTGATAGTGTTAAAGAAAATCAAAAACTACCTAATATTAGTTTAATCTATATAGATGTGCCAATAGAAGATGCTGATAAATACAGAGTTAATAATACATTAGACAAATACGTTGTACCTAACAACGTATCTAAAAATGTTATTAGTTTAGATAGTTTAGATAATATTACAAATAGTGATATAGTATTAGATAAAGTTAAAAAGCAATTTCAAGATATTATTGATAGTCTTCCTAATATTAAAGGCAAAGTTGAAACAGAATTAGAAAAAATTAATAGATTAAAAGATGCTATTAATAATTTAACAGAAGAACAAAAAGATACTTTAAATTTATTAGAAGATATTATAAATAATAATATATTACTAAGAGCAGGAGTGACACAAGAAGAATATTCTAAGAATGTAGAATATTTTAAAACAGATAAAGATATAGATAATGATGAAGTAATAAAAAGTTTTAATGTTATATATCCTAATTTAGAAAAAGATGAACATACTTTTGATATGATATTAAATCAGCCTAATAGTAATTTAAACAATTCATTCAATACCAATCCTAAATTTAAAACATTAGGTTTTGAAGATAATATAAAGAATAGATGGATATTTAAATATCTTAGTACAACAGAAAATGGTAAAAGTATATTAAATAAATCTAAAACAAAAGAAGAATGTTTAAAATATTTAAATGAATATTTTATAGAATTAGGAGAAGAGATAAAACATTCAGATAAATATTATCTTACAGAATTATCTGATGAACTTATAGAAAAGAATATAAATAGTCCAGAAGCAAGCATAGATGAAGAATTTAGACAAACTTGGATAGAATTTAAAAACAATAAAGATAAGCGTATTCAAGAACGTAATAAAGAACAGAAAGTCAATATGATGATGAATTATGAGATGTTTAAAAATACATCACATTATCCTATTGGCTTGAAGTTATTATTGTTAGAAAGTTTATTAAAAAAGAATACAGTATATGATAAGAATACAGATAAAGTATCTGAAAAAAATAGAAATAATAGTACTATAACTACTCCACCTGTACTTAATGAATTATTTATAGCTAAGTTAGAAGAAAGCAGTTATATATCTTCTAATAAAATATTACATGATTATTTTTATGAAAGTTCTAATTATGTAGGAACAAAAATAGATATAAGAGAATATGAAGAGAATATCTTTGATGTTACAGACAAAGGTGTATGGTATAAATTTAATGGTGAGAAAGATTTAGATAAATTTCATAAAATGTCAAGTCTATCACAAGGATATGATGGTGCTTGGTGTACAGGTGCTTATGATACAGCTAAAAGTTATTTATTATCTGATAAAACAAGTACTATGTATTTATTCTATTCAATAGAAGAAAATAATCCTACTCTTCAATTACATGTAGTCTATGAGGAAGCGAAAGAAATAGGAGGATTAGCAGCAAGTCAAGATTTTAGAAATGATGAAGATTATGAAATTTTAAATAAGTTTTTTGAAAAGAATACTTCTGTTAATGAAGGAGGATTAAAAAATTATTTATATTATAAGAAAGTCATTATAAAAGCTGAAAAAGAAAAGTTAAGATTAGAGAGTAAAGGAGAAACTTTTGATATAAATAATTTTTTTAGTTATGAAGATTGGCTAATTATAGAAAATGGGGAGAAATATTATAAAGATAAGAGTGATTTATTAGAATATTATAAAAATTTATTACCTGTCAGTTATTATAGTATAAAATATAATGTACCAGAAGAATTTATTATATTAACAAAAGATATAGATGTATACGAAGGTGTAGTAGATGGTGTAATAACTGAAGACAGTTTAATTGCAAAAATATGTGATGGAAATCATCTCATAATCGGAGAATTAGACTTATCAAATATAAAAAAAATAACTACAAACCTTATATTTGATAATGTTGGAAATATAATTTCTTATGATTTAGATGAAATTGATACAAATATTATATTTAATAATAGTGGAGATGTAAATCTTTATGGATTATCATCAATAAATAATGATGTTGAGTTTAATAATAATGGAGGTGTATATCTGGGTTCTTTATACGAAATTAAAAATGATATAAAATTTAATAATAATGGAGATATTAATATATTTAATGTAAAAAAAATATCTACAAATATTACGTTTGATAATAATGGGGATATTAATTCAGGTCATTTAAAAGAAATAAATACAAATGTTGAGTTTAATAACAGTGGAAGTGTAACACTAAGAGGTTTAGAAAAAATTAATAATAGTGTTAAATTTAATAATGGTAAAACTGTAAATTTATCAAAATTAAAATATATAGATGCAAATGTTGAGTTTAATAATAGTGAAAATGTACTTATACTAAATTTAGAAAAAATTAATGGGGATGTGAATTTTAATAATGGTAAAGATGTATCCCTTTCTGTAAAACAAATAAATGCAACTGTTAATTTTAATAATGGAGAATATGTATCTATACATTATTTAAAGGAGTTAAATACTACTGTTAATTTTAATAATGGAAAAGATATAACTCTTTTTGATTTAGAACAAATCAATACTGATATCACATTTAATAATAACGGAAATGTAAATTTTTCAAATTTAAGACAAATAAATGCAGATGTTATATTTGATAATAACGGAAAAATATACATGCCTTTGATAAAAGTTAAAGGCAGTATAGGTGTTAATGATGTTAATAAAGTAGAAACGTTTTCTCATTTAGGGGCTTATTTGATACCTAATGCTAATAATACTACACCATTAAATCAAGGAAATAAAGGATTATACTTAAAAAAAGGTACTAAATCATACTTAGTATTTGGTAAAAATTCTGATTTAACTACTGCTATACATGAAAAAGCACATGAGTTTGAACAATATCTTGATAATGATGAAATAAGTGCATTAGAAGATTGGTCAGGTTATAAGAAAGGTACAGTTGAATTTTCAGAAGCATTTGCAAAAGGAGCAGAAAAGGTTATTTATGAAGGAACATTTGCTGATGATACTACTAATATTGGAAGTATATTTAATAAGTTTGCTAAATGGTTTAAACAAATTATAGAAGATGCTATTAAATATTTCGGAAATATTAATGAATTAAATCAAGAAGTAAAAGATATATATGCTAAAATGTTCTTAGAAAATAGTATAGAAAACAATACTTTAAATTTAAGTAAAGATATAACTACAAGTAAATTAGAATTACCTGTTATTGAAGATGATAATTTAAATAATAGAGGTGATACAGTAAAAGATATGCTTAATTTTTCTTATTCTACTTTAAATAATACAGCATTATTTAATACTGATAAAGATACTGTTGCTACTTTTGAAAATCTTACGTCATTATTTCCTGATGCTGTTGTTGTTAGAGATGAAAGTGAATTACCTGATAGTTTACAAGAGACTATTACTGATATGGGAGCAACAGGTCAAATTAGTGGATTTTTTCATAAGAATAGTGGAAATGTGTATTTAATAGCAAGTAATATCAAAACTATCGGGGAAGCAGAAGGGACTTATCGACATGAATTAATAGGGCATAAAGCAGTACAAGCAGAATTAGGTTTACAATTAGGAGTATTTGCAAGGTATATTGTAGCTACTTCAAAAGGAGAGCAAAGAAAAAGATTAGAACAAATAGCAACTATATATCATAATAAATCTATTTCTGAACTAAATGATAATGAAATTAATAATGTAGGTCAAGAGTATATAGCTTATATGTCTGAAAATCCTAATATAGATATATCTAACTATCAAAAACTTAAAACTATTATTAAAAATATATTACGTAAATTTAATATTAAACTTGATGTAAAAGATTATGAGATAATTGCATTATTAAGAAAGGTTGAAAGAAATAAAAGTTATAATAAACTTAATATTAATCTTAATATGTTATATCATCAAATAGATAAGATGGATAAAGATTTAAGAGTATTACAACAAAATGAAATCAGAGATGCTGTTGATATAATTAAATCAGGGTTTAATAGAAGTAATGATTTAAGTGTATTGATAAATATGGTGCAAATTAGAAATGGATTAGATAGTAGACAAGAAAGTAGGTTAAATGCAGCAGGAAATATATCTAAACTTAATGAAAATGATTGGTTATATGTACATACTGATAAATTTATGGAAAATCATGGTATGCTTATAAATACTGATGAATTTATTGAAGATGAATATAAAGTACTAAATAATTTATCTAATATTGATTATAAAAAGTATGTAAATCTAAAAAAGAATGAAAGATTATATAGACATATTAGAGATAATATATCAATAAATGGTGTAACAACAGATGAAGTCTATAAGATATTAGTAAATGCAGGATTAAATAGTTTTGAATTTGATGATAAAATGATACCACATATCAAAAATTTACTTCATTATTTATATCCAGAATCTAATGCTACCTATAATTTTTATGAATATACTGAATTTGATTTAGCTACTTTTGAAGAAGAAACTAACAGTAAATTAATTAAATTAGAAACTGTTGAAGATGTAGAACAATATAGACATTATTATGCACCTGGTGAAACATTATGTACTTTTAATGATATACAAGGAAGATTAGATAAATATGATATATGGGTATTAGTTAATAACGATATAAATGATATAGAAAGAAGTGATACTCCTGATAGATATGATGATTATTCTACATCATTAATGATGATACAAAGAACTAAACCTGGTTATGAAGATAGGTCTGATTATATAATTAGTAGATATAATCATAAAGTTAATAATCCTAATTATTTATATGATGGAGTATTTGACAATTTGTATAAAGGTTTAAGTATGTATCTACAACAAGATTTTAGTAAAACAAACAGTAATTCTGATTATATAGTACATTATGATAAAATATATAAATTTGAAACAGAAATAGAAGGTGTCAATTATTATTATAATAACAATGGAATATTAGCATACGATATAGCTTATGAAATAAATCCTAATTATCAGAGATATATAGGAGTAGGTATGTATTATGATAATAAATTGAAAAATGTTGTAACTTTATTTCCAGATGAATCTGACAATAACCGTTTAAAAGCACATACTTTATTTAGTGATAATTTAAATAGGAAAGTTACAATAATAGAAGGAGAAGATACTTGTATGTCTTTATATCCTACAATAAAAACTGATACTGGTGAATATTATGATTTTAATAAGTTGACAAGTTATAAAGAAGAAATTGATTATAATAACAATTTATTAACATTAATAGGAAAAACATTTAATTATTCTTTTCTAAAAAAAGCTAATCATGTATATTATAATAGTATAGATGACGACATACACATGTTTACACCTTTATTAGAAGAATGCAATTCATTATATGTAGTTTTAGATGAACAAGAAAATGAGCCTTATTTAGCATATTTATTTTTAAGAAAAGTTGGTAATTTATCTATTTCAAAAGAAGTACTTGGTAGAAAAAGAAATAATCAAAAAAGTATAGCTAAATCTAACAATACAAAACCAGAGTTTGTTGCACCTGTATTAAAAACAGCTGGAAGAATAGAGATTAGAAATACAAATGTGGCGATGCCTAAATTAAAAGCTATTTCTTATTCATATGACTATGATAATGACAATGAGTTACCATCAGTAGAGTATATAAACAGTTTATCATTAAATAAAAATGAAAACTTTACTAAAAATTTACCTTTGTTAAAATGTGTTGATAGACTATTTTGGAAAGACCCAGAAATGATACCTATTTTTTTATCCACACATACATCTGTAAATATTAATATAGAATCTCTTATATTTTTGGATAGATTAGATATAACTGTTTATAATCTTCTTAAAAAAGAAGCTGTTAGTATTAGCAAATCTAAATTATTATCTATACCAACAAATATAAAGATAAATGCCTTGTCTGGTAGTACTGATATAGATAATACAGATGAATTGAAATCAATCTTTCATTTGGAAAATATGTCTGAAAAAGAAAGTGAAAAGAATAGAGCAGCACTTGAAAAAGCAATAAATGAATTTATTAATGATGATACTGATAGAACACTTAATGATTTTTTACCTGAACATCTGAAAGTATATGATACAGATGATAAAGTAATAGTAAAATCTAAATCTGTAAATAAATTACCTAAAACTGCTCAATTAATTTTACCGATAGGTATATCAGGTAGTGGTAAATCTACATGGATAAGTACATTAGATAAAGATAAATATACTATAATATCCCCTGATGAAATTAGAAAAGAGTTAGTAGGAGATGTTAATGACCAAAGTAGAAATATAGAGATATTTCAAGAAGTTGATAAAAAAATAGAAAGATATTTATTAGAAGGTAAAAAAGTTGTTTTAGATGCTACTAATATTAATACTGCATTTAGAAGAAAAATGATAAGTGAGTTAAAAACTAAATATCCTAATTTAGATATAAGATATAAGTTATTGGATATTGACCCTAATGTAGCTAAACAAAGAATTAGAAATGATATTGATAATAATATAAACAGAAGTAATACTCCTGATGAAATAATTGATAAACAATATGCAGATTATTTACAAAGTAAAGCAGATATTAAAGATGAACCTATATATGAATTTAATGATGAAAGAACTTTTATTACTGATTTGTTAGACAGATATCGTAAAAATAATAACAGTAATTTAAAGAAAATAACTGATATGGCTACAATAAGTGCAAGCAGTAATGGGCGTAATAAGGTAAATACAGATACTTTAATAGATACTGATAATATAAATGAAAATATTATATCTATGGCTAAATATGGAAAAACTGTTAAAGAATTATTAGATGTATATCCTATGTTAGCAAATCATTTTAAAGGTGTAGATAGTAATATGAGACTTATTAATTATATAAAGCAACAAGAAATAGATAATGTAGTTGACGAATATGTAGAAAACATAAAGGTAAACATAGCTAATGATTTTGAAAATTATATTACATATTTAAATAAAATAGGTATATACACAATATCAGACTTGTATGCTTATCCTAACGAAGACCTGTTAAATGATTTGTGTTTAGCATGATAATTTGTCCTAATAAATCTTCTAAGATTTGGACTAAATTAGTTGAAAAATATGGTGAGGAAAAGGCATATATCTATATGAATATGCCTAATCCTGCTGTTACAGCAACTGATTATGGTTACAAAATAGATAATACTTTACTTATAGATGTAGAGAATTTACAAGTAGATAGTTCTGTATCAAACTTAATACCTTTACTTACTGATATTATAGATATTATCGATTATGAAGATATAGATATAGTACCACACAATAATCCTTTTATTTCTGATGATAAAATAGCTTTTATGGAAAAAGCAATAGCAGAAGATAATGATATTGTAAAAGATTTGTTAAATGTATCTTCTCTTAATATATCTATTAGAGAATGGCTTGAAAATAACGATTTAGAGAGTTTGTTTAAATTAAATCCTGATTTAACTTATGTAACTGATGTTGATGAAATAACTAAAATATTATTAGAAAATAATATAATAGATGATAATGAGAAGATTACAAAATATGAAGAAATTTACGATATGTTTAAAGATAATAATGTAATTAGTTTTGAAAAAAGAAAATCTGAATGGTTGTTAGATATTATAGATAATGATAATAATAACAGAAATAAAGAAATAGCTAAACTGTTATTAAGAAAATTAAATTATATTTATGATACCAAAGTAAATAAAGTAAGTGAAAATACATATATAGATAGTATAAACATACAAGAAGCTAATTCCTATTTGTTCTTACAAGAATTTATTTCTAATATGATAAATCATATATTTGACAGTAGTAATAAGTTGAATAAAGTAGAGAAAGCATTCTTAAATGATATATCTTTATTATACAAAGAGTATAGTGGTACAGAAGATTTTGATTTATATGATATAAAAATGTTTATTGTTGATACTTTACTTAATAAGAATGTAAACGATGATACTGTTGATTTAGAAAGTAAATTATATACTAATACTAATTCTTTACTTGATTATGAAATCAATAATAAAAATAAATTACTAAATACCACTATTAATACAATATTGAAATATTTTAATAATGATATGTTATTTGAAAATATACATAAGAATAAAGAATATGTTAAGATAAAAAATCAAATTAATGATATAACTACTACTAAAAATATATTAAAATATATGGAATTAAATAATATTACTGTATATACTGATAAAGTATTTGATAGTTATGTACAGTCATTATCAAGTACTCAACAAAAACAATTATATAATATACTTAATTCTGAAAATAGATATAGTGATAGAAGTAATCTTAGTACTATAATAAGTAATTACCAAAAAACTTACAATAAGATAAAACTAATTAAATCTGTTGAAAGAAGATTAAATGGTAATATTGTAAAAATAATAGTAGATAGTAAGATAGATATTACAATTAAACCTGAAAGCAATACTATTGTATTTAATAAAAATAATTATATATTTTCTATAAATGATAAAACTATTAATCTAAAAGGAAAAACTACAAACAAAATAGATGATTTAATAAATTATTTAAAAACTAAGTATAATATGACTGTATATCTTAATGATGAATTAATGACTAATGTAGATAACACTATTTCAGAATTAGATAAAAGAATACAAGCTAAATTAAACGAAATAACAAATACTCCCGAAACAGAAATTATAAATCAATGCAACTTCTAAAATGTATACCAAACGATTTCTTTCCAGCTTTGGATGAAGAAACAAGAAATGCACTATACGTTAAATCAGAAGTGCTAAGTAATAAGTATGATATATCAATAGTAGATATTACTAACGGTCTCGTAAACCTTTCTAATAACCAAACAGTTACTTACGAAGATTTAATGTCTATTCCTAATGAAGATTTAATATTAAATAATCCAGAAGTGCCTTTATTTGCCCGTGACCCGTACATCTCTAATGTAGAAGATAATTTCTATGCTGAAAGAAAAAATGGAATTATGGACATATTAAGGGGGTTAGGATTGAATTTAAATGAAGATGAAGTATTTGAAGATTTACCTTTGAAATATATTACTGATATGTTAAATATTCCTGATGATATAGAAAGAAATAATAGGTTAGGCATATATAATGCTATTATAGATGAGAATAACCTTACGTTAGGAGATTATTATGATATATTACAAGAGTATAAAAATGTACCTGATTTAGGATTAAATATAGATAGTATTAAGTCATTTGAAGATTATTATTATTTAAATAACTACATACCTAATAATAATTATAAATATTTGTTACAGAATATTAAGCAGTTAGGTAAGGCATATTATAACAGTTTTAAACAAGGAATAGCTAATAGAAGTTTAGAAATATTGTTAATAAATCTTAAAAAGTTAACAGGGGTAGATTATAAGTTTGTAAATACTAATTCTTTTAAAGCAAGAATAAAGTATGGTATTGTTGAAATAGGTAATGATATAAGTAAAAAAGATTTATTTCATGAATATCTACACCCTTTTATTTTAGCATTACAAGCAGAAAATCCAGAGTTATATGATACATTAGTACAATCACCTGATGTACAGAATTTAGCTAACTATTTAAGAAATACAGAAGTATATTCAGATTATGCAGAAGAAGAGGCTTTGGTAAGAGTTTTATCTGATAAGTATAGTAGTAATATATTTAGAGATTTTTATAATTGGCTTTCAATGTTGTTGAAAAGGGTACTTGGTATAAATAATAAAGTTAATTTGAAAGAGTTATCAGCAAATACAAGTATGCAAGATATCATTGATATAATGACTTCTAATAAGATTATAGACATTAATAGTGAATATTACAAATATCAAGAAAGATATAATATAAAAACAACACATACATTTGCACAAATATCAGTTGTAAATAAAATAAATAATTTACCTAATTATACTTTAATATATCAAGATACTGATAGTAATGACTCCAATAAAGTTACATATAGTTTTACAGAAGATAAAAATAATGGAAATCAAAAATCATTTTATATAAAAAATGATAATTTATCAGATGTGCAAAAACTGTTAAAAGCTGGTAAATATAATGATATAGAACCATATCTTTATAAAAGAGCTACTAATTTTATTGAAGATAAAAGTACTTCTGCTCCTACAATATATACAGATACTCAAATAAATGTCGGTAAATCAAGTAGTGAAGTAGGTACATTATATCATAAGTTAGCAGAATTATTTAATAATTATATCAATAGTAGACAAAATAATAATGGATTTACTGATAATAATGATATAGATAGTAATAAAGAATGGGATAATATTAAGAATGTATTACTTAGAAAATTTAAGACTTATGGATTTACAAAACTATATACTACTCCATTTAAGTATGAAATAGAAGAAGATAGTAAAACTACTTACTACACTTTTGATGGGTATAATGATAAAGATTTAGCTGATTTAGATAAGATGTATGATTTATTATCAACAGAATATGTTGATACTAATAAAAATAAAAACATATTAAATAAGTTAATTAGTATTTCTGATTTAAAAGATAAATATGATGATTTTAAAAAGACTTTTATAAATAATGGAGTAATTAATGATACAGCTTTTGACAATTATGTAGAAAAACAATTAGAACTTGCAGAACAAGTAGACAATGTTAAAGAAGCTATTGATATAGAAGAAAAAGTAAAATTATATCAAATAATGTATCTACTATATAGTGATAAAAACATAACAGAAGATGCAGCTAACAATATATTTAGAACTTATGCTCAATATTTAAGTCCTGTTACTGTTAAAGTAATGTATAATAACCCTCAATATAAAGGTTATGCTTATCCTATACTTGCAAGTGTTACTAATGTAGATGTTACAAATGCTTATAAAATAAATAGTGAATTTTATAATACATTAGTAGAATTTATACAATCCCATGACAGATTACCATATTATGATACTAAAAATTATATGGTATATGCAGATACAGTTTTAGAATCTTTTAGAGATATATATAGAGATATATATCAACATTATGGAGAAGATTGTATTATTATGAATGAAAAAACAGTAGGATTTGAGAAAGATGATGTAAAAGTAGTAGGGACTATTGATTCAATTGTGGTTGGTATTAAAAATGGAGAAGTTGTATTAGGCATATTAGATTATAAGACTATCGGTAAAGGATTATTTAGAGTATTGACAGATAATAAAGAGAGTACAGAAAAAGAATTAACTTCTGCTGTTATAAAAGAGTATGGAAAAAAACAATATTTATATCAAGAGTTATTAGCTAATTTATTAGATAAAGATATATCTGAAATTACTAATGGATTGTATCTTATTAAACTTGATAGAAAATTTGAATATGATTATGACAGCATATTAGAATATTTAGATAAAGATGAAATAAAGGAAATAGGCAAACATAAAAATCCAACTTATAAAAAACTAATAGAAGAAATAGGTAAGATTGATATAACTATATTACCTAAATATGCTAAATATTTACAAAATATAAAGAGTTACGAGATAGGAAGAGCAATATATATATTGGAAAAATATAAAGAAGATGGAGTTGAATTAAACCCTACTGATAAATATGATAATGCTGTTATAGCTACAATTGCAGCTATCAATAGAGTTATGTTAAATAGAAGATATGAAGCTATTGAAACAGAAATGAAAAAAGTTGATTATCAATATTTACCTATAAATGAAAAACGTAATAAAGCAACAGAAGTTGTTGATGACAATATAGGTGTTTCCCCTACTAAATCTGTTATAAGTAAACCTGATAAAGGTGGGATGAAATTTGTCCCTATTTATTTTGATAGTAGTCAAGTTGTAGGTAATTTTAATGAAGAATATCGTAGAAAATATGAAACATATAGGTCTTTAATAAATTATTATTTACATCATTTACATACTTTAAAACAAGATAATAGTTTTAATAATGATGATAATAAATATATTAAAAAAGCTGTTGAGAGTGCTATTGTAAAATTAGATACATTTATAAAAGTATTAAATGCAAAGTCAGCTACTTTATCAGTAGATAATTTAGAAAGTATATTAAACCTTGTTTTTAATTCAACAAATCATCATGCTATTATGAAATTATTACATAATCTTGGGCAATCAGGTGAAAGTAGTAATTCTGATATAAATAAAAGACAAGTATTTACAAGACAGACTTATAGTTTTCATAAAGAGATTGAAGATATGATAAGAGATACACGTATCAGTACTAATACTATAAGTGCAGAAATAGCTGAAATAGAAAAAGAACAAAAAATATTATTAGCTAAAATAAATAAGTTAAAGAGTAGTGCAAAAATAATTAGTATAAAAAATAATGTTATAGTGTATGATAATCCAGAATTAAATAAAGCTAATGATAGATATGGTAGTAATACTTATAAAGTAAGACAACTTGTTAATAAAAGAAATGGATATGTAGCTTCAATGAATGATATGAATAAAATGTCATCATTATTATTGGTTCTTTATGATTCTGCAACAAAAGATTTCAATTTAGAGAAATTATTTATAGAAGTATCTTATATGCACGACATATTAGAAACTTATATAAATGATATGAATAAAGACATAGATATTAATAATATAGATGAAGATTTATCAATTAAAGTTGCTAAATTTAGTACTATTGAAAAGATTATAAATGTATATGGCTCTTTTAGTAGTATGCTAAATACTCTTGAAGATGAAGTAATAGTAAATAGTAAAAAAGTAAAAGTAGATGATAGTGTTAAAAAATTAGGAAACAATTTAATTGAAGATTTAAAAGAAATAGATATAGACTTATATAATCGAATAAATGCTCTTACTAATAGGATTAATTATGATTTAAGACAAGCTGCTAATAAAGCTGCTAAAAATCATATTGCTAATGTTATATCTGTATTTAATAATAGTGATATTGTAAGTAAAAGCAGTTTGAAAGATTTAGAAATAACTGCTGAAAGATTTATGGAAACTTATAATGAATTGAAAAAAGATTTCCAAAATAATAAAAACCTTATGCCTGATTTTTTAAAAGCCTATTATAGTGTTATAGCAAGAGATATTGATGATACAGATAAAACCATTATAGAAGACTTATTAAATAATTTAAATGATACTACATCAGAAATAGATTATAATGATATTGTATCTAATATAAACAATATACGAGATAAATATTACAAACTAAAAGTTCAAAGATATTTAAAGAATAGGAACAATGCTAATGCAGAAGAATTTATAAGATTAACTAAGGAATTAGACAAGAATAGTATAGTATTTACAGATGCTATTTTTAAGAAAGTAAATGAAACATTCTTAGGTGCATCTAAAAGTAGCTACAGAGTTGTTCAATTATTATCTATTATTAATACAGAAATAGAAGATAATTATGTAAGTTTATATAGTAGAATGATTAGAGAATTAGAAAATAATACAGCTACTGCTAAATTAGATGATAGTTCAGAAGGTATATTAAAAATGTTATCTAATAAAAGATTAACATTAAAAGAAGGATTGTTAAACTTCAATCCATTTATAGCTAATACAATAGATACAACTATTAATGAAGATTATTTAACTGCAAATTATAAGGAAATCTTTGATAAAGATGATTTATTAGCTGTAAATAAGATGTCTGACATAGAAATAAAAACATATATAGTATCTAAAAAATTAGTAGATAAGTATAAAGTATTACAAACTAATACATTAATATCAAGAGGTAAGTGGAATTTATTTGAAAGATTTATTAATTTAAGAGGAGGTTTAGTACATCTTAACAGTAAAGAGACAGAACAATCTTTGGCTAATAATGGAAGTAATAAAGATACTTTTCCTACATTTCACAATAATCAGAAAAAACCTGTTATTATAGCTTATATGAATGAAATAGATAAGACCTATTATCATTTTGATTATAGATATTATTATTTAAAAGACTATTTAGAGGATTTAGCTTTACATTATAAAGCAGATGATGCTTATAGTATTCATTTCATTAATAAACTAAAAAGAGATTTAGGATTAAATATAGATGATGATAATATCAATATTCATACTATAAAAAATCATATTACTTCTGCACAATTTGATAGATATAGACAAGAAGAGATAGATAAGTTAAAACAACATTATAGTTATGAAATGTCAAGAGATGCTGATTTTGTTGATGATATATTGTTAGAAATAGAAATGAAATATGACAATTATAAGAACAAGATTAGTGGTATAGAAAATAATAGTAGAAACTTAGCTGATTTGACAAGAAGAAATTATATTGAAATGTATTGTAAAACTAATAATATAACTTATCATATAAATGATAAAAATCAATTTGTACTTGATAGTTTATTGCCAGCCCATCAAAGTAGAGTTGAAGTTGTGACAAAGAAAGCTGATGAATTGTACAACAAACAAATCTTAAATTTTTATAAAACATATAGTCCTTTCAGTTATTCTGAACAAAGATATTTGTCTAACGAAAGTGATACTATTAAAAATCAATTATTTTCATCTATCCATAAAGCCCATGAATTTTACAAGTTAAGTAATTTGTATGGAGCTAATATAGTATATTTACCAAAAGTTACAAAAAATAAAGAAAATTTAGATGAAAGATTTGATAAATTATTAGAAAGTACAAATCAAGAACATTACAAATATTATAAATATTTAAAACACGTAGTTAGCAAACTACATGATTATATACCTTATGATAAAAGAAATAGTTCTAATCCATTAGATTTACCTGCTGTTAATGATAGTCTTTGGGATATGATGTCAAAAATACATAATATCAAAGATTTTAAATCAATTGACCATAAAGATTTAATACAATTAGTTAAAGATAATATTACATCACATATCCCTACTAATTATGAAGAACCTAATATGAATGTTAATACTGTAAGTAGTAGTTATTTAGGTGATTATAAAGAGTACAGAAAGAATATAAAGAATTTATCAACACAATTAGATAAGACAATACAACTCTTTATGTTTGAAGCATTAGTACATAAATCAAGAATAGAATTATTACCTATAAATAAGATGATATTAAATCTTACAAAAGATACAGATAATACTATGTTAAAAGAAAGTGCTAATTATGCTTACATTCAAAACATAACAAGTAGTGGTATCAGAGATATTAATAGTAAGAAAGATAAAAATCCTGTACTAACAGATAAAGATAGAGAAGAAAAAGAATTGTATGATGAAGCTATAAAAAATCTTAGAATTGAAATCAAAGGGATAGATAAAGATATTGAAAACATAAAGAATATACTTGGTTGGAGAAATGACCCTGATAAAGTTATAAAATATTATGAACTAAAAGGAAAACAAGACAATTTATATAAAAGAATAGTTAATTATGAACATAAAATAAAAGCTATTTATAATAGAAGTTATGTAGATGCAGTAAGTATAGAAAGAAATATTAACAGTATTGTGAAATTAACAGGATTGTCTTATAACTTGACAGGTCAAGTAAATAACTTATTAATGGGATTTATTCAGACTAAAAATAGAGCTTCTGGTACAAATGAAGAATATTTAGCTTACGAAAAAGCCTTTGGGATAATGAATAATATAATGAAACCTGAAATGCTTATGACTATGGCAGGTATATCTGCAAATGAAATAGTATCAGGAATGTTACCTATACCTGTTATAGGACATTTTGCAGGGTTTGTAGCACAAATGTTAGTAATGAGTAAAGTAGGCACAACATTAGAAAAAAGAGCAGCTGGTGCTAATGTTACTGCAAAAAAACTATTTGGTAAAGATGTAGATATGTTAAAGAATTTTGTACTTACTCCCGATTTAGTGAAATTTATTAATATGAATATAAATTATAACTTTACTAATGATATAACAGAAGAAGGTAAAACAGGTAAGACAAGAAGAAGATTAACTTTAAATGAGAAGGGACAAGCATTAGATACTAAAAATCAATTAGTAAATTTGTTAAAACCTTTTACTTATATTCAAAGAGCAGAATTGTTTATAGCTATGTATAGTATGATTATACAAGCAGAATTAGAAAAAATTACTATTAACGGTGAAAAAATATCTTTTGCAGATATACATGATACTGATGGTGAAATATTAGATAAGTATAAGCCTTATGTTTCTGATGTAGTTATAAATCAATTTAGAAGAAAGACTTTAAATCGTATGTTTGAAGCAAGTGGTAATTATAGAGAAATTCCACAAATAGAAAAATATACAGGAGGTAAATCTGTTATTATGTATATGAAATGGGCGTTTGAACCTTTACATCATATGTTTCATAGCATGACAGATAAAGCAGATAATGTATTTATAGGACAATCAGAAGCAACAGTAGGTACAATCACAAGTGGATTTCATCAAGTACTTAATACATCATATTTTAAATTGTTAAAGAGTGCTACATTAATGGAAAAAACATTATCTGATAGTATATTTATAGATGTAAATCAAGTAGATATGAGTACAAATAATATTAGTAGTACAGACCCAAATAAGATAGTTAATTTCATAAATAAATTTGCTACTAATCTACATAGTAATTTAAATACACGTATAGTTTTATATAAAAAAGGAACTATTGTTACTGATGATGTACTTATAAATGAATTTATCAAAGAAAGACAAAGTGTTATAGATAATGATAGTATAACTAATGATACAGATAGACAAAAAGAGTTAGAAATAATAAAAAATAAACTCAAATATAAAGATATTAGATTATTGAAAGAAGTATCAGTACAAGAAAAGAATGATAGTGTTATGAAAATATTAAAATTAGCAGGAGAAATGTTATTGCCTACTAATCATATACCTAAAAAATACTCTTATCTTAATGGAAAACTTAATAATAAAAATATAGGAGATATATTAAGAAAATATGTGGATAAACCAACAGATAAAATGGATGAATATGAAAGAGCTTATCATAAATCATTGAGAGAATTATTAAGTAATATACATGTATCTATATCATGGGCTTATTATGCTATAATACAAAAAATAATAATGGGTCTTATATTAGGATTATTTGATTTAGATGATGAAGATGAAGTATATCAAATAATACAATCATTTGATAATAAATTTAATAAACTTTATCAAGATGTACAATTCTTAAATTCTCCTAATCTTATTAGTAGATTTATATATGTACCTTATAAACTTAAAGAAAGTTTATTTAGTCCATTAACTTTTTATAATAATAGAGTTGTACCTATATTTTATGATGTAGCTGCATTAGCTCCTTATGCTGCATCAGAGTTAATAACTACTGATGATGGTACAGCAGAAGAAATATTTGAAAATATATATAAAACAGGAGGTTTAAAACATCCTTATGTAGATGATGCGAAAGGACAATTTTCTAATTGGAGAATTATCAATGATGCTTCAAAAACAGTACCTGTCATAAATAGACTTAGTGCTTGGGAAAGAGATGAAATGTTACCACAACAACAAAATTAATGTAAAAACCAGTAAATCAATTACGATTTACTGGTTTTACTTATTTCTAACAATCTCTACTCTCTGTATCGAAGATATATGATTTTAATTTGTCTATATCATCTGTTAAGTAATTACTATTATAACCGTAGAATATACCTACTGTATTCTCATGTTTTGAAAATAAACGTAAATCTAAATCATATATATGTTTCTCATTTTTATAGTTATTATAATATTCTTTATATGCTTTCATAAGTTTTATAAATTCCTCATTATTTTTAATTAAGTCTTGTATAGTTTCTACTTTCTTTTTATTTTTTTCATTTTCTATATCTATTTTCTGTCTTCTAAGTGCTTTGATACCAACATATCCAACTTTTTTTATATCTATTAAGAAATCATCATATATTGATAGATATCTATCTATTTCTTGATTTCGCTTTTTAGCCTCTTCACTTATCTCTACATCATTAATTTCATCTTCTGTATCGTTCTCTTCTATATCATCAAAACTTTTTTCTACTGTTACATCTATTCTTTTATCTTCACTTTGTAATATTAATAGTAAAGGATTAATAAATAATTCATCATTCAATCCATTAACATGTGTAATAGTTTTCACAATCATATTATTATCAGCATCATTTTTTGAAATATTAATACTTAAATGTGCTTCTTTAAACATATTTAATAAACTAAGTTTTGAATCAGTAATATCTGTAAGAATATCGTTATTTTGATTATACTTTCTAACAGTATATCTTACGTTTTCATTTGTTTTATAATGTATCGTTTTTAATTCTGTTTTCTCTGTATTATATAAGTATAGAGTTAATTCTTCTGTATCATCATCTTTATTCTTTTTATTAAATATAGATATAGCTGTACCTTTAAAATTATTATTGTGAAGACTTCCTATCCATTCTTTTACATGTTTAGACATTATTTTTATATGAGAAAATTCTTCAACAATATCTTTTAAATTATCTATATCACTATCCTTTACTGTACCACTAATTTTAATATTATTTATCTTATCTGTAAGATTATTGTTAAAATTATGTACATCTCCAACGTAAGTTTTTATTCTATTTTTAACATTTCCTGCATCTCTAAAATTATTATTTGTATTTATTTCTACATGATTTAATAATTTACCAAATTTGATAGTATATAAAGGTATCAATACAGGAGACTTGGATATATTATTAACAGCTTCTGCCATATGTATGATAAAACTTTTAGGAATTTT
>OEIV010000574.1_pt1 | contig 19456 bp, 17 predicted proteins | sample 1539231 | NCBI WGS metagenome assembly OEIV01 (sample SAMN03794762, study PRJEB22550) | activated sludge metagenome | feature: wastewater treatment plant; material: activated sludge; isolation source: Wastewater treatment plant of a petroleum refinery complex | place: Argentina: Buenos Aires ...
CGGCCCGGCGCGAACGTTCCGCCCATGTTCCATGTGCCGTAGACGCGTCCCGCGCCCGCGAGGGTGGCGGTCGGGCCGAATGTGCCGACCGAGCCGTTGGTCTGGATGTACGCCGTGTCGGAGCTGGGGGCGTAGCGGTTGAGCTGGATGGTGACATCGTTGAAGGTGCAGTTCTGATCGACGCGGAGGTAGGTTCCGAAGTTGCCCGAGCCGGGGTTGATGGTGACCACGCCGTTGTGGTTCCAGGTTGGCTGATTGATCAACAGAAGCTGACCCTGGATGATGTTGAGAGGCCCGGAGCCCGAGACGCCGCCGACGAAGGTGCTGGAGTAGACGTCGGCCGAACCGGTGTTGAGCGCGACGATCTGCCCGCCGCTGATGGTGGATGAGATGAGATTGACGACGCCGTTGTCGGCGCGGAGCGTGCCGCCGGGCGATTGTGTCAGGGCGATGCTGCTGATGTTCACGACGCCGGAGGCGTTGGCCTCGATAAGGGCGTTGTTGGATTTGGCGGCAGAGACAAGCTCGATGGTCCGGGTGGGTTCGGGGCGGATCGTGCCGTTGTTGATCATGGAGCCGTAGATTCGTCCGCGCCCTGTGACGAGGGCGGAGGAGCCCAGAGTGATGACTCCCGGGCCGCTGGTCTGGAGGTAGGCGGTGTCGAGATTCGGCGTATAGGCGTTCAGGTGGAGGATGGCGTTTGAAACGGTGCAGGGCTGGTCGAAGCGGATGTACGTTCCCGCATTGCCGGCACCTGGGTTAACGAGCACCTCGCCCGAGTGGTTCCACGCGGGTTGGTTGACCACAAGCACCTGGCCGGCGTTGAGGTCGAGCGGGCCGGAGCCCGAGACGCCGCCGACAAATGTCGAACTGGCGATGACGGTGGTCCGGCCGCTATTGATCGCGTTGACCTGCCCGGCGTTGATGGTCGCGCTGTTGAGATACACGCTGGCGTTGTCGGCCAGGAGTTGACCCGACGCGCCCTGCGAGAGCGCGATCGACGTGATGCGGAGGAGTCCGGAGTTTTCGGCCTTGGCGGTGGCGTTGTTGGTCTTGTTCGTGGAGAGGAGTTCGATGGTGTTGGCCGAACCGTTGACGATGATCGGACCGTTATGGACCGACACGCCGAGGATCCGCCCGCGCCCGGTGATGAGGGAAGAGGGCTCGAAGGTTGCAACGCCCGGGCCGCTGGTCTGGATGTATCCGGTGTCGAGGTTGGGGGCGTAAGCGTTGAGGCTGACGGTGACGTTGGAAATGGAGCAGGGCTGGTCGACGCGGAGGTAGGTGCCGGCATTGCTGGCGGTCGGATTGATGGTCAGTGTGCCGGCGTGGCTCCACGCGGCGTGATTGAGGGCGAGGAGCTGGCCCGCGTTGACGTCGATGGGCCCGGAACCCATCACGCCGCCGGTGAGCGTGGAGCTGGCGGCGACCACGAAGCGTCCGGCATTGAGGGCGTTCATCAGGCCGTCGGAGATGGCGCAGCCGTTCAGGTAGACGTTGCCGCCATCGGCGCGCAACTCGCCGTCGACGGAATCCGCGTTGTTGGTGAGGGTGATGCCGGAGACGTAAAGGCTGCCGCCCGCGACGGCCTGCATGAGGCCGCGGTTGGACTTGGCGGTGGAGATCAAATCGAGGGTCGAACCCGCGCCCGTCTCAACCAGCCCGTTGTTGCGGAAGGTTCCGTAGATCCGTCCGCGCCCGCGGATGGTGGCGTTGTTCGTGAAGAGTGCCCCGCCCGAGGTCTGGATGTACGCGGTGTCAAGGTTGGGGGCGTAGGCATTGAGCTGGATCACGCCGTCGTCCCAGATCGTGTTGGTGGAGGCGTTGATGTAGGTGCTGTTGTTCGAGGCGGACGTGTTGACCGTGGTGGTGCCGGTCAGCACCATGATGCCGTTGGTCAAGAGCACCACGCCCGGGTTGATGAGGGGCGAGGCGTTGCCGGAAAGGTCGGTGATGGTGGAGCTGGCGGTGAATTGGACCACGCCGCCGCCGGCGCTGTTGAGATCGCCGCCGGTGATGGAGGAACTTGCGATGGAGACGTTGCCGTCGTCGGCCAGGAGCACGCCGAAGGGCGGGCCCTGCGTGAGGGAGATGCCGCTGAGCGACAGGTGCGCGCCGGTGCGGGCGATGATGAGCCCGCCGTTGGTCTTCGGATCACCCAGGAGCTGGAGGGTTCGCGCGGGCTGGTCGGCCTCGATCAGGCCGAGGTTGTTCATGCGGGCGTAGATATTGCCGCACCCGTTGATGGTGTGATCCTCGTCGTTGGTGACGGTGATGCCGTCAAAGGACTGGAGGTACGCTGTGTCGAGGTTGGGCCCATACGCATTGAGCGTGAGTTCGCCGGCCTCGCCCGGGTCGGCCGCGATAATGTGGTTGACGGAGCGAAAGCGAATCGCGGTGTTGTTGTTCGAGGCGGAGGTGTTGACGATCGTCGCGCCGTCGTTGGAGAAGACCCCGCCGTAGAGGTCGATGAACGTGCCGGGGAGCATGTTGAGCTGGGGCCCGGGGATGACCTTCTGCAGGTTTGCCAGCGAAGCACTGATGTTGAGCGTGATCGTGTACCCGCCCGGACCGGCGATGATCGCGGTGGCGGCGGGGGAGTTCGGGACCCCGGCGCTCCACTTGGCCGGGTTGTTCCAGTTGCCGTCGCCCGCGATCCAGGATGACGTCTGGCCGGCCGCGCTTCCGCAGGAAATCGCCAGACCAGCCGCCGCCAGAAGCTTGCTCGTGCTCTTCATCACACACCTCTCTTTGTCAACATCGCGCAACGGCACGGCGAATGACGCCGCGTGTCCACGCACTTGGAGCCGTTTATGAATTATGCTTGGGGTGAACGATCCGTACAAGAGCCAAAGCGACAATTGAGTGAAGTTTGATCGTGGGATTCAGAGGCTTCGGGTGCGGGATGGTGAGCCGCGTCGGGCGGCGGGTTGGCGCTGCGGCACGACCGGAATGGAAAGTGGTGCGATCATGACGCGAACATTGGCGGCGTGTTTGATGGTTGTTCTGGCTTCGCTCGCGTATGGACAACCCACCTCGAACTCCGAAACTCGCGCGATGCCCCGAGCGGAAGCTCCGCAGGCCTGGGAAGCGATCGGCGAGGGCACGATCACGGACTCGACGCACCCGAATCGTCCTGGCGATTTCAGGACATACAACGTGCGGGTGCGTGTGGCGCTCGATGAGCAAACGGGCGAGGGCGAGATCACGATCAGCAATAAGGAGCGCGCGGATTTGCCGCCCGATCGGTATTTCTGGCGGCGGGGCCGGGTGTTCCAGTCGAACGATGCGGGCGATGATCTGCCGCCGGAGAGCGTGGGAGATTTGTCGCCCGCGACGCTGGCGATGGTCCATCCGGGGTTGCTGGCGGCGTATTGGCGAGAGCGGCCGGAGAACTTCAACGCCGAAGTCACCGGGCCGCGGAACGACATCAAGACGACGCACTATCTGATCGCGAGCAACGACGTTCTGTGGAGGGCGTGGTCGGGACAGAACTACTTGCAGGGCCCGCGCGAGATCACATTCCTCTGGCGTCGATTCCATCACGACGTGATGGGCTCGACCTATGAGAACATCGACTACGACGGAACCACGGTGCTGGTGCGCCGCGCCGGGGTGATCGTTTCCAAGCTCACGTTCGCCGATCCGAAGCCGATCGAGCGGATTCGCACGCCTAAGGGCGACCCCAAGCGCGACGCCGCGATGGTGATCCCGCCGGAGGAGTTCGTCTTCCGCGATCTCGGCGGCGGGCTCTTTGCGTGCGAGCTGGCGCGCGCCAACGCTCGCGTCTTTGTCATTGAGTTCGAAGATCACCTTTTGGTGTTCGAGGGCGTGTACACGACGCGAAACGCCGAGACGCTCGCGGCCGCGGTGCGCGAGCGATTCAAGAAGCCGGTGAAGTTCTTCGCGTTCAGCCATATTCACGGGCAGTATGTGGGCGGTGCGCGGGCTTGGGCGCACGAGGGCGCGACGATTCTCGTCCCGCCGACGTCGGCCCCGCTGGTCACCGAGGTGCTCTCGGCGCCGTTCGATCTTCGCTCCGACGCATGGTCGCTTGCGTCGAACGCGTCGAGCGTGGAGCCGATCGCGGAGAAGTGGGCGCACCAGGATGCTTCGGCGTCGGTTGTCATCATCAACGACAAGGAGTCGGACCACACCGACGAGTACTTCGTGGTGTACCTGCCGAGGACGAAGACGATCCTGACGGGCGACCTGCTGTTCTATCGCCCGGGCAAGGCGCTGACCGGGCGATCGCTCACGCTCGCGAGCTACATCGAGAAGAAGGGACTGGCGGTCGATCGGTGCATCACGACCTGGCCGCTCGAATGGCCGGGCGTGAAGAACGAGGTGACGGGCGAGGAGCTGCGCGCGGCGGCGAAGGCGAAGTAATACGGGAGCAGGGGAGCACGCGTGACTTTCGCTCGCGAGTTACCGCGAGCGGTACCAGCTCGCCCATGATTCGAGCGTGCCGCCCTCGTTCAGGCTCGTGATTCCGAAGGCACGGGCGTCGTTCAGGAACGCGTCGAGCGTCCTGTCGTCGCGCGGCTCCATCACAAGCTTCACATAGCGCAGCCACATCCGCGCCTTGGACACGTCGCGGCGTTGCTGGTCGTTGGCCGCCAGCTTCATCGCCTCGTCGAAGAGCTTGTCTCCCGCGCCACGCACCTCGGGAGGGAAGAAGGCGTCGCTGGGCGGGTCGTAGATGCGAAGGTGGTTCTGCGGCACGCGGGCGCGCTGATGCAGCAGATCGAACCACTCGCGCATGGGCTTCCACGCCGGGCCGTACACGCCCTGCATCCACTCGCTCACGAGCGCGTCGGCGTCGAGCGCCGGGTTCCAGAGGATCTTCGCCATGACGTAGGAGCGCAGCTCGGCATCGGAGCCGCCGCCGCCCGGCGCGTAGGCGCCCTGGAAGAAGACGCCCTTCACGCCGCTCTTCTGGTAGAGGCGCAGGTCAGCGGGGAACTCGTCAAAGTCGGGGAAGGGCATGAGGTAGTTGGCAAAGTCGGTGTTGTAGTGCCAAATGTAGAGCGTGCTGGTGATCGTGCTCCACGCGTGGAGGTTGGCGACGAACTCGCGCGTCGCGGGGAAATCGCAGCGCTCATAGGCGTGCGCCTCGCACACCGCGATCGGGCAAAGGCGCACGCGCACGTTGTCGCGCGGCACAATCCCCTTGGGCGGCGCTTCGGTGAATTGATACGCGAGCGTGTCGATCAGCTTGCCGGGATGGTCTTTCTCGATCGCCTCGGCGACCTGGTTGACGAACCAGAGATAGAGCCCGGAGTGCGCCCTGTACTTCTCCGTGATCGCCTTGCATGCATCGCACTGGCACCACGCGCCGCAATCGTTCTGCGACACGGACATGATGACCGCGTCGGGGCGCGCGGCGAAGGCCCGCTTCACGCCCGCGATTGCCAGCGACAGGACATCGGGGTTCGAAAGGCAACGCTGCACATAGCCGCCCGTGCGCTTGCCGTCGATCAGCGGGAAATACTCCGGGAGCGTGTCGAAGAGGCTCGGGGGGATGAGCGAGTCGAATGTGTGGACGAACTCCGCGTAGGCGATCTTGCCGCCGGTCGATTCGTCGAGCGCGGGTGTGTTGCCATTGAGGCGAAGACGGGCCGCCCAGTCCTTGTTGAATGCCTCAGCGAAGAAGGGCTCGCGGTACTCGAACGCGGGGACCTCGCGCGAGTTGATCGGCGCGAGCGCGATCGTGGGCCGGGCGGGCGCGCTGGTAACCGTGGGAGTAAACCAGCGCACGCCGAGCGATTCGAGCATCGCGGAGCAGCCGTACATCGTGCCGCGTGGCCCGGGACCGACGACATAGACACGCCCGCCGACCGTGCGGATTACAAAGCCGTCGGCGCCGAGGTCCGCGTTCGCGCCCGAGTCGAGCGTTTCGCCCGGTGGAGCGACGCCGAGCAGGATCGCGTGGGCGGGAGCCGGCGAGGTGTCGTCGATGATCTTGAAGTCGGCGCCGCTCATGAGCTTGAGGTGCCGCGCAAGCTCCTGCGCGCCGCGTCCCGTCGCGGGTGACGCGCGGCGCGGCATGACGATCACGTAGTCGGTTGTGCCGTCGCGCGTGAGCACCAGATCGTCGGCGGCGTGGAGCGATCCGGCGAAGAGCATCGATCCGGCGAAGAGCATCGATCCGGCAAAGAGCATCGGGGCGGCGAGGAACGAGAGCGCGGTCTTCATGATCATCCTCCGCGGAGTATGGCGCAGCATACGGCGCGGCGGGCGGACGTGACGGCGGGCCGGCATGTCGTCGTCGTGGCGCGATGGAAGCGCGATCCGGTGCGATGTCCTGGCGGCTGGAAGATCAGGCCGCATGTGGCGACGCGCCAGTTCGCGAGCACACGTGAGCCGCGCGTGTATCAGATGGCGCATCGCATATCGATACTCTTCGATATGCAAGATCGGCGTTGTATCGCTTGTTCTGGGGCGTTCGGCGTCGGCACGGCGTAGGTCAGGTCGCGTGCTACGTTCGTGAGATTCCCGTGGTTCCCACATTTTGCGGGCCAAGGCGCGCCTGCCGTTTCGGCATGGAGCGGCACGGGAGGAAAAGCCCTCGTGAAATTCGTGGTGTCTGAACGCAACCGTGACCCCTCGTTCTCCGAAAACAAGGTTGACTGAAGAGACTCCGGCGCGCGTCGCGTGCGGAGGAAGAAGAAGGAGTCAGCCATGTCCCGTCCTCGTGACGTTCTCCCGCCCGATCGCCTCGCGGATGCCGCGGAAGCGGCGCTCCAGGCCGCGGTCGAGTTCGCCGATCATAACAACGGCGCGTGGGTCTACCCCGCCGCGTTGATGGGGACGCCCGATCAGCCCGACTGCCTGGCGCCGTACACGAAGTGGGAGATCGAGCAGGCGTGCGAGTTTCTGGTTCGGCTCGGATACATCGAGAAGCGCGCGGCGTAGCGCGCGGGCATTGGAGGCGCACCGGAGAAGGCCGGCGCCGCCTCTCTTGACGGTTGCACACTCGCCGCTCGTCCGGGCAACACCCCCCCGGATCATCTTTCGGATGACACTCCAAACGCAACTCCCGCCCGTCGGTCCCCTTGGGGGCCGGCGGGCGATGCGTTTTGGGAGGTCGCGCCGCCGACGAACATCGACCCAAACTCGGCGCGGCCTGGTTTCGCCCGCCGCCGCGCCGCTCCGTCGCCCACCGGCATTGTTTGGTTTATCAAACTGGTCGAATCGCCGGGGCCAACCCGGCATTGGTCGCCGGGCTCGCGGCGCGGTATAAAGATGGGTCATCTCTATTGAGGAGTGGACCCATGTCGATCGCTCGTACCGTCGCGCCCGTTTCGATCGCCCTCGTGCTCGCCGCGGGCGCGGTCGCGCTCGCCCAGCAAGCCCAGCCCGTCAAGGAGCTCCCGCAGCCCAAGATCATCACGCCCGGTTCGCCCAATCACCCCGAGCTTGCGCCGTCCGACGCCGTCGTGCTCTTCGACGGCACGTCGTTCGACGCGTGGACTAAGACCGACGGCAAGCCGGTTGAGTGGACGCTCGACAACGCCAAGGTCAAGGGCTCCGCGATGACCTGCAAGCCCGGCTCGGGCAGCATCATGACCAAGCAGACCTTCGGCGACATGCAGATCCACATCGAGTTCGCCACGCCCAAGGCCGACGCCGACGCGGGCCTCAAGAGCCAGGCACGCGGCAACAGCGGCGTGTACATCCAGGGGCGTTACGAAGTCCAGATCCTCGATTCGTATCAGAACGAGACGTACCCCGACGGACAGTGCGGCGCGGTGTACAAGCAGCACGCGCCGCTCGTGAATGTCGCGCGCGCCCCCGGCGAGTGGCAGACCTATGACATCGTCTTCACCGCCGCCAAGTTCGACGCCGCCGGCAAGAAGACCGCGAACCCGCGCGTCACCGTGCTCCACAACGGCGTGCTGATCCAGAACAACAGCGAGATCAAAGGACCCACCGGCGGCGCGATGGGCGAGGACGAAACCAAGCCCGGCGGCCTGATGCTCCAGGACCACGGCAACTTCGTCCAGTACCGCAACGTCTGGGTGCGGAAGCTGTGATGCGGATTCTGCTCGAACTCGGCGCGTAGCACTTGAGGTACCCAAAGCTCCGCGGGGGGGTTCTTTCACGCCCTCCGAGCGTGTGTTCCAACGAGAATCTGCAGACGTTCATACGAACCGCGTGCGAACGTCTGCGGTGAAACTTTTTTGTACCCGAACACGCACTGGCCCGTCCGTGTTTTCGCTGTATGGTTATTTCCGTGGGGACAATGCCGGAGGAAACGCCATGAAGCGTTCTCTCTCCGGCGATCCAGCGGAGTGCGACGAACGTGGCCGACTCGAACGACTTGGATCTCTTCTGGGACGCATACTCCGAGGGTGAAGAACTCGCCGACCTGACGACCGACGGCATGGTCAATTCCGACGACCTCGACGAGTTCGTGGTCTCCTACGAAGAAATGGAGCAGCCATGAGCGCCGCATCCAGGCGCCACTCCGCGCGGGCCGCGGCGCTCGGAGTACTGCTACTCATCGCCCGCGAGGGTATGGCCCAGGTGAACTTCCAGCCGATCAGCCTCCACTCGGTCGGCCAGAACTCACGCGCGCACGCCGCCCACGGGTCGCGCCAGGTCGGCGAGATATACTCTTCTGGGTTCTCAACTCCCGCGACATGGAACTCCACCAGCCAGAGCATCAACATCTATTACCTGGGAAACTTCGGCTGGGACGGCGGACGGATCAGCGGTGTCTCGGCCGACCACGAAGTAGGGAGCGTGCTCAGCCTGAGCGGCAATCCCGGACACGCCGCCCTGTGGAGCGGCTCGGCCGAGTCGTTCCGCGACCTGCACCCCATTCAGGGGAACTACCGTTCATCGTCGGCAGGCGCGATCTCCGGGAGCCAAGTAGTCGGCACGGCCTACACGTCCTCCCTAAAGCAGCACGCCGCGCTGTGGGACTTGGAGACGGGCGAGTTCCGCGATCTGCACCCATCTGGGGCGTCGTACTCGGCCCTCATCGCCACCGACGGCGCGCGCCAGGGCGGCGTCGCGTCATTCAACCGCAAGGTCCACGCTCTCATCTGGAACGGCGCGCCGAACGATTACGTCGACATAACGCCCAGCGGCGCCGTGGACTGCACCATCCGCTTCATGACCGCCGACACGCAGGTCGGCCGCGCGGTGGTCGATGGTGGATTCGGGGCCGCGCTCTGGCACAACACCGCCGAGAGCTTCGTCAACATGGCGCCGCCCAACTCCGTTGACTCGGAGATCGAAACGACGTTGGACGGATTGCACGGAGGCTCGGTATATTTCACCGGCCTGCGCCGGGCCGCGATCTGGATATCCGACAGCCCCGACGGCTTTGTCGACATGCACGCGTTCCTGCCGCACGACTATACCGAGTCAGCCATCGAAGCGATCGGCAGGGTCGGGGACACGTTTTATGTGTCCGGGTGGGCGCAGCGCAGCGACCACGTCGAGGCCATGCTCTGGGTGGGAACCATCCCCGCCCCCGGTTCACTCGCGATCGCTTTGCTGTTTGGGCTCACGGCGCTGTCGCGGCGGCGGAGGTGAATCTCCGCACGCAACCGCGCGGAGGATGAAGCTCCGTCGATGAACGTGGTCAAGCCCCCAGGGCGGGGCTTGGCCACGCCACCCAAGGGCAAAGGCCCTGCGCCCCGACCGGCGCTACCCCTCGATCAGCACCTCGCGCGTGGGTTGGCCCTCGCTCTCGTCCAGCAGGCCGCGGCGCCACAGCCAGCGCTTCAGCAGCATGAACTGCTGCGCCAGGGCACGCACGATTCCCGCCGCACCGGAGGTCGGCGAGGACGTACCTGCCGGCGCGAGTTGGCCAGGCGGCGAATGCAGGCCCGACGATCCGAGCAGCCCCAAAGGCGCCGCCATTCCTGAGGGCGCCACCAGGCCCGACGGCGTCTCGCCCAGCAACACAAACTCCGGCGCCAGGCCCATCGCGCTCTTCCGCTCGCGCGACACGAACTCGCGCGAGTACGCCAGCTCGCCCTCGCTCGCGATATCGCGCCCGAAAAGGTCCAGCGCAAACTCGCGGCTCGTCTTCGCGAACTTCCACGCCGCCCGACCCAGGTTGTACTCGCGACGGATCACATCGCGCGGCGTGTATCGATGGTCGTGCAACGCCGCGGCCTTGGGCTCGAACAGCACCGGCGTCTCGAACGCCCGCGCCAGCCGGAACGCCAGCTCGATGTCGTCATAGCCATAGGTGTCGGCGTGATCGGCAAAGCCCCCGACCTCGCGGACCAGATCCAGCGGCGCGGAGAAGTTCAGCCCGTAGCAGAATCGATAGCCCCAGTCGCGATCGGGCCCGAGCGTGGCGGCCCTGGCGTACATCTGGTCATAGAAGAAGATCAGCGAGGTCTCGCGCACCATGCGATCGAACAACGTGTCGCCCGAGTGGACCTTCCAGGGCGAATCGCCAACCACAATCGCGGGTCCCGGGGCGGCCAGGTGCCGACGGGCATGGGCCGCCAGAAAGCCGGGGCAGAGTTCCACGTCGTCGTTGAGCGAGACCATGACCTGCCCGGTGGCCCGGGCGAGAATGTCGCGACGCACGCCCATGTAGCCCTGCTTGGGCAATTCCATGACGGTCAGAGTTGCGCCCGCAGGGCTTGCGCGATGCGGCGCTGAATTCGGCCAGGCGCGCTCGATCGCGTCGCGCGATCGGGGGTCCGGACCATCAAGCCCGACGATGATCTCAACCTCAAGTCCTTCAAGCACTTGCGCACGCAGAGAAGCGACGCACGCCGCCACCTTGGCGGGGCGTTGAAAGGTCGGGATGAGCACGGAGAGGTGGGGCATGGCGGCTTGGTTTCCGGTGGTTTTCTTGGGAGGTGTTTCACCACAAGATCGTTGAGAGACCATGAATTGCCGGGTGCGACGCGGCAAAGTTGAAAGTCAAGCGACGGTCGGTCCGATACGCATTCCAACTTCATCGGCCATTCGGCCGCCGAAACGGGGAGTTTGCGTGGGACCCAATCCCGACCGACGACAACACGCAAGAACGCCGATCGATCGGCCCTGCAAGGTCTACCACCGCCCCTCGCGGCAGTACCTGGCGGCCCGGACGTGCGACCTTTCCTCCAACGGCGCGCTGATCCGCATCGACTCCGCCCGCCCCATCAACCCGGGCGACGAAATCGACGTCTTCATCGCCTGGGGAAAAAAGCCGGTCGTGAACTCGGGCGAACTCGTGCCCGCGACCGTGGTGCGCGTGGCGGCGTCGCTCGAACACCACCAGGCCGTCGCCGTGCAGTTCGCGGGCGGCCAGCAGGTCGCGCTGGTGGCGTAGGCCGATCCCAGGATTGAAACGCGTGGCGGAAATTCAGACATGGCCCCGGCGGCGCGGGCTCCGTCGTGCATCGTCGCGCGGCCAGCGATGAAGACAATCGGAAACCGGGGCGCGAAGGCGTCGTGCGGCGTGCCGACCCCTCGGCTCCGCACTTCATCTCTTTCTTCTCCCCATCACCACCACACCCATCAGCATCAACGCGGCCGCCCCCGGCGCGGGAAGTTCTTGAACCCACACCACGCCCTGCTCCACTCCCAGGCCGATCCGCACCTGGCCCACCACCACGATCCGCTCCGAGTCCGAGTAGATCGCGTGCGCGTGCGAGCTCCACAGGTTGGTGCTCACCATCTCCGCCAGATTCACGAAGCTGTTGGGATCGTCGGACATCCAGATGCCGGCCCAGCCGGTGCCGTTCTTGCCCACGTCGCCGACGTGATGCACGCCGTCGGTCGCGTGCATCTCGCCGCCGCTGTACCCCGCGGGGGTCATGCGCTTGGCGGACTCGGGCGTGCCATGCCAGAGGTAGGGGCCGGTTCCGAGCTGTCCGACCTGCACGCCCGGGGCCATGCCGTAGATCTGCGAGTTCGTGCCGCCCGCCCACGACGGGTGCATGTTGATCATGGTGTCGGCGCTCCCGTGCCAGAGGGCGGCGACGGTGCCCACGTCGCGAAACGCCGCCGTTCCCCCCTGATACTCGCCGTCGGTCGCGTAGGCCCTGGATTCCACCGCCAGCGTGCTGTTGTGCAGGTCGGTGAACGTGTCCGTCGGCCCCGTCCACATGGCGGCGTGGTTGTAGGGACTGTTGTTGGGCTTTGCATACCCCGCGATCTGGTTCCCGCGAACCGCATAGGCGTACGACGATCGGAAGCCCGCCGGGTTGAGGTTGACGTAGCTCTCCGGCGTCCCCCGCCACGCCGCCGCGTGGTAGACGTTGGGAGAGGCGGCGTACCCGACCTGCCGATCCGATGACATGCCAAAGACTTCGCCACCCAGGCGCGACGCCGGCGTCAGATCGATCGGAGCGTCTTGGCCGTCTCTCCAAAGGACGGGGTGCGGCACGCCGCCCTTGATGGCGTACCCGCCTTGGAATTCGCCGAACCCTGCGAGCCCGTCCACTCGCTTACCTGCCTCCAAACCGTCGAGAAAGTGCCATTGCCACCCCTGTGCGTGGCATGGCGCGGTCATGGCGCTCGCGAGCACTACGATGAACAGCGCAAGTGGCGAACGCGAGGGGCTCATTGCTCGCCTCCCAGCTCGTCGTACGCCTCGAAGAAAAGGTCAACGTCGCCGCCGTCGCAGTTCACCGCGATCGCCAGTTCGAGCGACATACCCAAAGACATTCCCCACTGCGGCGCGAATTGCCCACGGTTCGAGCGAGCATTCATGTTGTTTCCTCCTCGAAGGAAACGCCCAGGGCATCTTACCTCATCATTGAGGACACACCAAGCCTAAAAGGTGCCTTGCCCTTCCTCGAAGTTGTCCCAGTATCACTGAGACCCACGCAGGTGAGCCCGAGGGTTTCGTACGCCCGGTTTTTTCTCTCCCAACGTTCGTCCGGTCGGCCGAGCGTTCAAGCGGGCCCAACCGCACGCCCCGCTGGGCGATCTCAATCGTCCGCCGAGATGCTCTTGGGGCCTTCCTTGCCGGCGACGCGTTCCATGTAGCCCTTGCCCTTGCGTTCGTACTTGGTGAAGCCCAGGCGCTCCAGGTTGGAGTTCGACAGCGCGCCCTTGCCCTTCAGGTCCGACCACTTGCCCGCGATCGCGGGCGCGGTGATGGCGCGCCGCACCGGCTCGCCGGTTTCCGGGTGCTTGGTGAACGCGTCGTCCTTCATGGACTGCACGAGCTCCACGGTTTTACCGGTGGGCTTGCCCTTCTTATCGAGGATCTCGTAGACGTAGATCGGCATGTCGACTCCGTGTCCCCGGGGCGTGTGCCGGGTCGTGCTTCAAGGGTATGCGCGGGCGGGGTGGCGTCGGTTCGCGCGCACGCCCCGGGCCTTTGTCATTGCGGCGTGGCGACCACGACGCTCGGCGCGAGCTGGCCCTCGCCCTTCTGGCCCGCGCGGCGGATCCGGACGCCCGCGCCGTTCAGAAGGTTGTTGGGGAAGCGCGTCTGCAGGTCGCGCAGCAGCGCCGACGCGGGGCGGTCCTTCCGCGGCAGATCGGCGTCGTTGAACAGCCCGATCGTGACCAGGCTCATCGTCTCGCCGTGGAAGTAGAACGCCTGCTCGCCGTCCTTGCGAAGCTTGGCGGCGGCCTCTTCGGCGAGGCGCCGGAACTCCTTGCGCTCCGAGGGGCTGGCGGGCTGGAAGTCCTCGCGCGCGTAACGCCCGACCTGAAGGGTGTACTTGGCCTGTGGGCCGTACATGCGCCGGGCGTTGAGCAGGTCGAGCTCGGGCGTGCTCCCGGCGAGTGCGGCTTTGGGCGGCGGGATGAGGAACGAGCTGGCGAAAGGGCGCTGGCCGTCGATCTCGATCGAGCGGATGCGTTGCAGATCGCCCTTGGCCTTTGAGGAGTCGGGCGCGTCGTATTTTCCATAGGCGACCATGAACGATTGGCCGCGGGTCGTGACAAAGGCGTCGTCCATGCCGTCCACGGCGCGGACGCGGGCCAGGGCCGCCTGGGCCTGACCTTCGCGGGATTGCTGTGGTGAGTCGATGGTGAAAGCGGCGATGACGATGGTCCAAGCGTCGAACTCGGCCTCTTCCGTGGGGGGAGCGACGGGCGTGGCGACGGGACGTGGGTTGGCGGGGCGAGTGCCTTCGGGACTACCCAGGCCGAGCTCTTTGTCGAGCCCGCCCAGGATGTCGCCCGAGGCAGGGTCGGTGGCGGACGCGCCGGGGTCTTGGCGTGTGCCGCTATCGCCGAGCCAGGGCGTGCCTTCGAGGTCCATCGGGCGTCGGGCGAGGTCGCCGCTGGCGACGGACTTGTCGCCGCGCGGGCGTAGCCAGGGGTAGTCCTCGTATGGGTCGGCGTTGGCGTCGGCGACCTGGGCTGGTTTCGGAGCGGATTCGCATCCCAAGGCGGTCGACATTGTTAGTATTATGAACGGAAAAAGGTAAAGTGTAATTCTTGCGCTGTTGACAAGGTGTGCGAAAAGCTGTGAAGACGCATGATCGAACCCGGAGAACACAAATCGGACACGATCATCGTGTTTGTGCGATGATCGTGGGGGAAAAGATTTCTGTTGGTCCGAGGTTTGGTTATTCATCGCAAGTCTCGGCATGATAGCGATTTGATGACTTTCGAGAAGGTCGACGGATTTTGCACTGATCGTGGAGTCGCCGTCGATACAGAATGCCAGAACGGGCCACGCGACGGGTCGGCCGGGTGTTGGGAAATTCTCCTGACGACGACGATTCGGGCCCCACGATGGAGTCCTTCACATGTCAGACATTGCCCCGATCAGTTCGGGTACCTTGGCGAGGATCGGCCCCGCCTCGGTCGGTCGTGCGTCGTCCAGTGTACGTGCCGAGGCTTCCCCGTCTCGGCGCGGCACGGACCAGGTCGAGGTTTCCGACATGGCGTACTACATGAGCCAGCTTCGTTCGCTCCCGCCGGTGCGTCAGGACCTGATCGACCAGGTTCGTTCGCAGGTGGAAGCCGGTACGTACGAGACGCCGCAGAAGATCGACGCCGCGATCGAAGCGATGTTCGACGATCTTGGGTCGTAGGCCCGTTTCGCCCTGATTGATATCCACGCACCTCGGTCACCACCGCCGGCCGCCCTCAAGGCTCCGGCGGTGTGTTCTTTTGGACCGGGGGTTCGGGCCGTTCGAGCGGGGGCGCATCGGCCTTCCCCTTCGCTCCGCGGCCTACCCTTGCCCGCCTTCATTTCGAGACGAGGATCGCATGCCGTACACGCTCAAGCCGGACCAGGGATTCGACACCGATGTCGAGCAGACGGGGTACCTCAAGCAGCATGTCGACACGGGCGACCGCTGGGTGCTCAACTTCGGCCCGCAGCACCCCGCCACCCATACGACGCTGCGCCTGGTTCTGGAATTGGACGGCGAGCGGGTGGCCCGCTGCACGCCGCACATCGGCTACCTGCACTCGGGGTTCGAGAAGCTGGGCGAGCACCTGGACTACAACCAGTGGGTGACGGTGGCGTCGCGGATGAACTACCTATCGCCGATCGCCAACGACATCTGCTGGCACCACGCGGTGGAGACGCTGTTCGGGATCGACCTGACGCCGCGCTGCAAGGTGCTGCGCACCATCATCGCCGAACTGGCCCGCATCCAGGACCACCTGCTCTGCGTCGGGGCCGCGTGCCTTGACCTCGGCGCGTTCACCGGCTTTCTCTACGGCTTCAACCCGCGCGAGAAGATCTACGACATCTGCGACTACATCTCCGGGCAGCGGTACCACTCGGACTGGACGCGCGTGGGCGGCCTGATGCAGGACCTCCCGGACGAAGAGACGTTCAAGCGCATGATCAAGAACTTCCTCCACGCCGACCTGACGCCGGCGCTCAAGGACATGGAGGGGCTGGTCCTGCGCAATCGAATCTTCCTGGACCGGACCCGCGGCATCGGCATCCTGTCGAAGGAAGACGCCATCGCCTGGAGCACGACCGGCCCGTGCGCGCGTGCGTCGGGCGTTCGCCGCGACCTCCGCAAGGACGCGCCGTACCTGTGCTACGCGGACAACTGGGACGGGCAGGGCGCCGAGGCGGTCAAGTTCTCCGTGCCCGTGTGCGAGGAGGGCGACGTGCTCGCCCGCTTCCTGGTGCGCCTGGAAGAGATCAAACAGTCGATCAAGATCATCGACCAGCTCATCGACAATATCCCCGGCGGGCCGATCGACACCTTCGCCGACGCAAAGATGACCAAGCCGCGCAAGGCCGACGTGTACGGCTCGATCGAAGGCCTGATCCAGCACTTCCAGCTCATCATGAGCAACCGCGGCTGGAAGGCGCCGATCGCGGAGGCCTACGGGGCCAACGAGACGGCCAACGGCGAACTGGGATACTTCATCGTGAGCGACGGCGGGCCGCGGGCCTGGCGCGTCAAGGCGCGCCCGCCGAGCTTCATCAACTACTCGCTGATGCAGAAGCTGACCGAGGGGCACATGATCGCCGACGTGGTCGCGATCATCAGCTCGCTCAACATCGTGGCGGCGGAGCTGGATCGGTGAGCGGGCCCGGTCCCGGAGCGAGGCTCGCGGCATTCAAGCGACGGCGCGGCTCGGGCATGGTCAGCGACAACAGTGTTGATACGCAAGACCTCGCCGCCCTCCGGGAGGAGTTGTGGCGCGGGCGCGGCATCGACACGGCCGAACAGCGGCTGAAGTCATGCCGGGATGCGCTCGAGCTTGCCTATGTTGCTGAAGCGCTGGGCGATTGGCACGACAAGCCCGCATTCCTGGATCGTTGGGTCGCGGAGCGTCCCGGCACCGGGCCGCTCTTGGTGCGCGGGATTCACGGCGTCAAATGGGCATGGCGGGCGCGCGGCGCGGGCTGGAAGCCCAAGGACTGGGATGAGTTCCAGCGTCGGCTGAAGGTCGCGCACGCCGACCTGACCAACGCGGCGACACGCGCCTCGCGCGACGCGATCTCCTTGTCGTGGATGATCGCGTGCTGCCGCGGGCTGCAGTCCCTTCAGGAGGCGCGGGCGGCCTTCGCGGAGGCGTCGCGTCGCGTCCCGCATTTTCGCCCTGCGCACTCCGCAATGCTGGTGAATTGCTCGCCACGATGGTTCGGAACGCGAGAGAAGCTATCGAGCTTTGTGGACGAATCGCTCGCGGGCGCACCGGAGAGTTCGGGTGTTCAGACGCTCGCGTGCGAGATGATCGAGTACCTCGGGAGCTCTTCCGAAGAGGTCAAGTCCGCCTGTAAGGACATGTCGAACAGGTCGAGGATTCTCGAGGCCTTTGCACGATACTCGGGCACGCTTCTGGCGGGGCGAGGGCACGACACGCTGCGAAACCGGGACTGGTTCGCCAATGCGCTCTGGAGAATAGGCGAACTGGCATCCGCGAGAATTTTGTTCGAGTGGATCGGCGATGCGCGCCAAGAGAAGCCGTGGGTGCAGGCCGGTCCGATGTTTGACTGGCTGCTCAACGACTTCAAGAGGGCGCGGAGCGCCTGCCTGGGGGTTTAGGCCTGGCGTGTCAAGGCGCGCCCGCCGAGCTTCATCAACTACTCGCTGATGCAGAAGCTGACCGAGGGGCACATGATCGCCGACGTGGTCGCGATCATCAGCTCGCTCAACATCGTGGCGGCGGAGCTGGATCGGTAGGGCGAGGCAACCACGAACCGAGTGGCGGGCGCGGATCTCAGCCGCGCCCGCGTCGCGTCGCCGCGAGCACGAAGAGTCCGGCAAGCGTCGCCGCGCTCGGCGCGGGGACCATCTTGAAGTCGAACGAGGTGACGACGCTCCCGTCGTGCATCTCCGGGCCATGGTTCTCGATGAGCATCGCGGACTCGACGAGGAACGCGTAGCGCGCCGGCTGGAGGGTGAGCGATCCTCCTCGCGTGACATGTCCCGAGGTAATCTGCTCGTTCAGGAATATGACGCTGTCGTCCAAGCGCATCAGGAGAATCTGGGCGTGGGCCTGGCGGGTGTCGCCGGCCTCCATGTTGATGAAGAAGTCGTAGGAATAGGCGAAGTCGACGAAGTTGTGGATATTGAAGTGAACCAGGAACTCGCTGCTGCCGGTCGAGCGTCCGGTGGCGGTGCCGAGTGTGCGGACGAACTGGGTGACGTGGGCCGTGCCGTCGAATCGCGTGGACGTGATGCGGGTCGATTGCGACGAACGTGAATCGACGCGCATCGAGTCGCGCGCGATGTTGGCCTGCACCGTGTCGGCCCAGATACCCGGGGCGAAGTTCTGTTTCTCGCGGAAGTCCTGCGAGGTCGTGGCGTCGGCCAGCAGCGCGCCGGCCTCGATCTGGCGCGAGATGGTCAGGCCCGTGAAGTCCGCGTGGGCGGCGGATGAGGCGGCGAGGGCGGCCAGCAACGTGATACGGATCGGCGTGCGCATGGGTCTGTCTCCTGATCGGGGCAAACGACTCGGAACCGAAGTCCGGCACGCCCGCCGAGGAGCGCGGGCGCACCGGACCACCATCCACCCCGCCCGTGCGCGGGCGAGGATCAATTAACGCACCTCCCGCTGAAACACGCGGGCCGAGCGGCTAGATCCGGGATGTCCTCACGTTCTGCGAACATCGGCGCAGAGAACCCGCGCCGGGATGTCCAGTGTTCGCCGGATGCCCCGCCGAGGTTCCGGGCGATTCACAAAGATTGCGCGAAGTAACCGGCACTCTCGAAGTCGGCCCGCGCGCGAGAGAACCCGATCGGCCGACGCCGTGCCCGCTCCCGCTTCGGCGTGCATCCCGGCCGCGCCCTTGATTACACTGCTCTTATGAACGCTCTCTTTCTGCTCGCCGCGATCCCTCTCGTGCCCGAAGCTGCCGAGCCGCCCAAGCACCCCACAATCACCGAGGTGCTCTACGCCGTGCCCACAACCGAAGGCGACGCCAGCGGCGACGGCACGCGCGATGCGGTCGGTGACGAGTTCGTCGAGCTTGTCAACACCACCGACGCGCCGATCCAGCTCAAGGGCTACCGCATCAGCGATCGCAACGACGCCTCGCCCGATCGCAAGGGCGGGTGGAGCTTTGTGTTCCCCGAGTTGTCGCTCAAACCCGGCGAGGTTGCGGTCGTGTTCAACGGGCACGGGTGCAAGTGGACCGGGCCGGTCGGCGACACGAGCCGAGCGCCCGAGGGCAAGAACGAGAAGTTCCACGGCGCGTACGTGTTCACGTCGCGCAACGACTCGGATCGCGTCGGGCTCAACAACACGGGCGACTGGGTGCTGCTGACGAGCCCGGACAACAAGCCGGTGGAGTGCGTGCTCTGGGGGAACGCGGACAAGGGCGAGCCCAAGGCGGTCGCGCCCAAGGTGTCGAAGATCACCGAGCAGGTGCGTGACGCGTCGGTGCAGCGGCGGAGCGCGAGCGAGGACTTCGTGTCGCACCGCAAGCTGGCCCCGCCGCGCGACAAACCCGCGCGGGGAGAGCCGGTCGCGAAGGAGATGTCGGTGCCGTTCTCGCCGGGGTACTTTGACCTGCGGGGCGGCCCGCCGGCGGGTGCGCCGGGCGAAAAACCCGCCCCGGACCAGACGCCCGATACTCCCGCCGAGA
>OEIV010000575.1_pt1 | contig 19456 bp, 17 predicted proteins | sample 1539231 | NCBI WGS metagenome assembly OEIV01 (sample SAMN03794762, study PRJEB22550) | activated sludge metagenome | feature: wastewater treatment plant; material: activated sludge; isolation source: Wastewater treatment plant of a petroleum refinery complex | place: Argentina: Buenos Aires ...
TACGAGGCTGACCAGCGTGCCGAGGCTGCCGGAGCGCGAAATGACGCCGACGCGGCCCTTGCTGAAGACGCGGTCGTTGAAGGCCGGCATGATGCCGACGAAGCATTCCCCGACCGTGACGAGGCCGGCGGTGTTCGGCCCGACGATGCGCGTACCGTTGGCGCGCGCCGCGACGTGGATCTCCATCACGTCGTGCGCGGGGATGTGCTCGGTGAGGCAGACGAGCAGGCGGGCACCCGCTTCGCAAGCGTCGATCGCGGCAGCTTTCGCCAGCATCGGCGGGGTGAACAGGCACGACACCTCCAACGGCGCCGTCTTCGCCGCGTCGCGGGCGCTGGCGAATACGGGCACGCCGAGATGCTCGGTGCCCGCCTTCGACGGGTTGACGCCGCCGACCACCTTCGAGCCGTAGTCCTGCATCGCCTTCGTCCAGAAGGTGCCCTGCTTGCCGGTGATACCCTGGATGAGGATGCGATCGTTCCTGCGCGGGATCATGTTCGCACCTCGTGGTTTGCCGCCGCGGCGACGGCCGCCTTCACCGCGTCGTCCATCAGGTCATAGGGTTCGATGCCGAGCCGCTCGCGCACGAGTGCCACAGCCTGGTCCTCGCCCGTCCCGTGAATCGTGAAGAAGATCGGCACGTCGGGTGAGAGCTCCTGCCAGGCGTTGATGACGCCTTCGGCCATGACGTCAGTTCGCGCGAACGCGCCGCAGAAGTTGACGAGAATGCTTTTGACGTTCGGGTTGGCGAGCACGATCGAGAGCGCCGTCTTCGCCTTGGTGTAGGCCTCGCCGCCGATCTCGAGGAAGTTCGCCGGCCGGCCGCCGAAATGCGCGACGACATCCATCGTCGTCATCGTGAGGCCGGCACCATTGGCGAGAATGCCGACGGAGCCGTCGAGCTCGATGTATTTGAGCCCGGCGGCGGCGGCTTCCGCCTCGAGCCGCGTATATTTCTCGGGCGCGGCCGTCGCTGCGATCTCCGCCTGCCGCGGCACGGCGCCATCATCGATGGTCAGCTTGCAGTCGAGCGCGATGACGCGGTTGTCGCTGGTGACGACCAGCGGATTGATCTCGATGAGCTCGGCGTCGAGGTCGCGATAGGCGCGGTAGAGGTCGAGCAGAACGCGCACCAGCTCGTCGGCGACGGCGTCGAGGCCGAGCCCTTCGATCGCGCCGCGTGCCTGCTCTTCCGTCAACCCCGTTGCGATCGCAATATTGACCCGGCGCATCGCGTGCGGGTCCTTTTCCGCGACCTCCTCGACGTCCATTCCACCCATCGCCGAGAAAAGCAGCATGGGCCCCTTCGACGCGCTGTCGTTGAGGATCGAGGCGTAGAGTTCACGCGCGATCGAGGTCTGCGCTTCGACAAGCACGCGATGAACAGGCCAGCCGCCGATCTCCATGCCGAGGATCGCGCCGGCAGGCGCGCGGGCTTCCGCCGGTGTCGCCGCGAGCTTGATGCCGCCCGCCTTGCCGCGCTTGCCGGTCGGGACCTGCGCCTTCACCACGCATTTGCCGATCTCCCGCGCCGCGGCCTCGGCTTCGTCGGGGGTGGTCGCAAGCCGGCTCGCGGGCACGGTGATGCCATGGCGCGCCAGCAGCGGTTTTGCTGCATGCTCCTCGAAGTTCATATCGGCTCCACTGCTCCGCAGCGCGTAAGGGGACTGAGCGCGCGAGAAGCTGTCTCGCGTGCGGGGGCGGGCTGGTGCGGCTACTTGCCGAACTTCGCCCAGTAGGCGCCAAACAGCTCTTCCTCTGGCGGCCTGTCTTCCGGGATCGTCGCCACGAGGTGCGTGATGTTGACGAACAGCCGCCAGTTGAGATTGTCGGAGAAGGAATTGCCCTGCCAGCTCCCGCAACCCATGGTCAGCGTGAACGGCAGGGCGTTGTCGAAACCGCCGCCGTTGCCGAAGGTGTGCGCCTGGTTGAGAAGCACGCGGACCACATCGCTGTCGCGCGCGAGCTCGCGGGCGTGATCCATATCCTTGGTGTGGATGCCGCACGAGTGACCGCGCCCCTGGTAATCCAGGATCTGTTTCACCAGCCGCTTGGCGTCGGCGAAATCGCGCGCGCGATAGACGGTGAGCACCAGCGAGAGTTTCTCGCCCGAGAGCGGGTAGGCTTTGCCGATGCCGGTTTCCTCCGCCATGACGAAGGTGCAGCCGGCCGCGTCCTGCCCGAGTTCGAACACCTCGATCAGGGCTTCTGGGGCTTGCGCGATGACGCGGCGGTTGAGCTGTCCGTCGACCCACAGACGGTCGATGATGCGCTGGCGCTCGGCGCCGGTCGCCATGTAGCCGCCAACGCGCTTCAATGCCGCGATCGCGTCGTCGTAGACCGCATCGACGATGACGATCGAATTTTCCGATGAGCACGAGGTCGCGTAGTCGAACGTCTTCGACGCCATGATCTTGCGCGCGGCGTCGTCGAGGTCGGCGGACGCATCGATGATGACAGGCGCGTTGCCGAGTCCGACGCCGAGTGCGGGCTTGCCCGAGGAGTAGGCCTGTTTGACGTTCTTCTGGCTGCCCGTGCAGACGACGAGATCGGATTGGCTCATCAACTCGTTGGTGGTCTCGCGCGTGACGGGCGCGGGCAGGATCTGCACGAGGTCGGCCGGAAGACCGATGCGCTCGAGTTCGGCGCGCATGCCGTCGACCGCCGGTTTCGAGGCGGCCCATGCGGACGGCGGGGGCGCGATCACGACGGCATTGCCTCCCTTGAGCGCCATCATCGCCTTGTTGACGGGCGTCGCCGACGGGTTCGTCGAGGGCGTGATGGCGGCGACGACGCCGACCGGCTTCGCCCACTTGACGATCCCCTTCTCGGGAAGCTCTTCGATGACCCCGGTCGATTTCACGCGCAGCAGGTCGCGCAGGGTGCCGAACGTCTTGCGCTGGTTCTTGATGATCTTGCTATCGACGTTGCCGATGCCGGTGACTTCGACGGCGACTTCGGCCAGCGCCTTGGCGTTCTCGGGCTTGTAGATCGACCATGCCAGCGCGGTCACGGCTTCGTCGATCCGTGCCTGTCCGCCCTTTGCGATCTCCTCGCCGTAGGTGGCCATGGCGACGCGCGCGCGCGCCACGATCATGGCGACGACGGCGTGAGGCGGCATCGGTGCCTGCAGGCGTTCGGTCAGGCGATGGGCGGACTCGGCCATGTTGGCTTGCATCTTTCGCGTTAAAAACGAGACGTGGTGTCTCATTTATAGTGGGGTGACCGGAGGCCGCTGTCAACCGCGGTTTGATCGTGCGCCACGCAACTTCTCGCGCAGCATGGCGGCGAGCGGGAGCGTGAGCGTCAGACCCGTCACGGCCATGATCGTGCCGGAGATCGGTCGGGTGAAGAAAATCGTCCAGTCGTTGCCGAAGCTGATCATCGCGTTCATGAAGCTCTCCTCCGCGATCGGGCCGAGGATCACGCCGAGCACGAGCGGGGCGATCGGGAAGTTGAATCGCTCGAAGGCGTAGCCGATGAATCCGAAGCCGATCATCAGCCACAGGTCCGTGATGTTGCCGCGGATCGACATGGCGCCGACGAAGCACAGGATCATCACGAAGGCCGAGACGACGGCCTCGGGAAAATCGAGAATCTTGACCAGCGGGCGGATCGCGAAATAGCCGATGACGCACATCACCAGCACGCCGAGCAGGAGTGAGGCGAAGATGGTGTAGATCATTCCGGCGGAGGTAATGAGCACCTGCGGGCCGGGCTGGATGCCGTGCAGCGTGAAGGCGCCGAGGATGACGGCGGTGGCGCCGCTGCCGGGAAGGCCGAGCGCGAGCAGGGGGATGAGCGCGCCGCCGACCGATGCTGTCGCCGCGCTCTGCGGTGCGACGATACCCTCGGCGATGCCCTGGCCCATTTCCGCCTTGCGCCGGCCGAACTGCGACTCGACGCCATAGCTGACGAACGAGGCGATGGTGGCGCCGGCGCCCGGTACGATGCCGATGATGTTGCCGAGCAGGGACGAGCGCAGGAACATGCCCTTGATCTCGGAAATTTCCTTGAGGGTCGGGAGCTCCGTGCTGGCGTCGGAGATCTTCTGAATAGGCTTTCCGGCGAAGCCCATCTCCAGGCGGCTCAACACCTCGCCGACGCCATAGGCGCCGACCATGACAACGAGAAACTCGATGCCGTCGGCGAGCAGCGGTAGGCCGAGCGTGAAACGGTAGCTGCCGTAGATCGCGTCGGTGCCGACCGAGGCGACCAGAAGTCCGAGCGCGAGGCTGATGAACGCCTTGGCGAGGCCACCGCGGCCGAGCGCGATGACGCTGGCGAGGCCGAACACGACGATGGCGAAGTACTCGGGTGTCGAGAACCGCAGCGCGAAGTCGGCGACGGGCTTCGTCAGCAGCACCATGATGAACCACGACAGAACGCCGCCGCCGAGCGCCGCCACGAGGGTCCAACCGAGTGCCTTCGACGGCTTGCCCGCGCGCGCCATGGCATAGCCGTCCCACAGCAGCGGTACGTGGATCGGTTCACCCGGTATGCGGAACAGGATGGAGGTGAACGCGCCGCCGTATGTGCCGGAGACGTACATCGCCGTCAGCAGCACGATGGAGCCGGTGACGTCCATCTTGTAGGTGAAGGGCAGCACCAGGATGACGCCCATCACGAGGGTGAGGCCGGGCAGAACGCCGACCAGCAATCCGACCAGGATGCCAATGACGATCATGGCGATGTTGGCCGGCTCGAAACAGCTGATGAAGCCCGAGCCGAGTTGGGCAACGATATCGAGCATAGGTGCCCGTGACCTTTCGGAGTTGTGCGATCAGCCGTTCACCAGAGCGACAGCAGGTGGACGACGAACTGTGTCACCTGGTCGAAGGGTGGCGTGCCACGCGGCAGCGACACGTAGACGAGCTTCAGGAAGATGACCGCGAACAGAAGCGTTCCGATCAGCGATCCGAGCCAGATCACCGTGTGGTTGCGGTAGCGGCCGAGGTACATGAAGGCGACGAGATAGATGAACGTCGCGAGCAGAAACCCGAGCGTGTTGACGAAGACGGCGAAGCCGAGCGTCAGCAGTATGCCGCCCGCCAGCAGGTGCGGAAGCCGGAAACCCGGGTCCTCGTGCACGGCGGCGCCCTCGATCACCTCGCCGAGGCCGGCGACGGCGTCTTCCTCCTTCCGCGAGAGAAGGATGCGGGCGATCTCGAGCAGCGAGGCAACCGCCATGATGACGATGGCGACGCGCGGCCAGACTGTCGGCGGCAACTGTCCCGGCTGCGCCGAATAGGTGATGTTGTTGGTCAAGCCCCACAACACCGCGGTGCAGCCGAGAACGACGACATAGGGCGTCGTTGCCTTGAGCTTTGCGAGCGTGCTCACTTCTTCCCCGCCAGGGCGTTCATCTCGGCGAGCTGGGCGGCGAGGTAGTCGCCGGCCTTCGTGGCGTCGATGAAGCTGTTCGGATCGGCGTATTGATCCTTGAGGAAGGTCTTGAACTCGTCAGTCGCGGCTATCTTCGTCAGAACCGCCGACAGCTTGGCGACGCGGTCCGGCGGCGTGCCGGCGCGCACCACGATGGAGCGGAACTGGGGAAGCGAGACATTGTAGCCGAGCTCCGTCGACGTCGGCACGTCGGGGAAATCAGGGTGGCGCGTCTTGCCGAAGATCATCAGCGGACGCATTTGCTTGTTCTTGAGGAACTGGCCGACGTCACCCGCCTGCTCGTAAAGGGCATCGGCGTGACCGCCGAGGATCGACACGTAGCGCTCCGCCGGTTTGCCGAACGGCACCTGGACGACCTTGACGCCCTTGCTGTCGAGGCTCTTCAGCGAGAAGTCGTCGACGCTGCCGAAGCCGAGGGTCGCGACCTTGAGCGTGCCCGGCTTCTCCTTGGCTTCCTTCTCGAAGTCGGCCCAGCTCTTGAAGCGGCTTTCGGTCGGAACGAACAGGAACGAGGGGCCCTGGATCATCACCGCGACCGGAGTGATGTCGGTGAGCGACCAGCGTGGCGTATCGCCCGCGAGCAGCGCGTGACTGTCGGCGATGTAGATCGCAATCGAATGCCCGTCCGCCGGCGAGGCGATGAGCTTGGCCATGCCGGTCGCGCCCGTGCCGCCGGGTACGTTCACAACGGGCATGCCCTGGCCGAGGACTGGCTCGCCGAGCTTGCCGACGAGGCGGGCGAGCTGATCGGCGCCGCCGCCCGGCCCCCACGGCACGACGAATTCGATGGCGCGCGAGGGGTATGCCTCTTCGGCTGTGGCCGCGAGGGGGCCCGTCACGGCAAGGGCCGCGAAGGCGAGGGCCCGCGCAAATGCGCGGCGCGTGCTTGGCATGGTCACGTCGTCAATCCTCCCAGGTCATGCGACAGTCCGACTTGGCTGCCGCTTATCTCTTAGCGTTCCTTGCGGCTCTGGCGTCCGCTTCAACGAAACGTGTGTACTCGTACGGTTCGGCGCGAACGGCGATCCCCAGTGATCGCTGATGATCGATGTTTGATAAACGAGACACCGTGTCCTAGAGTTTATTGGCGGAGCGAGCTTGTCAAGCCACCTTGCGCATGGATGCTCGCGCCCTGCACATTGTTAGAGTCGGGTACGTTGCCGGTGCCAGAGTCATTGTCGGGGGGCGCCGCGCCCGCCCAGCCACCGGTTCGATACCGGGTTAGATTAGGGAATTCGCAGATGCCGAAGGCCAGACGCACGCCGAAGGTTCAAAAACCAGAGGCCGTCGCGCCCATCGATCTCAACCTCTCAGACTTGGAATCGGGGGACCGGCTGTCGGCGTTGGAGAAGGCGCTGCTCGTGCTCGAGGCCATCGTCAACCGTCCAACGCCGGTTGGTTTGCCCGATCTCACCGCCGAGCTCGGCCTTCCGCGCCAGACCATCCATCGCGTGCTTCAGCAACTCTCGGAGACGGGCCTGCTCGTGCGTGATCCCTCGCGTGACCGTTATGCCGTGGGCGCGCGTCTGAGCCGCCTCTCGCTTGCCGCGCTGCTCACGCGCAATCAGGGCGCGCCCGTGCGCAGCGTTCTCAAGGCGACCGTCGCTAAGGTTCAGGAAACGTGCAACATCGGCGTGCTGGACGGGCTCGAGTTCGTCTATCTCGATCGTATCGAGGCGGAATGGTCGCTGCGCGTGCATCTGACGGCGGGAAGCCGCGTTCCGGCCTATTGCACGTCGGGCGGCAAGGTGCTGCTGGCTTGGCTCGATCGCGACCTCAGGGAGGCGCTGATCCGCTCGTCGGCGCTGGAGCCCTTCACGGCCAAGACGATCGCGACACCGCCGGCGCTGAGTGCCGAACTCGACCGGATTAGAGATGTCGGCTACGCCATCAACGACGAGGAGTACACCATCGGCATCGTCGGCGCCGCCGTGCCGGTGCTCGATGCCGCCGGGCGGGCGCTCGGCGCCGTTGCGCTGCATGGGCCCTCGCCGCGATTGTCGCCCGAGCGGGCGCGGGCGCAGGTGCCCGCGCTACAAATGGCGGCACGCCAGCTCGCAGGTCTTTGGCGGTTCGGTTCGGCCCCCGCCGACGACATGTTGGCCGGGCTGCGCCGCGGGCGCCCGGCCGGAGGCTGAATACCTCGGGCAGCCAAGTTGCCGACATTGCGCCCGGCGCGCGTCTCATCTACTTCACGGCGATGCACGGCGCTGACGGCGCCGCACAACGGTTCGGACAATGCGTGAAATTCTCATCAGGGCCGGGCATGTCGCCATCCGCGCGCGTCTTCTCGAGACCGCGACGGCGGACCGGATCTGGGAGAAACTTCCGATCTACGCGAGGGCGCAGACCTGGGGCGACGAGGTCTATTTCGCAACCCCGGTTCACGCTCCCGTCGAGCCGGACGCGCGTGATGTCGTGAAGCCGGGCGAAATCGCCTACTGGCCCGACGGCGACGCGATCGCGATTGGCTTCGGCCCGACGCCGATCTCACGCAGTGGGGAGATCCGGCTCGCCAGTCCGTGCAACATCTGGGCGGCGGCACTCGACGACGTGACCGCATTGCGCGCGGTGAGGGTGGGCGACAGCATCGCCGTGATCGAGGCCGATAGCTGAGACCGACGCATCGACAGGGGGCGAGCAGCCTGTGACTTCATCCACCGAACCGGTAGGCCGCCGCCTTCCCATCTCCTGCTTTATCATCGCCAAGAACGAGGCGGACCGGTTGCCGCGCGCGATACGTTCGGTTCGCGAACTCGTCGACGAGATCGTGGTGATCGATTCCGGCAGCACCGACGGTACGCCCGAGATCGCCACCGGGCTCGGCGCGCGCGCACTCTTCAACGCATGGCCCGGTTTCGGCCAGCAGAAGCGGTTCGGCGAAGAGCAGTGCCGCAACCGCTGGCTGCTCAACATCGACGCCGACGAGGAGGTGAGCCCGCGGCTTGCTTCGGAGATACGCGAACTGTTCGCGCGCGGCGAGCCTGCCGAGGCGGCTTTCGGCATGTGGGCCAGCATCGTCTATCCGGGCGACACGCGGCCGCGGCCCTTCGCGCGCGATCACTTCGTCTACCGCCTCTACGATTTCCAGCGCGTGCGGTTCGCGGATTCGACGCTGTTCGACAGTGTCGAACTCAAGGGGGCGCCGACGCGCAAGCTTGCGGGGGCTCTCTTCCACCATACCGTGCGGTCGATGGACGATCTGATCGCCAAGAGCAACGCCCGCGCTGCTTACAATGCGGCGAATGCGAAGAAGAAGTCGCGCGCCTTGCTGGCGCTGCGCACGGTGACGGAGCTGCCGTACGCATTCTTCAGATATTATATCGCCCGTGCGCACGTCCTCGGCGGAATGAAAGGGTTCGAGTACGCCGTCATCATCTCGTTCTTCCGCTTTGTCCGGATCATGCGCATGCGGCAGGGGCGCACTGCCGATCCGGGTGCCGATCCGAACGCGATGAGCTGAGGTGCGATCGGTCGAGATGGTTGGGCGGTGGGCTCGCTGTCGCCGATCGCTCGATGAAGCAAATCCTTGCGGGCGGATGCCGTTCGAGGCGCACGGCGGAGCGTCACGTCGAGGAGCCGAGCCACAATGGCATCGGCCCCTCGGCAAATCGCCTCATCAATTCCACGCGCTCACGCCGCTGCTCAGCGCTCGCGCATGGCCCTGCGCATCTGATCGGCGAGCGGCTTCATCAGGTATTCGAGAGCGGTGCGCTCCGACGTCTTGATGAGCGCTTCGGCCTGCATGCCGGCCTGCAGTTTCAGATCGCCGAGGGCCGCAACGGACTTGGGATCGAGCGTGAGGCGCGCGCTGTAGAAGAGTGCACCTGTTTGCTGGTCCTTGGTGACGTCGGGCGAGACGCGCGTGACGGAGGCGTCGATGTGCGGCGTCGTGCGGCGGTTGAAGGCGTTGAGGCGGATCTCCGAGCTCTGCCCGACGTAGACGAGGTCGATGTCGTGCGGGTTGATGCGAACCTCGAGCTCGAGCACTTCTTCGGTCGGGACTATCAGCATGATCGGCTCGGCCGCCGTGATGACGCCGCCGACGGTATGCGCAGTCGACTGGTGCACCTGGCCGGAGACCGGCGCACGAATGTCGATGCGCTGCAGCATGTCCGAAGCCGCGGCCTTCTTCTCCTGCTGCTGGGCAAGCTCGCCCTGCACCTCGCGCAGCTCGCGCGTCGTCTCCGCCCTCAGCTCATCGTCGAGGCTCGCGAGCTGCATCTCGGTCTCGACGATGCGCCCCTCGGTCTGCGCGATCGACGCCTGGATCTGGCCTTGCTGGCCCGTGAGATTGACGGCCTCGCGCTCCATCGCGCTCAAGCGCGAGGTGGTGACGAGGCGGCTCTCGTCGAGTTTGCGCAGACCAGCGAGCTCCTTGTCGGTGATCTCGGCGAGCTTGCGCTTGGCCTCGAGGTCGAAGGAGAGGCTCTCCATCTCCTTTTTGAGCTGGAGGATGCGCTCACCGAGACGCTGCTTGCGCAGAACGTGCGATGTCTTGCGCGCCTCGTAGAGCGCGGTTTCCGTCGAGATGATCTCGGTGACGACGGGGTCGCGGGCGCGCTCGGTGAGGGACTTCGGGAACAGCAGCGGCGCATAGCCGGAGCGCTCGGCGTTGAGCCGCGCGCCGCGTCCCTGCAACTCGTCGATCTTCTTGGTGATGCCGTGCAGGTTGGCGAGGATCACCGTCTCGTCGAGCCGCACGACGACATCGCCGGCCTTGACGAAGTCGCCGTCGCGGGCGTGGATCTCGCCGACGACGCCGCCGGTCGGATGCTGCACCTTGCGCAGGTTCTGCGTGACGACGAGCTGCCCGGTCGACACCACGGCGCCCGAGATCGGGAGCTGCGTCGCCCAGATGCCCGCGAGAACCACGAACGTGGCGAAGATGGCGGCACCTTTGTAGGTGAGGTCGCGCAGTGCGCGGTCGAAGTCGATCGTGTGGTCGATGGCGTTGGTCGTGCTCATGGCGATCCTCGAGCGTTATCGGGGTACGACGGGCGCGCTCAGCCGTGGGCGGCGGCGGGCAGGGCCTTCTGGCCCGACGGCGGCTGAGCCGCGATCTCCGCGGGACGCGGAGCCGGCGGGCTCGTCGGTTTGACGAGCTTCGGCATGATCTGATCCTTGAGACCGAATTCCTCGAGATGTCCGTCGTTCATGACGGCGACATGGTCGACGGACGCGACCGTCGCGATCCGGTGCGTGATGACGACGACGATACCGCCGCGTCGGCGCACCGAAGCGATGGCGCCGTTGAGGGCGACGTCGCCTGCGCCATCGAGGTTCGAGTTCGGCTCGTCGAGGATCACCAGGAACGGATCACGGAACAGCGCGCGGGCGAGCGCGATGCGCTGGCGCTGTCCACCGGAGAGACGAACGCCGCCCTCGCCGATGCGCGTGTCGTAGCCGTTCGCGAGCCGCGCGATCACCTGATGCGCGCCGGCATTCATTGCAGCGGCGACGATCTCCTCCGAAGTCGCGTTCGGATCGAACCGCGAGATGTTCTCGGCGATGGTGCCCTCGAGCAGCTCGACGTCCTGCGGCAGATAACCGACATGACGGCCGAGCTCGTCCTCGGGGAAGTGCTCGATGGCGGCACCGTCGAGGCGCACGTTGCCGGCGACCGGTCGCCACGCGCCAACGAGCGAGCGTGCCAGAGACGATTTGCCCGCCGCGGAAGGACCGAAGATGGCCAGCGCCGAACCGGCCGGCAATTGGAAGCTGACGCCCTTGACGACCGGTGCATCCATGCCCGGATAGCCGATGACGAGGCCCTCGACGGTAAAGCTGCGCGTGGGGGCGGGGAGCGACGTGCGGCCACGGCCGAGGTCGCCGACCTCCAGGAATTTGGTCAGGCGCGCATGGCTCTCGCGCGCGCCGACGAAGTTCTTCCAGCTTCCGATCGCGATCTCGATCGGCGCGAGGGCGCGCGACATCATGATGGAGGCGGCGATGATCGAGCCTGCCGTGATCTCCTGGTGGATCGCGAGATAGCCGCCGAGACCGAGGATAGCGCTCTGGAGAACGAAGCGGAGCGACTTCGCCCAAGCGCCCGTGGAGGCCATGCTGCCACTGACGGAGACGTGACCGGCGAGAGCTCTTGCGTTCGCCTTCTCCCAACGCTGACGGAGCGTGCTGCGGAAGCCCATGGCGACGATCGCCTCGGCATTCCGGCGGCAGCCTTCGAGCAGGCTCAGACGATCCTGCGAGACCTCGAGCGACTGTTTGGAGTGGCGCTGAGACGCGCGCTCGGCAAAGACGGTGAGGGCGATGATCGACAGTCCACCGGCGAGCGCCAGGTTGCCGAGCCAGGGATGAAGGATGTAGCAGCCGGCGAGGAACACCGGCATGAACGGCATGTCGAGCATGGCCGTCGGACCGAGGCTCGACAGGAATGAGCGCACGCGCTCGACGTCGCGTACCGGCTGCGAGGCCTTTGCGCTGGAGAAGCCGTTGAGGGCGAGGCCGCTCACGGCATCGAAGATGGCGGGGCCGAGCATGCGCTCGTAGGATGCGCCGATGTTGATCAGCATGCGCATGCGCACGGAGTCGAGCAGGCCTTGTACGCCGTAAGCGAGCAGTGCGAGCGCGGAGAGCACCAGCAAGGTCGATACGCTGCGGCTCGCCAGCACGCGGTCGTAGACCTGCAGCATGTAGAGCGCGCCGGTCAGCATCAGGATGTTGATGAGGGCCGAGAAGAGGCCGATGCCGACGAACCAGCGCTGGATCGATTTGACGACTTCAGCGGGGGTCGGGTGACTTGAAGTGTCCGAGGATGCGACGGTCACTGGGGGCTCCCTGAGCACATTGGCACAGTTTCAGGAGTGCGTTCGCGGACCACTTCCGCTCCCTCGAGAACACTCAAGTGCCGTGCCAACCCCCACCAAGCCGGAAAAGGAAACACCGGCGCGGTAGGCCCGCGCCGGTGTCGAGATCGTTCAGGATCAGGCGACCATGTCTTCGCCGAAGTACTTGTTCCACAGGATCTCGGCCTTGCTGCCGCCGTAGGGATCGTTGTGGCCGTCGTTCGGGCAGGGGCAGGCGACCTTAACGGTCTCGAAATCGCCTTCCACGAGCTTCACGCCGCCCTTGGCTTCGCCGGTGACCTTGACGAAGTTGTCGATGTCGAGATCGCCCGTGCACTTCTTCGTATAGCAGGTGAAGAAGCCGACCTTGGTCTTCTCGGTGACGATCTTCTGCGCCGCCTTGATGTCGGCCGCGGTCACTTTGTAGGAGTACTTGTAGGTCCAGGTCTCGCCGACATCGAGCACGCCGTCCTTGTCGTCGTCGCCGTAGAGCTTCATCGACTTGGTGTCGATCTTCGAGTTCTCGAGGTAGTCCTCGACCTTGACGTTGTAGATGTCGACGTCGCCGGTGTTCTTGAGAACGATCTCGTAGTTGATGCAGTCGCCGGCGCTGTCGACGACCCACTGGCCGCACGATTCGTCGTAGTAGCCGCCCTTGACGGAGCAGACATTCTTGTCGACTTCCATGCTCGGGTTCGGCACCTTGTAGTTGCCAAAGTCATTGCCCTCGCTGTCGTGCCCGCCCGACTTGAGCACGGCGGCTTCCGAGGCGTCCGTCTGAACCCAGCCGTCCTTCAGGACCTCCTTGGTCGTGTAGGTACCTGGCTTCAGGCCGTTGAACTCGTAGTAGCCGTTCGAGTTCGTGACGGTCGTGATCGGCTGGCCGTCCTTGTCGAGCACCGGCTTGCCGTCAGCGTCGCAGAGCTGAATGGTCCAGCCCTCGAGACCCTTCTCGCTCTCGCCCCACTTGCCGTCCTTGTTGCAATCCTCGTACTTGTAGCCCGAGAGCTTGGCGTACTCCGTATTCACGAAGTCGACCTGTACGGTGCCGTCGGACTCGACCGTCACCGTCTTCTCGGTGACGTTGACGTTGTACCAGTTGTCCTGCATGACCTCCTTGACGGTGTACTGGCCCGGCTCGAGGTTCGTGAACTCGTAGTAGCCCGTGTCGACGGTCGTCGTGGTGGCGACCAGCTGGCCGTCCTTATAGAGCTCGACCGTCCACCCGGAGACGGGCTTCAAGTCGCCCTTGGTATCGCCGTTGCCGTCGCAATCCTCGTATTTGATGCCGACGATTTTGCCCGGCTTCTCCTCCTCGGGCTTGCAGGGTGGCGGATCGATCGTGCCGACCATCTTCGAACTTCCCTCGCCACCGTCTGTCGATTGGAGGCGAACTAGCCAGTCCGTGTTGGATAGAAGCGTGTCCGCGTCAATGTCACCTGCACCAGAGATGACGAAGCTCGCGCTCTGGACGACACCGTCGCCAGCGCCCTGGTCGCTGAACTTCACGAAGGCGTCATAGGGTGCATCTGTAGATCCGCCAGAAGTATTGAAGCCCGGATCTAGGTCATGTTGTCCGCCGCTTCCCACTTCGTTTGCTTTGATTCCGGAGGTAGGCGTAAAAGTACTGCCGGAATTTGTGATGTCATGAATGGTTAGGCCCGAAACAGCATCATCCTTAATGTCGAACGCAACGCCAATGATGTCCTCTGTACCGGAATTGGAGGACGGATCAAGTGAAAGCGTTACCTTGACGTCGTCTTTGCCGTCCCCGTCGATGTCACCACAATATTCAATTTTGACATTGATGATCTCCTCGGTAGAGTCATCGGTGCCCTTCGTCTTGATTTGAGTTTCGTAGACTTGACCACTTGTCGTCATTTTGCTCGTACTCCCTAAACGCCATTCACATTCACTGTTAAGATTGTTTCATGCTGTCATCCAGGTGGCTTCGCCGTCGAACGCTATTGGGGCTCATGTTGCGAAATCCCCGATGGAGTGCAAGTTTCCGCAAGTGACGACGAACCTATTTGCCAATCCTTGCATTGCCTCCTGCTTTCGTTAGGCGTTGCTATGCAACGTTGCTTTTGGCGGCCCATCTGCATCGCGAGGCAGCGGCTTTTCGGCCGGATTGCCCCAATTCGAGCGGCTCGCAAGGCCGGTGCCACGCAAGGCCTGCCGCATGTTCCGAATGGCTTCCCTCCATTCGTCTGGCGAGGCTGACGCGACTTGCTCCAGAAAGAAGATTCGGGTTCGCCAAAGAGCTGAAAAGTAGCTTTCCGGAGCGAGCAATTTTTGTCGAATCAGGGGGTTGGCGTCAGGTCCTGGCGAGGTCCAGTCGATCGAAACCCCGATCCGCGAAAAGTGTTATCACGAATTAAAAGTTGTAAACGAGGTGTTAGGCTCCAGGGTTAACTAAGCCCGAGATTAACTTTAATAATGGTTTTTCGCCGTTTCAAAACGAAACGGCGCCCCGTAGGGCGCCGCCGTCTCATTCTCGAATTCGGTCAAAAAGCTTACTTGAGAGGAATGTGCTCTTCCTCGCGCTGCAGCTTGAAGCTCACGCCGAGACGGGCGACGACGAAATCGTCTTCCCATTTGATGCGCGCGGTGCAGTATCCGCAGTAGGCGCCGAGCGAGTAGTTGTGCGTCTCCTCGCCGAGATCGACGTAGAGCACCTCGGCCTTGAGGCCCCAGCGACCGCGGTCGAGCTGAATGCCACCACCGAGCGTCCAGCCCCACCTGCGATCGTCGTCGGATGCGCTGAAGCCGGCCGCGTTCCAGTTGAGTTCGTGCTCGACCTTGGCATAGGCGAGACCGCCGGTGACGTAGACGAGGACGTTCTCGTGGGCGAGGCCGAGGCGCACGCGCGACGTGCCGTAGTAGTCGTACGACGATTCGAGAACCTGACCGGCGATGCCCAACGAGGAGCTGGCGTTGGTCCAGTTGATATCGCTCTCGAAGCCGAAGTAGAGGCGGTCGCACTGCCAGCCATAGCCGTAGTAGCCGCCCACCGACCAGCCGTCGCCATCGGTGCTGTAGCCACGATAGGGCGGGGTCTGGTCTTCGAGATCCAAGTCGCTGCGGACCCAGCCCGTCTGCAGGCCGACATAGGCACCGGCGAACGGTCCACCGCTGCAACGGCGCTCGGGCTCGGCGACGGGCGCATCTTTCACGCTGCCCTTGTAGCCGCCATCAGCCAAAGCGGGCGCGGTGAGAGAAAATGCTGTGGCCACGGCGGCCATCATCGATAGAGAAATACGGTTCATGCGTTGGTCCCCGACTTTATGAAGCGCAGAGCTTCGGCACGAGCCTCCGAAGATTTACGCTGCACAAAGGAGGACGCTCGCGGTCCTGAAAGTGTCTATTTCCCCATCAGCGATGATCTGATTCGGCTGACCCAGTCCATCGGCAGGTGGCCGGATGACACGGGTTTGTCGGCGAGTGATGATCCCGCGCTACGGTTCTTGCTGCAGGAGCCGACAGGAGCGGACGCGATGGTCCGCAATCGTGCGCCAAAGGTGCGCGTGCAACATCACGTCGGCACCGCACGAGGTGTGGACAACTCCAGTCATCAACAGGAATCGAGGTGCGGGCGTGATGTCCTCACACGCCAGGGCCGTTGCGCTTGCGCTCGCCGGTCTTGAGCGCGGCCTTGCCAAGCAGGTGGGCGCTGACCGGCGCGGTGATGAAAAGGAACAGCGAGATGGCGAGTTCCTTGAGGCTCACGCCGCCGCTCTCCACGCTCGAATGGACAAGCGATGCCACGACGATGGCGCCGACGCCGAGGGTGGTGGCTTTGGTCGGGCCGTGCAGTCGCGTGAAAAAGTCCGGCAGCCGAGCGAGGCCGATGGAGCCGACGAGGGCGAATGCCGCGCCGAGCAGGACCAGAAACGAAACGATGATTTCGCCGAGCATAGCGCGCCCTCACTCGATGATGTCGCCGCCGAGCAGGAATTTGCACAGCGCCACGGTGCCGACGAAGCCCATCATGGCGATCAGCAGGGCGGCCTCGAAGTTGTAGGAGGTCGTGCCGAGACCGATCAGCATGACGAGTGCGATGGTGTTGATGGAGAGCGTATCGAGCGCGAGAATGCGGTCGGGCGCGCTCGGCCCTTTGGCAAGACGCCAGAGATTGAGTGCCATCGCCATCGCGATCATCACGAGGGCGGCCGAAACGGCGATGCTCAGCATCCGAAAATCTCCTTCAGCGGCGCTTCGTAGCGGCTCTTGATGGTCGCGATCATCTCGTCCGCATCACCAACATCGAGGGCGTGGACGTGGAGCACGCGCTTCTCGCGATCGATGTCGATCGAGACCGTTCCCGGCGTCAACGAGACGATGGAGCCGAGGACCGTGGCGACGAACGGGTCGTCGATGTCGAGGGGCACATCGACGAAGGCGGGCGCGAGGCGGTCCATCGGCCCGAGCACGAGGCGAGCCACGTGCACGTTGGCGACGATGATGTCGGCGATCACGCGGGCCGTCAGCGCGAGTGCCGCGGCCGGGCGGGCAGGCTGCGGCCGCCCGGGCCAGAATACGTTCGTGATCCACGGAATGGCGACGCCGACGAGGGCGCCGAGCAGCAGGTTGCCGAGCGACGGGGACGGAGCAAGCACCATCCACAACACGGTGATGGCAGCGGAGACATAGGGTTGCGGCAGGAACCGCGCGACGTTCGTCATGGCCGGCGCCCCCGTTCGATGCGAGGCGCGGGCCCGATCACCGCCTCGACATAGCGCGCAGGCGCGGTGAGCTGCCCGGCCGCCGCGCGCGCATAGGTGGCGAAGGGTGAAGCCGCCACCGCCAGAAGCGGTGCGCCCGCCAGCATGAGCACCAGTGCCGTGCGGATGCCGATGGGGATCGAGGGGGCCGGTGCACGCTCGGCAGCATCGCTCTTCTCAGGTTCCCAGAAGATCACGCTGGCGGCCCGCGCGAGGACCAGTGCGACGACGAGGCCCGAGATGAGGAGCGCAGCCCACGTGGCGACGGCGGTCGGCGTATGTGCCAGGGACTGCATCACCATCAGTTTTGCGAGAAAGCCAGAGAGCGGTGGGGCCCCGCTGACGGCGACGGCGAGAACGAGATAGACCGCGCCGAGGCCCATGAACGTTGCGATCCGCGGCCCCGTCTCGAGCCGGTCGGCGAACGCGCCGCGCTGGCGGGCAATGAGATCACTCATGAGGAAGAGAGCGGCCGTCACGAGCGTCGAGTGCGTCATATAGTAGAGAGCCGCTGCAAGCGCGGGCGGGCTGCCATCGGCCACGGCGAGCAGCAGCGTGCCGCTCGAGATCATGACGAGGTTGGCGACGACGACCGCGAAGCGCCGTGCGGCGAGGGCGCCGAGCGATCCGAGCGCGATTGTTCCGATGGCGAGCCAGGGGAGCCAGGGTTGCAGCAGGCCGGCGGTGAACGGCGCGGTCGCGAGACCGATCGTCGACAGTCGCAGCAGCGCGTAGATGCCGACCTTCGTCATGATGACGAAGAGAACCGAAACCGGCAGCGTCGCCGCGGTGTAGACGCCCGGCAGCCAGAAGCCGAGCGGAAGGAGGGCGGCCTTCAGCACGAACACGGCGACCATCAGCGCGAGCGCCGTCCGCACGAGAGGCTGATCGGCTGCTGCAACCTTCGTCAGCACCAAGGACAGATCCGCCATGTTGAGTGTGCCGAGCGTGCCGTAGACGAGGCCGAGCGAGACCAGGAACAGCGCCGAGCCGGCAAGGTTCAAGATGACGTAGCCGAGGCCCGCGCGTGTTCGCGTGAGGCCGCCGCCGTGAACCAGCAGGGCGTAGGAGGCGAGCAGCAGGATCTCGAAGAAGACGAACAGGTTGAACAGGTCGCCCGTCAGGAACGCACCGTTGAGGCCGGCGAGCTCCAGTTGCAGGAAGGCGTGGAAGTGGCGTCCCTGCCGGTCCGCTCCCGACATCGCCGACGCGAGCACGGCGAGCCCGAGGATCGCCGTAACAGAGACCATTAGCGCGGAGAGGCGGTCGAGCATCAGCACGATGCCGAACGGCGCCGGCCAGGTTCCCAGCCGATAGACGCGGGTGGCGTCGTCGTTCGATGGCGTCAGCAGCCACGCCGCGCCGATCGAGAGGGCGGCGATGGAGGTGAGCGAGATCGCGCGCTTCGTCACCATGGACCGCCCGTGCGCGAGCAGCAGAACGGCGGCGGCGATGAAGGGCACCAGGATGGGCAGTATCGGCAGGTGGCTCATCGCGCGTCACCCGCGTCCACGTTGTCGGTGTCGCTTTCGCCCTTGGCCTTGAGCGCGAGCGCGACGAGATATGCGGTCATGCCGAAGCCGATGACGATGGCGGTCAGCACCAGCGCCTGCGGCAAGGGATCGGCCGGCGTGTCGGCTCCAGGAACGGCGAGGGGCGGTGATTTGGCGCCCAGCCTGCCGCCAAGGAAGATCAGCACGTTCACCGCGTAGGAGAGCAGCGTCAGGCCGAGGACGACCGAAAAGGTGGTGGGCCGCAGAAGCAGATAGAGTCCGGAGGCCGTGAGGACGCCGAGCGCGAGTGCGATGACGAGTTCCATGTCAGCGCTCCTCCCGGACCGGGCCCGGCGTCGCGTGGATCTCGCGGCGGCTCAACGTGCCGAGCTCCGACAGCGCCAGCAGCACGCTCGCTACGACAACCAGGAATACGCCGAGATCGAACGCCATGGCGGAGGCCAGCTCGAACTTGTCGATGATCGGCGGATGGACGTATCCGAACGTGCTCGTCAGGAAGGGATGACCGGTAAGCCAGCTCGCCAGTCCCGTCGCGGTGGCGATGGCCAGACCCGCGCCCAGCATGCGGACGTAATCGATGCGCAGGCGCGCCGCCGCGAAATCGATGCCGCTCGCGAGGTATTGCAGCATCAGGGCGACGGCGGCGATCAATCCGGCGATGAAGCCGCCACCCGGCAGATTGTGCCCCCTGAGGAAGATGTAGACCGAGACCGCGAGTGCGAGCGGCAACAGCAGACGCATCAACTGGGCGAGCATGATCGGATGACGATCGGCCTCGCTCGTCGCGCTGGCAGCGTGCGGGCGCAGACGCACTCCATCGAGGAGTGCATGCAACCCGAGGGCGGCCATGGCGAGCACAGCGATCTCGCCGAGCGTGTCGAAGCCGCGGAAGTCGACGAGTATGACGTTGACGACGTTGCGGCCGTCGCCGTCGGGGTAGGCCCGCTCGACCATGGTGTCCGATGCCGGCGTCGGCGGGGCCTGCCCGCCGGTCGGCAGGGCGAGG
>OEIV010000576.1_pt1 | contig 19451 bp, 18 predicted proteins | sample 1539231 | NCBI WGS metagenome assembly OEIV01 (sample SAMN03794762, study PRJEB22550) | activated sludge metagenome | feature: wastewater treatment plant; material: activated sludge; isolation source: Wastewater treatment plant of a petroleum refinery complex | place: Argentina: Buenos Aires ...
ACCCGTAGCTCAGCTGGATAGAGCGTTGGCTTGCGGAGCCAAAGGTCATAGGTTCAAATCCTGTCGGGTGTACCATTTAGGTAAAACAGTAGAAAAAGAGTCATTTTTGTGGCTCTTTTCTGTATTTATACAGAGGTAGAAATCACTAATCGTTGGAGTGTAAACTTTTTTATCTCGTGAGACTGAAAAACCGTCTGGAAATAATAATTGTTTACACCACACCTGATGTTCTTGGTCTAATTCCCAAAACTTCTCCCTAAAACCTTCTACTGTGTTGAGGGCAAACTCTACGAACTCTACAAAGTCTTGCTCAATAGTTGAGATAGATTCAAGCTGTTGTTTAATCGTTGCGATGTCTTCATCTAATGCTTCTATGGCAATATCGGCTCTATCGTCTGCTAGTTTTCCGAGGGCTTGTTTCAATACAATGTCTTTCTTGTCATTCTCTAACGAGGATAGGCGAGTTTTTAACCCCTCGGTTGTATTAAATGACGTAGCTTGCTCTTGCTCCCAAACATGCCGTAGACCTGCTAGAAAATCTTTAACCTTAGCTTCTGCAAGCCGTAAGCCTGCCAGTATATCGCCCAACTCGTCATGTAAGTCATCACGTAGTATGTAGTTCTTCTTGCAGGCTCTACACCTGTATCGCTGGTAGTAGTTGCCTCTGCCATTATTATTTACATAACCCACAATCTTAGGGTTCTTAGCACCTTCTTCTAAACATTCTTTACAGGTCATTATCTTAGATAAGGGAAACTCTGGATTGTATTGCTTATGAGGCGTGTACACTACACCTTTAACAATGTTCTTTAGTTGCTCGTGTTGCTCTGGTGTAATCATAGCTTTGTGTAAGCCATTAGGATTCACCGTCCAGCTAGACATCTGAACAATACCAGCATAGAACGGGTCATTGAGCATAATCTTAAAGCGATGCGTGTCTAAAAACTTGCCAGTCTTTTGCTTATAGCCAGCAGCGTTAATACTAGCAACTACATCTTTAATCGGTACACCTTCAAGCACCTGCAAAAAGCCAGACTGCAACATTGACCACTCTGGTTCTTTAGGTACATGTAGCCCTGGTGTTTCTGAACGCATATAACCAGTTTTAGGATTGCTAGGATAATATCCAGCTGCAACTCTAGCTTGCATATTGCTAGTAGTCTTAGTGATACGTTCTAGGTTGGCTGCTTCACCACGGAATACATCAATCATTTCTTCCATCGTACCGACTAAACTCGTATCGTTAGCAAGATGAGGCTTCTTAGCATATACCAGTTTTGCTCCTGCCTTTTCTCTAAACTCTACCTTCCAGTGATAGTACATCTCAATATCACGCATAAAGCGGTCTGGTTCGTCAACAATAATGTACTGCACTTGCTTATCAGCCTTGGCAAAAGCTAACATTTCTACAAGGTCTTTGCGTTGATAGTTTTTACCCTTGCGACTAGATTGCTTAATGCTCCATAACTTAACTATTTCAGCGTTAAAGTATGCTGCTGCGTCATACACTCGTGTTTCTTGTGCTTCAAGACTTGACCCCTCAATACCTTGTTTGACCGTAGACACTCGACAGAGTGCTATAGCTTTCACTTTTTGATTGTCGTTTTTCATTACCTTATATCTCCTTACTAATCTTTGCTATACAAAAGGCGACCCCTGTGGCTAATCCCTAAGAACTAAGGAAACAGAGGTCGCCATCTGTATGCTCAAATTAGTGTTCTTTAATGATTAGCCACTTCTAATTATACTCTTTCACCCCTGTTGTAGCAACCGAAATTGCTTGAAAAGTGAGAGAAAAAACCTAGCTTGTTCCAATGCTTCTTTACTAGGCTTAGACTTTTTCAAGTCCCGCATATCTTCGCCTAAATATCGGCTTACTATGCTACTGTCCATGATGTCCCCCAATGCTTTTGAGGGCTACATCTTCCAGCTCCTTTAGTGCTTTGTGTCCACGCCGTATATCATTACTAGATAATGTAACGTGTGTTTCAAACTCCGTGAACTTGTCATAGACAAACTGGAGAATACGCAACAGCGTGAACTGCTCTTTCTTAAGTTTCTTGATGCTCATTGTCTCCCCCTTGAGACTGCACCAAACTGATACCTTCATATTGAGGCACGCTTCATGGTTATTAAATATTTTGGCATAGCAAACACCAAAGACGAGAACTCAAAACTCGCTGAAAATAAAAAATGCCCGTTTCGAGGTGATTCACCTGGATGGGCTAATTGTGAGTATAGAACTTGACCGAGTTGGTCTACGAATCTTCTTCGTATGCTATGTCAGTATTATATCAAACTGAAGGCAAAAAGTCAATACCTGAATTAACACCTACGACCCCTGATAAAAATATGTTGTATTATAGACAACAATAGTATTGCTTTGTCAATCTGCATATGCTAGCAGACATAGACCATCAGAATACCCCAACATTGCGAGAATCGCCCCTGTGAGTGATTCAAATAATGCGTTTTTATTTGCTAGATAGGTTCATACTCATCTTTTAATTTTAAACGTGTGTTTTGTCATTTTGCTCAGGGGTGAGAAATCGTAAAAAGGCACACTTTGAGAGAGTTTGTTGTATAATTGTAATTGTCTAGGTTATACACAAAGAACAGTGTGAGTTCTCACACGTAGTTGAGCTATAAATGCGGCAACTCACGAAAGACTCAAGAGCTCAACTCTTTGTGTTTGGCCTAGACAACCTAGCGAGTTGTCGCTTTTTATTTAAGGGGTCAAAATAATGAGTAAAAATATAAGTATAAAACCTGTTCATCTAGTAATAATCGGCCTAGCAATTTTAGTGCTGGGCATTCTTGTACCATCTTTTTTCATCAGTCCATCTAGTACTATTGGCCTATCAATAATTATGGGTTCTATTATTCTGCTATCGGCCTATGCGTTTTTTGCAGTTAACGTAATTAAATCAAAAGGCAGGAAGTCTATTAAATGGCTTGCATTGCCCATACTATTTGCCCTGCTAGTGAGTGGCGGATTTATTGCACACAACAGGTACCAGCAATATCTAAATGATAAGATTTATAGCGCAAACGAGACAATACACTTCTCAGGTTTTGAGTTTAAGGTTACTAAAGTAGATTACGGCAAGATACCACTAGACACTAAAGGTATTAACCTGTCAGACCGCAAAGACTGTTCAAAAGTAGCTGAAGTGGAAAAACATGACTGTGATTGGTATAACTGGCCACGACGTAACGCTCAAAACTACATCAACGAATACACGACGAGAGCCACAATAAACTATGAGGTAGTTGCCAATGAATCCATAGACGGGAAAGACCTACACATAGATGTATTACCAGACAGTGGGCGTAAAATTGAGTACAACACAGGTTCTGACAGTAATGATGAATTATTCTCGTGGGCATGGGTGCTCAACCTAGACTACAAGGCTAACCCCAAGAGTGATTTTGGCGGAGAGCTAAACAAAGGATTAACACGAAAAGGTACGATTGGTGTTGACTTAAAGAGCGCAGAACGAACAATCGACCTCAAAGTTAGCTATAAGGACGAAACACGCTTAATACGTATTAGCAGGTAAACAATATGAGGAAAGTTACACATCACTTAGGCCGTTTTTCTACATTCTTCAAGGAGAGTAGTCTTGTTGTGCAGCTAGTAATTGTTGCTTCTGGTGTTGGTCTTATTGCAGGTACTGCAACAGTTGCGGCAATGGTAGCGACACCAAGCAATAACGAGGCATTAACTACTAGTAAGACTAACGAGAGTAGCGAGGTTGCAAGCAATACTGATAGTTCAGCTATCTACAACTCTAATGAGAGTGTGAAACCAGCGGATGCTAGCACCACCACAAATACACCTCAAGCAAACCAATCTGCAGTACCGCAAAGCAACACCACTCAAAGTACACCTCTACCCTCTAGTGAAACACCACAACAAGAGCCACAGCCTCAAACACCCGTGCAACCTACCTACACAAACACTTATCCGTTTGCTTCTAGTTGTACGGGCAATCCTCAAGGCACAAGCTCACAGATAGATTCATACGGTTACAACAAGTGCTACAGCTCCAGCTACACAGCATACAAAGTAGCTCAAACATTTGGCACAGCTCCACAAAACTGGGGAAACCCGAAGTCATGGCTTGCAAAAGCTGATAATGAGAATATTCCACGAGGCACAACGCCAAAGCTACATTCTGTAGGCATACAAACTACTGGTGGTGCAGGATGGTCTGTATGGGTTGAAGCTGTACACAGCAACGGAACAATAGACTTTAGCTACTATAATTTCAATAATAACCTCAATCACGGTACGCAATATAACGTAAACCCATCTGCATTTAGTTCATATATCTATTTTGGCGAATAATCGTATATAGGTATAGATAGACATAACCAAAGACTGCTAGCTGTCGCCAATTTTACAGGGGTAAAAGGTGCTAGTTTGTCATTTTTTGCTTATGGTATTGTTACGGTATAAAATAGCACCCCAATAAACGAGACTTAACTGCTAAGCTCGGCTATCCCTACTGCACCCCTCTTATGCGATAATAGCAATATGACTGACCTAACCATAAAGCTCACTAAGCAACGTGATGAAATGATGGACACGTGGTTTAAGTCCCTTAATGTTGGCGGCAAAGTTTATAACTATAGCCTTAAGTGGGAAAATAAACAGATTGTTGATAAAAAACTACGGGAAGGAATCATCAAGGAAATACATGATGGTGGTAGATTTGACCGCTATGTCCTAGTAGATAACCTTACGACAGGACGACAAAACAAATGGGGCGACTATGATTTAGTGAAGCCTCAAGAGATTGAAGATATATCGGAGCAATTACAACAAGCACTATCAGACACCGCCAGTATAACGCCTCAAGAGAAAAGCGAAGCATTTGATGATTCCATCGTGCAAGCTAAATACAAACAGCTTACTGAGAATGCTCATGAGTTGCTCAAAGATGGTGATATTCGTCTAGGTAAATGCAGGGGTATATATGGAGCATTCAACAAAGATACTGGAGAATGTGTTTACATCGGTAAATCAAAGTCCGTTATCGCTAAGCGTTGGCAAGAACATAAGCGACTCTGGAAAAAACTTAGACCAATCCACAGACAACCACTACTAACGCAATATCTGCACTTCTTTGGTGAACAAATAGAGTGGAGAGTTTTATTGCCTCTGACGGATGATATAGATAATGACTTGGTTGAATATTGCGAAAGGCGTATTTTTGAACAATATAAACCAATAGCAAACACTATTATTCCTAACGGGACTATCTTCGGAAGAAGCATACTAGAGGGCGAAGGCGATTCTATGGCTGTACAAGAATGGAATCCATACATGGTAGAGATTAGGATTTCAAAAGGTCAATTTTTGAAGTTTTCAGATGGTAAAACTCATTTTACTGTCTTGAGTATAAAAGCCACTAGTTAATAGCACTCGGAATATAAACAGAGTTCTCAGGCTCTGGTTGTCCCTGCCGCACCCCACGTATGCTCATAACAAACAGAAACACAAACAAACATCTAACGAATTAGATACTTACTTATAACTCTATTACTATGTGTACATTCAGGCTGGGAATATACTAATCACGTACCCGTATCTGTAATTTATACTCTCTGTACATAGGGTCTAATATCTCTCGCCATCGTCTACCTTCTTGCTTGAGTTGTGTGTAAACTTCTGGAGTGGTGGTGTACCAAAACGGAACCAAACAGAAAATCGTCACCCGAAAAGGGTGGCTATTTATATGGTTTGCGCACCGACAGGGACAGCCGTTTTTAAAAATTAAAAACTGGTAGGGGATATTACAAAAAATATACAAAGAGTGTTTCTGGTGGGTACGCTTTTGTAGCTAGGCGACAAAATCACCAACAACCTCTGCTAGTTTGTCCTCAAAACCTCTAAAACCGTGCGAAGCACCGTCTATAACTGCAATTTGCGTGTTCTCACTCTTAATTTTGCTCACGCGCTCCAACCATTTGTTCATTGTGCCGTCAATTTCAGTAATGCCGATGTCTGCTGTTCCGTAAAGAATAAGCATTGGTAAACTTACTTTTCCCAGCAACGCACCACCCTCACGCTCGCCATAAATGTCTGCTGGACTGCCGGCCTCACATAGGCCAGGATATGTTTGTGCCGAAATGGGCGTGTTATGTAGCCAACACTCTGCGCTTACTAGTTCTTGACCTTTATTTTCGGCGATCAGTTGTTTTGCTTTTGCCAAATACTGCTGATGTTTTGGGTCGGTGTTCGCCCAGCCAGTCATATCTGTCGGAGCAAGCAATATAATTTTTTCAATACCGGTAATATCTTGCGTTAGCACAAAATTTATAACTTTTGTGCAGCCCAGCGAGTGTCCTTGTAAAATAAAGTGAGTTTTGCCGAGTGTTTTTAAGTAGTTTATTGTGCCTTGTATGTCGTGGACGCTCTCACTAAATATCTCAAAACAACTGCCAGCGTGTTTCCAGCCGTCATTTTGGCAAAAATCACTGATAATACCGCGCCCTCTGGTGTCTATGGTAAAAAGTGAAATGCCTTTTTCTGCGTAAGTTTGGCGCAAGTTGTCCAGAAAATAGTTCTCGTAGCCGTTGCCGGACATACCGTGAACATGGATAACGGTGATGTCGCTGGTTTCATTGTTTAGCCAGCCTTGCAACTCCACATTGTCGGTGGCGTTGAAACGGACAAAATCAAGGCTGGTCATAGTTTCTCCATAAACTCCTCAAACCCACTAAAGATATAAGTTGGCACGTAACCTTTCAATTGCTTAAAGTCATAAAATAATTCGTGCGATTTCGGGTAGATGAGTACAGATGCAACGCCAGCATTCTTGGCAGCCTCTAGGTCTTTGTGGCTGTCACCGATCATAACGGCTCGTTCCTTATCTGCGTCCAACGCAGATAAACCTTTTTCTATAACTTCTGGGGGCGGTTTGTGGTTTACGACATCATCACCGGAAACAATAATATCAAAAATGTTTTGCAGGTTGTTGTGGTCAATGCCCCAGTCTAGAACTTTTTTCTCGGAACTAGATAGCAACGCCAATTTTTTCTGTTTGTCTTTCAGGCAATGTAGTAATTCAGCTGCACCGTCATACAGAGTAACTTGTTTCAGTTGTTCGTTTGCTAACTTAACAACTCTGTCTACGCAATCTTGTACGTTCTCGATACCAAAATGTTTTGGTGCTTGCCAGTCGCCAAAATGGTGGGCAATTTCTTGGTCTGTCGGGTTTATGCCAAACTCTGCATAGGTAGTTTTGTATGCCTGTAACCAGACTTCAAGAGTCTTTGCCAAGCAACCGTCCCAGTCAAAAAGAAAATAGTCGTATTTGCTTATCATTTAGTTGTAATTATACCAGGTTTTCATCTGTCTGCGTGTCGCTTTCGACACATAGCGGTTTTGCAACTCTGAGCCACGCCGCCTGTGCTAGGGTGCAGGGGTGGATAGGGCTTCGCCGATCTGTGATTTGTAGTGCGCTGCTATTCCTGCAACGTCATCTCTGTCGGCAACATTTATAAGACGGCGTACATAACCAGCAATGGCTCTTTCTGAATTATTCCACCACTTTTGTATTTCCTCTTGGGTAAGCGTCGGTAAGAACGTATTCCCGTCTATATACGAGCGCTTACCATTAGGAGACACGCGAACATGGTCTTTAATCCTATCTGGTCCAAAGGTTGCCACAAGTGAAGTCATCGTTAGGCCACCACTCTCCATTGTACGGTAAAGCATGAGGCGACCTGCCTGGTCTATCTCATCACCTGCGGCGATTTCGGCTGGCGAATACTCACCAGCCATAGCGTTGGGGTAGCCGTCATGAATATCAGTTGGCGGTATATCTCCAAAAGCTTTTGCAAAACCTGTTTTATTTAGTATTTGCGCAAACATCTCTGAGCGGATTTTATCGTCAATGCCACTAATAGTAGGGTTGGGATTAACAACTTCTCGTCCTTTTGTATTTTCAAGCAGAGATGAATAAAACACTTGGTCTTCTTGAGAGCCGTTGTAGCCTCTGGCCAGTAGGGCATACGCCATACGCGCTGTGCGTCCGTTGCCATCTTCGAAATAATGAATTGCATTTATTGAAAGCCCTAGTGTTAACGCGGCGGTTTCAGCGTCATCAACAGATTGCGCTTTATCAAAAGCCATTTTTAGCAATTTATCACGGTAGTTTTTGCTCGGTGGCTGGTACTCTACACCTGCACCTAGAAGGGGATTTTCCGACTGGATGCGTGAATCGCTTACTTGTCCATATTCAGCACGCGGTATACCACGCTCAACGCCGTTGACTAAACTAATCCATTTCTTGAAATCATCATAGCTTAAGGAGTCCAAGAATTTTTTTGACTGTTCGGGCGTAGAGAACACTTCTGCCGCATGCAAGCGTTCCATTAACTTAACAGTCTCTGCAATTTCTGGCCGATCTTCATTAGTGGTTTCAGCGGTATCTACCTGGTCTTTGGTGACTTCTCGGCTCCTAGACTCTATGGTTTCGCGTACAGTCATTTCCATTTTTTCGCTTATCGACATACCGTAGACGGCGTGCGCAAAACCCTCTGCAAATGCTTCGTGGTCTTTGTTGTCGCTGTGCCACTGGTCGGCCTCTCGTCCGTACTTTGTAGGGCTTTCACTGGCGGCAGCGCGATGGTAGGCTTCGCCGGTTTTCGTTTGTCCGTCAAGAACGTGCCCCATTTCGTGAACAAGCGTATATTCTAGTGCGCCACCCGGGCGGTGTTCATCGGGAAAACCGGCAAGTTCTTCATCGCTGTAAGCACCGCTTATTTGCTTCATTTCGGCAACACTTAAGAGCGTTTTTCTGCCGTTTAGCAGCACCTGATTTTCTTCGGCGACTGCTTTTGCGCCGCCCTCTGCAACGTCCTCGCCAATCTTAATATGCAGTCCCGTAAAAATATCTGCGGCTCTGCCGCCAGTAAACTGGTCAATGGCTTCTAGCGCACTAGTTATAGAGGCGATAAGTTGCTGTTCTTCCTCTGGTGAATAACCAGCCATAACTTCTACCAAGACCCTACACTCACCACCGCTGGACATGCACATTAAAGCCTCACCATTTTCATGATGAACCTCAGAAAAATGGTTGGGGTTCTCTGGTTTGTTTAATGTTTCAGCCATTCATAGCAAGTATACCAGGTTTAAATCTGTTATACCGCTTTCAGTGAGGCTTCAACCGCCCTTGGGCTTGTACTGCTTAATTATTTTTGAGAATAGTTTTTTGGTGAAGTTGTAAAGTTATACCACGACTGGAGCAAGCCGAGATTATGGTACGTAGACTACATTAACACGGATGCATTTTTTAGCCAGGCTTGGTAGCGAAATATTAAACCACAAGCGCTACATATAGCGTAGTGTTGCTTTTTTACAACACTATAAGGTGTTAATATCGCTAAAAATCATGTGTAGTGAAAAATACCAACAAAAAGGCTTGCATAAGCTATATATGGGGCCTATAGTAGTCGTTAGACCACTACATATGTAGTCGTTCAATAAAATACACAATATAGCAAACCCAGGGAGGTTAGTAGCACTGAAGACAGTGTGTGGGTTTTTTGTTGTCTTGCTTTGGCCTGTAAAAGCAGACACGGTGTAGAGCATAAAATTAACATAGTATATAGGGGAAATCATGAACGGAATTCATGTGGTAAAGCGAGATGGCACCCGTGAACCATTTGACGCTAATAAGATTAACCTTGCGCTACTAAAGGCATGTGAGGGACTGCCCGACCAAGTAGCCAAGGTAGTGCAGGTTGCAACGGAATTACAACTAACACTGTTCGACGGCATAACTAGTGAGCAGCTTGATGAAGCGGTTATCCATACAGCGCTTCAAAATGTCAAAGACGATCCAGACTTTGACAAAATCGCAGCGAGGTTGCTGCTCAAGAATATTTACAAGAATATCTTAGGTGACTACAAGAATGAAGAGGAACTTCAAAAGCTACACGCAAAACAATTTGGTAGCTACATAAAACAGGCTTCGAAAGACGGTTTGCTTGATAGTCGTATGAGTGATGGTCGGTTTGACCTAAAGAAGCTTGGTGATGCCCTAGCGCCTGAACGCGACGAGCTATTCAAGTATATAGGTGTGGTGACTAATAAAAATCGCTATGCCTTACGAAAGAATAGTGGTGCGCCACTAGAAACCCCGCAGTATACCCATATGCGAATTGCCATGGGATTAAGCTACAACGAAAAAAACCCTACTAAATCGGCACTCGATTTTTATGAACATATGAGTCGACTAGAATATGTTCCTGGTGGCAGCACGCGAGTAAACGCTGGCGGTGCATTTCCGCAATTAAGCAACTGCTTTTTGATGGAAGTGCAGGACGATATGGAGAGTATCGCAAAAAGTGTACGCGATACCATGTGGATAGCTAAAGGCACGGGGGGCATTGGCATTACTATGACCAAGCTTCGTGCAGCTGGTAGCCCAGTAAAAACTACTAATACTGAGAGCACTGGTCCGATTCCGTTTATGAAGATGATCGACAGTGCACTATTTGCAGTAAGCCGCAAGGGCAAAAAAGCGGGTGCGGCGGCAATGTATATGGAGAACTGGCACTTAAATTTTCCGCAATTTATTGACCTTAGGCAAAATTCTGGTGATCCATACCTACGCACACGACTCATGAACACTGCTTGTTATTTGAGCGACGAATTTATGAAGCGTGTCGAAAAAGACCAGGATTGGTATTTGTTCGACCCAGCCGAAACTAGTGACCTACCAGAACTCTACGGCGAAGAATTTAGCAAGCGCTACATCGAATACTGCAAGTTAGCCGACAAAGGTGAGATAAAAGAATTTAGTAAAACATCGGCACGCAAGCAATTCAGACAAATCCTTACTAGCCTGCAAGCTACAAGTCACCCATGGCTAACATGGAAGGACACAATAAATGTACGAGCATTAAATAACAACACAGGCACTATTCATTGTTCAAACCTTTGTACCGAAATTACACTACCACAAGACGAAAAGAACGTATCGGTATGTAATCTTGTTAGTATTAATTTGTCTCAACACCTTGATGATGATAAAAAATGGGACTGGGAGCGTATGGAAAAAAGTGTACGTAGCGCGATTCGACAACTCGATAATCTGTGCGACATTACTAATACACCAATTCCTGAAGCGATGAATTCAAACCTTTCGAACCGTGCAGTCGGCTTGGGGCTGATGGGCTTTACAGATATTTTAGAAAAGCTAAGTTATAGCTATGAAAGTGAAGAGGCCTATGATGTTATCGACGAAGTAACCGAATTCATCAGCTACCACGCTATCGATGAATCGGCTAATTTGGCTCAAAAACTCGGTAGCTATCCAGAATTTAAAGGCAGCGGTTGGAGCAAAGGTGTGCTACCAATCGATACCGTGGAGACACTTGGTAGTTCGCGTAAACTTAAGGTTAAGGTTAATCTGAAGAAGCGTCAAGATTGGGAAGGCTTACGTAAAAAGGTTAAAAAAGGTATGCGTAATGCAACACTAATGGCGATCGCACCAACGGCAAATATCGGCTTGGTGGCAGGAACAACACCAGGACTCGACCCACAATTTGCGCAAATCTTTAGTCGTAGTACGCTGAGCGGTAAATTCCTCGAAGTCAATGTAAATTTAGTGAACGACTTAAAACTACTGGGAGTATGGGACGAAGTAAGGGATGAGGTGTTAGCACGTCAAGGTGATATTCAAAATATCGACGCAATTCCACAGCACATAAAAGACGTTTATAAAACTAGCTTCCAGCTTAGCCCGTATGCGTTTATTGAAGTAGCCGCACGAGCTCAAAAATGGGTCGACCAAGCAATTAGCCGTAACATGTATCTGGAAACGCGCAATATCGATGACTATGTAGAAATTTACAGCGAATGCTGGAGGCGTGGGTTAAAAACAACTTATTACTTGCACGTTAAACCGCGACATCAGGCTGAGCAAAGTACGACCAAGGTAAACAAAACTGAAGAGATTGCCAAAAGTAGTGGCACCCACAAGACGGGGTTCGGATTTGCGAAAAAACAATCAGTAGGAGGGGGAACATGACGGACAAAACGTGTACTTGCAACTGTGAATGTTGCAACAATTGCCAAACTTGTGGCGAAAAATAAACTAAATAGCAAAAGGGTATAGGGAATAACTAAATGAATGCAAACTCAATCATCACTGACAATATGACACTCGAAGAAAAGCTGAGTGCAATCGATGCAGCTATGAAGGCTGCGCAGTCGGTGGCCGACGATCAAGCAGCAGCTAATGGCACAATGGCAGCGCCAATTGATCCTGCGAGTTTAACGATTTGTGAAGGCTGTGAGTAATAAACCTTACGAGGGCAAAGTGATAGATTTTAGTCAAGGTTTTCCAGAGGTAAACTGGGCAATTATGCGAGCAGCTAAAGAAGCCGGGGTGGGCTTTGAGGTAACAAGGAAAGTATTTTTTTCGTTTGGTGACGAGCCAACTAAAGAAATTTCCGATAGAATACCGCAAGACACTGTAGAGGAGCCAGACACAGATCAATTAACATTACTATAAAGGAGGAACAATATGACAGGAATACTAGGCACGGGCATCCAGGACGGTTTGCTACTTAAACCAGTTAAGTACCAATGGGCAATGGACTTGTATGATCAAGCAGTAGCAAATACTTGGTTCCCTAATGAAATTCAACTTGGACAAGATTTGGCTGACTGGAAAAAGATGACCGATGAAGAGCGGCATGCATTAACGTATTTAATGAGCTACTTTAACCCAAATGAGCTATTGGTAAATAAAGCACTAGCATTTGGAGTGTATCCATACGTTAATGCTGCCGAGTGTCACCTATACTTGGCAAAACAAATGTGGGAAGAAGCCAACCACTGCATGAGCTTCGAATATGTGCTTGAAACTTTCCCGATTGACCGCGAGAAAGCTTACGCAGGACATGTCGAAGTCGAAAGTATGCGGGTGAAAGAAGAGTTTGAGACAAAGTACATCAAACGAATGACCGAAGACACACTAGACATCACCACTACCGAAGGCAAGAAAGATTTTGTTAAAAACCTTATTGCCTACAATATTATTCTTGAAGGTATTTGGTTCTATAGCGGATTCATGGTGGCACTTAGTTTCCGTCAGCGTAATCTAATGCGTAACTTTGGTAGTTTAATGGACTGGATTATTCGCGATGAAAGCTTACACCTAAAGTTTGGGATCAACCTTATTTTAACTGTCCTCGAAGAAAACGAAGATCTGCAAACCGAAGAATTTGCAGCCGAGATCAAGCAAATGATACTTGACGCAGTAGCAATGGAAGAAGAGTACAACAAAGATCTTCTACCAAAGGGGATTTTAGGCCTGAACGCCGACTACGTAAACCAATACGTAAAATATCTTACCGATCGACGGCTTGAAGAGCTTGGGTTTGAGGCACACTATAAAGTAAGCAACCCCGCTAAATGGATGGCGGCAGCAAACGACACTCTAGAGCTAGTTAATTTCTTCGAGAGCACTAATACTAGTTACGAAGTAAATAGCGGTAACACCAAAAGTAACGATAAGTAATATTAAGATTTTTGGCTAAAATGAGCGCGGTAGCATCCACACTCCGCGCTTGTTTTGACCCTAGAAAAGGGAGAAAAATATGCGTACGAAAGAAATCATAACTGCATCAACTATAGCGGGTATGTTGTTAGTTGCTTACAGCATAATTTTTATCATCGAAGCCGGACGCTCTGGGATGTAGCTATGCAGCCAGAAACTGAAACCAAGCTTATCGCTATTAGCATGGATGGCATGCGTACACACTGGCATAGAATAACCTGCAAGGAATTACAACGTGAAGCATGGCGCCTAGGTAATATGGGAGCGGCAATAGGTATTAAAGAGGCTTGCTTTGGTATTCCAATCCCCGGCGAGTTTAAGGCTTAATAAATGGTAAAAAAAGTCCGAGCAGTTGCAGCACTTCTTGGCCCTGCGTTTGTTGCCGCAGTGGCGTATGTTGACCCAGGCAATTTTGCAGCCAATTTTAGTGCAGGGTCGCAGTATGGCTATACACTGCTATGGGTGCTAGTTCTGGCTAATCTAATGGCAATGTTGGTGCAATACCTAAGTGCCAAAGTAGGCTTGGTTACAGGACTTTCGCTACCCGAAGTTGTGGCAATAAAACTGGGCAGAAAGTCACGTATTGCATACTGGTTTCAGGCCGAACTTGTTGCAATAGCTACAGATCTGGCTGAAGTAATTGGTGGTGCAATTGCACTCCATATTTTGTTCGGTATACCACCCTTAATTGGTGCTACCATTACAGGAGTTGTGAGTTTGTTGCTGCTGTTGATATACAGCAAGCGTGGACAAAAAATATTTGAGCGAATTATTATAGGCCTACTGCTAATTATTCCAGTTGGTTTTTTCGTAGGGCTGTTTATACAGCCACCAAATGGCGGAGAGATGATATCGGGGCTAATTCCGCAACTCCGCAATAAAGAAATGGTAATGTTGGCCGCAGCAATGCTTGGCGCTACAGTTATGCCACACGTTGTATATCTGCACTCGGCGCTAGTACGCGACCGCCACGGTAAAAAACGAAAAGTAGAACTGCATACACTGTTGCGAGCAACCAAAATTGATGTTGGCATAGCTATGATTGTGGCAGGCGCAGTCAATATATCCATGCTATTGTTAGCGGCCTCAGCACTGCAAGGCCAGCCAGCGACCGACACATTGCAGGGTATTTTTGCTGCGCTTAATACGCATGTAAGCCCCATTGTAGCAGGGCTATTTGGGGTTAGTTTGTTAGTCTCAGGCTTTGCATCTACCGCAGTAGGCGGCCACGCTGGCGCGGTTATTATGGATGGATTACTGAAGCGACGCATTCCATTATGGTGGCGACGCATTATTACAATTATTCCTGCGGTAGTTATTGTAGCAATTGGTGTTAATCCTACGCAGGCTCTACTTTTTTCACAAGTTATTCTTAGTTTTGGTATCCCTTTTGCACTCGTTCCGCTATTCCTTGCAACTAGTAGTAAAAAAATTATGGGTGAATACAAAAATACCACCCTGGTAATGTACTTGTTGAGTGTAATCATTGCAATAATAATTGCTCTCAATTTGGCGCTCATTTGGCTGACTTTAAGCGCCAAATAGATAAAGTACCACAGTACGTACTAATTCAAAAATCACTATACTTACATTTGTAAGTAATGAGCAGATGCAATGATGTAATATAAGGTGTATGGAAGCTATCAGTTCGCGCCAAAACTCGATTATTAAACAAGTTAGAAAATTGTTGACAAATGCGAAGTATCGCAGGGAGCAAGGGTTGGCGGTGGGCGAGGGTGTGCATTTGACAGACTGCTTGCTGCAGAGTGGCTTGTTGCCAAAACTACTAGTAGTTGCAGACACTGCTTTAAAGAACTCAGAAATTATAACTATAATAAAATGCGTAGAAAATCTAGAAGCTAATAAAGTTGTTGTAAAAGATAGCTTATTCTCCGCAGTAAGCGACATTGGCGATGGCGTCCTTGTAGTATTTGATATACCAAAATTTGGTACAAGCAAAGTATTAGACGCTGATGCTGTATTGCTGGAGGATATTCAGGACCCGGGTAATGTAGGCACGATTTTGCGCACAACCGCGGCGGCTGGAATAGACCGTGTATATCTTTCTGCTGGCTGTGCTTCGGTTTGGTCTCCGAAAGTATTGCGAGCAGGCATGGGTGCTCAGTTTGTTTTAGATATCTTTGAAGCAGCAGACTTGGCTAAACTAATAGAAACAAGTAAAGTACCAGTGCTAGCAACTAGCTTAGAAGCAACTGAATCAATCTATGACCAAGACTTACGCCACTCTACCGTGTGGCTATTTGGGAACGAGGGGCAAGGGGTATCAGCCCACTTAGAAGCAGTAGTTAATAAAAAAGTTGTTATTCCACAGCTAAATAGTTCGGTAGAATCGCTAAATGTGGCGGCTTCGGTAGCGGTTTGCCTGTATGAGCAGCTACGCCAAAGAATGTAGTTTCTTGGGTTTTATGCATATACCAAGCTTAATACCTAAAAGCACAATACGTGCGATGTTCACCTGTGTTAACTTCTTGAAAGCTTATGTATAACTCAATTGTTCACTCATAAGGTTTCAAGGGTATTCCTCGTTTTTACAGAACGAGGAAACTGGCTCTTTTCAACATCCACATGGACGGCTGGTGAAGCTACCAGTGACTCGTTTTTTGCGAACGGCATGAGTCTTGTGACCGTAGTAGGTATTAGGAGGCCTACCAACCCCGGTTTTTGCCTGCAGTAGAATGCTTATAGTGCCGGACAGATGCACTCTTCACATTTACCCATAGCTTTAGCTAGTTTACTCTAGCATGCACAATCAGTGTTACCACTGAATTGCACTCCCGGTTTACTGCCGGTTCAGTGAATGCCACCCACATCATCCGAAGATGCCGCGGGCGACGATGGCCAAGAATACGGTTGCCACGGCCACGATTGTGGCGAAGCTACGCGTATTCCAGTCCGTGGCACCTGGCTGGTATGCCCAGGTGCCTGCTGCTACGCCAACAGCAATGGTTGCTGCGACGTAAAGCAAGAAAGGGAACATGTCACCTCCTGGTGATCGCACGTATTTTTTCCGGACCATCCGGTACGTGTATGCCCTTCCTGATCGGGTTTGAATCCAATCAGGGTGGTGGCTACTAGTATTGCCACAGCTCTGACTAGATTTCAATCATTTGATCGAAAGCTATATAAATAATAGCATATATAATTGCTTATGTCAATAGTATTGTAGCAAATAAGGATATTTATACCGACAATAGATTCCATAATCTATAATTATATGTTCTATTTTCAAGGAAAATACCTGGTTGCTTTGGCTTATGCTATACTAAAAAGTGTTAACAATTCAATATTAAGAGACAGGGAGAGAACTAGCTTTATGATCTGTCAGCAGCCTGCATTTTTTGCAAGGTGCTCCATCTAGCCTGCGATCATAAGTAGGGAAGATATACAAAATTTGTACTGTCCTTTCTACTGCTGCGCAAGAAAGGATATTTTTATGTCTAAAACAAAACTTTTTACTAGCGAGTCGGTATGTGCGGGACACCCTGATAAAATTGCCGATGCGGTGAGTGATGCATTGGTCGATGCCTTGTTGGCACAAGATCCGCATGCCAGAACGGGCATAGAGACTGTAGTGGGTGCTAACCAAATAAGCCTGTTTGGCGAGGTAAAAACAACCGCCAAAATAGATGTAGAGTCGACTGTACGCAAAAAAATAGCCGAACTAGGCTATGTAAATAAGGCGTGGGGGTTTTGGGATAAATCACAATTTAGCAACTACTTACACCAACAGTCACCTGAAATTGCACAAGGTGTTGATAAAGACGGTGCAGGAGATCAAGGAATGATGTTTGGCTATGCATGCACTGAAACGTTAGAGCTAATGCCACTGCCTATTGCGCTGGCTCATGCAATTACAAGGCGTATTGACGAAGTGCGTAAAAACGGAACATTAAAGTGGCTGCGGCCTGACGGCAAGGCACAGGTAACAATTCGCTACGAAGACAATACACCAGTTGCTGTCGAAAAACTTGTAGCAGCAGTTGCGCATGACGAAGATATTACTGTCAAACGGGTGCGAAACGATGTAATTGAGTACATTTTTATTCCAGTGCTAACTGCATATAATATGGTGCTACCGAATAACGAGAATATTACAGTTAATGGCACAGGACTGTGGTTTGTACCTGGCCCGGAATCGGATGCCGGTTTGACGGGTCGTAAGATTGTAGTAGATACCTATGGTGGCTATGCACGCGTGGGCGGCGGGGCATTTAGCGGTAAAGATCCTAGCAAAGTAGATCGTAGCGGGGCCTATGCAGCACGCTATATTGCCAAGAATATTGTTGCATCGGGATTGGCTGCTAAGTGTGAGGTAGGATTGGCTTACGTAATTGGTCAGCCACAGCCATTAATGCAAACAATCGAAACTTTTGGTACGGCAACGGTGGATGACGAGGAATTGTATGCATTTAAAGACAGATTAATAGACACGAGAGTTAAAGGGGTGATTGATGGTCTGCACCTGGCACGACCAATTTACAGCGCAACTAGTGCATACGGACATTTTGGCAGGTCAGAATTTTCGTGGGAGCAGATAGTTTAAGGAACTTTTGACAGTAGTACTATATCTAGCGTAGCGACAAAACTACAACACTCTACATCTAGCGCGTCAAATTGAACCAGTGCTATAATAAAACCCCATGGGAGACATATAGCGCCATGGGCAAAAAACAGAAATACATATTTATTACAGGCGGTGTCCTGTCGGGGGTAGGAAAGGGTATAACGGCTGCTAGTATCGGAGCGGTGCTTAAAGGCCAGGGATTGACCGTTTCTATACAAAAATGCGACCCGTATCTCAACGTAGATGCGGGTTTGCTAAATCCAGCCGAACACGGTGAGTGTTTTGTAACTAAAGATGGTGCAGAAACCGACCTAGACCTTGGTCATTATGAACGCTTTTTAGACATAGAGCTAACGCAAAAGAATACTACACTAAGCGGCAGGTTGCTGCGAGATTTGATAGAAGACGAACGGGCGGGAAAATTTGACGGTAAAACTGTTCAGCTTGTGCCTCATTTAACTGCTGCAATCCAAAAAGAGATCGTAAAGGCCAGTGACGGCAGTGACGTACATTTGGTGGAAATTGGCGGTACGGTGGGTGACTACGAAGGCTTAAGCTTTATTGAAGCAATTCGAGAATTCGCCCTGAAGGTGGGGCGCGAAAACTGCTTGTATATTCATGTGGTGTATGTGCCATTTATTAGTACCAGCAAAGAGTTCAAAAGCAAGCCAGCCCAAAATGCTTTAAACGACTTGCGCGGTTTTGGAATTGTTCCTGATGCAGTGATTGTACGTACCGATGCGCCGGCACCGGTAAGTATAGCCAAAAAAATTGCGTTGTTTGGGGGCCTAGCAGAAGGTAGCGTATTGATGATGCCAAATGTCGAAAGCGTGTTTATGATACCAAGCGGTATAGCCAAGAGTAATCTAATGGAACGATTAAATACGTTTACAGGTATGACGGGTTCGCCAGCCCTAAAAGATTGGCAAGATTTGGTTATGCGTCAAAGAGCCACCAAAACGGCAGAAGTAACAGTTGGGCTAGTCGCAAAATACATGGACAACGAAGACACTTATATTTCTGTGTTAGAAGCACTAAAGGCAGCTGCGTGGCAAGAAGGTGTTGGCTTGAATATACAATGGATTAATGCCGAAACAGCGAAAAGTAGTGAGTTTTCGAGTGTTGATGCTTTGCTGGTGCCTGGTGGATTTGGAGTGCGAGGGGTTGAAGGTAAAGTCGCTGCAGCACGTTACGGGCTAGAACATAAAAAGCCATATTTAGGAATTTGTTTAGGTTTGCAAGTTGCGGTTGTCGCAGCTGCACGTCGGGCTGGT
>OEIV010000578.1_pt1 | contig 19392 bp, 28 predicted proteins | sample 1539231 | NCBI WGS metagenome assembly OEIV01 (sample SAMN03794762, study PRJEB22550) | activated sludge metagenome | feature: wastewater treatment plant; material: activated sludge; isolation source: Wastewater treatment plant of a petroleum refinery complex | place: Argentina: Buenos Aires ...
GTTCGCGACTTTGACGGCTATCAAGAAGGTAACTCGCAACTTTTTGCGCGACTTTGCGTGAAGATATACCAGCCTCAAGCTGGTCAACTGCATAAACCGCTAATTGTTGTACTGTAATTTTCGCCATTTATTTACTGTCCTCGGTATCAGCGGCCTTTGAAGCTAGCTCTATAACAAATAAACCATCTTGGTCATTCACTGGAACTAAGTCGAGAACTCCTCTAAGTTGCTTTGCAACCGAAAGGTAGTTAGCTTTTCCACCTTCTGTAATGATGTCGTCGCTATCATATCTTAAACAGGCGTCGTCATATACTTTACCCAAGTCTTTTGCCTTTACGGCCCTTACATCATTTGAGCCAAACAAATCGGCTAGCTGATCAAGACGACCCTGTATGTATGATTCGCTGCGAATCACACAGGCAAGACCTGCAATCGCACTTCTAAGACCGTCTAAATCTACTAACGCGAGATTAAACTCAGCACCTTCATGCCTATTTGCTACAAGCTCTCCAAATTCATCAGTTCTAAGACTAGCTTCAAATGGTCCGTGCATTCCTAGGGCAATAACGTCTTCAGCTCCGTCCATAACAGGAAACAGATCGGTATCAAATAGTGCCTCCATTGTTATACTCGCATCCGAAAGTCCCTGATATCTAAAAGTGGTATCAACCTTAGGAATTACTTCACTCACTTCAACGCTCCCTTGAGATAATCTTCAACCAATTTGCGGTCAGAATTCGTATCAAGTTTTTGATTGAGAATGGCTTCAGTCGCTTCAGTAATGAGGCTTGCCATCTCTTTCTTCAGACCATTCCGAGCGTCAGCGATATCTCGTTCAATTTTGCTCTCTGCAGCCTTGATGATTTCTTGTGCTTTAACGCCAGCTTTTTCTTCAGCAGCCTGAATCATTTTACTCGTTTCGGTGTGTGCTTCCGCGATGATTGCATCCGCTTCTTTACGTGCTGCTTTCAGTGCTTGTTCAACACGTACTTCAAGGTCTGCTTTTTCCTTATCAAGTTCTGCAGTTAAATGAAGTCCGCGGTTGATATCATCGTGTCTTTTCTGGAGGTTCTTAACAATGCCTTCAAGTGCAAACTTCTTCACGACAATAAATAGCACCAAAAACGTCAATAACTGTGCACCGATTGCAACCGGACTCAAGCCAAGTGCGGCAATACCTTCAGATTCGCCACCTTCTGCATGGCCAGCTTCAGTGGTTGACTCATGGGTACCACTTTCGGTAGAGGTAGTAGCTTCATGGGTAGTAGTCGGCTCGGCAGTATGAGACGTGTCAGATTCGTTTTCTTCAGTTACCGCGACATGTTCAACACCAGTATCAGTTGCGTCAACTACTGCTACGATTCTGTAATTCATTCTTATTTCGTTTCCTTTCTGGTTAGAACAACCACATGGTGATTCAAATCTTCTGTTTGAAGCCCGTGTCGTTGTTCTAGGTTGTTAATTGGGTTGTTAATAGTTGGCTGTGAGTGGTTTGCAGTTAGCAGTTGGTGTTGGTAGTTGGCAAGTCATGTGCTTTTTTCAGCAAACCGCCAACTACCGACTGTGCACTCCCTACAAGAGGAAAGCTCCAAGAAGGAAGGCGAGAAGCGCCGTCACTTCGATCATGGCTGCGATGATGACAACCTGTCCTGCTGCTTTACCAGCTTCTGGGTTGCGACCAAGCGCTTTCATGTAGTTTGATCCAACGAGTGCAAGACCAAGAGCTGCGAGTGCGAGTGCAAGACCCAACATACCGCCCTTTGACCATGCCTTAGCGACTTGTACGTCGAACTCGGTGGTTTCAGCTAAAATTTGTAACATTTTTTCTCCTTGTCCGATCAAGCGGACGTGGTTACTTTTTGGTTAACATCGCTGGGGAGCTCCTCGACCTTATGAGCTTCCGCATCGTGATGTTCATCGTCATGCGCATGAGCTATTGCCAATCCTAAATAGGTGGCAGTCAGCACGGTAAACACATACGCTTGTATACCGGCAACAAGTAATTCGAACAAAATAATTGGGATAACCGCGATTGGCGTTCGTCCAGCACTCAATATTAGACTGGTAAATACGGCGATGAGGATCTCACCCACAGCGGTATTCAAGAAAAGTCGTAGTGAAAGTGAAAGCATGCGGGTAAATTCACCGAATACTTCCAAAATACCGATGAAGAAATTGATCGGATTCATTGGCTTGTCGGTAAAGTAATGCGTGAGATGACCTTTCAACCCTTGTGCGCGTATCGACAAGACCTGTACCGTAATAATCGCAAACACTGACATGACGATAGTTCCGTTCAGATCAGCAGTAAATGGTCGGAAGAGCGGGGAACCGTTCGCTTCAATGCCCGGACCGACAACAGGAAGCAACCCAAGCACATTATTAAACATAATAAATAAGAAGAACGTCGCATAAATTGGAGCGTATTTGTAGGCTTTTTCTCTTGAGCCGAATACACCCTCGAGCATACCTACGACGAAATCGACAACCATCTCAATAATGGCAACAAAGCCTTTGCGTGCCTTAACGCGGGATTTTCGTGAGGTAGTCACCATGACAATCATCATGAAAACCGCTACGACAAGTCCATACAACATCGAATTGGTTACGGCGATACCACCGAGTTCGAACACTTTCTCAGCCTTAAGCGAAACGTGAATTCCACTGGTTGATGAGAGGTGTGTAAAAAGGGAGCTTAGCATGATAACTCCTTAAGTAACGTCGGCATTGCAGTCGGCGAATAGGTCATAGTTATCCACATTGTAACAACTGAGGTCGGCCCCTGCAAGGGAATTTGTGATATTTTTCACACATTTACAACAAACGGCTTGTGCTCCCTACTCGCCAAACACACCAATCGCTTTTTTGAGACGCTCTGTAAAACTGAAATCTTTACCACCTGAGCACCCACTTGGGTCATAGGACTCATTGTATGTTTGTGCATCTTGTTCGATTGATGCATATTGCTCACCCAATGTTTGCTCGTCAGCAGCGCCAATACTCACTAGAAGTGTATCTTTACTTTTTATCGTCGTATTTGCGGTAGTTGCAACCTTTTGACCATTTAGAATATACGTTATAGGTAATTTCTCGGAATTGATATAAATTTTATTATCGATACGGAATACACTGTCGCCGTCTGTCATGCCTATGTTTGCAAAGAAATGTCCCCACGTCACGCCATTGTCATGAACATGGACGACATGACTTACCATGTTGTGCATATGAGCACGAATTTTCGGATTACTTACTTCATCACCTCCGCATGCTTGGACTTCTTCATAATAAAGCGGGGAATCGAGCTTTAGACGTTCACCTTTAACATAGACTGCGAAATTTGCATGATAATGGACCGCATCGGAACGGATAGTGACAAATCTTAGTGCGATAATCCAAAATGCTCCCAACATGAAAGCCAAAGCTACTTTTTTTATTAATAGGCGGCGTTCTGAAAAGTATGCGTTAACATGCTTAAGTGCTTTCATATGAGTACCAGTATAACGTGCTGAGTAGGTTACAATTTAGCTATGGCACCATATTTGTTTGCACACGGAGGCGAGATTCATAGCTCTGCTATCGAATCTTCTGCGCACGCACTGAGCTGGTACATACAGCTCCCTTTGTTCTGTCTCATTATGATCGGCATATATTCGCTCCTTCAATTGCTCATAAAGCAGAGAAGCACTCTTTTTCTTATACTCGCCTCGATACTGCTCATCACCGGATTCGCAACCTATTCAGTCGCACCAGTTATCAGCGTTACGTCGATCACCGTTGGTATGGCGAGTACGCTCGTTATCACGCTCATCGGTTTAGGTGAAACTGACGGTAAAAAGAAAGATAAAGAAACGAAGTAAAGAGTGAGAAACTTCACAGCATCGGAATAGGGTTTGTTGCTATGCTACTACCTAGATGGCTCTCCATATCGATTCGATAGAACCACCAGAAAACACACTCGCTTATTATGAGCGTCCGCCTTACACCTTACTTCGTCCACATTTAAACTATCCAAAATTACATGAGAATGCCGAGAAAGTAGCTCCAAAATTCTGGGGCATCCCATCATCAAACATACTCACGCCCCCCATCCCAAATGTTGAAAATCGCCTTATTCAGATAAAAAAAATCTTGCAACACGCCCCTCCTAGTGACCGATTTGGTGCAGTCGCTTCATGGGCATTTGATACACCTGTAGACGACATAAAACATGAGGGGGAACACCATTTTCAGCGCGTATTCAAACATAGGCAGGTAGCTCCAAAATCTCATCATAAAAAAGCCGAAAAAGTCGCCCCACTTCATCGAAGCACCCTCATAGAACGGTATCGCTCAGGTGACAACGCAAGATTTGTACTCGAACAATTGCAGTCGCAAGGTGACCCCGTAGCAGAAACGGTCATTGCACTTGAATCATGGAGAAGGAATTATAACAATCCTGAAGTACAATCACCGTACATCAAGCTGGGTGTGTTTGCACTTGAATTGGTCGTTTTTGCAACACGCATAGAAGAGGTCACCGAGCTCATAGGGCAACATGCCGTTGAGCTAGAACAACGACAGCAGAAACAAAGTGCCTAAGGATGGCGCTCGCCCTCATTGATTATTTTAATTTTTTATGACAAAATGTGTGCTTCTTTATGGGTAGAAATCCAAACATACCGTCACGCTATTCACAACTTGAAAGTTGTGTTCAACGTCATAAAACAATGTTAGATGCTGGCAAATTAAGCCTGCCTCCTGATCAAGGTTACCCCGTTATATTTACCTCAGGTCAAGACTCAGAAGAACGAAAGTCACTCGCCGAACATGCCGAACAGCTTGCCTCATCAAAAATAAGTGCATTTTTCAACGCGATAACAGTTATTCAAGCAACTCCTGACGATGTGATAACGTATTTACTTGATCCGGAAAATACTCACATGGCATTCATCGGAAATGGCAGTTTCGGTGCTATCAATTTTGCCCACACCAATTCTGACCATCAAGACAGTTTGACGTGGAGTAATCTTGGACAGAGAGCGTCACATTTAAAAACTGGTTTTTTTGAACAACGAACCTGTACCGGCATTCTTAACCCTAAAAAAGAAGTAAGGGTTGCGCTACCGTCATTCATAGTCGCAAACCAAATGAGAATAATCACTACGGTAAATCGCAGTTTTGAGACGTATGATGGCTTCGAAGAGTTTAATCGTCATCTCGGTCCTGTGTATATGGAACAAGTTAACAGTGCAGAACAATTGCGTAAACCATTCGGGCTCTCTATAGATTTAGATAATTAAAAACACTCTCCCAAACTGCTATGATGGTACGTGATGGCATTTGAAGATTATAAAACCAAAGAATCAGTCGTCGTAGTCTATACCGGTGAAGGCAAGGGGAAGACAAGCGCGAGTGTTGGTTTACTCGCTCGAGCGCTCGGTAGGGGATGGAAGGTTGCCTATATTCAATTTGTAAAAACATGGGAAACAGGTGAATCGCAATTTATTAAAAAAATCCAAGAAGCAGGAGTTTTTGGTGATTCACTGTATTACTTTAGAGGTGGCAAAGGCTTTTTTAACGCTGGTGAATTAAGTGCGAAGGATGTTTCTGAAGCAGAACACCGCAAAGCTGCCGAAGAAACCTTTAAGCAGGCATATGAAAAAGCAACCTCTGGCGAATATGACCTTGTCATATGTGATGAAATAAATAATTCAGTGCATGATGGACTGCTTGCTAAACAAAAGCTAAAGAAACTGTTAAAAAATAAATCTCCTAACACCAGCCTTTGTGTAACCGGAAGAAATTTTCCTGAAGAGTTTATTACCCTCACCGACATCGCTACCAATATGTCTAAGATCAAACATCATTTTGATGATAAATTCCTCGCCAACAAGGGTATCGATTACTAAACTATTTTGTACTACAAATTTTCAAGTACACCCCATTGAAAAAGGCGTGGAGATTCATCGATTCTAAATGAAAAAGTGAGTCTCCCAATCCGTCAGGTCATTGAGCAATGCATTTAGCTAACAGAAATTGCCGTCCATAATCAGCCCTTGCGCTATATATTATTTCGTTGTATAATACGAATTATGAAAAGAGTTGCAGCACTATTAGCAGGCGGAGCGCTCACCTTTGGCGCAACGGCATGTGATTCACCGGCCAGACCAGAAGTAGGCGCATCGGTGTCGGTACCATCAGTAATACCGCGGCTTAGCGAGTGTGCTCCGAACGAGCATGATGAATCCGAAGGTTACTTTTACCCCAGCGCATCCCCAGAAGAGAATCAAGATACTTATATGCAACGACTTGCATCTCACCTACCTATCGGACCAGTAATCTTCTTTGAGGCAAGTGCGACATGTAAAATGCAGGACGCTAAACCGCTCCTACCTAGTATGTTCTTTGAAAGCACTCCAGATACATATACACCGATGGATCTACACATTAGCGGTACTCTTGAAGATGGTACCATTGTGGAAGCCGACTGTGTTCTCGGAGGTATCGCTGGCTCTATCAAAGGCGACCAACTCGAAACATTTGAACCAGTCATCGAAAAAGGTCGCCAGACCGTAACGGTCGTTTGTAACGATGATTCTTCACAAAACGTTATGACTGGGCCCAACCTACCAGCTGGCACCAATTAAACACCCTCATACTTTCTTTAGTTCGAGCATGCTTGAGTTGCTTAGCGCATTTTGCTCTCTAAATACTAAGGTCGTTGTAGCTCAAAAAGCTCGTTACGACGAGTTCAGCACCCGTTAGTCTTTTTTCAACGGGTATGTACTGTTGCATATTTACAAGATAATCATAACGAGCAAGCAACCTTCCAAAATCCGGTGTAGAGATGGTTTGATCGTTTATTGCACGTTCATCTCGCTCTTTCATGATGCGCGCTAGTCTTTCAACGGTATTAATTTGCAGAACATCGTGATCCAATCCGCTGGTAATAATCAGAGTTTCAGGGACAACTATTGGGCTTGCTTCAAAATCACCATGACACACATCGCAGGGCACTAGCGTTGAAGATCTCATTTCAATGATTCCTTCGATCTCGTCAATATTCGTAGAACTTGCTATCCAATATGCAATTATTTTATTAAATCCAGCAGAGCGTATTTTTGATTCTGTTTTATATTCACTACAATTTTTATCTTTTCCGGTACGCTTTGTATTATAACCATCGGCAAGTCCCCACAGACCAGTCCCTTCAACAACTGCGAGCGCAGCCGAACCAACACGTACCGGCTTAGGCCTATGCGAATACCCACGTAATGCTGCTTCACGTGCGACACTCCTAAGCGTTTGCATTTTATACACTAGCAATCGGTAAGGATCAAAATCATCTCGCTCACGACCGCTTTCTACTAACCGAGGCCTACTCATAATTGTATATTTTATAATATTTTATAAATTTTTACAATTCTTGGGCGAGCCTTTCGAACGATTCTAGAAACTTTCTAATCTGTCTCTTGTGCTGGGCAATCGAATAATACACCCGCAAATTATCGTGCGTCCGATCAGAGTTTAATATTCCAGCCTCAGCAAGTACACGTAATTTTTTAGACAGACTTGCGGGGTTAACTTCAATGATTTCCTTGAGCTCACTAAAGTTTTTTTCTCCTTGGCGGTCCAGTACATATAAGATTTTCAGACACGTCGCATCTCCCAAAACTATGAAAGCTTTCATCTTAGAAACTCTATCTGGATCATCGTAATGAAAAATCATAGTATGAAGTATATACTACTTATGTTTTTATACTAGATAATTTCGACCACGTTTATTCAGTAATGAGGTTCTTCTCGCTAAATGAGTAGCACTTACGCTTTCAAAGGCATATACTGTCCGTATGAAATCAACGCTACATCTTCTTATGGGATTGCCTGGAGCCGGTAAGTCCACCTTATCCCGGGTGCTACACGAGCTGACTGATGCTCACATACTGTCATCTGACGATATGCGTAAAAAAATCTTTATAAAACCATGTTTTTCGCAAGATGAGCACGATAAATTATACGAAATCCTTGACCATAATCTTGAACATTTGCTTGAAGCAGGCAAGGACGCTATTTACGATGCAAACTTGAATCGCAGAATCCATCGCGATGAAAAATATGAGTTAGCGGGGAACTTGGATGCTCGGGTCATTCTGTGGTGGGTTGACGTTCCAAAAGCACTTGCAAAGCAGAGACGTATGTCTGAACAAGATCATGCACTTTTGCCCGAAGGTGAGACATCAGAACGGATGTTTGAGCGTATTGCACTTGTCCTAGAAGAACCGACCGCGGACGAACCATGTATTAAGGTAGATGGCACAAAGATATCAAAATCATACATCAAAGAACTTTTAGCAAATTTTTATTAGTTCAGGCGAGCCATTCAGGCTTCTTAAGTATAAAAGTTATAAAATAATCAACAGGGAAGAGAATTGCCGAAACAATAATAAGTAGCATACCCAGAAATAGCGACCACACCCAGCCAGGGAACGTCGACCAATAAGATAATCGATGTATTTTTGAACTGCTTAAATTTCCATTCGTTGTATGTAGTCGATGAGTGCTTATAAATAGCCGACGGTAATGCAGTATTTTTGGTAAGTAGCGATACGTCTGCCCACTTGTCGTGATGCGCACCGAATTATCTTGGATGATTTTTCCGCCTTGAGCAGCAATCCAAAGCGAGACATCTTGATCTTCATGTACAACGGTATCATCGTTACACACCTTGTCCGCAACCGATTGCCACGCCTTCTTTGAAATAGCCATAGTCGCACCCCACATGGTGATGGTGTGAAAATTGGCGTGTACAAACCAGTAATAACTTCTCGAAAAAATCGTCGCACGTGGCCAGCGCATGCCGGGCAGGATAGACGTGACACCGATTCCAGTCATACCAGCGAGCGACGAGTCCTGCTCAAAAGCAGATTTAACACGTTCGACCCAGTGACTATCCAGACGCGAATCAGCGTCAATGCGACCAATGATATCACTCCGAGCAACATCAAACCCCGCACTACGTGCATGCCCACGACCTTGTTTCGATTCAGTAATTACAGTCACAAAAGGGAAGCTTTTTGCAATCGAAACCGTCTTATCACGGCAATTATTATCAACAACAATTACTTCGTCTGGCTTGACCGTCTGACGAGCGATCTCCTCGAGACAGCCCTTGATTTGCCGTTCTTCATTGTAGACTGGGATAACGATAGATAACGTCATATCCCATAAAGCATATCAAATCTAGCGAACTCGTGCGTATATGGTAACCACGAGTATCTGTCCAGTTGCCTCGTCAAACACTGCTTGTGCAACACCGACACTATTGAGTGATGTATTTAACATGCAATCCTTGTGCGTTGGACTCGCAAGCCATTCAGCTGACATCGCTTCACTATCACTAACATTCGTAAGTAAAAGGTTTTCACATGATTGAGTGGTTTTTGATAAGCCGACATCTTCAAGGATATCCGCAAAATTCGTACCATCAGGAGCAGTATGCGCATAATAGTGATTCGCTATCATATCCTGTAAGCGAAGCGTGGCCAGCGTATTTAAGCGTGTATCTTCGAGTATTGATGGCGTACCTGCATCAATCCTTGCTTTATTTATCGAAGCGGTAAGGGCTTGAGGTTGCTTGGCTTCATACGTCGTTGAACGTTCTGTCTGAGCACCAGCAACTGCTTGATATACCGTTACTTCTCCGTAGCGGTTATTAAGTCCTATCATAACAGCGGTATAAACCGTCGTAAGCGCAAGGGCAAGCGGTAACCCAAAACGTACCTTCATATATATATTATATCATACTTTGAGCATTTTTGTCAATATGCTTATGGCTTTTTTTGCAATTTATCGGTATTATTTAAGCTATAAATAGCCATGAATAAACTGCATCAAAAAAGCAAAAAAGCCAGCAGAAAGACCAGTGATCAGATAAAATCAATCGCACTGGTACTTGTTCCCTCATCAAAATGGGGTAAACGCATTGCGTTACTTGCGTACGGAACAATCGGATTGAGTATGCTAGTCATGTTTGTAGTCGCGCGTTGGTACATTTCCGGAAATCAGCATATAAAACTAGAATTTGGTACCACCTTCGTACCAAATTATGCTCGCTACCTTGGGGTTGATCCTGAAGAAACGCTCAATGCAATAATTAACGACCTTGACGTTGATCGCATCCGATTGGTGAGCTACTGGAAAGATATAGAGAAAACACCGGGGCAGTACGATTTCACCGAACTAGACTGGCAGTTCAAGATGGCTGAAGATCATGGCACCGATGTGAGCTTAGCCATCGGCATGAGACAACCTCGCTGGCCAGAGTGCCACGAGCCCGACTGGATAGATGCAGCGCAACCACGGGAGCAATGGCAACCACAACTAGAAGCCTACATGAGCGCAGTCATTAACCGTTATAAAGATAGTCCAGTACTTGTAAGTTACCAGCTTGAGAATGAATATTTCCTTGATGTTTTTGGCGAGTGTAAAAATTTTGAACGAGCTCGACTCATTGATGAATACAACCTCGTAAAGCGACTCGACCCTGATACGAAATTAATTATATCGAGAAGTAATAACTGGACGATTGCATCTGGTTTTCCGGTCGGCAAACCAAGGGCAGATGAATTTGGCGTGTCAGTATACAAAAGAGTCTGGGACCGCACTATTTCGAAACGCTATTTTGAATACCCGATTCCACCATGGTTTTATTCAGTACTTGCAGGCGGAGGCAAAGTATTTACCGGTAAAGATCTCATGATACACGAACTTCAAGCAGAAGCGTGGACTCCAGACGGCTATGAAATTTCTTCTGCTCCAGTTGATGAGCTTTACAAATCTATGAATCCCGAACGCCTGAAGGACCGTCTAAAGTACGGCGCAGACACAGGTATGCGAACAATTGACACTTGGGGAGCTGAATGGTGGTATCAGATGAAGGTGAAGCGTAATGAGCCGGCACTCTGGGATACCGCAAAAACTGAATTCAAATATTGGCGCGACCGTTACGACGGATCATAACTTACCTTTGTCCAAGGGGCGGGATAGTAATAATAGGTTCTATTTCTCGCATAACACGAAGAGGGGCAAACAGAAACTCTGTATGAAAACCGGCAATTAATTCGGTCACTATACCGTGTGATTGAGCCCGCTCCACATCGGTCGCTTTTTGAAAGCCAAATGCATCTGCGTGAGCGTGAATAATCGCTCGTCCTTTAGGAAAATCATCAGCTCGTTCAATGAGATGCTCAACAGCAGAAAAACCTCTAGCTATCCCGTGCACCGTACGATAACTGGATATAGGGCTACCAAGAAATTCTCGCGCTGCTCCAACTGCATCTCCAAGATTACGTTTATGCGCACCTGGTTCATCATCAATTGGATCCTTTGCCATTCGCATGGCACCAAATAGAAGCTGCATGTAGGAAGTTTGTTCTGGAGGATTCAATGCAATAATCTGTAATGCCTCATCGAATCTTTGCAGGGCTGCCGAATGAGTAATTACCGCCATATCTTTGGCTTTCGCCCTTATTTCTTGTGTTCGCAATGATTTCTCATCCAGCTCATTGATTGTCGTTAGAATAACGTTTTTAAAATAGCCAAAGTTCTGTAACGTCCTTACCGCTAATTCACCTGTTTTACGTCGCTCACTATTACCGAGTGCTACTATTGCGTCATCTGAAGCAATGGTGAACTTATTCAATACCATAATATATACTATAGCACTATAATCATTATTTGTAAATAACCATAACCTCTGTTAGAATAAAGCTATGAAAAGTAAAGTCCAGCGTAAAGCAAGCCGTGCAAAGCAAGGTGCTGAAAAAGCGATTCGCAATAAGCGAGCTCGTTTTGACTATGCATTGGACGATACGCTCACCGTAGGCATAGCGCTCGACGGCCGAGAGACCAAAGCACTCCGCCTTGGCCACGGACAGTTGCAAGGTGCATATGTGACGCTTAAAAATAACGAACTCTGGCTCATAAACGCAAGCATACATGGGTCGACTGGGATTCCGATTGAGGACACGGCGGTTACCCGAGACCGTAAGCTACTCGCAAAGCGACGTGAAATTGAGGCTTTATTGCAGGCAAAACAACAGGGCAAAACCATTGTCCCGCTCGATATCTTAACGCGAGGTCGTTTTATAAAAGTTCGTATAGCACTCGGCACTGGCAAACGTGCCTATGACAAGCGCCAGTCACTCAAACGTCGTGACGACCAACGTAATGTGGCACGTGAACTATCTCGACATTAATTATTTGCTACGAAATGAGCGTACCAACATGATCGCCACGAGCAATTCGCAAGAGCCCATCTTGCTCATGTAAATTGAATACAATAACCTTTACACCTTGCTCAGCAGCTAACCCCATCGCGGACTTATCCATGACTTTAATTTCAGGATTTTCAAGCGCTTCCTGATAGCTGACCTGTTCGAGCTTAATCGCATCCGCAAATTTGCTAGGGTCTTTGTCATAAACGCCATCTACCTTGGTTGCTTTCAGCACGACATCACAATCGAGCTCTAAGCCAACGAGTACTGCAGCGCTGTCGTGAGTCGAATACGGACGTCCGATACCGCCGGCAACAATAAGCACACGACCATTCTCAAGGTGTTTTTCAGCTAATCGAAAAGAGAAATTTTCAGCGACTTGTTCAGCATATATATTGCTCAGACAACGAGTCGGCACGCCGTTCGCTTCAAAGATATCGGTCATTGCCATCGCATTAATGAGCCCTGAAAGCATACCCATTTGATCGGCAGTCACGCGCTTGATGCCGTTACCAGCAAGTTGAGCGCCACGCACCATATTACCACCACCGGCAATAATAATAAGCTGACAACCTGCATCTATTATTTTCTTTGCTTCTCCTGCAATCCACGCTACGACTTGCGGATCGATACCCGTCTCATGATCACCGGAGAGTTGTTCACCTGAGACTTTGAGTAGAATTCTTTTATACATCGCACGTATTGTAGCACGTACGGAAGAGACTTAGTTGCAGTGTATCTGTTTTTGATCTGACAAAGAACCTCGTTGGGCAAGATCAAGAAGGTGCATGACTATACTATCTATTTTGTCGTGAGGTATTTCTGGCTTCCAAAGGTCGCCTCTGCAGTTAGACAAGCGAATCTGTGGTACATGGTTTTTACCATTTCTAACAGCAATTTTTCTAAAAGTGTCAGTTTGAAATATATCAATATCGCCTGCATTGTTTCGAAGTATGATACCGCCTAAAGGCAACATCAGCGACTCAATACTAAAGGTAAATGAGTCTTCAATGCCTGGCGTTTCATCGGGTTCAATTGTAACGAGCCCACTGATTTGCTGTTCAGCATGCCAAATCGGGAAGCCACAAGCTAATTGACACTCTGGAGCAACAATTTTTTGCTTCCACAGCAAATAGCCACGCTGGCTTTCATCTAACTTTTCCTGAACTGACGGTAGTAAGTTGGCCTCTGACAATACCATATTATCTTTTCATTGTAGCACATATTTTGTATTTTGTCAATATGCTATGCTGTACATATGAAATTATACTCTTGGAACGTCAATGGCATCCGTGCCGTCTGGAACAAAGAACTTTTTCAAAAATTCATAGCTGAGCACGACCCTGATATCTTGTGCTTGCAGGAGACCAAGGCACAGCCAGACCAATCACCGGTTGATTTACCCCAATATATCGAACATTGGCACAGCGCAGAAAAAAAAGGTTATTCAGGTACGGCAATTTTCTCAAAAATCCAGCCACATGAAGTGCGTTATGGGTTTTCAGACTCTATCCAGCACAAGTACGACTTTGCAGATAAGTTTGGAGACCCAACCAAGGAGGGCAGAGTATTAAGCGCACGATTTGATGATTTTTGGGTTGTGACGGTCTATACGCCGAACAGCAAAGATAAATTAGAGCGGTTACAATTGCGCCATGCTGTCTGGGACAAGGCTTTTTTGGAGCATGTCCGTGAGCTCGAGGGCGAAGCACCGGTGTTATTCTGCGGTGATTTCAATGTTGCTCATCAAGAAATAGATCTTGCACGGCCGAAAGAGAATGAAGGCAAACATGGATTCACAGTTGAAGAGCGCGAAGGATTTAACCAAATGCTAAAGGCTGGATTTGTCGATACATTCAGGTATATGCACCCTGAACAGCACGATGCATATACCTGGTGGACGGCATGGGGCGGAGCACGAGCACGGAATATCGGCTGGCGCATCGATTACTGGATGGCAAGCATCTCGATTGCCAAGCGCGTAAAGACTGCGAATATTCACCCTGACGTCATGGGAAGCGACCATTGCCCAGTCAGCATCGAAATTTCTTGATTCCGATAGAAGCTCAATGTCATAACGCTATAGAATCACTGCTTCGCAGTATTCACAGATTGAGTCTTTATAGACTGGGTCTTCACTTTAAAAGTTGAGCCAGATTCAGCTGCAAGCGCGAATAGTGTTCTGGCTGAAGCTATTGTCTCAGCTCTATTGTTTGAGTTATAAACTATATGTTCCGCTCCCGAGCGACCAGCTTTGAATGCGCTTCCACACATCACTGCACCTAAAGAAATAGCGAGTAAGCCTAATGAACGACCCTTACCTTCATTTTCTACTAATATCCAGAGGCCAGAATTTACCATGAAGGTGCCTATGGCACATACTAACGAGGTCAAAGTAGCGCTATTTTTTGCTTCGGCTATTGCATCATTTCTATTTTTTTCGAGCGCACCGGTTTTAGCAATCATGCCCATTTTGGACGTTTGCTGTGTGAACACCGACAGGTGATCTTGTATATTTTCTGGAGTAACGCCTGCATCGCTTGCATGCACACGCATCTGAGATATAGTGGTGTTCGTTTCATGGACTAAACTTGAATTAATCATTATCCCGGCATCAACTGAAAATTTATTGCTTTTGCCGTCTGCCCCTAGCTGGACGTGCTGGTCGACAATACATAACTCAGCTTTTATTGGTACGCTAATTTCGCCTTTAAATGAAGATACCCTGTCGTCCATATTACCTCGATGTACTGTTAGCTTTACTTGTCATGTATTATACTCCCGAATACACGTTCATATTCTTTGTTTTATCTTAATGTGCGTTATTATTCTTTCATAACTAAATATGTAAAGTTTGGAGTAGACCTACATATGAGAAATAGAATCACTGGCGACGAGCAACATGCCGAAATAGAAGGCAAAGACATAGAGATATTAAAATTTGGCTTAGCTGGTGGTGTGGCACTACGTGTAAGTGGCGCAACCACAGTACTGCAGGCGATTGCTGAAGGTGAAGCATTGTATGGCAACAAATATGACTATTGGAAGAATGATGAAGTAGTCACACTTAAGCCGGATGATTCCGTTATAGCAGCGATATCTTTAGCATTAGAAGAGTATAAGGAACATCGATATAGAGAAATTCCAACCGAAGGAACGATGACTGCCGCAGAAAAAGAAATGGGCGAAAAAATCGCAGATGATGGACTCTCGCTCATGACTGCGTATTGCGGTGCCGTGAGCGTATTGAAGATAATTCAGGAAGATGCTTTGAGAGCAGCTGAAGAAGAGATTAAAACATTTGCAAACGCCAGTGGCATAAAAATTCACCAATTCTCAGCAAAGTAGTTTTTTTTGAATATAATATATAGTGAAATTCCGAACGATTAATTTTTAGCTGTTGGTAGCTTATATTGCGCGTCAGCCATTTTATAGCCTATGAGTCCAACCACGTTACTAAGCACATAGCTTGTACCGGCAATAGACCGCCCGATTTCGGAGTCAGCCATAGGTGATGTTGCTATCATATGCGATAAACCCTCAAGACCAGTCTTATACTTATTAATGGGTATTGCGCTGACATCTGCATCAGGATGTGCATCCTTTCGTGACTGTGACATTTTATAATCTCGAGCTAGTTTTGAAGCTTGACATCCTGCGATTACAGAAGCAAAAAACGTATTACCCTCAGAAAATTCTCGAATTGCGATTGAGCCCATTAGAACATGCGCAAACACCTTATCCTGGAAAGGATCTTTTCTTTTGTCGTGCTCTAAAATTGGAATACCGTTTGTCGCAGCTCTCCTTGCGAAAATACCATCAATTTTATCAGCAGCTACCAATCCTGCAATGCTTGTCGCGAGTCCGATCGATCGATACTGCATACGTTTTGGGAGTACGCTTGTACCGCTTAATATTGCCATTGAAATCCCCGCACCCAAGATTGTTCTACCATAAGTTGCAACATCGGCTGCAACTCGAAACCGCCTACCGCGTTTCTCGCGCTTAAGTTGCTCCTTTTCACTTAAACCTTCTAGTGCTAGATACTGTCTTTTCTGATTCATAGATTTGTTCACGAACATTATCTCTTATATACTTCAATTATGCACAAGCGATATCGAGGTGGGACTTATTAGCATGCGCAAGCAATTCGCCGTATTTGATATTGATGGAACTATTGCTCGTACGAGCTTGCTTCAGCTCATGACCAGGGAGCTTGTGGCACGTGGAAGGCTCGATATTGGACCAGGGCATGATATTGAAGTACTTTTGCATGATTACCGACAACGCATCAGCGATGAAACCTTTGGTTCGTACATGAAACAAGCGGTTGATTTATTATTCAAAAACCTGCCAAAAGGCCTGAGTCTCGAAGAATACAATGGAATTATTGATTCAGTGGTGAAAAAATCACTCACCAGTACGTACGTTTATACTCGAGAGCTCGCACAAACATTAAAACGAAATAATTTCTTTTTAATTGCCATATCCGGTTCAGAGGTACGGGCGGTCAGTACTTTTGCGCGCAGCCTTGGTTTTGACGCATGGGTCGGACAGGTGAACTATCTTGAAGAAAACGGAATGCTTACGGGCGAAGTTCAAACACTTACCCAAACAAAAGCACAAATCCTCGACGTGATCATTAAGAAATTTGATCTTGAGACAAGGGGGAGTACGGCCGTCGGCGATACGTCGAGCGACATAAGCATCCTTGAGAAAGTTGATAGCCCCATCGTGTTTAACCCGAATCAAGCACTTTTTAAAGTCGCACGTGAAAAAAGCTGGATGGTTGTCATTGAACGAAAAGATATGGTATACGGCTTGGTTCATGAAAACGGGCAGTATGTACTCAAGCAAGTGAATGTGTAGATTTAGGGTAAGGGGTGACGGGTGAAGGGTGAGGAGTTGGTGGTTACCATGAGGGGTGAAGAGTAAGGGGTGACGAGTGAGGAGTGAGGAGTTGGTGGTTGGGGGTATGAAAATGGTGAGCTTCTATGATTACTGCAGGTGAAATGTGCACTTTTGCTTGCGTGGTAGTACCATAGAGGCATGAGTGAGAAGCGAAAATTTGCAGCTTTTGATATTGATGGCACGATTTCACGAAATGCTTTGTTCGCTCAAGTCGTAAGTGCGCTCGTCGACCGAGATATTCTGCCCAAGAAATATAGAAGCGAGATTGACGACGTATATGAGAAGTACCGTACGAGAGATTCAAAAGATGCCTACAAAGATTTTGTAAGCCTCAACGTCGAATTACTTTTAAGACACATGCGTGAGCTTGAGATTAGTACATACAAACAAGTAGTCGATGAAGTTATCCCAAAAAACGCGCGCTATACCTACACTTATACAGCTAATTTAATCAAGCAATTAAAGAGTGAAGGATTCTTTTTAATTGCTTTGTCCGGCTCAGAGATGTATTCAGTGCAAGCATTTTGCAGAAGCCTAGGATTCGATATCAGCTACGGAACGGTGTATGGTGAGCAAAATGGCTTTTTTTCAGACGAGGTCGAGCAAATTATTCACCGCAAAGACACATTCCTCAAGCGTTTCATCGCAGAACACGACTTGACTATAGAAGGGAGCGTAGCGGTAGGTGATAGTTCAGGGGACATTTCCATGCTGGAATTCGTTGAACGTCCGATAGCATTCAATCCTGAAGACACGCTCTATGAACACGCACGACAAAAGGGCTGGGAAATAGTCGTTGAACGTAAAAATGTTGTGTATACCATGAGGAATATAGATGGAACATACCTATTGGATTAAGCAAGGAAGCGATGCTGCCTATCCCGACATCATATGGAGTAGGCCTGAATCTCGAGCCACAGCTGGAAAATTATTAATTATCGGCGGTAATCAGCATGCCTTCAGTGCACCGGCACAAGCATTCAATGAATCGCTTGAAGCGGGAATTGGAGTAGTGAACGTACTCATGCCTGACGTTCTACGCAAGACCGTTGGAGTATTTTTGCCAGAAGCTGAGTTTGCGCCTCATACTCCAAGTGGGAGTTTTGCGCGCGAATCATTAGAGCCGATGTTGAGACTCGCCCAATGGAGCGATGCTGTTCTTCTTGCAGGAGATATGGGACGAAACAGTGAAACCGCCATGTTGCTTGAATCTTTTGTACAAAAATACAGTGGTTTACTTACCATCACACAAGATGTCGCAGACTATTTCAGAGAGCTCCCACTCATGGTCGTTGATAGACCACAAACCTTACTTGTACTAACCGTTGAACAGCTACAAAAATACTTCATATATACGCCCACCATCACCCCGATAACATACAGTATGTCAACCATTCAACTTATCGAAGCGTTACACGATTATACGCTTGCTCATACAGCAACTATTATGGTGAAGCATAATGACTTAATATTTGTGGCCCATCAAGGGCAGGTAAGTACAACAAGGCAAGAGGATAAGCTTTGGCGTATCAAATATGCTTCTCGTGCAAGCGTGTATTGGTTACAAAATCAACATAAGCCGTTCGAGGCAATTACTGCGTCACTGCTAGAACTCGTTCTATAGATAAGTTAGAGACAGTATAAGTATATTCAACATTGCAAAGAAAAACACTTGCGTCTGCAAGTAGCCTCTTCTGTCGCGCTTCATTAATGAACTCCCTACGAGCAACAAAACACAGAGCAGTGTAGTGTACAGTAACTCTAAAAGTCCACTTACTCTTTCAAAGATTAAACTAGAGACCAAACCGAGTAGACTTAAGCCGACCAAGCTAGCATATACATCGTGCTTATTAATATTTGCACCGTGCCTAGGTATCAAAAAAGTAAACAACAGGAAAAACATGCCGAATGCTAATAATGCGTATTGATAAAATTGGGCATCATAGTGAGGTAGTAGCCAAGCAAATAAATGCACATTCATTAATGCAAAATACGTAAGTGCGAGCGGGGTATAGATTTTTCTTTGTGGCCCAGTGGCGACGTGATCACTGACCGTCTTGGTTGTATCAATACCAAACTTGTATAAAATAGAACCGACCGTAATCCAATATATAAAAACAGCAAGTAGCCCTACATGTTGCATAAACACCATTAAATCAAATTGTACAATCCAATACTATAAAATTTGAGTTACTCCTTAGGAACAGGTATAATTCTGGGGTTACTA
>OEIV010000579.1_pt1 | contig 19386 bp, 12 predicted proteins | sample 1539231 | NCBI WGS metagenome assembly OEIV01 (sample SAMN03794762, study PRJEB22550) | activated sludge metagenome | feature: wastewater treatment plant; material: activated sludge; isolation source: Wastewater treatment plant of a petroleum refinery complex | place: Argentina: Buenos Aires ...
CCGTGGGCTGCGGCGGGAGTTTATACTTCGGCGGGGGACGATGGCGACGCGAGGGAGCTCAAGGGTGCAACAACTCACGACGGCCCCGCCCGGGCGACGCGGCCTCGTGGCGACGCTCGCGGCCTGTGCCGCGTGGCTCGCGCTGCTGTACGCCTTCCGCTTCGGGTTCATGGAGATCGAGGCCGAGGCCGACCCCTGCCTCAACGACCCGCTCGGCGCGCTGTGCCGCGCGCGCGCCGTGATCGGCATGTCGATCCACCTGCAACTGTTCGGCACCGCGGCGCTGGTGCTGGCACTGGCCGCGCACCTGCCCCTCGGCCGTCTCAAGCGCGCCCTCGCGCTGGCAGGACTGTTCGCGGCGCTGCTCGCGCTGGTGCTGTACAACGTGCGCTACGGCGCGCCGGCGGCGGTCATTGCGCTGCTGGCGCTGGCGGACCTCGGAGCGTTCCGCCGCGCCGCGTAGGCCCGGATTGTGGGTCGCCATTCATGGCGACAGATGTCTTTCACCATCGCATCCTGCGGGTCCGGCGCAGCCGGACCCTTGTCGGCATGAATGCCGACCCACGAATGCCATTCCACAAATGCTGACGCGCATCCTCACACGCGGTCGTCGGCATGAATGCCGACCCACGCGCCGCCGCGCAGCAAAGCCGCCGCCATCACGCCGGTCACCGCCAGCCAGCCCAGCGCCTGCAGGTTCAGCGGCGTTTCCTGCCACAGCACCACCGGCATGCACAGCATGAGCAACATCCCCAGCGCGCGGTTGCGCTCACGCCACGGACCAGCGCGCGGCGCGAACAGCCAGGCGACGAGCGCCGGAGCGGCGAACACCGCCAGCGGGAAGTGGCGATAGCGCGAGTCGAAGGCGAGCCCCAGCATCTCGATGGCGGCCAGCGCCGCCATGATGCCGATCAGCGCCTCGTGCCAGCGCGCCGGCGGACGCCCGCGCAGGCGCCGGCAACCCAGCCAGCCGAGCGCAAACGCGAGCGCGGCCAGCAGCAGGAACCAGCCGGTTTCGGTCGCGCTGCGACTGAACAGGCGCATCTGCTGCAGGTGGAAGACCACACCGTTGGCGGCAAGCGCCGCGACCAGCATCGCGCCGGGCGCATGCCAGCCGCCGCCGGCGAGCAGCAATCCGGCGCCCAGCAGCAGCGCGGCCCCCAGGCACTCGCGCCACTCGGGCAGGTTCGACACCGGCCCGCGCAGGATGTGCTTGTCGTGGCGCGTCGCGTCGAACAGCCCCCAGTAACCGCCGACGGCCCCTTCCTGCCCGCGCTTCCACGGCTGGTCGAAGGCCTCGATCAGGTTGTAGTGCCAGCCCTCGGCCTCGGCGTGGGCCACGAAGCCGCGCACGAAACGCGCCTGGTTCACGCGCCCGGGCACGGCACCTTCGCGCTGGCGTCCCTGCGAGGGCCAGCCGGTCTCGCCGATCAGGATGTCCTTGCCGGGGAATGTCTTCGCGGTCTCGTCATGCGCGTGCGTCACCGCCGCGATCGCCGCGCCGATGTCGCTGGGGTCGTTTTCCCAGTAGGGCAGCAGGTGAATGGTGACGAAGTCGGCGCCCGCGACGATGGACGGATTCTGCAGCCAGAAATCCCACACGTCGCCGTAGCTCACGGGCTGCGCCACCGCCGCCTGCACGCGCTGCATGTAGCCGAGCAGCTGTGCCGCGGTACGCTCGCGCCGCAGCAGCACCTCGTTGCCGACCAGCACCGCGCTGATGACGTCGGGATAGCGGTTCGCGAGCGCGATCAGGCCGGCGATCTCGCGCTCGGTGTCGGCATCGTCACGGCTGATCCAGGCGCCCGCTATCACCTTCATGCCGTGCTCGCGCGCAACCTCCGGGATCTGCTCCATGCCGCGCACGGAGTAGATGCGCACGCAACCCACCTGCGGCGCGAGCAGCGCGAAGTCCTCCTCGAGCCGCTCGCGCCCGGCGGCGACGAAATCGGCTGGCCTCTCGGCGCCGGTGAACGGCGTGTACGACGCGCACTGCAGCCGCTGGCCGGGGGCGAGCGCGCCAGGCACGTGCTGCTCGCGCCCCAGCAGCCACCAGAACGCCGCGCTGGCCGCCACGGCGAGCAGCAGCACCAACGCGCCCCGGAAACGCGACATCTCAGCTGGCCGGCTGCGCCAGCGTGAGCGGGCTCTCGCGCGGCGGGATCACCGCGAGGAAGGACATCACCACCGCGGCCAGGTAAGCCAGCGACTGCAGCAGCAGCATCGCCAGCCAGGCATAGGCGTCGGTGGTGTCCATCTCGTGCACCACCAGCAGCCCGGCCATCGCGCCCCACAGCAGGATCAGGATGTAGAGCTCCTCGCGCGCCTCCGCCAGTGCCTGCATCACGCCGCCGCGCATGGCCAGCTTCGGCGTGCGGAAGAACGGGATGGTGCGCGTGACCAGCCCGTAGATCACGGCCTTGCCGATGGTGTGCGACAGCGCGAGACCCGCCACGGCGGCACCGATGGACGTGCCCGCCGGCACGCGCATGTGGCGCAGGTACACGTACAGGATCTTCGCCAGCTTGCCGAAGAACAGCAAGAGCGGCGGCAACGCGAAGATCATCGCCGGCGGCAAGGCCTGCTTGGGCACCAGCAGCATCGCGGAGGTCCACACCAGCGCGCCGGCCGTGAAGAACAGGTTCAGCCCGTCCGCGCACCAGGGCAGCCAGCCGGCCAGGAAGTGGTAACGCTGCCCGCGCGTGAGCGCGGTGTCGCGCCCGAGGAACAGCATGCCGGCGTGGCGCTTCATGATCTGCATCGCGCCGTAGGCCCAGCGGAAACGCTGCTTCTTGTAATCGATGAAGCGGTCGGGCATCACGCCGCGGCCGTGCGATTCCACCACGTAGGCCGCCGAATAGCCCGCGGCGAACACGCGCAGGCCGAGATCGGCGTCCTCGGTGATGGTCCACTCGCCCCAGCGCAGCCGGTCCAGCACGTCGCGGCGGATCATCGTCATCGTGCCGTGCTGGATGATGGCGTCGCGGTCGTTGCGCGTGACCATGCCGATGTGGAAGAAACCCTTGTACTCCGCGTAGCAGAGCTTCTTGAACAGCGACTCGTCGCCGTCGCGGTAGTCCTGCGGCGCCTGCACCACGGCGATGCGCGGATCGTTGCCGAAATGCGGCGTGAGGTACTGCAGCCAGGTCGGCTCGACGATGTAATCGGCGTCGATCACGGCGACGATCTCGGCGTCCGGCGCGGTGCGCTCCAGCGCGTAGTTCAGCGCGCCCGCCTTGAAGCCGGCGAGCGGGCGCACGTGGAAGAAGCGAAAGCGCGGCCCGAGCGCCTGGCAGTGCTCCTCGACCGGGCGCCAGGTTTCCTCGTCGGGCGTGTTGTTGTCGATCACCAGCACCTCGAAGTGCGGGTAATCGAGTCGCGCCAGCGCATCGAGCGTGCGGATCATCATCTCCGGCGGCTCGTTGTAGCAGGGCACGTGCACCGACACCTTGGGCAGCACGCCGCGCGGCTCGCGCACCGAGGCGAAGGAGCGCCGGCGCGTCGCCCAGATGGTCTCGGCGAGCTCGTGCGCCTCGGTGAACAGCACCGTGAACACGCCGATCGCCGATAACACCAGCAGCGCGCCCAGCACGTATTCCAGCAGCCCCAGGTACTGGCGCGAGTAGTCGTAGGCGACGAAGACCAGGAACGAGGCCACGCCGAAGGCGATCAGCGCGAGGAAGGCGCGCCCGCGCTGCTTCAGCCCCGAGCCGTCGATCAGCAGCAGGCCGAAGGCCAGCACCGCGAGCACGATCGAGACCGCCGCGAGCGAGCGCCACTCGGGGATCGCCACCACCGGTCCCTCGAACGGGAACTTCTGCTGGCGGCCCTCGTTGTAGACGCCCCAGTACGCCCCGACGTCGCCCTCGTCGCCGGTCTTCCACGGCTGGTCGAAGGCTTCGATCACGAAGTACTCGTAGCCGGCGGCGTTCAGCCGGTTCAGCAGCGTGCGCAGGTAGATCGCCTGTTCGGCCGGCTTCGCCTCGGCCTGCCCCTGCGCGCGACCGTGCGAGGGCCAGCCCACCTCGGCCAGCAGCAGACGCTTCTTCGGGAACTGCTTGCGCACGAGCTTGGCCCGCTCGATGGTGCCCTGCACGGCAAACTCCGAGGGCTCCTTCTCCCAGTACACCAGCACGTGCGCCGCGATCACCTTGACGTTGTCGGCGAGCTCCGGGTACTTCATCCAGATGTGCCAGGGCTCGGCGGTGGTGACGAGGGTCTTCACGTTGTCGCGCACGCGATCGATGTAGGCGCTGAGCTGCTCCGGCGTGACGTCGCCGCGATACACGGCCTCGTTGCCGACGATCACGAGATCGATGTTGCGCTCGCGGTTGGCGATGTCGATGGCGCGATTGATCTCGTATTCGTTGGCCACGAGGTCACTGCTGATCCACACGCCCAGCGTGACGTTCATCCCGTATTCCTGCGCGATCCGCGGGATTTCGCCGAGACTGTCGCGCACCGAGTAGGTGCGCAGGCGGTTGGTCTGCTCGGCGAGCATCTCGATGTCGGCCGCGATCTCCTGCTCGCTGGGATAGACGTTGCGCGTCGGGTCCTGCCCGGCGCGGAACGGCGAGAACGAGTAGCCCCAGACGTTCTCGGGCCACGCGGGCGTGGCCACCGGACGGTTGAAATAGGCCCAGAGCCCGGCGCAGGTCGCCGCGATGCTCACGAGGATCGCGAGGTTCAGGATCAGGTTGCGTCGTCTGTGCATCTGCGTGCGAACCACTCGGGGAGATCAGCCGCGCGGCGCGGCGGGTAATGGACCGTGGACGTCATGCGCGCCGATCATTCATTGCGCGCCGGTGACGAACGCGGCGTAGATGGCGCGCAGCGCCGTGGGATAATCCTCGGGTGCCACGCCGACGATGATGTTGAGCTCCGAGGGCCCCTGGTTGATCAGCCGCACGTTCACGCGCGCCGTGGCCAGCGCGCCGAATACCTTCGCGGCGATGCCGATCGCGTGCGACATGCCTTCGCCGACGATCGCGATCAGCGCGACCTGCGGCACGTAATCCAGCTCGTCGGGCTGCAGCGTGCGGCGGATGTCGCCCAGCACGTCCTCGGCCTTGCCCTCCATGTGCCCGGCATCCACCACCACGCTGACGCTGTCTATGCTCGACGGGCAGTGCTCGAAGGCGACCCCGTGATGCTCCAGGATGCCGAGCAGGCGGTAGACGAATCCGACCTCGCGGTTCATCAGGTGCTTGCCGATCGTGATCATCGCGAAGCTGGTCTTGCCCGCCACGCCGGCGATCAGCGTGTTCTTCTCGATCTCGGGCGAGAGCTTCGCGACGATGCGCGTGCCGGGATGCGCGGGATCGTTGGTGTTGCGGATGTTGACCGGGATCCCCACTTCCCGCACCGGCGCCATGGCCTCGTCGTGCAGCACCGAGGCGCCCATGTACGACAGCTCGCGGATCTCGGCATAGGTCACTTCGGCCATCGGCCGCGGGCTCTCGACGATGCGCGGGTCGGCCATCAGCAGCCCGGAGACGTCGGTCCAGTTCTCGTAGAGCGCGGCATGGGCCGCCCGCGCGGCGATCGCGCCGCTCACGTCCGAGCCGCCGCGCGAGAAGGTGCGCACATGGCCCTCGGCGTCGCGCCCGTAGAAGCCCGGCACCACGTAGCGCCCTTCGGGATCGGACAGGCGCGCGCCCAGCAGCGCGTAGCTCTCCGGGTCCACGATGCCCTGCGGCCCGATCACGATGCACTCGGCCGCCTCGACGAACTCGGCGCCGAGGTAGGCCGCCAGCAGCCGGGCGCAGAAGTGCTCGCCGCGCGAAGCCGCGTAATCGGCAGTGACGCCGCGCGCGAACTCCTCGCGCAGGCGCTCGAGCTGCGCCTCGATGCCCGCATCGAGCCCCAGCTCGCGCTCGATGCCGACAAAGCGGTCGACGATCTGCGCGAACGGCGAGGAGAACTCGGCATCGATGCTGGCCGCGTGGTGGCACAGGTACAGCAGGTCGGTGATCTTGGCGTCCCTGGCGTCGCGCTTGCCCGGCGCCGAGGGCACCACGATGCGCCGCCGCGGATCGGCCTCGAGGATGGCGCGCACCTTGCGAAACTGCGCGGCGCTGGCGAGGCTGGAGCCGCCGAACTTGCAGACGATGCGGGAGGAGGCTTCCGGGTTCATGAGGTTTTCCGTCCTGGGTGATCCGATTCGGCCGGTGCGCGGCGTCGGGGCGGCGCCGGCCCGGGCGGCGCGCATTCTCGCATCCCGGAGCGAAACTAAACAGATCACCTTTTCCCGCTATCGGTCGCGCGCCGCGATTCAGCGGGCACCAGGGCGCCGGCTAGAGGCCCGCCAGCAGCGCGGGAATGTTCGGCTGGCCGTTGCTCGCCGTGAGACCGCCGTCGGCGACCACGGTGGTGCCGGTGACGTAGCTGGCCTCATCGCTCGCCAGGAACAGCGCGACCCGGGCGATCTCCGCGGGATTGCCGGCACGGCGCATCGGGATCGCCTCGCGCCAGGCTCTGGCGAGGGGCTCGACGCCCCTCGTGGCCTCCGTGAGCGGCGTGTCGATCCAGCCCGGGCAGACCGCGTTGCAGCGGATGTTCTCCGCGGCGTGATCGAGCGCCACCGTGCGCGTGTAGTTGATCACCGCGGCCTTGGCGGCGTTGTAGGCGGCAAAGCCGTAGTCCGCACCGATGCCGGAGATCGAGGCGGTGTTGACGATGGCGCCGCCGCCGGCGCGGCGCAACGCGGGAATCGCCGCCTTGCAGCCGTGGAAGACGCCGTTGAGGTCGACGTCGATCACCTGCTTCCACTGCGCGACATCGAGCGTGACGGTATCGCCGAAGCTGCCGATGCCGGCGTTGTTGAACATGATGTCGAGGCGGCCGAAGTCGCGCTCGGCGGCGGCCACCAGCGCCTCGACCTCCTGCAACTGCGTGACATCGCTGCGCAGGAACCGCGCCACGGGCGCGCCGGCCATCCCGTTCAGTTCCTGCGCGAGCGCTTCACCCGCGCCCTGCGCGAGGTCGCCGAGCACCACGCGCGCCCCCTCGGCGACGAACATGCACGCGGCCGCAGCCCCTATACCCGAGGCTCCACCCGTGATCACCGCGACCCTGCCGTGGAGCCTGCCCTGCCGGTTGCCGTTCATGCCTGCACGTCCCTCACCTGAAGCCCAGTCGAATCACTTTGCCCTGCCCGCCTTCCATCTGGTAGTAGGGCAGGTTCGATGTCGTGGTCCAGACACTGCCCTGCGCGTCCACCTCGAGCTCGCGCGTGAAACTCACGCGGCTCGGCAGCAGGTAGGTGCTGAATGTCTCTGCGCGCGGATCGAAATGGATCAGCGTGTCCGAGTTGGTGCCGCACAGCCAGATGGAGTCGTCGCGCGCATCGATCGCGAGCGCATAGACCATGTCGCCGCGCCCCGTGGGCAGCGCATACTCCCGGAAATCGCGCGTCGCCGGGTCGAAGCGGAAGAACTTGCCCTCGTGGTACGAGGGCACCCACAGCACGCCGCGGCTGTCGATGCGAAAGCGCCGCGGCGCCGGGAACGGCGTGTCGATCATCTCGATCGCGCCGGTGGCCGGCGTGATCACGCCGAGGCGGCTGTTGTTGAACTGCGAGAACCACACCCGCCCGTCGGGCGCGACGTCGATGCCGTAGGGCACCGGGTTGATCTCGGGATCGGCGACCACGGACTGGCCCTTGACCTTGAAGGTGTTGGCGGCCCAGACGATCGCGCCCATCGCGCGCGCCATCAGCCACTGGCTCCAGTTGCGCGTGGGCAGGTCGAACACCTCGAAGGACTCCGTGGCGGTATCGAAGCGCACCACGTGGTTCGTCATGCTCGCCGTGTACCAGATGTTGCCCTCACGATCGAAGCGCAGCGTATGCGGATACTTCACGCGGTCCGGGTGATCGAAGGTGCGGAACTGCTCGGTGACGGGATCGAAGCTGGCGAGGCCCTTGCCCACGCTCAGCGTCATCCACAGCTTGCCGTCGGGCGCCACCTGGATGCTGTGCGGGGCCACCGTGGGCGTGTGGTGGGTGTAGCGCCGCCCGCGCTCGGCCAGTATCCCGAGAATGCCGCCTTCGCGCAGTTCCCCGGTGGGCACCTGCCAGGCCATCGTTTCATTCGTGCGCGGGTCCAGCCGGTAGAGCTTGTCGCCGATCCAGTCCACCGCGTACAGGCGCCCGTCCTTGCCGAGCACGCCGTCGTGCAGGAAGGAAGTCTGCTCGCCGACGTCCCACTCGTCGATCACGACCCCGGCGGCAGCCGGATCGAGCACCGCCGGATGGTCGGGGAAGCTGTCCAGCGCGCGCGTGTTCCAGTCCCACGCCGCATTCAGCACCGCGGGCGCCTCGTCGTAGAGCTGCTGCGTCATCACCGCACCGAACTCCGCCATCATGTCGAAGATGCCGTGCCAGTCCTGTTCGCTGCGCACGATGCGCGTGGTGCTGGAACCCTGCTGGTGGCACATCAGGCACTGGATGGCGAACTGCGCGCTGAGCGCGGGCGAGGAGAACCGCGCGCCCGCATACCAGTCGCTCGCCGGCAGTTCGTGTATCCACAGCGATTTGGGCAGCGGCTTCAGCGTGACGCTGCGCTCGAACGCGGAGTCCTCCGCGAGTTCGATGCCGCTCTCCTCGATAGTCCCGAAGCCGAGCCGGCGCGCGCGGAAGCGATAGTGGCCGGGCAGCAGCCCGTCGAGGCGGTAGCGGCCCTCGGCATCGGCGTAGACGGTCGTGGTGCGCCCGAGCTCGAGGTTGCTCAGCGACACCTGCGCCAGTGCCACCGGGGCGCCCTGCTCGCTGCTGACCGTGCCGCTGACGGTGGCGGCGTGAACGGACTGGGCGCAGGCCAGGCCCAGGCCGAGCAGCGCAAGCGAACGACGGAACATGTGATTCCCTCTCCGGTCTGGCGCCGTCACCCTGGCAGCGCCGCAAACGATGTGAATGATGCGGCCACCCGGGCGGCGCGTGTTCAGGCGGCGGCGAACAGGCTGCGCTCGGGCCCGATGCGCGCCGCGATCGGCGCCAGCGCCGCGCGGTCGAAGCCGTAGAAATCCGCCGCGTTGCCGCCGAGCATGGCCTCGATCTCGGTCTCGGGCAGGCCGCCGAACACCTCGACCAGCATCCGGCGCGTGAGCGGCCAGGTGCCCTCCGGGTGCGGGTAGTCGCTGCCCCACATGATCGTCTGCAGGCCGATCTGGTGGCGCATCTCCGCCTCGCGCCGCGACATCGCCGAGCTGCCGACGCGCACGTTGCGCCGGAAGTACTCGCTCGGCTTCAGGCGCAGGTGCTGCTTGTAGCCGGTGCCGAGCTTGGCCGAGAAGTGGTGGTCGCCAAAGCGCTGGTCCATCAGCGCGAGCAGCTCCGGTACCCAGATGGTGCTGCCCTCGGTGATCGCGACCTTCAGCTGCGAATGGCGCTCGAACACGCCGCCCCAGATCATGAACACCACCGGGCGCGTCAGCCACCACGCGACCTCGGTCACATAGATGCCGAGCGCGCCAGGCAGCGGCACGGGGGGCTCGGCGCCGGCCTGCGGGCCGAACAGCGCCGCGCCGAAGTATTCCTGCATCGGCGCCGCGCCGGAGTGGAAATGGATCACCATCCCGAGCTCCGCGCACACGCGCCACAGCGGCTCGTACTTCGGGTGATGGTAGGGATCCTGCCCGGTCATCATGTGCGGCAGCATGATGCCGCGCAGCCCGTTCGCGCGCGCCCAGCGCACCTCCCTGACCGCCTCGTCCACACCCCAGTAAGGGGTGACCGAGGCGAGCCCGAAGCGCCGCAGCGGGCACTGGGCGACGAACTCCGCCATCCAGCGGTTGTGCGCGCGGGCGCCGGCCCATTGCAGTTCCGGCACCACGCCGACCGGCTGCAGCCCGAGGTCGCCGCCGAAGGGCGGCGAGTTCGACTCGGTCAGCCCGTCGACGAACAGGATCTCGGCCGCAACACCGTCGGCGTCGAGGATCTCGTTGCGCCGATCGCTGTCCCAGGCGCCGGCCAGGCCATGGGCCTTGTCCCGGCCCCAGCGGATCGTCTCCTGGCGCATCTCGAGCATCTCGCCGGCCTGTTCGAGCGCGGCCATGCGCGCGGCGTGCTGCACGTCGAACTCGGCGCGGTACTGCGGATCGAGGTAGTCGCGGTAGACCTCCGGGCGCGGCCCGGCGTGACCGTCGGAGGAAATGACGAGGTAGCGGTCCATGGTTCTGCTCCCGGGGTGGCGGCTCAGTCGAGCCCCATGTGCTGCAGTTCGATCGGACACTCGCCGCGCGCGAGCTTGCGCGCGCGCTCGACCAGCGTCGCCTCCATGGACTCGCGCCCGATCATGATCACGAAGTCCCCGTTGCGGATGCCGGCGAGCGCGAACTGCGCGAGCTCGTCGAGGTCCTGCACCGGCATGGCGTAGCCGGCCTTGCGCGCGCCCTCCATGAAGTCCGCGAAGGTGGTCTCGCGCGCGGGATCGACGCTTTGCCGGCGCGCGAGCGCCGCCGGGCGGTTGCGCTTGGTGGTCCAGATGCCCGTGTCCAGCATGCCGCCCGAGGGGTAGAAGATCGCCGCGCGCAGCTTCGTGCCGCGCCCCGTGAGCTGCGCGGCGAGGCACTCCGTCATGATCGACACGGCGGCCTTGCTCGAGGCGTAGACCACCTGCTGCGCCAGCGGCGAGATGCCGCCGTCGCCGGAGGAGGTGTTCATCACGACGCCCTCCTCGCCGGAGGCGATCATGCGCGGCACGAAGGCCTGCACGCCGTGCGCCACGCCATTGACGTTGACGCCGTGCACCCACTGGAAGTCCGAGGGCTCGGTCTCCCACAGATCGAGGTTGGGCGCCGAAACGCCGGCGTTGTTGCAGAGGATGTGGCAGGCGCCGTGCAGCGCGAACACGCGCTCGGCGAGCGCGTTCACCGAGGCCGGGTCCGACACGTCGGTCACCACGCCCGAGATCTCACCGCCGAGTTCCTGCGTCGCCGCCCGCAGCGCGCGTTCCTCCACGTCGGCGATCACGACCTTCATGCCCTCGCCGAGGAAGGCCTTCGCGAGCGCCTTGCCGATGCCGCTCGCCCCGCCGGTCACGACCGCCACGCGGCCCCGCAATTCCTTCATCGCCTTGTGCCTCGTCAGGATCGGGTTGCAATGCCGGTCACGCTATCGGCATCGACGCGGCAACACAATTTACAGATCGCTAACAATCGGGGCGGCAAACGCACGACGAGCCACGGGCCTCCCTCCCCTCAGGCGCCGACCTTCACGGGAAAGGCCCGGTAGTAGAACCCGAGCTGCTCGCGCACCGCCGCCGGATCGATGCCGAAATCGGCTTTCATGTCATAGACGACCTGCCCGTGCTTGCCGCGCGGGTGCTCCCCCATGTAGCGCTTCATGGCGTCGCGCACCTCGGGCGTCATCGGGTGGCCCGCCATGGCATAGATGCGCTCGACCGTCGCCACGTCATCGGCCATGAACTCGTGGAACAGCACGTCGACAGACTGTTGCGGCGGCAGCAGGTGTCGCGTTTCGACCAGCGCGCGCAGGCGCAGTACCATGCGCTCGCGGATGGTCTCGCCGATCACCGCGGGACGCACCGGATCGCGGCTCATGCGCGCGGCATACGCGACCATGGTCATCATCGAGGCCATGACCGACACCGGATCGCGATGCGTCACCACCACCCGCGCGTCGGGGAACGCGTTCATCAGCGGCGCCAGCTGCTCCAGGTGCTGCGGCGACTTCAGCACCCAGCGCTCGGGGCCGCGCAGCCACTGCAGGGCCTTGAGGCAGCGCCCGAGGAACTCGTAGTGCGGCGTCTGGTCGTGAGCGAGGTAATAGTCCGTCCAGCGCGGCAGCTGCGCCATCGTGTCGAACAGCGCCGTGGAGAAATCCATCGCCAGCAGCTCGATCTCCTCGTGGATGTGGAACGGGTGCATGTCGTGCATCGCGTCGAACAGCGGCAGGATCTCGTTGCGCATCGCGAGTTCGTCGCGACAGCGCTGGATGCGCGGATCCTCCACTCCCGCCGTCGCGGGCTCGTCGGCGCGCGGGATGGGCTCCAGCGATTCCCAGTACTGCAGCGAGCGCAGGCGCGGGTCGGTGGAGATCAGGTTGAGCAGGTGGGTGGTTCCCGAGCGCGGCAGCCCCGTGATCACCAGCGGCGCGCGGATCTCGACCTCCTCTATCTCCGGGTGCTCGCGGTAGAGCTGTTCGAGGCGGCAGCGCTGCACCAGGTAGCGCACCAGCATGCCGAACAGCGACAGCCGTCCCATCGGGCTGAGGTCGGCGTCCTCGTCCATCGCGGCACAGAGCACCCCGAGGCGCTCGTGCAGGCCCGGATCGTCGTGGAGCGCGATGCCGTTCAACTGCGCGGCGGCCGCCTGGCGCACCGCATCGACCGTGAATGCCACCGCGATATCACGCGTGGCGGCGATGAACTCCCGTGCCTTCGGCGACAACTCGGGACGGGCCAGGTCGGTGATCCGGATGTTCTCGGTATGGCTCATTCCTGCGGACCCCGGGAATTGAATTGCGAGGAATCAGGCGCTGCGGGCCGCCGGCAGGCGCAGCATCGCCAGCAGCAGGCCGGCGAGCGCCAGCATCCCGGCGAACAGCGCGAGCATCGCGACATAGCTGCCGGTGGCATCGTGCATGAAGCCCGAAACCGCGAAGCCTGCCGTGACCAGCAGCGTGGTCAACGGCATCATCGCGCCCATGACGCGCCCGAAACTCTGCAGGCCGAAGACCTGCGGCAGCAGCGCGCCCCAGACCGGCACGGTGGCGCCGCTGGCCAGGCCGATGCAGAAGATCGCCGCCATGATCGCCCAGTACGTCGGCAGCAGCGCCAGCACGCACACGCCCGTGAACATCAGGGCCACCGCGACCAGCAGCAACAGCTTCTTGCTGAAGCGGTCGGCGGCGAAGCCGAAGCCGATCTTGCCGATGATGCCGGCCACCGGAGCCGCCATCAGCAGCGTGCCGGCATCGGCGAGCTCGAACCCGTGGCCGAGCACATAGGGGCTGAAATTGGCCAGCACCGTCGAGATCACGCAGAACAGCACGCCGACCGGCACGCCGATCAGCCAGTACTCCCTGCAGCCGAGGATTCTGCCGAAGCCCAGCGCCGGAGCCGGCGCGTTTGCCACCGGCGCCCCGGCCACGGTTGCGCCGCTCGCGGGCATGTCGCGCACGCTGAACAGCAGCGCCGGCAGCAGCACGAACAGCACCCCCGCGCCCAAGCACTGCAGCGCGGCGCGCCAGCCGAAGTGCTCCAGCAGGAACACGAACAACGGCGGCACCAGGAAGCCGCCGATCGATTGCCCCAGCGCGGCGATGCCGAGCGCACGCCCGCGACTGGCCTCGAAGCGACGCGCCAGCACCGGGTTGATCAGCAGCGGGCCGAGAAAATTGTTGGCAATGGCCATGGCGACGGCGAACAGCGCGACGAACGACCAGATTCCCCCGAGCAACGACAGCGCCAGCAGGCCGCCACCGTAGACCAGCGCGCCGGTTGCCATCAACAGTCGCGGCGGATGGCGATCGACCATGACGCCGGCCAGCGGCGAGATCAGGAAGGAAACCAGCGTGGAGGCCGTCATGCTGTACATGACCTGCGTGCGGCTCGCCTCGAACTCCTCCTGCAGCGGCAGCACGAGGAAGCTGAAGGAATAGCTGTAGAAGCCGACCATGAAAAACTGCGCGAGCAGCGCTCCGCCCACCATGAACCAGCCGTCCGGGGACTCGGTTGCGCTCGCTGGCGGCGCCGGGGAATTCGTCATGGTGTCTGCCAGTCCATGCGAGGCTCGGGGAGTGGACCGTGCAGCGCCCGACACGGGCGGATTCCGGACGACCTTGTTTGCAGCATCGCTGCCGCCGGCGGCGCGATCCATTTGCGCCGGACTGTAGCGGGCGGGCCGAGACGAAGTCAAATGCACCGCCGTCGCAAACCGTTACACTGCCGACTGCAACGATCACTCGCGACGGGAGGAAGCTGTTCTGGACCCCTTGAGCCAGGCGGTGCTGGGAGCGAGCGCCGCGCAGAGCGGCGCCTCGGCGCACGAGATGCGGGCGGCCGCAGTGGTGGGCCTGCTCGGCGGCATGGCGCCGGACCTCGACGTGCTGATCCGCTCCTCGCGCGATCCGCTGCTGTTCCTCGAATACCATCGGCAGTTCACGCATGCGCTCGCGTTCATCCCGATCGGCAGCCTGCTGGTCGCCCTGGTGCTGTATGCGCTGTTCGCGCGGCGCTGGCTGTCGTTTCGCAAGACCTGGCTGTACGCCGCGCTCGGCTACGCGACGCACGGCGTGCTGGATGCCTGCACCAGCTATGGCACGCTGCTGTTGTGGCCCTTCTCGGACGCGCGCATCGCGTGGAACCTGGTGTCGGTGATCGACCCCGCGTTCACGCTCCCGGTGCTGCTGCTGGTGGGCTGGTCGTTTGCCAGGCGCAGCCGCACGCTGGCCGTGATCGCGCTCGCCTGGGCCGTGGCCTACCCCGCGCTCGGCATGGTGCAGCGCGAGCGCGCGCGCGCCGCGGGCATGGAGCAGGCGCTGGCGCGCGGGCACCAGCCGCTGCGCCTCGAAGCCAAGCCGAGCTTTGCCAACATCCTGCTGTGGAAGATCGTCTACCAGGCAGGGGATCGCTTTTACGTGGACACGGTGCGTGTGGGCGCCGGCACGCGCTTCTACCCGGGCGAATCGGTGCCGGTGCTCGATGCGCGCCGCCACCTGGCGTGGCTGGCGCCCGACAGCCAGCAGGCGCGGGACGTGGAGCGCTTTCGCTGGTTCTCCGACGATTACCTCGCGCCACACCCGCAGGATCCGCTGCAGGTGATCGACATGCGCTTCTCGATGGTGCCGAACCAGGTCGACCCGCTGTGGGCCATCCGTCTGGACCCGCGCGCGCACGCCGGCCAGCACGTCGAGTACCTGGTGGCGCGCGACGCCGGCAACGACAAGGTGCGGCAATTCACGCGCATGCTGTTCGGGCGCTGAGCATTGCCCGGCGCCCGGCGGAGCCCTCACCCCGCGTGCTGCTGGATGATCTCGATCTGGTAGCCGTCGGGATCCTTGATGAACGCCGCCGTCACCTGCCACTGCGCGAGGAGTTGCGGCGGCGAGACGGCCTCGGCGCCGGCCTCGATCGCCCGCGCGTAGAGGCCCGCGCAATCGTCGGTGTTCAGATACAGCTTCCACAGCGCGTTGCCGTGATCGATGGCGCCCTCGTGGTCGTGGTGGCGGGCGAGCTGGATGCGGTTGCCGCTGGCGCCCGCGAGCACGACCTCGCTCACGCCCGGGATCTCGATGCGGTGCGTGACCGCGAGGCCCAGCGCCTGCTCGTAGAAGCGCACGGCACGCTCGAGATCGCTGACGTTGATGCAGAACTGGTCGAGGCTGGTAATCATCCTTTTCTCCGCAATGGCATTGGCGCGCCCCACGGTACCCGCAGGCCGGATGCAGGACAATTTACGGATTGCTAACGAAGCTGTAGAAAAACCCGCCCGAAGGCGTCGTGGATTTCACGCATCGACGCGTGCGCCCTGAATCGATTCGTCATCACGTTGTCTTCTCGATCACCCTCGGATTCGACAAAAGGCTTATCTCGGCCTCGAAGCCCTCATCCACTGTAGCCATGATGCGCCAGCTTCTCGATGTTGTGCACCAGGCAGAACATCTTCCATTGGCTATCGACCTTTTGACGACCCCGCAACGTGAAGCGCCGCAGCCCCTTGTTGTGCCGCAGGTTGCCAAATACCGGCTCCACCGTCGCGAAGCGTCGCGCGATCATCTGCCGCCCCTCCGGCGAATCGATCTTGTCCTTCATCGCCGCCGTGTGCGCATGGTGGCCGGGACGACGTCCCACGAAGAACGCCACCTGTCGAACCGGCGTCGTCGCCGGCTTGCGCAGGCAGTTCGCTCGTAGCGGGCACTGCAGACAGTCGCGGCGCGCACCCTTGAACTTCATCGCCCGGTATCCGCGCACCGTGCTGTCCCGGCCACTCCCATAAAGGCGCTTCCCGGCCGGGCACACACAGTGCGACCCATCGGCGGCCAACTGGAAGTCCGCAGGCACGTACAACCGGCGCTTCTTCTCCACCGGCCGCTTGTCCCACAGCGGATCCGGCTTCGCGCGGTGGCGCGATTGGCTCGCATAGCGCACGTCCCGCTGCCTGTAGCCGTTGTCGCAGATGTAGGCATCGATGCCTCTATCCGACAACGCCGCGAGATTCTCCTCGCTGTGATAGCCCGCGTCCGCGCAGATCACCGTCGCGTTTGCTCGCCACGCCGTCGTCGCGTCCACGGCAGGCAGCAGGGCGTCCTGTTCCGAGCCGCTGCCGTGCGCATGCGCCTCCACCACGATCTGCGCCTTCGAATCCACCGCCACCACCCCGGTGTAGCCCTGCACGACGCCCTTCTCCGTCGCCATCTTGGCTGAGTCGTTGTCCGTGCGGTTGCTCAGCCGCACCTTACCCTTGCGGCTGCGCCTTTCATCGGGGTTGGCCTTCAGCCAGCGTCGTATCTTTGCCGCCTCGGCTCTCAGGGCTTCGAGCCTGGCCGCTTCGCGCGCCGTCGCGTCCGAATCGGTCTTGCAGTCACGTTCGCGGTGGGCGGCGACCATCGTCTTCACGGCCTTCTCCATCTTCCTCGCCTGGCGCAGGAAGTCCTTCCGCGTGCCACTCTTCGCCTTCGATGCGTTCGACGGCAGTTTCACACCATCGATGGCGAACAGTTCCTTTCCGATCAGGCCCTGGCGCTCGCACACCAGCAGCACTTCGGTAAACATCGTCGCCACGGTATTGCCCAGCGTGGCCACGAAGTGGGCGATCGTCGTGAAATGAGGCTGGTTGTCGCCGGCCACCGCCATGAATAGCACCACGTCGCGGCAGGCCCGCTCCATCTGTCGCGAGCTGACCATGCCGCGGGAGTATCCGAGCAGGACGATCTTCAGCAGAACTGCCGGATCGTAGGCCGACGCGCCTCCGCGATCGTTGTTGAAGCGGGCACGCAGCGGCGAGAGATCGACCTCGTTGTCGATCAGGTGGCAGAGGGCATGCTCGAACGTGCCAGGCAGGACTTGCTCGGCGAAATCGACGGGAACGAATTTCAGGCCACGCTCGATGTGCTTGAAATTAGGCATCGATCAAATCTCCCGAGCGTTAACGCAGTATATCGATGCAAATGCCCGGCAGCAGACGAAATTCGAGTTTTTCTACAGCCTCAACGATTGAGCTCTGCCGCGGCAGGCGAGCAGCGAAGCGACGAGACTGACGTCGGCTGCAGCGATTTTTTGGGTTTCAACTGCCGAACTCCTCGTGATACTGGCGGTACGCCGCTTTGAGCTGCGCGCGAGGCGCCCAGTGCATGCGGCCAAAGTAATCTGACAACCCGACATGTGTAAAACGTGCATGCAGTAGGCAATCCTTCTTGTAAGGAAGTAGTAAATCGAGCTTATCTCCTACCTCAACCTTTTTCGGAAGCTTACCGCTGAGGGGATTGGTGTAATCAGGATTTATCACAGCGGGCTTTGTTTTGCGCGCGATTCTTCTCCACAATGGTGCATTCTTTGCGCAAGGCATGCTCAACGTGACGGGGCCAGGACCAAAGTTCGTTGCGGATATGCTGAGATACCGTGGCCGATCAGGCAAGGATTCATGGATTATTGAAACGATGCTGAACGATACGCGTACTCTTGCACGAAGAACTACGTCTCTATAGATATTCCATCCAAGAGAAAGCGACGCGATTACAGCGGATGCGATACTGATTGCAAGTGCGATGTTCTCCGTGCTCATCATGAAACCCAACTTCTATTCGACACCGCGGTGGATATCAGCCCGATCATGTCGCATAAGAGCGGCTGTGAACACATGATGTACCGTTTAATCAATGGCTTGCCTAGCAGGCTCGGGTGTTATGCGAAGGGACATACACCAGTCTTTAAGCAACTCCTGCATATCCCCTGCCCCAACGAGCACCACGCCGACAACCGAGTGTAGTGCAGAGCCCCGAGTTCGTCCGTAGCCAATATGGGCTACGCGCAACGGACCCGCACCCTGCTTCCTACTGCGCGTACAGATACTGCTGAAACCCGGCAAAGGAGTTACGTATCTGCTCCGTCGTCCCCAACTGCGCTACCGCATCCGGCAGCGCCTTGTATTTCAGGAGCAGCAGCGGAACCAGCTTGTCCTGATCCAGTTCCTCGACTCCCTGATCGACGTACTGGGCCAACACGAACTCCAGGAAAGCCTGCTGCTTGGCGTTGAAGTGGGATCCAATTTCGCCCTTCGCATAAACCGCCCGCTCCTGACGGGTCTGCGGCGGCAAGGCATAGGCGATATGCGCCAGAACATCGAACAGGTCACTGTTCTCCGCATCGATGATCTTCTGCATTTCCTGCAGCTGATCCCTGCCGAAGCCCTTGTCGGCCAGCCCTTCCAGCAAGCGGCGCCGCGTATTCGGCGCGCTCCACAATTTTCTCAATTCGTCCTCATCCTTGAAAAACTCGGGTAGCTCGCCATAGAGGGCCTCGACGAACTGTGCCGCCGACATGGGCGTACCGTCGGGATGCCAGAAGCTGGTGGCAGACATATGCTGGATCGTCCTGGCCTTTCCATCGGCCAGCTTGACCTTCACCTTCTGCACACGAGCCGGCTCGGGCTCCGGCTCGCGAACGCCCGGCGGCTCGGTCGGATCGTCTTCGCGGCCAGCTCGCGGCTCCTTGGGCTCAGGCTCTACCGGCTCACCATCCCACTCGGGGTCTGCAAAGTGGTGGTGGGCATTCACGAAATCGTAGATCGTGAAGTAGTCCTTGCCGTCATACAGGCGGGTGCCGCGCCCGATGATCTGCTTGAACTCGATCATCGAGTTGACCGGGCGAAGCAGGACGATGTTCCGCACGTTGCGGGCATCCACGCCGGTCGACAGTTTCTGCGAGGTCGTCAGGATGGTCGGGATGGTCTTCTCGTTGTCCTGGAAGTCGCGCAGGTATTGATCGCCCAACGCCCCGTCATCGGCCGTGACGCGATGACAGTAGTTGGGATCCTTGCTCGTCTTGACCTGGTTGATCAGATCGCGAATGGCCAGCGCATGGGTCTGGTTGGCACAGAACACCAGCGTCTTCTCGCGCTGGTCGATCATGCCCATGAAGATCTCGACGCGCTTCTTCTCGCGCTCCTTGATCTCGATGATGCGGTTGAAGTCCGCTTCCTTGTAGATCCGCCCGGCCTCGATCTCGCCCTCCACCACCGTGTCATCGGGCGTGAAGATGTACTCGTCCAGGGTGGTGGCGATCTGGCGGACGCGGAACGGCGTGAGGTAGCCGTCGTTGATGCCGTCCTTGAGCGAATAGACGAACACCGGCTCGCCGAAGTAGGCGTAGGTGTCGACGTTGTCCTTGCGCTTCGGCGTGGCGGTCAGGCCAAGCTGCACGGCGG
>OEIV010000580.1_pt1 | contig 19385 bp, 20 predicted proteins | sample 1539231 | NCBI WGS metagenome assembly OEIV01 (sample SAMN03794762, study PRJEB22550) | activated sludge metagenome | feature: wastewater treatment plant; material: activated sludge; isolation source: Wastewater treatment plant of a petroleum refinery complex | place: Argentina: Buenos Aires ...
GCAGTAAAAGAAGATATTACTAAGGAATGGATTAAAGAAAGTTTAAAAGATTGTACCATATTGATAGCTCATAATGGTATTAAATTTGATTATCCTGTATTGCAATTATTTGGAGTATTTGATTATACTATTGGATATATAGATGGAATAGATACATTATTTGGTAAAGAGATTAAGTTTGTTGATACACTTATATATTCGAGATTATTTAATCCTGATAGATTAAATGGACATTCATTAGATGCTTGGGGTGAAAGAGTAGGTAATAAAAAGATAAATTATCGTCAATTATTAATAGATAAAGATTTATTAGATAAATCTGCTGAAAAAGGACAAGAATTTACTTTTTATGCAGAGTATATGTTAGAATATTGTGTACAAGATACATTTAGTAATGTAGATACATATTTAGTTTTATTAAAAGAATTAGAGAAATATCCTAAATGGAAATTTGCTATACAAGTAGAAAATAAGTTAGCAGATATAGCTATAAAAAGAGAAACGTTAGGCTTTAAGTTTAATAAGAAATTAGCTATTGAGAATTTAAAATTTCTTACAACTAAGATGAATAGTTTGACAGAAGAAGTAAATAAACATTTACCTAAAAGAAGTAGGAATAAAGGAGAAATAAAAGAGTTTACTCCTCCTAAAATACAGATTAATAAAAATGGAAGTATATCTGCTGTAATGCAAAAGTTTATAGATAAAATTGAAGCAAATTATTTTACTATGAATGAAGAACATTATATAACTTATAATGAGAATACTTACAAGTTACCTTATCACGAGCCATTAGTAAAAGATATTGTTACTACAATAGATAATTTAGATGCTATTAAAATGTATCTTATTTCATTAGGTTGGAATCCAACTTTATGGAAAGAAAGAGATTTGACAAAAGATGCTAAAAAACAGAATATATCTTATAAGAAAAGAGTAGAAGCATTAGAAAGATGGTTTAGTGAAACTATAAATGGAAAATATAAGAAAGAAAGATTAGAAATTATAGGTTATAAAGAAGAAGATGTGTTAGATATATTTAAAGAGAAATTAAGAGAAGATAAGCCTGTAAGAGTACCTACATCTCCAAATGTAAGAGTAGGAGTAGATAAAGAGTTATGTCCTAATCTTACTAAATTAGGAGATAAAGTATCATTTGCTAATGATTTTGTATTATATCTTACATATAAGCATAGAAAGAATAGTATAGCAGGAGGAACAATAGAAGACATGGATTTTGATGAAGACATACCAAATACAGGATATTTAGCTAATTACAGAGAAGAAGATGGTAGAATAGGCACACCTGCTATTGAGATAGGTGCGGGAACGAATCGCTACAAACACATAACAGTTGCAAATATACCAAGAGCTTCATCAATATTTGGTAAAGAGATGAGAAGTTTATTTGGTTGTGGTGAAAATGCTTATCAATTAGGATTTGATTTTGCATCATTAGAGGCAAGAATACAAGGACATTATATTATGCCTTATGAAGGAGGAAAAGAGTTAGCTGATACGTTATTAGCTGAAAAGCCTAATGATGTCCATAGTGTTACAGCAAAACAATTAGGGATATCAAGAAATGATGCTAAATCTGTAAATTATGCAATATTATATGGGGCTTCACCTAATAAATTAGCTAAGATGTTAAATCTTAATAGGAAAGAAAGTGTAGATATGTATAATAAATATTGGGATAGTAAGCCTTCAATGAAACAATTAAAAGATAAAGTAGAAAGTTTTTGGAATAATAGTAACAGAGTTTATGTTCCAAGTATAGATGGAAGAAAGATATTTATTAGGTCACAACATAGTTTATTAAATGCTTTGTTTCAAAGTGCAGGAGTTATATGTGCTAAATATGTTACAGTATTTATGTACGAAGAATTTGAAAAATTGGGATATTGTATTGATGTATTTAAAGGAAAACCTGATGTAGCTTCTATGATAGAGTACCATGATGAGATACAATTGTATATTAATCCTGAACTGATAGAGAATGTATATTTTGATAGTGAAAAAGAAGCTAAAACATATTTATCATCTATTGTACAAGATAACCAATATTCTGCTATATCTTATGATGAAGACAATGATAAGTATTATATAACTATTCCTAATATTATAAGCAAGACTATACAGAAAGCTATAACTATGACAGAAGAAAGATTGAAGCTAAAAGTGAATTTAGGATATGAATGGATAGTTAATAAAAATTGGTATGGTTGTCATTAAATTGTAAAATTATGAATGAAAAAGAGATAATAAATTTAGGATATAGTATGCCAATTTACATACCTGATGTAGGTTGGTGTGCTTTATATAGGTTTATATATACAACAGGTGTTGTATATAATATTAATAGTATTACTTATGAAGGAAGATATTGTTTTAAGAATTACAATGATGCTAAATTAGCTTTATTAGATTTTAATAATATTGCTAATAATCCTGATTGGATTAAACATAAAGGATGTAAAGAATATAGTAATCCTTTATATGAAGAATAACAAAGGCAATATGATTATATATGTATTTACATATTTACATATACATATATAATCATATATTATTTAAGCAGATGAAACAAGCATTAATAGATTATATTAAAAGAGGTACTTTTGATGAGTTATATTATACCTTATTTAAAGAATAAAGGATATACAACTATTTGGGAATGTACAGATTATGGAGAAAGTGAAATAACGAAAGTATTAAGAGATAATGGATTTACTGTAATAACTTCTCACATAGTAGATAAGAAATCGTATTTTGATTATGAACCACAAGAGAATTATGATATAATAATTACTAATCCTCCATATAGTTTAAAAGATGAATTTTTAAAAAGAAGTTATGAATTACAAAAACCTTTCATGTTGTTATTGCCTATTACTGCATTTGAAGGTATAGAGAGAGGTAAAATGTTTAGAGAGAATGGTGTAGAAGTATTAGTGTTTGATAGAAGAATAAATTTTATGCAAAAGCAAGGTAAAAAAGGAGCATGGTTTAACACATCATGGTTTTGTAACAACGTATTAGATAGACAATTAATCTTTCATAAGTTGTCTATATAACAACAAAAATTATATATAACGTAAACTTAATATATGTTATATGAAAATATTAATATTAGGTCATGCAGAACATGGAAAAGATACAGTTGCTAATATATTAGTAGAATTGTATAGGTTGAAATTTTATTCCGCAACAGATTACATAGTTGATAATATTGTTTATCCTGCGTTAAAACATAAATATAATAGTAAAGAAGAGTGTTTAGCTGATAAGGTAAATAATAGGAAATTATGGTATGATTTAGTTTATGATTATAAAGGAGATATTGTTAGTGAAGTATTAGAATTATCAGATATATATGTAGGATTAAGAGATATATCTACATTAATAAAGTGTATACATAATAATACTTTTGATTTAATATTAGCTGTACATAATCCATTTAAAAAAGGAGAAGATACTGAGAGTATGACTATACCTATATTTATGTATAGTGATTTAGTAATATTAAATAATAAAGATATTAAGTCATTGAAAGATAAGTTAAAATATTTATCAATAACAAATGATTAGTATAATATTAGAGTATTATGAAAGTATATAAATTAGTTAAGACATACCCTGATAGTCCTTTATTAAATACTATTATATATTCAGAAAAGAGTGAGTATATAAATGAGTATTGGTTAGATATTACTTGGAATAAGGATTTAGAGAATAGTGTTGGTAAATGGGTATCTTTAAAAAAATATAATAGTCATGATAAAGCTATTTATGTATTAGTAGATAATGTTATAATTACAGATTTATTATATATTGTATCAAAAGGTATAAAGTATTCTGTTGCAGATTATAATATAAAAATAGAAGACACTTTATTATCATCTATAAATATGTTACCTAAGATAGGTGATTTTTATATGGATAGAAATGTTGACAAAAGATATAGTGTAATAATTCCATTAGAAATATTGAAAATAAAAGATAATTTTAACATTGTTTTTTATATATATCATGTAGAAAATTTACAATTTGGTAACAGTGTTAATGATTATATAAGTAATGATAATAAGTTTAATAATATATCTTATTCCCAAGTAATTACTTGTAGTTTAGATACTTTCAATAATCATTATATATTAGTACAAGATAACAAAATCAATACTATTATCAATGTTTAATTATGAATACAATTAACTATACAAAGCAATTAGCTAAAATACATTTAAATTTAGACCAATATAACATTATTGATGGTTTAGTAAATGGGAATATTGTAGATACACTACAAACTATTATTAATAATACCAATTATACTATAAGTTATTTTAAAGCTACTTATGATGAAGATATAACAAGTAAATTAATTAATAAAGAAGATATTGTGTCAATTAATTGATATTAAATATGGTACTAATAGGTTAGTTATATTGATATATAAATATGCTGTTAAGATAGCTAATCCTATATATGGACATAAGCATTTTTTAGTAGGTTGTTTAGCTAATTGGAATGAAAGAGAAAGATATTTGTTAATAAAAAGATATTCAAAAGATAGTTATTTAAAAATAGCTATAAGTTTATGGTGTAGTTATTTCGGATTAATACAAATACAGAAAAGATGTAAAGAATTAGATAGAGAATTAACTGATGAAGAGTATATATCTTTTGAATACTATTGTAATAATGATTGTAAAAGAACTAATTTTGGATATTATCATAACAATATTGTTTGTTTAGATTATCCTTAAATATACAATAAACAACAAATAAAGAATAAGCTATTATAGTGATATAGTGGCTTATTCTTTATTTATTAAAATAAATAAGAAATATGTTAAAAATAATTGCATCTGTTAATAGTGCAGGATATATTGGCAAAGGAAACAAATTACTATATAATGATAAAAGAGATATGTTGCATTTTAAAAGTACAACTATGAATGATGTTGTAATTATGGGTTATAATACATATCTATCTATGAATAGAAAACCTCTAAAAAATAGAGTAAATATTGTATTAACAAATAATCATTTAGAAATAGAGAGTACAGACAGAATTATATTTACAAATTCGATATCTTTAATATTAGATTTATCAATAAATAATACTGTATGGGTAATAGGAGGAGGAGAGATATATGAGAAATTTATAAATTTATGTTATGAAATAGTATTAACAGAGATTAATGATGATAGAATTGGAGACACTAAATTTCCATATTTTGATAAAAGTAAATACGTTTGTTCTACAATAGATATTTATGACAATGTAGTGATAAACAGTTATAAGAAGATATTACATGTATGATTAATAACACAATTAATAATAAATAATAAAGAATGAATTTAAAAGAATATCAGGAAAAGGCTATAAGAACGTTAGTAGAATTAGAGAGTGAGAAATTGGCTTTATCTCATGTAGCATTAGGCTTAGGGTCAGAAATAGTTGAATTAGTAACTTATATTGATGAAGTGAATAAAGTGGAAGAAATAGGGGATATGTTTTGGTACTTAGCAGGATATTGTCATATAAGAAATTTACAATTATCAGATTATATATCTCATTATCCACAAAAAATTACTATTCTTCTTGCTAAAAATCAACCTGATTTTATACTGAATAAGTTAATATGTGATATATCTAATTTACAAGATATAGTTAAGAAATTTATAGCTTATAATAAAAGTATAGATAAAGTAGAAGAAAGTCTTATATTAATAGATATATGTACAAGTTTATTTATCTATGGCAATATTAGTAATAGTATTGATTTACAACAAATACTTGTTAAGAATATTGATAAATTATTAGTAAGATATCCTGATAAATTCAGTGATATGTTAGCAGTAAATAGAAATTTAGAAAAAGAATATGAAAGTTTAAATAAATAAATACAACATTATATTAACAAATTAATAATTTATAACTAAAATGAATAACATACTAATTTACAAGATAGGAAAAGATAATTGTTCTTCTTGTGTAGCTTTTGATGCAATGAAAAATAGAATACAAAATATGTGTCCTTATCCTATATTATCTATTAATAATAAAAATATAGAAAATATAGCAAAAATGACATTAAATATTGATGGACATACTGTAACTGTACCTGAATTTAGTCATTATATCACTAATTTTCCTGTATTCTTTATTTACGATGGGGATAAGTTTGTGGATAAATTTGTATTTAAATTACGTGGAGAGTTAAGTTTAAATACTTTTATAGAGAAAGTAAATACTATTGTTAATAAGTATGTAGCTAACAAATGATAAATTGTTTGTATGAATAATATTGTGATATATAAAATAGGAAGAAATGGTTGCCCTCCTTGTAATACTTTTGAAATGGTAAAAAAAGATATAGAAAGAATGTGCAAATATCCTATAATATCAATTCAACATGAAGATTTAGATAAATTACAAGGGACTGATATTACTGTTGAAGGACATACTGTAACTGTACCTTATATGAAAGACATAATATGGACTTTTCCTAAAATATTAATATATGATAAAGAAACTTTGATAGGTACATTACGATTTAGGGTAGATAAATATAATAAACTATCTACTTTTATAACTAATATGAATAATATTATTAAAGAGTATATTGATAACAAATTACAAATCGATGATAATGAATAAAAGATATAGTATATTTCCTATATTAGACAACCATATATGGGAAGAATATAATATAGGTAGAACTAAACAAGATTGGAGAGCAGAGAAAATAGATTTGTCAAAAGATAGGTATGACTTATTGAATGAAGAAGAGCAATTTATGGTAGATAATATTATAGCTTTTTTCAGTAATGCAGATGGATTAATAAATGATAATATAGCTGATTTATTAAAACAAGATTTTAGTGATAGTAATGAATTAGTATTTTGGTATAATTTACAAACTATACAAGAACAAGAACATAATATCTTATATAGTTTATTTATACAGACATATATACAAGATAGTAAAAAAAGAGAAGATATGTTTAATGCGTTAGAAACAAATTCTATTGTTATTAATAAATGTAAATGGTTTGATAGGTGGATTAATAATGGAACTAAGGCTCATAAATTAATAGGATTGGCTTTAAGTGAAGGATTATTATTTAGTAGTTTGTTTGCATCAGTATTTTATTTTAGAAGTGATGTTAGATTAAAAGGATTTATAGAAGGAAATGATTATGTGTCAAAAGATGAAGCATCACATTATAGAATGTCTGTATATGTATATAATAATTATTTGAAAGATAATGAAAAGTTATCAAAAGAAGAAATTAAGAGTATTATTACAGAATGTTATGAATTAGAAAAAGAGTACGTGCTACAAGTGATACCTGATAAGTTGATAGGATTAAATAAAAATAATATGTTACAATATGTACAATATGTTACAGATACTATATTAACAGATTTTGGAGTATCACCTGTATTTAATGTATCTCAACCATTAAGTTATATGCAACAATTAGCTATTGAAGATAAAAATAATTTCTTTGAAAGGAAATCTGCATCTTATACTAAGTATAGTCCTACTAATAATGACGATATTACTTATAATGAAGATTTTTAATAACAAATACAAATATTTATATGTAATAATTAAATGAGGATTAGAAAAAGAAATGGGGAATTACAAGAGTACCAACCAAATAAAATAGTTAAAAGAATTAATGACCAAAATAAAGGTTTAGCTTGTGAGGCAGATATATTAGCGAATGAAGTTATATCTCATGTATATGATAAGATAAGTACGGAACAAATAGATGAAATATCTATAAAGATAGCTGCAAGTAAATGTTCTTTACATCCTGATTATACAATACTGGCAAGTAGATTATTATTGTCTAATCTATATATTAAAAGAAAAAGAGAATTTAATCCTATTGGATTACATGAAAGAGTTGTCAATAATTATGAGTTATGGAAAGACAAAGTAAATGCTGTTATTGATTATGAAAGAGATAGTAATTTTGATTTCTTTGGTTTACAAACATTGATAAATAGTTATTTACTACCTAATGAAGTTCCACAACACATGTATGTAAGAGTAGCATTATACTTAGCAGATACTTTTGAAGAATTTGAAGAGTTTTATGAAATGTTAAGTACACAAAAAGGTAGTGTAGCTACTCCTATATTGATGAATGCAGGTACATCAAAATCTTCACTTATATCTTGTTGTCTTATTGATAATTTTGAAGACAGTTTAGAAGGTATTCATACTACTTTTGGTAAAGCAATTATAGCTACATCTGAAAAATCAGGTATTGGCATAAATATTACTAATGTTAGGAGTAAAGATACAATTGTAAGTACAACAGGAGGTAAAGCCTTTGGTATTACTAAGTATGCTAAAATAGCTGAAAGTTATTCAGAGGCTTTTACACAAGGTAAGAGAGCAGGTTCTTATGCTCTATATTTAGATATATGGCATAGAGATATTATTGACTTTTTAGAATTAAGGTTACCTATTGGTGATTATAGGGCAAGAACAAGAGAGTTATTTACTGCTATAAATGTTAGAAATAATTTTATGAGATGTTTAGAAAATGATGAAAATTATTTTATGTTTTGTCCACATGCTTTTAAATTAGAGTATGGTTTTGACCTTAATGAATTAAATAATGAAGAATTTGATACTTATTATGCTAAAGCTATAAATAATACTAATATTCCAAATATTAAAATAAAAGCAAAAAGTTTATGGCAAAAGATATTAGAAAGTCAGACTGAAACAGGTACACCTTATATTAACTTTATTGATAATGTTAATAAAAATGTACCTTATAAAGACAATATTAAACAAAGCAATTTATGTATAGAAGTCAATATACCTACTAATAGTAAAGAAATAGCTCAATGTTGTTTAGCATCAGTTGTATTACCTAATAATATGATTGAAGGAATATTAAAGAATACTGTTAAGACATTAGTAAAAATATTAAATAAAGTTATAGATTTAAATATGTATTCTACGGAAGAAGCTAAATATAGCGGTTTATTACGAAGAAGTATTGGAATAGGAGTACAAGGATTTGCAGATTATTGTAATATATTAGAAATAGGATTTGATAATCCTGAATGTAAGGCTATTACAGAAAGAATATTTAAAGTTATGTATGAAACTTCATGGAAAGAAAGTATTCATTTAAATAGTACTAAATATCATTTTGATTTAAGTGAACAATTTAAAGATAATTTCCCATTTAAAGATGCTTGTAATACAACTACATTAGCATTAATGCCTACTGCTGCAACATCTATAATTACAGGTTGTAGTGAAAGTTTTGAACCATATACTTATAATTTAATGGTAAGAAAAACTTTAAATGCTGAATATGTAGTATGGAATAAAAATTTAATTAATTATTTAATTAAATATAATTTGTGGAACGAAAATGTTAAGGTTAAATTGTTAGAAAATAAAGGTAGTGTGTTAGGAATTGATTTTGGAGAACATACAGAAAAAGTATATCATATATTTAGAACAAGTTGGGAATATAAGCAAAAAGATTTGATAGATTTAGCTATAATTAGACAGAAATATTTATCTATGAGCCAGTCTATGAATTTATATTATATGGATGGAGATACATCTAAAATGGCTTCTGCTCAAATATATGGTTGGAAAAAAGGATTAAGTACAGGAGTATATTATACAAGAGTTAAAAATAAAAACAGTAGTATGAACAATACAATTATTAAGAAAGATATGAAAAATATAAAAAATGAAAGTTTTATTACTTGTGAAGGAGGATGTGAAGGGTAATGAAAGTCGGTTGTACATACCATGTATATAATAAAGTAATAAATGCAGACTCTATTGTAAAAGTATTAAAAGTTGTAAATAAATCTTATATTTGCAAGGATATTGATAATGATTTTAATTCTCTTATAGTGTTTACAGATGATATACTATCTGATTGTGAATTAACTTTATTAGAGAATGATAATTATCCTACTGTTGTAGACAGTAATGAATATAGAGTTAATATTTCGTAAATTATACGTTAATAGTAAATTGAATAAATATGTCAGTAAAAAACAAAGTTGATAGTAAATTAAATGCTTTATTAGCTGCTAAGAAAATAATTAAGTGTGAATTGTTAAAATATAATGCAGATATATTACTGTATAATATTAAAAGTAGTAATAATATTCCATATTTTATATTATTTACTTATCCTAATAGAGTGTACTTAATAGATGCAAAAGAAAGTCATTATAAGATTACTGAATATAACAATTATGAAATCTTTCTTCAAGAGATAACGAATTATATAGAATAGTTTTAAATGATATGTATTGATAATAATATAATACATAACCAAAAAGCTCTATTACTATATGGTAAAACTTTTGTCAATTATATTTATAATACCTATGGAAATATAAATAGATTGACAAAAGGTTTACCATCTTTACCTGACATAGATATTAATGACGATTTAATAAATTTTATAGAAAGTAATAATAGTACTATTGAGCAATATTCTTTGTATTTATACAGTAATACTTTAAAAGATTTTGGTATATGGTTATCGGAAAATATAAATAATGGTATATTGACAAAACGTATTGTTCCTAATATATATTTGACAAAAGAACAAGAAACTTTATTGGTAGAAAATTTTGATATAGATGATATATTGGCTACAAGTGATGAAGATTTATTAAATTTTGCTAATAGTTATAATGGAGAACAATTCGATAAAGATAAATTAGATAAGATAGATAGTATTTTGAATAACAAATTGGCAAGTACTATTTTATTAAAGAAGTATTATGAAAATCCATTTACTGTTAATAAAAATATAGGTAATCTTATTTCTAATAATAAATTAGGAGAACTTGCTAATAAAAATATTATTGAAAAACAATGTTAATATTAGCAATTTGTAAAGTAGATATAAGTACACCTTATACTTCAGTGTTAAAGTTGAAAAATGAAAATATCTGTGTACGAAAGAAAGCTGATGAGTATGCTGTATTGTTAGATAAATATTTAATAAAGCAAGATAGTAATATACTGATAACAACATTAGGTTATATTATTATATTGCCAAAAGATAATTTAGAAATATATAACGAATACTATGAACATTTTGATATAAATATAATAAATAACTAATGATAAATAATTGTGAATATATTGTTGGAGGTTTTGTAAAGAAAAATATACTTACTGATGTTAAGACTAATTCTTTACAAGAAAGAATGACTACACTTTATCCTGTTATTGGTCAAGTGTTGTCTATAAAAAATGTATTAAATATTAAAAAAGATAAAAGTATTTATGATTATCTATCTTTTGTGTATGAAGATTTTAATCCGTTAAGTAATTATCCTATACAAGATACTGATTATGATGAAGAATTAGCAAATAATTTAAAACAATTAGAAAGTAATAATTCTATTAATGTAAGAGCTATTAATAATATTAATAATTATGAAGAATTAATAGAATTGGAATTTCTGTCTAACTTGTATCAAAATTTATCTGATATACAGAATAACTACGATATACCAGATTTTGATATAATGTACAAAGATTTTAATATAACATATAATCAAAATAGTAACACTTTATTAATTGATGGGATGAAGATAGATACTAATTTTTTATTGTTAGATATTAAAACTGAAATATCAATTGTTAATAGTAGAATATCTTTAAATAGTAAAGATATATTAGAATACTATCTTAATAAAAAAGAAACTGGTTCTTATTTTGAACAGATTAGTAATATGTTATTAGATAATATTGATAAAATTAGTAACCCTATTGTTAAATTTAATATATCCTTAAATGATAAAGGTACAGCAGGAAAATTTTCTGCAAGAGAAAATAATATTGAATTATTTAAATTAAATAAAAATGTATTTCTACATGAGTTAATACACGGATATACATTTAGTATTGTTCATAAATCTCAAATTGGGGCATTACTATCTGAAAATGAAAGTAAATTTATTAATAATATTACTGACCTATATAATAAAGCTGTTGAATATAATGACACATACAATGAAAGTAAATATTATTATGGACTTAAAAATATTCACGAGTTTTTAGCAGATGGGTTAAGTGATATTAAATTTCAACAATTTCTTCATAATATTACATTAGAAGGTGAACAAGATAGTATATTTACTAAATTAATAAATGCAGTTAAAAAATTAATACTTGGGTATAGTGAAGATACTACTAATACTGTATTAAGTAAATTAATTAATGATACAATGAATTATATTACTAATATTCCTGTTATAGACAAAATTGAATCAATTCAAGACTATAATATACTATTAGGAATTAATGAGGCTATACAAGCAATCGGTAACATTTCTAAAAATCCACACACTTTAACTATTGATAATTATAAAGATGCTCAAATAATAGATAATATTACAGGAGAAATATTCACAATAGAATATTATGGAATTATAGATGTATGGAGTAAACTTATGCACTTGTATGAAAAAAATAATTACAAAGTATATCCTGAAATATTGTCTGATTTTATTGATTATTTAAAAAATAGAAGAGATAAGTTAAGACAAAAATTGTATAATAGTGTAGAGCCAAATGATATAAATGCAATGAAACATGTATTAGATAAATTAAAGATAGCAGATAAAGAATATTTTGATGAACTAAGTAGATATATGAGTAATAACAAAGATATAATTAATGTATATGATAATACATTGAAAGAAGAATATGATTTAACAATCAATCCTGATGAAGGAACAAAAATATCTTATTGTAAATAATGGCAAAATTAATATCAAATGAAGCGATTAAGTTATTGACTTATCGTATACAGCAAGAAGAACAATCAAGTAGATTATATAAACAAATGTCTTTATGGTTAAATAATAAAGGTTATGTAGGTGCAGGTAAATTGTGGAATAAATATAGCTCAGAAGAAAATCATCATGCAAATTGGGCAATGGATTATTTATTATCTTTTGGATTAGAACCACAATTAGAAGACTTAGATAAACCTGTATTTAAAGCTACAACATTAGTAGATATAGTTAAATTAAGTTATGACCATGAAGTTGAAATATCAGAGCAATGTAATGCCTTAGCTGCAAAAGCAAATAGTTTAGGAGATTATATGTTATTATCTTTGGCTTTAAAATATGTAGCAGAACAAGTAGAAGAATTAGATAAATTGCAAACTATTCTTGATATGATAGATGTGTTTGGAACAAGTAAAGAATCTTTATTTTTATTAGATAATAAATTAGAAACATTAGTGTAATATGGTTTGTAGTGTACCTTACATAGAAGAACGATTTAGAGAAAGTAATCCTGATATTGCTGATAAACTAAATCAAGAATATGAAATAATATTTGATAGATTAATAGAGTCTAAATTGTTTAAAAATGAAGAGAACACATTAAAATTAGCTTATACTAATACTAAAAAATATGTTAAACAATTAGATTTTATACAGAATATAAATGAAGAGTACGAAGCAGAAATAGTTACTAATCACAATAGAACTATTTCTGTTAACGTACTTCCTTTGTATAAAACATTATATAATATAAATAAACCAAAATATTATTTAAAAGATAAGCAATCAATAAAAACTCCTATCAGTATCAAAAGATTGCCTGTACAACAAGTAGTTGTAGATATTAATAAAGAGATATTAGATACAATTAATCATGTATTAGAATATCTTACTAATAATAATTTCAATCCTATAATAGTAGGAGGTGCTGTAAGAGATGCTCTTATTGGTAATAAACCGAAAGATATTGATATTGAAGTATATGGGATTACTGTTGAAAACTTAGAACAAATATTATCTACTTATGGTAAAGTAGATGCTGTTGGCAAATCATTTGGAGTACTTAAATTTATTCCTTATGATAATAATGGTAAACTTGTAGAGTTAGAAGAACCTTTTGATTTTTCAGTACCAAGAAGAGAAAATAAAGTGGGTTTAGGATATAAAGGTTTTGAAATAGAATTAGCTGATGATATCACGATAGAAGAAGCTGCTACAAGAAGAGATTTTACATGGAATAGTATAGGATATAATCCTGTCACTAATACTTTATATGATTATTATGGAGGTATAAATGATTTAGCAGAAGGTATTATTAGACATACATCTGTTAAGTTTGCAGAAGACCCTTTGAGAATATTAAGAGCTATGCAATTTCAAGCAAGAATGGGACATGTTATAGCTCCTGAAACTTATACTTTGATGAAAGAAATAGTAGATAGAGGGGAATTTGACCACTTAGCATCTAATGAATTATATGCTGCTTTTTTAAAAGAAAAAATTAGATTAACAGCAGAATATAAAAAACATGTTGATAATAATTTGATGTTGTTAAAACAAGCATTAAATAATTATAATAAATTTGGTATATTGTATCATGGCACATCCAATGAAAGTATAGTAGATACAATAGAACCTCCTTCTAAAACTAATGTAATTCAAGAAACTACACGTAAAAAAAATTTAGATAAAGTCTTTTTTACTAAAACAGCTAAATCCGCAGATATATATGCTGGTCGTTCTTTAAATGTAAATGGAGGAACTAAAAAAGTATATTCAGTTGTACCTATTGGTAATGTTGAAATATTAAATGACCAAGCAGGAACAGAAGTTTATATGTCAGATAAAGCTATTATTGTAGATGATACAATAGATATTGAAACACAATTGGTACATTACTTTAATAATATTGTATTTCCACAACAAGATGAATATGATGAAATTGTAAGTAGAATAACTAAGGAAAGAATATTAGGAGAGTGGGAAAAATGGAGTATGAAAGGTAAATATCATTCTAAGGTATTTGATTTTCTAAGAAAATCAGGATTAGGTGAAAAATTATATCCTGAATTACTTACATTAAAAGATACAAAACAAGATGTAGTATTTCATCCAGAAGGTGATGTAGAAGAACATACTAAACAAGTTATTGCTAAGGCTTATGATATAGCTTTAAGAGAGAAATTGAATGTTGATGAAAAACAGATACTAATACTTTCAGCTTTATTGCATGATATAGCTAAACCTGAAACTACAAAAGAAGAATGGTCTGATAAACTTAATAGATTTAAAATAACTTCAAGAGGACATGAGCAAGCAGGAGAAGCTATTGTTATAGATTTATTGAATAGAATAGGGATAAAAGAGAGTGTTATCAATAAGATTGGTAAAATAGTTGCTGAACATTTAGCTCATGCTACTATATCAGCTTTACCTACTACTTATATAGCTAATAATTCATTATTATCAAGAGGTATATATGATAAGACAGGATTAATCGAACATGAAGATGATAGAATTACATTCTTAATGTATAATCTATCAGGTAGAATTGTAGGAAGACAAGTGTATAATTCAAAAGGAGTGAAGTCAGCTAAAAGTAAAGATGAACCTCTTAGATATATAATTAAAGGACAAGAAGGTGAAACTTTAATATTTGGTATGCACACTTATAATCCTAATAGTCCTTATTTGTTTGTAGTAGAGGGAGTATTTGATGCTTTAATGCTACATCAAGAAGGATATCCTGCAATAGCAGTGTTAACATCTTCTACTAATAATGATGTAAAAAATCAGTTAAGATTACTAAATGGAAAGAAAGTAGGTATATTAGATAATGATATTACTAATACAGGTTTAAAATTAAAAAAAGATGTAGATGATTACTATGTAGTACCTATTGAAAAAGATTTGAATGATTTATATCTTAATAATAATAAAGAATATCTTTCTTTTATTAAAAGATTAGATGAAAAATATTCAGCTGCAAAAGGTATGTATACTCCATTAAAAGTTGATTATAAATTTTCTAAACAAAAGAAATCAGCTTTCCTAAAACTTATTAATAGACTTAATCCTGCAAATGTAGAAGAATTAGTATTATTGATGGAAGCAGATATGCTTGGTAGAAATAATGCTAATGATAATACTCCTATATCTATAACAGAGTTTAATTTACTATTAGAAGAATATAAAGAAAATAATAAAGGTAAAATGGATTTTACACCTATACTTACAGGAAAACACTTAATTAAAGCAGGTGTAAAACCAGGTGTACAAATGGGCGAAATCTTAGCAAAAGCAAAAGAAGCTCAACTTAATCTTGATTTTACAGATGAAACAGAATCTCTGGAATGGTTAAGTAATTACCTTTCTTCACAAAATAAAGAAACTATTATCTTAGAAGATAAATCAAAAGGTACTAACTCAAAAGAAAAAGAACTTAAAACTACTATATCTAATATAAGAAATCTATTACCAAAATCTAATAACGATTTAATAAATACTCTATTAGAAGATATTAAAAATAATACTATATCTAATGTCATAAATCTATATAATCTATCAGATAAATATAATACAAAAGATTTATATAAGGAAGACATAATGTCAATAGTTTATGACAAAATGACAGATAGTAATAAAGATATATTATTAGGAGAAGTTAAGAGTATTTACAATATAGTAGGAGATGATGAAGCTAAGAATAAGTTAGGAGAAATATTAGTGGATAAGGATAATGAGAGTATAAATTCAAGGGGTATGTTAGGGAGTGTATATAGAGGAGTACATAATTTCTTTAATAAGTTAGAAGACAATAAGAAAGATATATTACAAACTATAAATCAATTAAATCCTTTTGATGTTGGGTTAGTTATTACTGATACTGATATACGTAATTCAGAAGAGTTTAAAATATTTAACAAAAACAATCCATATACAAGTGAGAAAGAGAACTTGGAATATTTTAAAAAATGTAGATAATGGAATGTCTTAATATAAATATAAAAGAAATAAAAGATTTAGTAGATGTTTATGGTGAAGTAATGACTTCTAAGATATTAGATTATTTTCCTGAAAAGATACCTACTGCAAAAGAAATACAAGAATTAGCTAATAACGGTTATTTTAAAGGTATTGATGTAAATAATATTATGTCAATATCTTTAAATAACAAGATAGATACATTTCAACAACAAGGACGTATAAGTAAGAAATCCAAATTTAGTCCTGTATTATCTTCTGAAACTTTACCTTATTTAGTAGAGTTAAGGGATTTAGAGATATTAAGAGAAAGGTTAGAAGGTACTACTAATGAAATTACTTATAAAGATAGTCGTAATAATAAAGCTGTAATTTTTGAAGGAGATATTTATACTTATGAAAATTATCAATTAAAAGTTAATGGTATACCTATGACTTATGCTGTATTTGATGAAGTGTTAAAAAGAGTAAGAGAAAGAAAGAGTGATATTATAAATCATTTCAAAGTATTAAAATCTAATTTACTTAGAGATATTTATGAAAACGATGATAGTTATTATAAAAGTCTTAGTGATTTATTATTAAATCATATAGATAAATTAAGTGAAAATCCTGTAACATATGAAATATATGATGACCCTAAGACAGGAGGACAATATGACTATGGTGAAGATAGACTTACTCTTGCAATGTATAATGAATATATATTTTTACATGAACTTATACATAACTTTACAAGTCTTACATTATACAAGATAGATTACGGTTTAGAAAATAGTATGGATGGTCTTTTAGGGAATAAATTAGAAATAGATTTTTATCGTAAAATACATGAATTATATCAATTAGCTAAAAGACGTACTAATGATAAAAATCTATATGGTTATAAAAATATACATGAATTTGTAGCAGAAGCATTTACAAGTAAGAAGTTTCAAGAAGATTTAAGATTAATTAATTTAGGAGAAAAAGCTAACTATACTACATGGCAAAGATTATTAGACATATTGACTAATCATTTAGGATATATGACAAATAAAAGTCAAAGAAATGTTTTAGATGAAACTATATCTATAACTTTGGACTATATTACTAAATCACCGTATATTGATAGAAATTTTGATACTATAAATATTAATAAAGATTTAGATGATGCAGAAGGCTTTTTAGCTTATTTTAAACATAGTTTTTTAGGCTATCAAGATGATATAGATATTACAATAACTGAAAATAATCATGCTATCTTACATAATAGGATTACAAATGATAGAATTGTCTTAGATAATAATGATAATTTTGAAATGTATTTTAATAATAGTATCAGCCAATTCTTAAATAAAGGTAATGATGATATGAATATTATATATAGATATACTCTCAAATATATTGAAGATAAAAAACAAAATCTTATTAAATTAAGTTTAGGTGATAAGAATATTAAATCTACAATTGTACCTAAGAAAGTAGATACTATTTCTAAATTATCAAAAGAATATGATGTATATAGAAAAGATTTACTTGAAATGTTTATTAAAAACAATGAAAGTAAAGAAAAAGAATTTAATGAAAATATATTACAATCATTCAATGATGGAAATACTTATTATTATGCTACAATTGATAAATTACCTACTAACAGATTATTATTACCTAATAGAGGACTACAACTTAATGAAGATGCAATAGATAAGCTATACTTAAATACAGATGCTAAAAAAGCAGCAAGTTATTATAAGAAAAGATTTAGTTATACAGGTAAACCTATTGTTGTTAGAGTATTAACTAATACCAATGTTAAGAGTATTGTTGTAGATAAAAAGCCTATATACTTATCAGATTATGCTTTAATAATAGATAAAGATGATACATATAAATCTATATCTGAAAGATTATTGAGTGAATATGATTACTACAAATTACCATCTACTATTGAAAGTTGGAATGAATTTTTAGAAGAAGAGGTATATAAATTAGAAAAACCTTTAAATGTCTTAAAAAGTACATATATAGTTCATACTGATGAAAGTGATGAGTACCATTTACTGAATTTAAGAAATATATCTCTTAAAAAAGTAGAAGGAGATGTAGGTGATAATAGTATATCTTATAGTATCAACAATTTAGTTAATAATGATATATTAGGAAATATAACATTGACAAGAATAAAAGATACAGAATATTATTTTATAGATGATGTTGATATAGTAGATAATATAGAAATACCTATTGAGATATATGACGATTTTATGGCTCAACTGATTATTAAATCATCTTCTATATTCGATAAAGAAATGTCTATGCGTACTATATCTAATAATAATATTACTGTACCATTAAATAATGATATACAGTATAGTTTAGTATCTGACGGAACAAATGATATAGGTATATGGAAAGAATTTGTAAATAAAGGTGTAGCTGAAAAGGTTAAAGTAGGAAATAAATTTATATATAAATATAGTAAAACTATAAAAATAAAAGATTTTTTACCATTAAGAAATAAATTCAAGCAGGAATTACTTTCAATTGATACAAATACATCAGATACTGATAG
>OEIV010000581.1_pt1 | contig 19373 bp, 13 predicted proteins | sample 1539231 | NCBI WGS metagenome assembly OEIV01 (sample SAMN03794762, study PRJEB22550) | activated sludge metagenome | feature: wastewater treatment plant; material: activated sludge; isolation source: Wastewater treatment plant of a petroleum refinery complex | place: Argentina: Buenos Aires ...
TCTAAGAAGGCTCTTTAAGAATCACTTCGACACTAAAGAAATTAGTGACGATAATCTGAAAAAATTTGCAGAGGTACATTTAGAAAGGCTATCTGCAAATAACGGCACCGCACAGTTTACCGCAATGATAACTGCAACAACCACCGCGTACACAAACTATTTTGGTGCAATGACAAATGAAGACACAAAGTTTGCGATACAACAGGGTCTTACAATTACGATGAATAACATAGTTGAAAACTTCAAGAACTTTGTTAGTCAGAAAGAAGGAATAATATTCGGTAACTTCGGTAAAACATCAGCCGAGTACCAGGAATTTTATCCTAACGGTGTAAGTGAATATCGTCAGGCAAATCTTGCAAACATAGAAACATTAATGAGCAGATTTTTTGCAGCGGCAGAAAGACATCAGGGTATTCTTGGTGCAAGTATGCAATCGGATGCGGAAAATCTGTTAACAGATTTTAAGATTGCCCGCAAAGCTCAGTTAGAAAAGATTGGTGAAGTGCAGGCTCAGAAATCAACCACAAGCACAAACAGGGATGGAATTGAAAATGAACTTATGAAAAATGTTCATTTAATTGCATCAATGTTTATTGGTGATGTTGATAGATGTATGGATTTCTTTGATCAGAGTTTTATACGTAACAGCGGAAGCGATGATGAGGAAGAAACGCCAACGGAACCAACCCCGCCGAACGCATAATTTGGTAACTGCGGGTGAGAGATCGCCCGCTTTAATTCTTATCTTTATTTAGTTTTGTACCAATCATAATAAATTGGTCAATTCTTTTATTTAAATTGTATAATATTGCGGTAAAGGCCATTTTTAGTCACTAGAAAAGCACAGCAAAAAGGTACAATTTATGTTATATTTGTGCGCGAATGGAGTAGTTTTATATGAATGCAAAAGAATTATTAAAAAAATACAGCAAACCAGAAAATTATATAAACCGAGATTTAAGCTGGGTTGAGTTTAACAAAAGAGTTTTAGAAGAAGCTCTGAATCCTGAATTGCCACTTCTAGAAAAAGTAAAATTCATTTCCATCTTCTGTTCAAATCTTGATGAATTTTATATGATAAGAATTTCGGGATTAAAAGAGCAAATAGCAGCAAATGTAGATGAACCATCAATAGACGGTTTAACGCCAATTGAACAACTTAAAAAAATTGAAAAAACTCTAAAACCACTACTTAAAACTTTAGATAATTATTGGATGGATTATATTGTTCCCTCATTAAATGAGAACAACGTAAAACTACTTTCTTTGGATGATATAACTGATGATGACAAAGCAAATCTTACAGAGTACTTTAAAAAGGAAATTTATCCGGTACTTACTCCACTTGCATTCGATCCTGGCAGACCGTTTCCTTACATTTCAAATTTAAGTTTAAGCCTCGCAATTCTTATAAGAAAACCAAATGGTGAAAATCATTTTGCCAGAGTTAAAGTGCCAAGCATACTTTCCAGATTATTACAGATAGATAACATAATTGAACCAAAAAAGTCTATTGGAAGCAACGGGAACTTTACTGCAACTTATATGTGGCTTGGTGATATTATCAAGGCTAATCTACCTTTGCTCTTCCCGGGGATGGAAATCGTTGAAGCACATAGATTTAGAATTACACGTGATACTGATATTGAACTTCAGGAAGATGAAGCGGATGATCTCCTAAGCGTAATTGAAGAAAATATTAAACAGCGTAGATTTGGCAGTGTTGTAAGATTAGAGGTTGGTCATCCCGTACCTGATTTTATGTTAAACACATTAATAGACAATCTGCAGATAACCAAAGATGATGTTCATGTTTCAGATGGTCCTTTAGGTTTAAGTGATGTAATGGGTTTATTTAAACTACCGCTTCATCAATTAAAGGAAAAGCCCTTTTACCCGGTCATTCCAAAGGTATTTGAAGAAGAAGATGATTATTTTTCTATAATACGACAAAAAGATATTCTGCTGCATCACCCGTATCACTCATTTTCACCAATAATTGATTTTATAAAAAAGGCCGCACTCGATCCTGATGTTTTAGCTATTAAACAAACACTATATAGAGTTGGACCTGATTCACCAATTGTTAGATGTTTGATTGAAGCCGCAGAAATGGGTAAGCAAGTTGCAGTACTTGTTGAGTTAAAGGCAAGATTTGATGAACAGAATAATATTTATTGGGCCCGTGCACTAGAAAAAGTTGGGGTACACGTTGTTTATGGTCTAGTGGGATTAAAGACACATGCCAAAATGACTTTAGTTGTGCGTAAAGAATATGATGGTGTAAAACGATATGTTCATCTTGCAACAGGAAATTATAATGCTACAACTGCAAAATTATACACAGATTTAGGATTCTTTACTTCTGATGATGACATATGCAGTGATGTTTCAGATATTTTTAATTTCTTAACAGGATATTCTAAACAAAAAGAATATAAAAAGTTATTTGTTTCTCCGGTTAATATGCGCGAAAAATTTATCGAACTTATTAATAGAGAAATTGATAATGCTAATGCAGGTAAAGAAGCTAAAATAATAATGAAATTAAATTCGTTAGTTGATCCTGCTATTATCTGTGCCTTATATGAAGCCTCTAATTCAGGAGTTGAAATTAAATTAATAATAAGAGGTGTTTGCAGTCTTGTTCCCGGTGTAACTGGTCTTAGCGAAAATATTGAAGTACGCAGTATTGTTGGAAGATATTTGGAGCATAGTAGATTATTCTATTTTTATAACAATGGCGCTGAGGAAGTATATTTAAGCAGTGCAGACATGATGCAGAGAAATCTGGATAGAAGAGTTGAAGTTGCATTCCCCATAGAAAATCCTAGACTAAAAGATGAACTTATTAAGACCTTGATAAAAGTTTCATTAAAGGACAATGTTAAAGCAAGAATCCTTCAGTCTGATGGTTCTTATGTTTTCCCGGAGATAAAAGAAACCAGTAAAAAAGTTAATAGTCAGGAATGGCTCATGAACCACGCTCTTAAAGCAATGGGCGTTAGAACCCAAAAACCATTTGAAAAATAATTTGAACTCATAAATCAAATCAGAAGTTATATACATAATTAATGTCATTTAGTTTATTTAAAAGAAAACAGGAAAGTAACATGTTCGAGATAACAAAAAGTACTTTAATAAATTCATTAAAAAATATCAGTAACGATAAAATTAATACAAGTTCACTCACTTTAAATTCAATCAGAAAATTTGAATTCAACAATTCTGATTTATCATTCGAAATTTCGCTTGCAAATAACTCAGATGAGATTAAGAATCTTATTGTAAATCAACTAAAGAAGGATTTCAACGAACTAAAGAATGTTAAATTGAATATTCTCGCCAAATCAACTCCAACGGTTTCTACACATAAAGATGCACGAAAAGATGCTGTGTTGCCCGGGGTAAAAAATACTATCGCCATTGCAAGCGGTAAAGGCGGTGTTGGCAAAAGCACGGTAGCTGTTAATCTTGCAGTTGCTCTTGCAAAAGATGGCGCCAGCGTTGGTTTGATCGATGCAGATATATATGGACCAAGTATTCCATTGATGCTCGGATTAAATGACAAACCAAAAGTTTATCAGGCAGAAAATTCTGTTAAAATGATCCCGCTGGAAAATCATGGAATTAAATTTATGTCTATCGGTTTGCTTGTTGATGATAAAGCTCCGATCATCTGGCGTGGACCAATGGCGAGCGGTGCGATAAAGCAGTTTATGACCGATGTGGATTGGGGTGAATTAGATTATTTAATTTTTGATCTTCCCCCCGGAACTGGTGATATTCAATTAACATTAGTTCAGACAATTCCGTTAACCGGAGCTGTAATTGTAACCACACCGCAAGAAGTTTCTCTGATTGATGCACGAAAAGCATTAAAGATGTTTGAAAGAGTAAATGTTCCTATTCTTGGTGTAGTTGAAAATATGAGTTACTTCATCGCGCCTGATACTGGAAACAAATATGATATTTTTGGTTCTGGCGGCGGAGAAAGAATTTGCCAGGAATTAAACGCAACTTTACTTGGTGGTATTCCAATTGATCCAAGAATAAGAAAAGGTGGAGATAACGGTGTTCCTATGGTATTTGGAATTCCTGATGCCAACGAGACAAAAATTCTAATGGATATTTCTAGAAAGCTTACTGAACAAGTTAATATTAGAAATTCTAATGCGTCTGAAAAAATAGAAATTCTTCTTGGTGATGAAGATTAATTTTGCATTAATTATTTTTTTCAACAATATTTACTAACAAATAAGGAGGCTGTTTCACAAGTAAAGATTTATGTGTCATTCCCGTTAAAACGGGAATCCAGATTACAGGATGCTAGATAGATTCCCACTTTTGTGGGAATGACAATTTTGCATTTCTGACTTAAAATACAGCCACTAACACTTGTAATGAAAAACGAAATACAAAAAGCGCTAAACAGTGTAAGACCATATTTGCAGGCTGATAATGGTGATGTTGAATTAGTAGATATTTCTGACGACGGAATTGTAAAAGTGAGATTACTTGGTGCTTGCGAAATTTGTCCGTTATCAATTATGACATTAAGAGCCGGAATTGAAAGAGCAATTATGCGCGAAGTACCCTCAGTTAAAAGAATAGAAGCGGTTAGCTGATTTTTATGGAATTACTAAATAAAAGAAATTCTAGAATTCTACTATCTTTACTCGGATCAGTATTACTTTTTTACTTTGCATTTTTACTGGTTAATGTTCTGGTATTAATATCAATTTCAGTTCTTCTTGGTTTTATTTTTGCTCCATTTGTCAGAGTGTTAGAAGGCAAAGGATTTACAAGAACCTTTTCAACTCTAATCGTTTTTATTGTTTTTGGATTTCTACTTTATCTTGGTCTGTCCTTCGTAATACCTAAATTATTTTACCAGATGGATCAAGTAATAATTTCTCTTAAGGATTTTTCACTTAACGAAGAACTTAATGTAATTGAGAAAAAGATCTTAAGTGTCTTTCCCCTTTTCCACAAAGGTGAACTTTCTCTTAAAGTGCAGGGAATAATCTCAACATCATTTAATGATGCAATAAATCATATAACCCAATATGTAAGCGGTATTGTATCGATAGCTGCGTTTTTAGTTATAGTTCCGTTTATAACTTTTTATCTTCTTAAAGATAGTGCTGTTATCCAAAAAGGATTAATTCACATTGTTCCAAACAAGTATTTCGAAATGTCTTATTGGATTCTTAAAAGAATAAGTCTGCAACTTGGCAGATTTGTACGAGGTTGGATTTTTGATGCAACGTTTGTTGGCATTGCAATAGGCTTTGGATTTTATTTTATCGGATTGCCCAACGCTCTTCCTCTTGGTGTTATTGCAGGAATAGGTCATCTTGTCCCTTATTTTGGTCCAGTTATCGGTGGAATTCCCGCCATAGTTCTATCTATAATGCAGACAGGTGATTTGTCTCAAGTGCCATTAATAATGATGATTGTTGCTTTAACTTATACTTTAGATAATGGATTTGTTCAGCCTTATGTATTTTCAAAAAGTGTAGATATGCATCCGATAATTATTATTCTGCTAATCATAATCGGTAGTGAATTGTTTGGTTTGATTGGAATGTTGTTAGCGGTACCAACAGCTACAGTAATTAAAACTGCTGTAAAAGAAGTCTATTTTGCTTATAAAAATTATTCGATTGTTAAGCTATAGTAAGATTACGTTAAGCTTCAGCTTCAACTCTTTTTATCACATCTACTGAAGATATTCCTTCAGCCTCAGCACTAAAATTTGTAATAATTCTGTGTCGTAAAACCGGAAGCATTGATGCTTTTATGTCATCAATGTTGGGTGTAAATCTTCCTTGAATAATCGATCGTGTTTTTGCAGCCATAACTAAATATTGAGATGCTCTTGGGCCGGCTCCCCAGGTTACCCAATCTTTAACATACTTTGGCGCATTTCCATTTATTGGTCTAGTCATATTAGAAACTTTAACTGCAAATTCAATTACGTTCGGTGCAACAGGAACTTTTCTAACTAGATCTTGAAATGATATCAATTCATCAGAAGAAACAAGTTTGTTCAAACTGGGTTTATATTCACTTGTAGTCGTTTGAACAACTTTTATCTCATCTTCAACAGAAGGATACTCTAACCACAAATTAAACATAAATCTATCCAGCTGAGCTTCTGGTAATGGATAAGTTCCTTCTTGTTCAATTGGATTTTGAGTTGCAAGAACAAAAAATGGTTCGGGTAATTGATATGTATGTCCGGCTGCAGTTACTTTGTGTTCTTGCATTGCCTCTAACAATGCTGCCTGAGTTTTAGGTGGAGTTCTATTAATCTCGTCAGCAAGAATAATGTTTGCAAAGATTGGTCCCGATATAAACCTAAAATTTCTTTTCTTTGTAGCAATATCTTCTTCAAGAATTTCAGTTCCAGTAATATCACTAGGCATAAGATCCGGTGTAAACTGAATCCTGCTAAACTTTAAATCCATAACTTCTGCAAGAGTTTTAATTAGCAGTGTTTTTGCTAAACCTGGTACACCCACTAATAAACAATGTCCGCGAGATAAAAGCGAAATAATAAGTTGATTAATAATCTCATCCTGACCAACAATTACTTTAGCTATTTCAGATTTTATTTCAGTTACTTTTTTATTAAGCTGTTCAACCAACTGAACATCATTATTTTCTGAACCTAATTTGCTCACTTAAAATCCAATCTATTTAAATTCTTACTTCCCAAAATATTTTGCTCTTTATTGTCTCAATCCACTTAGTATATTCTTTTTGTTTTTTATTTTCATCAGCAAGTTTTTTTACTTCTGCGTAATCATCAGTTAAACTAGCTTTGTGCTGCGGAATTCTGGACTGAAGCCATACAATATGATAACCATAAGTACCAGGCGCATATTCTAGTCTTCTGGGAAAACCAATATCCCCTTGTTTTAATTTTCCAACAGCATCAAGTAATGCCTTATCTAATTGACTTATATAAAAGTTACCTAGTTCGCCACCAAATGGGGCAGTTTCTTTGTCCTCGCTATATTTTTTAGCATATTCTTGAAATGTTCCAACTCCTTTTTGGATACTATCTCTAAGGCTGGAGAGAAAATCAATTGTTTGCAAATCAGCATTTTCATCAGCTTTTATTTTAATTAGAATGTGTCGTGTATTAATTGACTCCCCACGTTTTTCTAACAACTGTATAATATGAAAACCAACTGGTGATTCTACAACCCCAGATAATTCACCAACATTTAATTTAAATGCAGCTTCCTCAAATTCAGGATAAAACACACCTTTTTTAACAAATCCAAGATCTCCGCCTTGTGCTGCACTTCCCGGATCGTCTGAATTATTCTTAGCTAGTTCAGAAAAATCAGCGCCAGCCTTAATAGAATCTAATAATGATAATGCTTTACCATAAAATATCTTTTTTAACTTTTCACTCGCCTTAGGATTCTGAAATATATGAAAGATAGTTACTTTTTCAGGAATCGTTCCAATGCTGTCTTTGTAAGTGTTAAAAAATTCTTCAATTTCTCTTCTACTCGCCTGTACTTTACCAAAGTTTTTTTCTTGCAGTCTTTGCGACATCAAACTTTTACGAACCTCATCTCGCAATTCTCGCTTAATTCTATCAATGCTCATCCCATAGATTTTCTCTATGTTTGCAATAGATCCGTACTGTTGGACAAAAGAATTGATCTGATAGTCAATCCTCTGATTTATATCATCTTCAGTAACAGTTATTGAATCCAGATCTGCCTGAGCATATATAAGTTTTTCCTCTATCATAGAATTCAATAATTGCTCTTTTAAACCGGGTGTATTTGGATCGAGTTGTCGCTGAGAAGCAAATATTCCTGTTTGGAAGTCTAGTTCGCTTTGCAAAATTATTTCATTATCTACGACAGCAACTATTTTATCAATCGCTTCTTGAGCAGACAAATAAATTGTAAATAATAATATAAAAGCAACAATTTTTATTTTCATTTTTTTATCTCAATTTCATTTTGGGAGTAAAGCTCTTTAAGGTATTCTTCAATAATCTTTTTTTTCTTCTCAGCCAGAAATCTTTTTTCAACATTAGGTTTAATGATATCAAATGGCGGTATTGTTTCTTTACTGAATTTTTTTAACAATTGGACAACTGAATAATATCCAGGTTTATCTGCAAATACAATACTAATTTCTTCAGGGTAAAAGTCACTAATAATTCTGGATAACTGAACTGGATAAATACTATTTTCATCTATCAGATTTGAAGTAGTATTTTTCACGAGTGATGAATCACTTACAAAAACACTAATCGCTTTTTTCCAATCACTATCTAAAGCAAGTTGTCTGAATTTTATTGCTTTATCCTCAACATTAAATACAGCCTTATTCAAAAGATATAAGTTTGCACTTGTACGGAAATAATTCTTATTCTCCTCAAAATAATTAACAATATCATCATCAGAAAATTTAACTTCTTCTGAATATGAATAATCATTAATTAACATTGCCGCAGCTAATTCGTATGATGATTTTTTAAGGATCTTTTTATAATCCTCACGATTAGTAATGCCTTTTTTTTCTGCAGCTTGAAATAGGATTTCCTGATATATCCAATTTTTAATTAGTTGTGCCTTTTGATCTTGATTAAGGTCAGAAGTATCTACCAGGGAAGCAAAATCTTCCCTGGATAGATATGAATCATTAACGCGGGCTATAAAATCATCTTTCTTTTGTTCTTCAGAACATGCTGCAAAAACAAGCACTCCAAGAAGAAAAAGTATTTTAGTTAACGTTTTGTTTAAATGCTTTTCGCAATTCATCATAATTAATGATAGGCATATACTTTTTCTTCAACGACTCTATATATTCATTTTCAAGTCTCTTACTCTCAAATTCCTGAAAACCACCGGATACTTCCGGTTTAGCTTCCTCAAAAGTTTTTATTCTTGCAGGATCTTTAATATCAAGTCTTAAAATTGAGAATCCACCTGGATTAGGAATTGGTTCTGTATAATCTCCAATTTGAACCAGGTTATTAACAATTTTAGAAAATTCACTGGATCCAACGACTTGCAAATCATACCTGCCATTTTTATCCTTTAACTGTGTTCGCTCTGTTTTTGCTGCAAGTGTATCAAAGTCCTCACCAGCTTGAAGCAAACTATAATAGTGTTGAATAACAGAATCTTTTTTAGCATAGATTTCAGTATATCCAACTCTATCCTGCCAAGTATACTTTGTCATATTTTTTTGATAATAATCAAATAGCTTTACACTATCGATACTGACTTTATTCCAAACTTCATCTTCTTGCAATTTAAATATGAAAATTCCATTTTGATAATCCTTCATAAGATCTGCAAACTGTGCATCAGTCTTATCGAGTGATAAAGCTTTTTCTTCAAGTAATGCTTGTTCAGAATACTTGTTTATTCCTTTTTTAAGAATATCTTCAGAAAACTTTTTACCACTGTATTCAGTATCTGATTTTAATTTTGAATAAAAATCATTTACGGTTTCTTTATGATTAGCAAAACTAAAAATTGCACTGTTACCAATTTCATTTAGGCCATTCATCTCACCGCCAATAACTGTAGAATCGTTATACCCAATCATTTGCTGGATTACAGACTCATTTATACTATAATTATATTCTTTTTTGTAACTGTCGATTAATTCCGCATATAATTCAGGATAACGAGAACGCTTTAAAAGATTTTTTAGATTTTCTCTATCAGCTTCAAAAGATGGATATGCTTCTTTTTCTGTAACCTTTATTACGTGTAAACCAAAGTTTGTTTTAACAACATTTGAGACCTGACCAACTTCCAGATTGAATGCAGCTTCGTCAAACTCCTGGACCATCATTCTACGTTCAAAAAATCCTAAATCACCGCCTTTTTCTTTAGTGCCTGTATCATCAGAATATTTCATTGCAACTTCACTAAAATCTTTGTTAGCTTTTAATTCAGTTAATACGCTATCCATTGTTAATAATGCAGAGGCTGTATCAACTTCACCAGCAGGATTCATGTAACTTATTAAGATATGACTTGCTTTAATTTTCGGAACTCTTACTTTCTTATCGGTTACCTTAATTATATGATATCCGAATCTGGTTTTTACAACCTGAGGATGAACAGTTCCTTTTTCTGTTTTATAACATGCATCTTCAAATTCATAGGGTAGTTGGCCTGCAGTAAAATAGAAAATATCTCCTTCTTTTGGTTTAGAAAACTGATCTTGTGAATATTTTAAAACCATATCTTCAAACCTTGCACCATTCTTTATACTATCAAGTAAAGATTGTGCATATTTACTTGCAGCAGCTTCACCTGTTGAATCAACTCTAACCATAAGATGGCTGGCACGAATTTCTGTTTTTCTTTTTTCATACCAATCTTTAATATTTGGTTCAACAAGATGTTTTTCGAGTATATAAGACGATCCAACTTTCTTTTTGTAATCAGTTAATTCCTGATTAAGCATAGGATCATTTTGATATCCGCGTGTTTTAGCATCTTCTAATTTTAGTTTAAAGTTTGTGTACAGATCAGCAAAATTTTTATAATTCTCAAAACTATCTTCAGCTGCAGCTTCTAAACTTCCGACATTTTTAGCATAAGCTTTTTCAAATTCTTCCATCGTAATTGTTGCATTACTGTATTCAGCAACTACAATTTTGGAATGTTCCGGTGAGCAAGAAACAAATAGAAATGCTAGTAAGGCTGTAAATAAAATAGAAATCCTTAAAGACATTATTATCTCCTATATAATTATTACAAATTTAACTTTAAATTTTATCAATAGAGGGTTAGAAAATCAAGGCAATTTAAGGCTGATAATTAAACTTTTCTAACTATCAGCCTAAAAAAACTATTTAATTAAAGATATCTTTAATGTTTTTTGAATATTTCCTGAACTCAATCTAATAAAATACATTCCACTTGATAGATCAGAACCATCAACCGTAATTTCATAAGTTCCAGGTTGAACAGTTTCACTAACTAATGTTTTTAATTCACTGCCTAAAATATCGTGTAATGCTATCTTAACAAAACTATTTTGAGGAATTGAGTATTTTATTTTTGTAGATGGATTAAATGGATTCGGATAATTTTGATAAAGCTGAAAATCATTCAAATCACTAATATCTACTTGAACCTCATTTGAATATTCAATTGATCCATCAAAATCTATCTGTTTTAATCTGTAGTAATATCTGTTATTTGCTAAGTTTTTATCATCATAATTATAAGTTACCCTATTAGTTGTAGTTCCATTTCCATCCACAAAGCCTATGGTTTGATAATTTGAGTAGTCATCTCTTCTTTGAACTTCAAATCCATAGTTATTTGTTTCTGTTGCAGTAATCCATATAAGGTTTACAATCCCCTCACTATAGAAAGCATTAAATGAAGTTAGTTCAACCGGAACAGTAACAGAATTAATTGCAGTTAAAGCATTAATTATTCCCCAGCCGATAAGTCGGTTAGGACTACTAGTATTTGAAGAAGTTGATCGCAATACATTCCTGACTTCCATCGGTGTAAGGCTTGGATTTTTTTGAAGTATGAGTGCACAAATTCCAGCCGCAATAGGACAACTGAAGGAGGTACCGCTTCCAAAGCTGTATGAATTACCAAATGATGAAGCATGATAATCATTTGAACCTTGAGCCATAAAATCAGGTTTTATTCTTCCATCAAATGTTGGCCCAACAGAACTGAATGATGACCTTAAGCCACTACTGTTAACTGAACCAATCGCAAAAATGCTGTCTCCATCTGCAGGAGCACCTAAAGTGTTATGGGTTGGATCATCATAATTATTTCCGGCCGAATTAACTACGACAATTCCCCTTCCAACGGCTAAATCACCTGCACGTGTTATTAGCGCAGTATTCCCATCCATATTCTGCCATGTATAACTCGTAAATGGAGAATCATAATCAAGATATCCAAGTGAAGTTGAAGTAACGTCAACACCAATACTATCTGCCCATTCCATTGCCGCTACCCAATTATCTTCTTCAACAGGAGTCTCGCTATCGGTGTTTTCAGTTTTAGCAAGAATGTACGTTGAACCAAAAGCCGGTCCGATCATTTCTCCTTCTTGAAACCCACCAATTATTGATAAAGTTGCTGTTCCATGAGATCCTTCTCCCATATCACCTTCATTACCAACATTTGGATCCCCATTAACAAAGTCCCATTTGGCGATTATATTCATGTTGCTAAATGCTATATGGGGAAGATTATCAAAACCCGCATCCATAACACATATAGTAATGCCAGTGCCATTAAATCCTAAATCGTGTACTGCAGGCACATTGCTAATTTGAAGTTGTGTATAAGCAGAACCATAATTAAAAGTATGTACGCCTTCCGGTTGCAATGGATTGTCAAAACCTGTTTGACTCGAGTTGAATTCAATATCATCAACTTTTTTAGCAAAAGTACCTACTACATCTATACTACTAACAAATGAATTTAACACTATTTGGTTTATTTCACTTTCACTTGCGTAACCGCTAACAGCATTAAACCATTTTGATTTATGTTTTAATTCAAATCCATTTTGCAATAATACATTTATATAATTTTGATTAACTGGTAGATCGGTAAAATCAATTAGTTTTGATTGACTTAAAACTTTTGCTCTTCTATCCAAAGATTTTTGGCTTACAAGACTTTCTGGATTTAAATAGTAGCCATCCAAATCATTACCCTTATCTGTGAAATAAATCCAAACTAAAATTTTATCTAATTGCGAATCATTATGCATTTTCAACTGTAATTTGGGTGAAATTTTTTCAAGTGGATTTTGTCCAAATACACTTATTAATCCGAAGCATACAAAGGCAAGAATAAGTCGTTTCATCTATCTTCCTATAATTATTATTTAACTCTAGTTCCGTTATTAACTGATTCTGGGACATTCAAAACTTCTAAACCACCATCTTTAGTTTCAACAGCTAAAATCATACCTTTTGATTCAAGTCCCATTAGCTTTGCTGGCTGCAAATTAGCAACAATTACTACTTTTTTACCAATCAAATTTTCCGGTCCGTAACTTTTAGCTATCCCTGCAATAACCTGTCTTTCCTCATTATCCAATCTAACTTTTAACTTTAAAAGTTTTTCACTCTTTGGTACTTTTTCAGCTTCAATAACTTCTGCAGTACGAAGTTGAATTTTCATAAAATCATCGTAAGTAATCAAATCAACTTTTTCTTTTTCAACTTCCACTTTTGGAAGTTTATTTACCTGCGCATCTATTTTTTCATCTTCAATTTTTGGAAATAGAATTTCGCTATGATTCAATTGATGACCCTCTTTTAGCTGAGGTTTACCACAATTTTTCCAATCAACAGGTTTGGCATTTAACATAACAAATAATTTTTCTATTGAGAAAGGAAGAATCGGAGAAAATAATTCTGCGAGCGAATAAATTGTTTGTAGGCAAATATTTAACGTCGTTCCGCATCTTTCTATATCAGATTTAACTGTTTTCCATGGTTCGGTGTCATTAAAATATTTGTTCCCATCACGAGCAAGATTCATTATTTCATTTACGCCATCACGAATTTTATATTTTTCAAATAGATCAGCAACTCGTTTTGGATATTCTGAAATCTCTTTCAACATATCTTCATCAATTTTTTCAAGCTTACCGAGTGCTGGAACTTTCCCATCAAAATGTTTGAACACAAAAGTAAAAGTTCTGTTAATAAAGTTGCCAAGAATATCTGCAAGTTCACTGTTATTTCTTAATTGAAATTCTTTCCAGTAAAAATCCGTATCACGAGTTTCTGGTAAATTTGCTGCAAGTGTATAGCGTAACAAATCTGGCTCAAATAAATCTAAAAATTCATCAACATCAATTCCCCAATTTCTGCTTTTGGAAAATTTCTTACCTTCAAAATTTAAAAACTCATTTGCAGGAACATTTTGCGGCAGACAGTATTGTTCTTTTCCACCTTCATTCCAGGCCATTAAAATTGCAGGAAAGATTATTGTATGAAAAACAACATTATCTTTACCAATAAATGCAATGTATTTTGTTTTTGAATCCTGCCAATATTTTTTCCACAAGTCAGGATCATTTTTTAACTGAGATAATTCTTTTGTTGATGAGATATAACCCAATACGGCTTCAAACCAAACGTAGATCACTTTACCAGCAGCAGAATCAACAGGAACTTTTATTCCCCAATCAAGATCACGAGTTATTGCACGATCTTTTAATCCATCTTTAAACCAACCGCGGCAATATTGAAGTACATTTTCTTTCCAGCCATACTTTTCATTCATTTCATCAACGTACTTTTCTAAAGCAGGTTGATATTTACCAAGCGGAAAATAATAATGTGATGTTTCTTTTAATTTTGGTGTGCCGCCAGAAATTTTACTTTTAGGATTTTTTAATTCTGATGGATCATAGAGCGAACCACAATTTTCACATTCATCACTTCTTGCTTCTTCGTTTCCGCATTTGGGACATGTTCCTTCAACGTAACGATCCGGCAAAAACATATTTGCTTTGTCATCAAAAAACTGAAGCGATTTTTTTTCAATAAATAATCCGCGATTATAAAATTCTAAAAAGAATTCTTTAGCAGTTTCGTGATGAATTGGGATACTTGTTCGCGAGTAGTTATCGAAGCTCATTCCAAATCTCTCAAAAGCTTTTTTATTTGCTTCGTGATAGCGATCTATAATTACTTGTGGAGAAACTTTTTCTTTATCCGCACTTATGGTAATTGGAACTCCATGTTCATCAGAACCGCAAATGTATATAACATCATCACCATTTAATCTTTTGTAACGAACATAAATATCTGCTGGAAGATATGCGCCGCTTAAATGTCCAAGATGGATAGGGCCATTTGCATAAGGAAGTGCTGATGTTACAAGTATTTTTTCTTTAGCCAAGATTATAACCGAATTAATGTTTTACAGATTTTGAGTGTGAAATATAAGGAATTTGGTCACTAAAATGGATTTGAAAATCAACTAAAATTTATGATAAATGGAGAATTAGCTTCTGAAATTTTTCCTAGTTTTACATATCAATCTTAAAGGATTAACCATGAAAAAGTTTTTTTTAACATTACTTTTAATTTTCATTTCTAATCTCACTTTTTTTGCCCAGGATATTCCATCTTTCATTAGAGATAGCCTTGATATTTATGTTAATCGCGGACTTGCGAACTGGCAGATTCCCGGAGCTGCTGTTCTTGTTATAAAAGATGGTAAAGTGTTAGTCGCTAAAGGATATGGAGTAAAAGAGCTAGGTACAAATGATAAAGTTGATGAAAATACCTTGTTTATGATAGGGTCGAACACAAAAGCATTTACAGGAACTGCTCTAGCTATACTTGAACATGATGAAAAACTAAAACTTGAAGACAAAGTAATAAAGTATCTTCCAGATTTTAAAATGAAAGATGAGTGGGTTACGATGGAATTAAATCTACAAGATATCGTTTCACACAGAATGGGACTTGAAACTTTTCAGGGTGATTTTATGTACTGGACTTCTGATCTTACAAGTGATGAAGTTATAGACAAATTTGGAAAGATCACACCTAAGTATAATTTCCGAACAAGGTATGGATATACAAATGCTGGTTACGCAGTAGCGGGAAAAGTGATCGAAAAAGTTTCAGGCTATAGCTGGGGTGATTTTCTTAAGGAAAAAATATTCAAACCACTCGAGATGAACAGAACAGTTCCTTTATCAGAAGAATTTGTGAAATCAGAAAACATTGCTAAACCTCACACATATGTTGACGGTAAAATATCACTACTTCCATTTCAAAACATTGATAATCTTGCACCTTGCGGAAGTATTGGCTCTTCAGTTAATGATTTAAGTCATTGGTTAATTGCTCAACTTGATAGTGGAAAGTATGATGGTGTTAACGTGATCCCATTTTCAGCGATACAAAAAACAAGACAACTTTTATCAATAGAAAGAAGAGTTCGTCATCCATACAACAAAACACATTACACTTTATATGGAATGGGCTGGGAATTTCAGGATTATGAAGGTAAAGAAATTGTTTCGCATACTGGCGGAGTAAATGGATTTGTTACTTCTGTTACTTTAATGCCAGAAGAAAAATTGGGAATAGTAGTTCTTACTAATACTGATCAAAATGCGTTCTTTCAATCTTTGAAATGGGAAATTTTAGATTCTTATCTTGGCTTACCTTATAGAAATTATGATTCAACATTTTTTGCATCTAATCAAAAAAGCAAAGAGAAAAAAAATAAATGGCTCCAAGAAATTCAGGATTCTGTTAACATGAAATTAATTCCAGAAATAAGCTTATCAGAATTTGAAGGAAGATACATAAATGATGTCTATGGTTATACTGATCTTAAAGTTAACAATGATAATTTAGAGTTAAGTTTAGAACATCATTCTAAGTTAAAGGGTAAATTGGAATATATTGGGAATAACAGATTTTTCTGCACTTATTTTGATCCAACTTATGGAATAAAAGTATTACCTTTTGAAATCCAGAATAGTAAAGTAATTTCGTTCGACTTGTTTGTTGATGATTTTATTGAATATCTACCTTACAAGTTTGTAAAGAAATGATACCTTTATTTTTAGGAATGGATGAAAGTCCATTCCATACCTTTCATAAATTTTTCCTAATTTTGTGCAATAAATTTTTAATTACTCTTTAATGGGAAAAATAATATGAAAAATCATTCCAAAATAGATTTTGAAACTATGTGTGTTCATTCAGGTATTGATGAGTATGAATACGGTTCAGTAGTTCCTCCAATCTATCAAACATCTACTTTTAAATTTAAATCAGCACAACATGGTGCTTCACTTTTTGCCGGTGAAGAAAAAGGCTACATCTACACAAGAATGTTAAATCCAACAGTTCAAGCAATGGAAGATGCAATTGCTGCACTAGAAGGCGGACACAAAGCTCTTGGCTGCGGCAGTGGAATGGCAGCGGTTCACACAATTTTTGCAGCACTAACGCAAGCAGGCGATCATGTTGTTTGTTCATCTGCAGTATATGGTCCAACGACTACCTTACTTAATACGATAATGAAAAAGTTTGGTGTTGAAACAACATTTGTAGATACATCAAATCTTGATGAAGTTAAAAAAGCTATAAAACCAAACACAAAGGTTGTTTATATAGAAACTCCTGGCAATCCAACACTTTGTATTTCTGATTTAGAAGAACTATCAAAAATTGCTCACAAAGCCGGGGCATCAGTTGTTGTTGATAACACTTTTATGAGTCCGGCATTACAAAATCCAATTGCACTTGGTGCAGATGTTGTTATGCATAGCTTAACAAAATTTTTAAATGGTCACGCAGATGTTGTAGGTGGAATTATTGTTGTAAAAGATGAGACAACTTATCAGCATTTCCGTAAAACTCTTAATCAAGTTGGTGGAGTTATAGATCCGTTTAATTCTTTTCTAGTACATCGCGGGTTAAAAACACTCGCACTTAGAATGGAAAGACATTGTGAAAGTGCACAGATTATTGCTGAATGGTTAGAAAAACATCCTATGATAGAATCAATTCGTTATCCCGGATTAAAATCTCATCCGCATTATCAAGTAGGATTGAAACAGCATAAGGGTCCTGGTGGAATGATCACCATCGAATTAAAAGGTGGAATTGAAGCAGGAAGATTAATGATGAATTCCGTTAAACTTTTTCAACTTGCTGTAAGTCTGGGAGGTGTTGAAAGTTTGATTCAGCATCCCGCAAGTATGACCCATTTTTCTATGGGCAAAGATGCAAGGTTAGCCGGCGGAATTACTGATGGATTAGTTCGTATTTCTGTTGGAATTGAGAATGTTAATGATCTTATTGCTGATCTTGATCAAGCACTTAAAAAAGTTGAAGATGCTCATGTAAATGAAGTCGAAGTTCACGTTTAGTTTTATCTCTCTGGCATAATAGATGGTTTGCAATTTAATACTATTACCAGGAGAGAGTTATGAAAACTTTAATTCTACTGCTCGCTTTTATCCTTACTATAAATTGTATCTCAATGGCACAAAGAAATCCAAGAGAAGACAAACAGAATTCAATCGATAGAGTCGATCGAGAAAAAGTCGAGAATCCTGTTAGAAACCCAGACCAGAAACGTGAACCAATCCAACCACCAAATAGAGAAAAAGAAAACCCACCAACTGTAATTAACTTGCCTGAACCAGACTATTCTCCTCCACATTGTAATCCACATCCTCCAATTCCTTATGATGGACCACCACCAGAACGTCCACACGGTAATCCACAACCGATCATAATAATAGACACTGAACCAAAACTGGATGACCTTCCTCTTTCAGAAGTTTATAAGCTTGGAATTCAAAATCTTGATTTAGAATTAAACAATGAAGCGATTAAATGTTTTAATATTCTGTTAAAAGATGATCCACTTAACTATGAATATTATTGTTTTAGAGGAAGAGCATACCACGGTTTAGAAATATTTGATAGAGCAATAAAGGATTTCAAAAATGCAGTTAAGATAAATAAGAGTTATGCCGATGGATATTATTATCTCGGATTAACAGAAATAAGTTTAGGCAACATAGATGAGGCAATTGTTGATTTTGAACTTGCCGCCGAATTTGGAAACGAAAAAGCAGAAAGCTTGCTTAAAAAGTATTTCAAATACTAACTGTTTTTCGTCCGTTTACCGATAAATACTTCCCTTTCGCCGATTTTTGCTTTCACGATCATTATCTTTGTATTACTTTTCCGCCAGAAAACGGTACATCTATTTAAGGAGTAGAAAATGGAAGAAAATAAAAACAAAGTTGATAAACGAGTGATGCTGGGCAGCATACTCATTGGATTGGGAGGTTTATTCTTTCTTAATTCATTGGATATTTTTGATTTTAATTTTGGCAGGGTAATTTTTTCCTGGCCATTCTTTTTTATTGTAATTGGAATGTACCTTACTCTTAATACTACTAGAAAGATGTTAGGCGGTATTCTTGCAGGTCTTGGATTTGTTTTTATCCTACCACGAATTTTTCCCTCAATAGATTATGATGGATCTGTTGTACTTGCAATATTTTTAATAGCAATCGGTAGTTACATAATTCTAAATCAAAAAAAGAAGACTGAGGAAGTTGATGAATTGGGGCAAATTAGTAAGGATGTAATTGATGATGTTGCAATCTTTGGCGGCGGAACGAAAATAGTAAATTCGGATAATTTTCGTGGTGGTAATATTACCGCAGTTTTTGGTGGATCAGAAATTATTCTTAAGGGATGTAAACTTTCTGAAGGTACAAGCTCTATAGATATTCTTGCAGTTTTTGGTGGAACAACTATCATAGTTCCAAGTGATTGGAATGTTGTAATG
>OEIV010000582.1_pt1 | contig 19288 bp, 17 predicted proteins | sample 1539231 | NCBI WGS metagenome assembly OEIV01 (sample SAMN03794762, study PRJEB22550) | activated sludge metagenome | feature: wastewater treatment plant; material: activated sludge; isolation source: Wastewater treatment plant of a petroleum refinery complex | place: Argentina: Buenos Aires ...
GCAGGGAATGGAGCACGTTGTTTCGCTTCGAGGTGCCGAGCGACAGGAACATCTTCCGCGAGTGCGTGAGCGGCCTCGCGCATTTTCACTTCGACGCCGCTCTGCCCGGCTCACTGCACGGCCTGGTGCCGCGCGAGCTGCGGCACTTCGCGCAGGGGCACGACTTCGTGCTCGCACCCATCGCAGTCGGCAGCCGCGCCATCGGCGTGCTCTATGCCGACCGCAGCCCTTCGGGGCGAGCGATCGGCGAGGAGGACTTCGCCGCGTTCCGCCGCCTGGCGCAACAACTGGGCCACAGCCTGCTGCGGCTGACGCAGCGCGATACCTGAAGCGCCGCCCCACTTGAAATCCTCCGCGCCCGGCTCCATCTGCTGAGACACGCGCCGCACGGCTCCCGTCGCGCCAGCGCGTGATCCAACCCTGGACAAAGTCGGAGGTAGATCGATGTTCACGTACCTGACAAACGGCGACCGCGGCCTGTTCGACGAGTTCGACCGGCTGCAGCGCGAAATGGACCAGCTCTTCGGCGCCTGGCCGCAGGCGGGCATCCGCAGCGGGCGCGCCGGCGCCTTTCCGGCAATCAATATCGGGGCCACGCCCGAGGAGGTGCACGTCTACGCCTACGCGCCCGGCTTCGAGGCCGGGCAGTTCGACGTCTCGATCCAGCAGAACGTGCTGAGCATCGGCGGCACGCGCAAGGCCGAGCCCCGCCCGAACTGCACCTGGTACCTGCGCGAGCGCTTCGACGGCGAGTTCCGCCGCGCCGTCACGCTGCCCGAGGACGTGGATCCCGAGCGCGTGGAGGCCACCTACACGGACGGGGTGCTGCACCTCGTCATCCAGCGTCGCGCCGCCGTGCGCCCGCGCCAGATCCCCGTCGGTTGAGGCAAGAGGAGGTAACCGTCATGAGCGATAGCAAGGCAGTCAAGGAAACGCGCGGCGCGAACCCGTCCACCGTGCCCGAGAGCGCGCTGCGCCCGCGTGTCGAGGTGTTCGAGGACGGCCACGGCATCACGCTGATAGCGGACCTGCCGGGAGTCGGCAGCGAGCACCTGAACGTGCAGGTCGACAAGGACACGCTGCTGATCGAGGGCAAGGCGGACATCGCGATGCCAGAGGGCATGCAGGCGCTGCACGCCGAGGTGCGCAGCAAGCTCTACCGGCGCAGCTTCGCGCTGAGCAGCGAGCTCGACCCCGACGCCATCGCGGCGAAGCTGAAGGATGGCGTGCTCACGCTGCACATCCCCAAACGCGCCGAGGTCCGCCCGCGCAAGGTGGAGGTCAAGGTCGCGTAGGTTCGGCTTCAGCCGAACATTGTCCGGCGCAGGGTCGGCGTGGGTCCGGATTCATCCGGACGGTTGCCCGCATGAATGCGGACCCACGATGCTTCCAGTCCGGCTGGAGCCGGACCTACTTGGCCTTGCGGCGCGGCGCGCTCTTGCGCGCGCGCTCGCGGCGGATGTGGTCGGCATGTTCCGTGTGCTTCAGGTGCCCCTTGGCCGCGAGCCACAGGATCGAGTCGCCCAGCGTCTCGCGGATGTCGCGGTAGGCGATGCCGAGCTCCTTCTGCACCAGCGAATCGTCCGAGGGCGTCCACTCGGTGGCGTACCAGATCGCCTCGTAGGTGATCGGCAGATCGAAGGGGCGCAAGCGGTGCACGATGTCTCCTGCACGCCCCAGCAGCTGCAACGCTCGCGCGGGCACGCGCACGCGACGCAGCGGCGCGCCGACCAGTGACTCGAGGATGTCGGCGAACTCCGCCCAGCGGAAGAACTGCCCGCCCATTGCGTAGCGCGCGGGCGGTCCGCCGCGCTCGATGAGCTTCAGGTGCGCCAGCGCGAGGTCGCGCACGTCGATGATCTGGATGCCCGCGGAGGTGATGATGCAGACATCGTCGAGCGTGGTGCGCAGGCCGACCATGGCCTCGCTGAGCCCCGGATCGTCCGGCCCCATGATGCTGCCCGGATACGTGGTGTAGACCCCGGCGCCGTGCTGCTGCAGCCCGCGCACGTAGAGATCCGCTTCGATCTTCGAGCGCCCGTAGCCCACCCCCTGGGTGCCGAGCGGCGAGTTCTCGTCGACCACGTCCAGGCCGGGATTGAACAGCGCGGTGCTGCTCGAGACCTGCACGATGCGCTGGATGCCGCGCTGCACCGCACCACCGATCACCAGCTCGGTGCCGCGGCGGTTGGTGCGAATGGTCTCCAGTGCATCGCTGGCATGGATGTTCACGCTGGCCGCGGCGTGCACCACCGCATCGACGCCGGTCAGCGCGCGCGCCACGGATTTCTCCTCGGCGATGTCGCCGTGCACGTGATCGAGCGTGTCCAGCCCGAACGGGCCCAGCACGCGGCGCATCTTGTCCGGGCTGCGCACCAGCAGCCGCACCTGGTGCCCGGCCTCGTGCAGCGCCTTCACCGTGTGGAAACCCACGAAACCGGTGCCGCCGGTGACCAGCACCCGCATCCCGCTGCCCTTCGGACCGCGTCTCGTTCGCGCCATGTTGCTCTTCCTCAGATATGTGATTCGATGATTCGCCCGAGGTCCGCGCGCGCCCGGAGCCGCGCGGCCAGCAGGAAGACGCCGCCGACCTTGCGGTGCAGGAACACCGCATCCGCGGGCGGTTCGTGCCAGTAGCCCTTCTCGAAGCTGAGCACCATGCCGGCATCGCGCACGCGTGCCGGCAGGTCCGAGCTTCCGAAATCGTAACTGCCCGGGTGCGCCAGGGGCTCGCCGGCGAGCTCGAGCAGGTCGAGCAGTGCCTCGCGGTGGCGCGGCTCGATGTCGGCGGAAAAATACCCGATCTCGTGCGCGCCGGCCAGCAGCCGCGCGCGGTCACCGTCGCGCGCGCCGCGGAACAGCGTGCGATAGCCGTCGATCACCCGTTTCGAGTAGCGCCGCGTGGCCCCGAAATCCAGCAGGGCGACGCGCTGTCCCGCGTCCTGGTAGCGGAAGTTGGCGAAATTCGGGTCGGTCTGCACCAGGCGGAACTCGAACATCTCGCGAAACAGCAACCGGAACAACAGCTCCGCGATGCGGTCACGCACCGCCTGCGCGGCCACGTCCATGCGCTCCACCGCGTGCCCCGGCACGTAGCTCATCGCCAGCACCTCGCGACGCGTCAGCGCCTCGTCGACGGAGGGGACCACGAAATCGTCGTCGTCGGCCAGCAACTCGCCGAAATGCCGCAGGTGTCCGGCTTCCTTCAGGTAATCCGCCTCGGCCTTCAGCTGGCGCTTGGCCTCGTGCAGCAGCGGCGCGAGGTTGATGCCATCGGGCAGCAGCCGCGCGATGCGCAGCAGCGTCGCGACGTTGTCGACATCGCTGTCGATGGAGCGCGCGACACCGGGGTACTGGATCTTCAGCGCGAGGTGGCGCCCGTCGAGCGTGGTGGCGCGGTGCACCTGCCCGATCGAGGCCGCGGCCAGCGGTTGCCACGAGAAGTCGGCGAACAGGCGCTGCCAGTCCTTGCCCCAGGCCTTGACCAGCACGCCCTCGAGCTGGCGCCGCGGCATGGCCTGCGCGTCGGCGCGCAGCCGCGCGAGGATCTCGGAGAGCTGCGGCGGCAACAGGTCGCCGGCGTCCATCGACAACAGCTGCCCCATCTTCATCCCCGCGCCGCGCAGGTTCGCGAGTTGCCCGGCGAGCCGGCGCGCATTCGCGGGAGTCAGCAGCAACTCGCTCGCGCGCGGCATCCTGCCCTGCGCGATCTGGCGCCCGCCCTCGGCCAGCATGCCCCCGGCAATGCCGGTCGCCAGACGCGCCATGCGCCCCAGCCGCGACAACCTGCCGCCCGGCACCGCCGATGTCTTCCTGCCCCCGTCGCCCGATTCAGCCACCCTGGCCTCCGTTGCCCGCGCCGTCATTGTGCGCGAATGCCCGTGTATCCACCACGACAGCATACGCGTTCGGCGCTGTCGCGGACCGCTGTGTAGAATGCGCCGGCACCCTGAACACCCGGAGACACCCCCCGACCATGCGCAGCAGCCATTCGGCAAGCCACGAAGCCACGGGGTTCAGCTGGCGCGCGATCCGCATGATCTGGCCGTACCTGGCGCAATACCGCGCGCGCATCGCGCTGGCGCTGGGCTGCCTGGTGCTCGCGAAGCTCGGCAGCATCTGGGCGCCCTTCCTGCTCAAGCACGCGGTGGATACGATGGGCGCCGGCGGCGCGGCATGGCTGAAAGCCGCGCTGGGACTGGTCGCTGCCTACGGCGCAGCGCGTTTCGCCAACGTGATGTTCGGCGAGATCCGAGACACGCTGTTCGGTCGCGTCACCGAGCGCGCCATGCGCCGCGTGGGCCTGCGCGTCTTCGAGCACCTGCACGGGCTGGACCTGGACTTCCACCTCGAGCGGCGCACCGGGGGGCTCGCGCGCGACATCGAGCGCGGCACCAACGGCATCAGCTTCCTGATGCGCTTCTTCGTGTTCAACATCGCGCCCACGCTGTTCGAGATCCTGGTGGTCGCGGGCCTGCTGGCGTGGAACTACGGGATTGCCTACGCCGCGATCACGCTGGTCGCGGTGCTGGCCTACATCGCGTTCTCCATCGTCGCCACCGAGTGGCGCACCACCTACGTGCGCGCGGCCAACCTGGCGGACTCGGCCAGCAACACGCTGGCCGTCGACAGCCTGCTGAACTACGAGACGGTGAAGTACTTCGGCAACGAGGCGCACGAGGCCGCGCGCTACGATGCAGAGCTCGGCAGGTGGGAAGAAGCGCGGCGCAAGAACCGCCTGACGCTGTTCGCGTTGAATGCCGGGCAGGCGCTGATCGTGGCGCTGGCGATGACCGCGAGCATGGCACTGGCGGCGCGCGACGTGAGCCGCGCCCAGATGAGCGTGGGCGACTTCGTGCTGATCAACGCCTTCATGATGCAGCTGTTCATGCCGCTCAATTTCCTCGGCATGGTCTACCGCGAGATCAAGGGCTCGCTGGCGGCGATAGAGGAGATGTTCGGCCTGCTGGCCGTGCGCCCGCGCGTCGCCGATCGCCCCGGTGCGCGCGCGCTGGCGGTGAGCGGTGCGCGCGTGGAGTTCCGCGACGTGGCCTTCCGCTACCAGGCGGAGCGCGAGATCCTGCGCGGCGTGAATCTCCGCATCGAGCCGGGCACCAAGCTCGCGGTGGTGGGCGCGAGCGGGAGCGGCAAGTCGACGCTGGTGAAGCTGCTGTTCCGCTTCCACGACGCGAGCGAGGGCGCGATCCTGATCGACGGCCAGGATATCCGCGACGTCACGCAGCAATCGCTGCGCGCGGCGATCGGCATCGTGCCGCAGGACACGGTGCTCTTCAACGACACGCTGCTCGAGAACATCCGCTTCGGGCGCCCGGGCGCGAGCGACGCCGACGTGCAGCAGGCCGTGCGCATGGCACATCTGGCGGACTTCGTGGCGCAGCTGCCGCAAGGGCTGGCCACGCGCGTGGGCGAACGCGGCCTGAAACTCTCCGGCGGCGAGCGCCAGCGGGTGGCGATCGCGCGCACCATCCTCAAGCGCCCGCCCATCCTGGTCTTCGATGAAGCCACCTCATCGCTCGACAGCAAGGCCGAGCGCCTCATTCTCACGGCGCTCGCCGAGATCGCGCACGGCCACACCAGCCTGGTGATCGCGCACCGGCTCTCGACCGTGGTCGACGCCGACTGCATCGCGGTGCTGGACGACGGTCGCGTGATCGAGCAGGGCCGCCACGAGCAACTGCTCGCCGCCGGCGGCGCCTATGCCGCGCTGTGGCGCAACCAGCAGACGTAGGTCGGCATTCGTGCCGACAACGGGGTCGACGATGCACCCGTCGCCATGAATGGCGACCTACGGGGAATGGCGACCCACGGGGAATGGCGACCCACAGGGACGCCGCGGTTGCCTGCGGCCGCCGGCGCGCATATGCTCCGTCGATGATCCGCCACCAGACGCCGCCCGCGCGGCGTATCCGAGCGTGAAACCGACCGTGAGCAAGACCGACCTGCGCGCCGAGATCGAGCAACAGGTGAGCGATTACCTGCGCCGTGGCGGCGCCGTGGCGGAGGTCGCGCGCGGCATCAGCGGGCGCGACCAGGTACAGGGTCCGGTAGGCAGGTTCCATGCCTTCACGCCGCGCCCCAAGGAGGAACGCACCTACGTGCCCGAGGTGGTCGCGGCCATAGAGGCCAGGCGGCGCAAGCCCAAGGAAAAGCCCGCCGGCAAGCGCCCGCGCTTCGTGCGCAAGGCCGTCTATGACGATTTCGGCGAGCCCGTGCGCTGGGAATGGGTGGAGCAGGACGGCAAGTAGGACAGCAACCCGGGAGCCTCGCATGAAGATCGGCATCATCCCCGTCAACGTGGGCTACACCTCGGCCGAGCAGCTCGTGGCGGTGGGGCAGGCCGCAGAGGCGGCGGGCTTCGAGTCGGCCTGGACCTTCGAGCACGTAGTGGTGCCGGCCGAGTACGACTCGCGCTACCCCTATTCCGGCTCCGGCAAGATGGGCGTTGCACCGGAGGTGAACTTCATCGATCCGCTGATCGCGCTGGCGACCCTCGCCGCGCACACCACGCGCCTGCGCCTCGGCACCGGCGTGAACATCCTGCCGCAGAGCAACCCGCTGCTGCTGGCCAAGCAGGCCGCGAGCCTCGACCTGGTCTCGGGCGGGCGCTTCATGCTGGGCGTGGGCATCGGCTGGCTCGCCGAGGAATTCCGCGCCATGGGCGTGCCCTTCGAGCACCGCGGCGCGCGCTTCGACGATTACATTTCGGCAATGAAAAAGGTCTGGTCGGGCGAGCTGGTCGAACACCACAGCCCGTTCCTGGACTGGAGCGGCTTCAAGAGTTACCCGCTGCCGGTGCAGAAGCCCTTCCCCGTGATCATCGGCGGCAGCAAGGGCAAGGCCTTCGAGCGGATCGCCCGGTACGGCACCGGCTGGTACGCGCCGTGCGAATCCACCGACGATCTCGCGCCCATGCTCGATGCGCTGGCACACGCCTGCAGCGCGCTCGGGCGCGACTTCGCGCAGATCGAGATCACCGCGATGTGGCGACCCGAGCTCGGCATCGAACGCGTGCACGCGATGCGCGAGCTCGGCGTGCACCGACTGGTGGCGCGCATGATCCCCGACCCGCGCCACGATCTGCTCGCACAGATCGCGCGCGTGGGCGAGGACGTCATCGCCAAGCTCTGAAACACCCGCTCGCGATTACCATCGCACTCGATTGCATTGACGCATCTTACTGGGTACTCTCCGGAGCGTTCCTGGCGCTCCGCACTGCCGGACGCCGGCTCCCGATGTCCATAACAATTACCGAGGAGAGGGTTCATGCGTCGTTGCGTCCGTGCCATTCGTCCGTCCTTCCTGATCGCTCCGCTCGCCTTCGCCATCCAGTGCGTTCCCGTGCATGCCGATGCCGGTCTCGAACTCGAGGAGATCGTGGTCACCGCGCAGCGGCGTTCCGAGAACATCCTCGAGGTGCCGATCTCGATGGCGGTCGAGACCGCCGTGTCGATGGAGAAGAAGGGCATCACCACGCTCGAGGGGCTCTCGCTGCAGACGCCCAGCCTGATCACGCAGGACGGCGGGCGCGTGTCCTCGGTGGCGATGCGCGGCCTCGGCAGCCCGGGGCTCGACACCGTCGAGAGCTCGGTCGGGATCTACATCGACGAGGTCTATTTCGGGCGCAGCCGGCTGTCGCGCAACCCGATGTTCGACATGGATCGCATCGAGGTGCTGCGCGGCCCGCAGGGCACGCTGTACGGGCGCAACACCATTGCCGGCGCGATCAGCATGTATACCGCGCGGCCTTCGGACGAGTTCAGCGCGCGCGTGCTCGGTGAATACGGCAATATCGATTCGCACAAGGTCGAAGGCTATGTCTCGGGGCCGATCACCGACACGCTGTCGGGCCGCATCGCGGGGATCAACAGCGAGCGTGGCACCTACCTCGACAACAGCATCGGCCCCGATGGCGGCGGACAGGACAGCGAGGGCTATCGCCTCAGCGTCGGCTGGACGCCGGCCGAAACGGTGTACGTGTTCGCCAAGTACGAGCACATGACGCACGAGAACATCGGCATGTACGACCAGCTGGTCGACGATCCCTTCGGCGTGTGGGCGGACTATCCGGGCATCGACCTGAAGCAGGACGACAAGCAGCAGGTGAACGGCTCCGGGCTGCAGGGGCTCAACGAGCCGGGCGGGCGCTACGACGCCGACATCGCGGCGCTCCACGTGAACTGGGATCTCCCGGGTGACTACGCGCTGAAATCGGTGACGGGCTGGAGCGAGTACGACGCGCGCTCGCGCGACTGGATCTCCGCCTCGCCCGACAACGCGCTCACGATCAACGGCCTGACCGAGCGCAACGAGTACTACAGCCAGGAGCTGCGCATCGAGTCGCCCACCGACCGTCGTTTCCACTTCGTGGCCGGCGGCTTCGTCGACAGCTTCGACGTCCACACGCTGCCGCGCGCCGAGGACTTCGCCGCGCTGAACCTGGGCACGCAGATCCTGCCTCCCCTGGTGGACGGCCTCGCGACCAACCCCCAGCTCGGCTTCCTCGGCGACCTGCAGGACAACGTCGCCCAGGGCTACGCCAACGGCACCGCCGAGTACTTCCGCCTGATCACGCCTTCGGGATCGCCCGACGGGCGCATCAGCAACCTCGACCAGGAGATCAGGACCTGGTCGCTGTTCTTCGAGGGCGAGTACGAGTTCACGGAGCAGTGGCATCTGGTGCTCGGCGTGCGCTACACCGACGAGGAAAACGAGTTCGCGCTCTCCAAGGGCACCTGGTACACCAACGGCGTCGGCCTGCCGTGGGGCGCCTATCCCTCCGCCAACGAGATCGCCGCGAGCGCGCTGGCGGCGGATCCCTCGCTGGCGCCATGGGCGGCGCTGCTGCCGGTCATCTACGGCGCCACCAGCAACGCGGAGGCCCGTCCCGGCTATACCGTCAGCCAGTTGCCCACGTACATCGCCGCGCCCGGCGGGACGCCGCGGGCCGAGGACCGGCTGGAAGACGACCAGTGGATCCCCACGGCCAAGCTGCAGTACTTCCTGGACGACGACACCATGCTGTACTTCACGGTCGCCTCGGGCTTCAAGGCCGGCGGCGTCAACAGCGGCAACATCAACGTGTACACGCGCGAAGGCGACACCTTCGGCGCCGAGGAGGCGCTGTCCTTCGAACTGGGCGGGAAGTTCACGCTGCTCGATGGCGCGGCCCAGCTGAACGTCGCGCTGTTCCGCACCGAGTTCGACGACCTGCAGACCGCCACGATCACGCCGCAGGGCGCGGTCACCGTGGTGAACGCGGCCGCCGCGGTCACGCAGGGCGTGGACCTGGACGCCACCTGGCGCCTGAGCGAGAGCGTCACGGTGGGCGGCGCCTACTCGTGGCTCGACGCCTATTACGACGACTCCGAGGAACTCAACTGCGGCAGCTACATGACCAACGTGCGCGCCGCGGCCGGCGAGGACTTCAGCACCACGCCCTGCACCTACCGCCTCGACGACATGCCCAATGGCGACGACGCGCTGCAACGCGCGCCGGAGCACACGGTCACGCTGTGGGGCGAGTACTTCGCGCCGATCGCCGATGGCTGGGATCTGCAGCTCTACGGCTCAGTGAACTACCGTGACGAGTCCTCGACCACGCTCGACAACTACTTCTATGCCGACGACCTGACGATGGTGGGCGCACGCGTGGCGCTCCACGACACGCGACGCAAGTGGTCGGTGGCGCTGTTCGGCAACAACCTGCTCGACGAGGACGGCCTGGTGCTGCACCAGGAGAACTCGGCGGGCGCGATCAAGGGGATGATCACCACGCCGCGCACCTACGGGCTGCAGCTCGTCAAGGACTGGTAGCGCGCACCGTGGGTCCGCATTCATGCGGATCGCCTGCGGTCGAATCGTGTCAGCACCGTGAACAGGCGCAAGCCCATGGCCGCGGCCATCCCCACCGCCAGCGCCAGGTGAACCGGCCTGGCGTCGGGCGCGAGCACGCGGCCGAGATAGGTCTGCGCGAAGATCAACCACAGGTAGAACTGCCCGACCGTGTGCAGCGCCAGCCAGCGCCGCGCGCCGAGCCGGCGCACGGCGGCGTCGTTCGACGTAGCCGCCATCGCGAGCAGGAACAGGTACGCAAGGCCACCACCCGCCAGGGTCGCCGCATCCGCTTCGCCGCCATGACCGAGCCACAGCAGGATCGCTGCCAGGTGCACCGTGTGCGCGGCGCAGAATCCCAGGCCGATGCCGCGGCGCTCACGCACCAGCACGCGCGCCCACGACGCGCGCGTGATGCGCGCCAGCGGACCGGCGACAAAGGCCACCATGAACCACAGCGCGGAGAAGCGTGCCGTATGCCGTGCCGCCAGCGCCCAACTGTCGTCCCCGCCGCCGGCGAACAGCAGCGTTGCCGCCAGCACCAGGCCGCCGCCCGCGAGACCCGTGCCCAGCAGGCGCGCCGTGTGCCGCCGCAGATGGTGATGCGCATGCGCGCTGGTTTCGCCCGCCACCTTCATCGCCGCCTCCCGTAGCGCGTCTTCGTCACGCACGCACTCTACCCCGCCGCGCGTGTCGTTTCATGCCTGCCCTGTCGGCCGCATGGCTGAGCCCCCGCGTCCCGCGGTTGGGCGCCGCCGTCCTGTACAGGCTGGCGCAATCGGCTAGGATCTGTCCCCCGGTACAACCGCCACGCACAGAGAGAACGCCATGAAGACGATTCCGCTGCCCCGCACCGGCCTCACGGTCAGCCAGCTGTGCCTCGGCACCAACCAGTTCGGCACCGCGCAGGACGACGCGCGCGCCCACGAGATGCTCGACACCTTCCGCGCGCTCGGCGGCAATTTCATCGACACCGCGCACGGCTACGCGGACTGGATCCCGAGCGCGCCGCGCGCAGCCTCCGAGCACTGCATCGGCCGCTGGCTGGCGCGCCAGCGGCGCGACAGCGTGGTGATCGCCACCAAGGGCTGCGAATTCGACTACCGCGCCGGCTTCACGCCGCGCGTGACCCCGGAGCACCTGCGCGCCGATCTCGAGGGCAGCCTCGCCGCGCTCGGCACGGACTACATCGACCTGTACTGGCTGCACCGCGACGATCCCTCGCACCCGGTCGAAGCCATCCTCGACGCGCTGATCGGGCACCAGCGCGCCGGACAGATCCGCCATTTCGGCTGCTCGAACTGGAGCGTGTCGCGCATCCAGCTGGCGCAGCGCTACGCGGCCTCGATCGGCCACGAGGGCTTCGTCGCCTGCCAGCCGATGTGGGGCCTGGCCGAGCCCGACCGCGCCGCGATGCAGCAGTTCGCCCCGGGCGGCTACTACGAGGACGGCTACCGCGCACTGCACGAGGCCGGGCTCACGATGATCCCCTACTCGGGCCAGAGCCGCGGCATCTTCACCCGGCTCGCCGGCGGGCAGGAAGAATCGCTCGCGCCGGACGTGAAGGCGCTGTACCTCTCGGACACCAACCGGCGCAAGCTCGGCGTATTGCGCGAGCTGGCCCTGCAGCACAACGCCACGGTGAACGCCGTGGTGCTCGCCTACCTCACCAGCCAGCCGCTGCCGACGGTCCCGATCATCGGCGCGAGCAGCCTGGCGCAGCTGCGCGAGAGCGTGGGCTCCTGCGCGCTGGTGCTGTCGGTCGAGGAACTCGACACGCTGCGCAACGCATGAGGGCACCGGCGGAGCGCGCGCGATGAGCCGCGCCAATGCGATCGCCGACGTGTGCATCGTCGGCTCGGGCGCGGGCGGCGGCGTGATGGCCGCCGAGCTCGCGCGCGCCGGCATCGGCGTGGTGCTGCTGGAACGCGGCCCGGAGCGCACCAGCGAGGACTTCCTGCACCGCCAGGACGAACTGACGAACGTGCTGCGCCAGGACTTCTTCGCGCCCGGCTATCGCGAGACCCTGCGCGCCAGCGAGCGCGAGCGGGCCGTGCCCGGTCGCTACAGCATGCTGGCGCAGACGCTGGGCGGCAGCACGGTGCACTGGGGCGCCTGGAGCTGGCGTTTCCGCGCCGAAGAGATGCGCATGCTGAGTCGCGACGGTCCGATCGCCGGCGCCAACCTCGCCGACTGGCCGATCGACTATGCCGAGCTCGAGCCCTTCTACGCGCAGGCCGAGCAGGCGCTCGGCATCGCGGGGCGCGCGGGCTCGAACCCCTTCGAGACGCCGCGCACGGGCGCCTACCCCAACCCGCCGCACGTCTACCGGCCGTCCTCGCGCCTGCTCGAGGCCGGCGCGAAGAAGCTCGGCCTGCATCCCTTTCCGCTGCCGATGGCGATCAACAGCCGCGTCTTCGACGGGCGCGCCAAGTGCATGAACGGCGGGCAGTGCGCGGGCTTCGGCTGCCCGGTGAATGCCAAGGCCTCGCCGCTGGCGATCCACATCCCCGCCGCGCGCGCCACCGGCAGGGCCGAGGTCATCACCGGGGCGCGCGCGCTCGAGATCGGCGTGGACGCCGAGGGGCGGGCGCGCGGCGTGCACTACCGCGCCGCCGACGGTGCCACGCGCGAGGTACGCGCGCGCCACGTGATCGTCTCCGCCGGTTCGATCGGCAGCGCCACGCTGCTGCTCGGCTCGCGCTCGGCGCGCTTTCCGAACGGACTGGCCAACGGCAGCGACCAGGTCGGGCGCAACCTGATGTGCCACATCTTCTCGCTGGTGAACTTCGAGATGCGCGAGCCCTCGCTGGGGCAGCTCGGCCCGCCCGGCAACGTCGGCGTCGACGACTTCCACCCGTCCGATGCGAAGCGCGGCTTCGTCGGCGGCGCGGTGCTCGGCGAAGCCATCGACCCGCTGCCCATCGTGAGCGCGCTGAAGAGCAGGGACTACCTGCGCGGGCAGCGTGCCTGGGGCGAGCCGCTCAGCCGCTACCTCGAGCGCTACCCGCACTATTGCGGCATGATCGCGATCGGCGAGGACCTGCCGGTCGCGTCGAACCGCGTCGACCTCGACCCGGAGCATCGCGATGCCGAGGGCGTCGCGCTGCCTCGCATCACGCACACCAATCACCCGAACGATGTCGCGCTGGCGCGTTACATGGAGGCGCGCATGAGCGAGATCGCCACGGCCGGCGGCGCGCTGAAGACCTTCGCCACCGACTATGTCGGCGCGCGCACCGCGACCGGCCACATCATGGGCACCTGCCGCATGGGCAGCGACCCGCGCAACTCGGTGCTGGACCGCTGGTGCCGCAGCCACGAGGTGGCGAACCTGTGGGTGGTCGACGGCAGCTTCTTCCCGACCTCGGGCGGCTACAACCCGACGCTCACCATCTTCGCCAACGCCTACCGCGTGGCCGCGCACTTCATCGCCGAAGCGCGCCGGCTGAACCTGGGCTGATCGCATGGAACGCCGCGAATTCCTGCACGTCTTCGGCGCCGCCCTGGGTGCCGCGCTGCTCGCCCGTCCGCTCGCGGTGGCCGCCGCGGCATCCACGCCGCAGGCGCTGGTGCTGAACGCATCCGAGTGCGCGCTGCTCGAGGCCATCTGCGCGCGCATCCTGCCACCGGTCGGCGGCGTGTCGACGCGCGAGGCCGGCTGCGTGAACTTCATCGACAAGCTGCTCGCGCACGAGGAGCGGGCGCTCGCGCCGGCGTATCGCGCCGGTCTCGCCGCGCTCGACGTGCTGGCGCGCGGGTTCGCGGCGCTCGAGGCCGCGCAGCAGATCACCCTGCTCGAGCAACTCGAAGACGGGACACTGCAGCCCTGGCCCGAGGCCGCCGGCGCGCAGGCCACGCTGTTCGGCCTGCTGCGCCTGCACACGCTGCTCGGCTTCCTCGCGGCGCCGTCCTTCGGCGGCAACCGTGATGGCGCCGGCTGGAAGGCGGTGGGTCATGTCGGGCACCTGCACGGGGCGGGCGGCGTCAGCGACGAGCAGGTGGCGGGCAGATCCGTCTAGACGAGCGCGGCCGCAGTGGACCGCCGCTCGTGCCCGGGCGGCGCTGTCAGGGGTTTCGATTTCAGCCGAACGCATGAGCCACGGCGATCGCGCCTTGCGCTATATTGCGCCGTCCGCCGAACTGAACACCGGGAAGGAGAGATTTCGACGTGAGCACTGCAATCCGGATCGACGACCTGCGCGAACCGCGCCTGAGCCCCGCGCAGCAGGCCGTGATCGATGCGACCGCCGGGCTGCAGGTCGAACTCTCGGTCGACGAGGTACTGGCCGCCGCGCGCGAACGCACCGGGCTGGCGGACTTCGGGCCGCAGGATTTCCTCGAGCGCCTGGGGCTGCTGGTCGATGAATGGGGCTCGGACGCCGCCATGCGCCCGCTGCAGCGCCTGAACCTGCGCAACTATCTCGTGCGCTACGCCGCGAACCGGCTGCTGTTGCAGGACCTGTGGACGCGCCACCCCGAAATACTGGAAACGGAGATCCGCCAGCCGATCATCGTCGCCGGGCTGCCGCGCTCGGGCACGACGCACCTGGTGAACCTGCTCGCCGCCGACCGCCGATTCCATTCCCTGCCGCTGTGGGAATCCTACGAACCGGTGGCACTGCCGGGCGAGCCCGCGCTGCCCGACGGCACGGACCCGCGCTACGGTCGCTGCGCCGAGGCCTGGGCCGGCATGCAGGCCACGTTGCCGCTGCTGGCGGCGATGCACCCGATGAACCCGGACCACATCCACGAGGAGCTCGAGCTGATGGGTCCGGACTTCGCGTCCTACAACTTCGAGTGGCTGAGCCCCTCGCCGCGCTGGCGCGACCACTACTACGCGCACGACCAGGCGCCGCACTACGAATACATGAAGAACGTGCTGCGCACCCTCACGCATTTTCGCGGCCCCGGACGCTGGGTGCTGAAATGCCCGCAGCACATGGAGCAGCTGCCGGTGCTGAAGAAGGTGTTTCCCGACGCCAGCGTGGTGATCACGCACCGCGACCCGATCGCGGTGATCCAGTCCTCGGTGACGATGATCGCCTACGGCGCGCGCATGCGCCTCAGCCACATCGATACCGAGGGCCTGATGCAGTACTGGAGCGACCGCATCGAGCACATGCTGCGCGCCTGCGTGCGCGATCGCGCCGCGTGGTCGGCGACGGAGAGCCTCGATGTCTTCTTCCACGAGTTCATGGCCGACGAGATCGGCACGGTGGAGCGCATCCACGCGCTCGCCGGCAGCGGGCTGCCGGCACAGGCGCGCGCGGATATCGAGGGCTTCCTGGCCGGGCATCCGCGCGGCAAGGAAGGCCGCGTGGTCTACGACATGAAGACCGATTTCGGCATCGAGCCGGCGCAGCTGCGCCAGCGCTTCGCGTTCTATTTCGAGGCATTTCCCCAGCTGAGGACCGAGGCATGAGCGTCAACGCACCCGTCATTTCCATGCACGGCAAGACGGCGCTGATCACCGGCGCGGGCGCGGGCATCGGCCGCGGCATCAGCGAGGCCTTCGGCGCGCTGGGCGCGCGCATCATCGGCGCCGAGATCGATCCGCAACGCGCGGCCGATACGCAGGCCGCGCTGCGCGAGGCCGGCATCGAGGCCGAGATCCACGTCTGCGACGTGCGCGAGACGGCGCAGGTCAAGGCGCTGGTTGCCGACATCGGCGCGCGTGTAGGCGGCATCGACACGCTGGTCAACAACGTCGGCGACTCGATCGGCGAGTTCATGCATCCCTTCGATCGGGCCGAGGAGCAATTCTGGGACGCGCTGTACGCCATCAACCTGCGCCACGTGTTCACGGTCTCGCAGGCCGCGCTGCCGCTGCTGCGCCAGCGCGCCCCGGGCGCCACGATCATCAACGTGTCCTCGATCGAGGCCTTCCGCGCCATCCCGATGTGCCCGGTCTATTCGGCGTTCAAGTCCGCCATCACCGGTTTCACGAAGAGTCTGGCGCTTATCCTCGGCCCCGAGGGCATCCGCGTGAACACGATCGCGCCCGAGACCACCGAGACCGAGCAGGTGAAGCCCTCGCTCTACATCAAGCCGGAACTGCAGCAGAATGTCGCGCGCTGGACGCCGCTGGGGCGCTTCGGCGAGCCGCGCGACATGGCGGGTTGCGCGGTGTTCCTGGCCACCGAGCTCTCGAGCTGGGTCACCGGAACCACCGTGCACGCCGATGGCGGCGCGCTGGCCGCGGCGGGCTTCTACCGCACGCCCTCGGGCGCGTGGACCAACACGCCGATCGTGACCGGCGACGGTTTCGGTTTCAGCTGAGAGGAAAACCAACATGCTGCAAGTGAATATCCACGGTCCGAACGATGTCCGCCTCGACCCGGCCCGCGAGCCGGTGGCCGGCGCCAACGACATCATCCTGCGCACCGGTGCCTGCGGCATCTGCGGCAGCGACATCACCTATATCGACATGGGCGGCCTGCCGTCCGGGCCCAACCCTGACTCGATGGCGCTCGGACACGAGTTCGCCGGCACCGTGGAGACGGTCGGCCACGCGGTGCAGGGCATCGTGCCCGGTCAGAAGGTGGTGGTCGACCCGATGGCGGCCGACAACATCGGCAACGGCGGCCCCGAGGGCGCCTTCACGCCGAGACTGCTGGTGCGCAATGCCCGCCTCGGTGTGAACGTGCACGCGGTTCCCGCGGACATGCCCTTCGAGCGCGCGGCGCTGGTCGAGCCGCTGTCGGTGGCGATGCACGCGGTGAATACCGCCGCGCCGCTGGCGAGCGACAAGGTCGTGGTCTACGGCGCGGGCTGCATCGGCCTCGGCGCGGTCGTGGCGCTGCGGCACAAGGGAGTGCAGGACATCGCGGTCATCGACTTCTCGGACGAGCGCCTGCGCCGCGCGCGCGAGCTGGGCGCCACGGTGACGCTGAACCCCAAGCGCGACGACGTGATGGCGCGCCTGGGCGAGGCGCACGGCAGCGGCGATGTCTACGGTATCCCGCTGGTGGCGAGCAACGTCTATATCGAGGCCACCGGCGCAGCGGCGGCCTTCGAGGAGATCGTGCGCATCGCACCGGTGGGCGCGCGCGTGGTGGTGGTGAGCGTGCACAAGAAGCCCGCCCCGCTCGACCTGCAGTTCGTGCTGATGAAGGAACTGACCATCAAGGGCTCGATCGGTTACCCGCGCGAATTCCCCGAGGTGATCGCGATGCTGAAGGATTCGCGCGTCGACGTCGCGCCGCTGATCAGCCACCGCTTCGCGCTGGCCGATTTCATGGAGGCGCTGAAGACCGCGCGCGACCCGGACAGTTCGGCGAAGGTGATGATCACTTTTGAGGCCTGAGGCCGTCCGGCTGAAGCCGGACCTACGAAGAATCGTCCGGATGAAGCCGGACCTACGGAGAAGCGTCCGGATGAATCCGGACCCACGGGGGTGGCTGCGATGACGTGCCTGCACTGCGAGGACATCGAGGCGATCAAGCGCCTCAAGGCGCGCTACTTCCGCCTCATGGACACCAAGCAATGGGACGCGTGGCGCGAGCTGTTCACGGCGGACTTCCGTGGCCTCTACCGCGGACCGCATCCGGACATCAGCTACGCCAGCCGCGAGGAGTTCGTCGCGAGCAACCGCGAGATCCTCGAGCCGCTGGTGACGGTGCACCACGGCCACATGCCAGAGATCACGCTGAGCGGCCCGGACACCGCCACCGGCATCTGGGCCATGTACGACCGCGTCGAGATGCCCGGCAACCGCTTCGAGGGCTACGGCCACTACCACGACGAGTACCGCAGGGTCGACGGCGAGTGGCGCATCGCCGCCATCACGCTGACGCGCCTGCGGATCGCACCGCTGGGCGACTGAGGTGAACTGGAGTGAAATCGCCCCGGCCGCGGCCACCCTGTTCCTGGTGATGGACCCGCTGGGCAACATGCCGGTGTTCAACGCGGTGCTGGCGAAAGTCGATCCGCGCCGGCGCAGCGCCGTGGTCGCGCGCGAGCTCGTGATCGCGCTGGTGATCCTGCTCGGCTTCCTGTTCGCCGGCAACGCCATCCTCGGCTTCCTGCAGCTGAGCCAGTCCTCGCTCAGTATCGCCGGCGGTGTGCTGCTCTTCATCATCTCGCTGCGCATGATCTTTCCCGACGCCGCCACCGACGAGGCAGGCGATGTCGAGGATCCGTTCATCGTGCCGCTCGCGGTGCCCCTGACCGCCGGTCCGTCCACGATCGCCTTCGTGCTGCTGCTGAGCTCGAGCCGGCCCGAGCGGCTGCTCGACTGGAGCCTCGCGCTGGTGCTGGCCTGGGCGGGCGCCACGGCGTTGCTGGTGGCCTCGCCGCACCTGCTGAAGCTGATCGGTGCACGCGGCTCGCGCGCGCTGGAGCGGCTGATGGGCATGATCCTGGTGGTGCTCGCCACGCAGATGCTGCTGAACGGCATCCGCGACTTCGTGCAGAGCCTCTAGAGCGCGTCGAGCCCGGCGCGGATCTGCGCCGCTCGCGCGCCCAGCGCCGCGAGCTCCGCCGGTGCCATCTTCCCGAGCTGGACGTAGACCATGGCGAGGCGGTGATTGCCGGCAAGCCGGGGGCGGTGGCGTTCGAAGAAATCCCAGTACAACGCGTTGAAGGGGCAGGCCATGGCGCCGGTGCGCGCCTTGCGGTCATAAGGGCAGCCCTTGCAGTAATCGCCCATGCGGTCGAGGTAGGCCGCGCTGGACACGTAGGGCTTGGTCGCCAGCCGGCCGCCGTCGGCGAACTGGCTCATGCCGAGCGTGTTCGGCAACTCCACCCACTCGAAGGCATCGATGTAGACGCCGAGGTACCAACGATGCAGGGCCTGCGGATCGAGCCCGGCGAGCAGCGCGAAGTTGCCGATCACCATCAGGCGCTGGATGTGGTGCGCATAGGCCTCGTCGAGCGACTGGCCGATCGCGTGCGCCACGCAGCGCATGCGGGTGCGACCGTTCCAGAACCACGCCGGCAAGGGAAGAGCGTGACCGAACACGTTCTGCTCGGCGTAGCCCGGCATGCCCGCCCAGTAGACGCCGCGCACGTATTCGCGCCAGCCCAGGACCTGGCGGATGAAGCCCTCGGCGGCCGCGAGCGGCACCCTGCCCTCGCGCCACGCGGCCTCGGCACGCGCGATCACCTCGCGCGGATGCAGCATCTTCACGTTCAGCGCAAACGAGAGCAGCGAGTGGAACAGCCGCCACGCCTGCCGGGTGAGCGCATCCTGGTAGTCGCCGAAATGCGGCAGCGCCTCGACGACGAAGGCATCGAGCTCGGCGAGCGCCTGCGCGCGGTCGATCGGCCAGCGGAAATCATGTTCGCGCGGCGCGCCGAAACTCTTCACCCCGGCCGCCTCGATCTGTCGCCACAGCGCGGCGTGGTCGTGCGTGCGTCGGCGATCGCGCGGCTCGGGCGGCGCGCCGCGCCAGGGCTTGCGGTTGTCGCGATCAAAGTTCCACTGCCCGCC
>OEIV010000583.1_pt1 | contig 19277 bp, 16 predicted proteins | sample 1539231 | NCBI WGS metagenome assembly OEIV01 (sample SAMN03794762, study PRJEB22550) | activated sludge metagenome | feature: wastewater treatment plant; material: activated sludge; isolation source: Wastewater treatment plant of a petroleum refinery complex | place: Argentina: Buenos Aires ...
TATCTCAAGAAGGCCGACCGGACGATGCGAATGCATCACACGAACAGAACGATGACCTCCAGCGCGATGAACCTCAGGTGGCCCGGTAATGGCCTCAGCTTGCTGCTGGGCTGCCTGGGGTTCGTTGCGCATCTCCGCTGCGAAGCGCAGAACCTGGTGCCGAACCATTCCTTCGAAGTGCGCGATTCCTGCCTGGAAGTGAATATGGCCTACACCTTGGGCACGGGCCCGCTTGGCTGGTTCTCGGCAGGTGGCACGGGCGATTACTTCATGAGCTGCATACCAGACGGTGGTTTCAATGACGTGCCACTAAGCTCTTGGGCATTCCAGTACGCGCATGATGGGGACTGCTACGTGGGTGTGGTCACATACCAACAAGGTACAGGTGTTCGCGAGTACTTCATGGTCGAGCTTGCGCAGTCGCTAGTGGTTGGGCAGGAGTATTTCGCCAGCTTCTACGCCAGCCCGACTTGGGGTGGGCCTGAACCTCAAATGTTTCTCGCTAGTAGTCACATCGGCATGCTGTTCACCACCCAGCCAAGGCATTGGACCAACACTGATCCGTGGCCGACGGGCGGGAATTTCGCGCATGTGTACCACCCCTGGCTCATCACTGATACGGTGGGCTGGACCTTGGTGAGCGGCAGCTTCGTGGCCGATAGCGCGTACCAGTACCTGATGATCGGAAACCACTTCGACAACGGCATCACGGATACGCTGCATTTTGCGGCGTTCAACTGGACTGCAAAGGCACACACCTTGATCGATAATGTGTGTGTAACAGATGATCTGAAGGGTTGTCCATTGGCGCTGGGTGTGGCCGATAACATGCGGGCTGCGGTTGTCCTCTTCCCGAACCCGGCGAGCGACGAGGTGGGCTTGAGCGGGGTGCCACAGGGCACAAGACTCACCATCCACGATGGCGCGGGGCGCGTGGTGTTGCTGGAAGAAGCTGTTGCGGGCACCTGGCGAATGGATGCATCGGCGTGGGCTAGGGGGGTATACATGCTGCGCTTGGAGCAGGGAGGAGAGTCTCGTTCGTTCAAGTTCGTGTTGATCGAGTAGCGGAAGTCCGGTCTTTGGAGGAGTTGACAACAATATAACCGAAGACCATGAAACCGACAGTTCTAAGGCCATGGGTAATGGCCGCTTGCGTGCTGGCCATACTGCCAGTGCACGCCCAAGTCACTACGCCATTCAACAATGGAGGTACTGGCGATTTCGTCGGCTGGGACAATTCGATGACGACCGCTCCACTGCAGATCAAGCACGAGGCCAACCAGCCGATCGACTGGTACACGGATGCGATCCATCGGATGCGCGTATACCCCACACAAACAGGCAGTTTGCCCCTGCTCGGTGGAGGAGGCACCGTGAGCGTGCCACAGAACGGCTACGTGGGCATCAGTGGCGAGCCTGGTTTCTTCGCGCCTGGAGCCTACGGTCCGTTCACCCGCCTGCACCTGGCGGACGAGGATCCCGACCTCGAAGGCATCAACCACTACGCGCAGCCCTGGGGCTACCGCACATGGATGAAGAACGGCGTCACCTTCACGGGCAACCATGACCACGGCTATGTGGGCCAGCGCTACTATGGTCACGATAGCACGGACATGGTGGTCCAGTGGAGCGACAACGCGGACAAGAGCCCCTTCGGCCCTGATCGGTTGCGCTTCATCTTCACTTCCGATCGGACCAGCGCGACCGAAGGGGCACGAAGCCAAGAAGGCCTGGAGTTCATGCGCATGTTCCCTGTGGACGCACTGACCGGTAACGTGGGCGTGGGCAACTACGCCCGCCCGGGCATCACACCCGACCCGGAGCCCAGCGAGCAGTTGGACATCCTGGACCGTACGATCCGCATCCGGCGGTTGGTGCCGGACTACGAGGATGACCAGTTGGACCGGTTGGTGGTGACGGACGCCAACGGCCGTTTGCATTGGCGGGATATCGCCTCGGTGGCTTCTGCAGCGGATTGTGAGTGGCAGATGAACATAACGGCGCCCAACCATGTGTGGACCGCGGTAGGTGCTGCGGATCCGGATTGCCCCGACGAGCATGAGTTCGTTGGGATCGGGACCAACGCCCCTTCGGCGAAGCTGGATGTGCGGTATGCCCCGGCAAGTGGCACGGGCATGACCACGATCCGTGGGGAGGCTGGCGGTGGTGCGGACAGCAAGATCGGCGGCGGCTTCTACACCGATGGTACCGGGTTGGAGCATTATGGCGTGCAGGCGCGCTGCTACAATGGAGCGGAGGTCAATACGGGTGGTCGCTTCTGGGGGGAGCTTACCAACGCCAGTACGTTCGATCTGAACATCGGTGTGGAGGGTCTCACGAATGTGGCCTCGGGCAGCACGGTAACTGACAACATCTCGCTCCGCGCCGCTTGCTCGATCGGGGGAACGACGACGAACAACTTCGGCGTTCACTCCAGGATGTGGAACTATGGCAGCAGTGTCACCAACAACTACGGAGGCTACTTCGACGCTTGGACGAGCAGCAATGCGGCGAACAACTATGGTCTCTACACCATGGCAAGTGGCGGAAGCACAGCATGGGCACTCTATGTGAACGGCACCCAGTTCAGTACGAGCTCGAACATCTTCTCCACCTCAGACCCCTCCTTGAAGACCAACGTACAACCTGCGGATCGGCAGCAGGCCGTGGACCTGCTCAATGCGATCCCATTGTACACCTACGAGTTCGATCCAAGCACCTGCCCGCAGATGAACATGCCCACCGGAACGCAGCTTGGTGTCATGGCCCCGGAGCTGCAAGCCGTGATGCCGGAGTTGGTCCGCGATGTTCATCAGCCGGCGAGCTATGATCAGGCCGGTAACCTGCTCCATCCCGGCAAGGATCTCAAAGCGGTCAGCTACACGGGGTTCATTCCTTATTTGATGGCTGCCTTCCAGGAGCAACAAGCCACCATCAGCACCCTGGAGGATCAGCTCGCCGCCATGCAGCAAGACCTCGCCAGCTGCTGCGCCGCACACGGCAGCACCGATCAACGCACCATGGGTTCAGGGGCAGGGGCAGGAGCAGGAGCAGGGGTAGGGGCAGGGGCAGGAGCAGGGGCAGGGGCAGGAGCCATGCCTTCGCCAAAGGCTTCGGCAGGCCATGCAGGGGCAGGCGAAGCGCTGCGCACCGACCTCTTCATCCTGCCCAACCCGGTGGCGGACCTCACGCAGCTGCGCTACACGGTGGCCGCGCCGGGCTGCACGCGCCTGGAGGTCAGCGATGCCCATGGCAAGCGGCTGGAGGTGCTGGAGGAGGCCGTGCGGGAGGTGGGCACGTACACCCACGACTGGACCACCACCGACCTGGCGCCGGGCACCTACCACTGCACGCTCTACCTCAACGACAGCTTCGTGGTGAAGAAGGCCGTGAAGGTGGCGCGGTAGTGGTTCGCTGGATCCCGGCCGAGGGCCGCTTCGCGATCGCGGGGCGGCCCTCGGTGCATGTGCCCATGAGCACATGTGCACATGGGCATGCTGCCTCCGCCTTTCGCACCTTCGCCCCGATGCAAGGCCGCTTTCTGCGCAACCTGGCCCTGGTGGTGGTGCTGAACCTGCTGGTGAAGCCCTTCTACATCCTGGGAATCGACGCCGCCGTGCAGGAGCGGGTGGGCGCCGCCGCCTACGGCACCTATGCCGCGCTGCTGAGCCTGAGCTTCCTGCTCAACATCCTGCTGGACCTGGGGCTCACCAACCACACCACGCGACGGCTGGCCCGCGAGCCCGGGACGATGGCCGCCGAGCTGCCCGGCCTGCTGGGCGTGCGCGCCGCCCTGGTGGTGCTGTACGCCGTGGTGACCCTCGCCACCGCCCTGGTGCTCGGCTACGGCGGCCTGCAGCTGCAACTGCTGGGCTGGCTCATCGTGAACCAGGCGCTGGCGGCGCTGCTGCTCTTCCTGCGCGGTGCCGTGGCCGCCGGGCAGCGCTACGCGCAGGACAGCCTGTTGAGCGTGCTGGACCGCGCCCTGCTGATCGGTGGCATGGCCTGGCTGCTGTGGGGCCGCGGCCCCGACGCGCCGCTGCCCATCCTGTGGTTCGTGCAGGCGCAGACCGTGGTGTACGTGGTCGCCGTGGGCGTGGCCTGGGCCCTGGTGCGCCGGCAGACCCGCGCCCTGCGTCCCCGCTGGCCGGGCCGCGCCGCCGGCGACCTGCTGCGCCGCAGCTTCCCCTACGCCCTGCTGGTGCTGCTGATGACCTTCTACTACCGCACCGACACCGTGATGCTGGAGCGCCTGCTGCCCGACGGACCGTTGCAGGCGGGCATCTACGCGCAGGCCTTCCGCTTCTTCGAGGCCTTCAACATGCTGGGCTACCTGCTGGCGGGCCGGCTGCCGCCCATGTTCAGCCGCCTGCTGGGCGACGGCGCACCGGTGGCCCCGCTCACCAGCCTCGCGTTCCGGCTCGTGTGGGCGGGCACCGTGGCGCTGGCCGTGCTGGCCGTGCTGCTGGCGCCCGAGGTGATGGCCCTGCGCTACACCGCCCACGTGGCCGAGAGCGCCCCGGTGCTGGCCGTGCTCGGCGTCTCCTTCGTCGCCGTGTGCACCACCTACGTCTTCGGCACGCTGCTCACCGCCGGCGGCGACCTGCGGACGCTGAACCGGCTGGCGGCCGCGGGCATGGTGGCCAACCTCGCGCTCAACCTGTGGCTGATCCCCCGCCACCAGGGGCTCGGCGCCGCCTGGGCCAGCCTCATCACCCAGTCCGCCATGGCCATCGCCCAGGCCGTGCTCGCCGCGCGTCGCTTCAGCCTGCCCCGGGGAGCCTCCGCGTGGGGCGGTCCGGTGCTCTACGCCGCCGGGCTTGCCGCCGTGGCCCTGGGCCTGGGCACGGTGGACGCCGCACCGCTCACCGTGCTGCTGGGCGTGCCCGCCGCGGCCCTGCTGCTGGCCTTCGCCACGCGCACCCTGCGGGCCGCCGACCTGCGCGGCCTGCGCGCTCCGGCAGCGGGCGGGACCGGATCCGTACTTTAGGCCTCCTTTTCCACACCCCTTCCATGACCGACGCCCGCAGCGCCAGGCCGGACGACAGCTTCGACCTGGTGCTCTTCCTCTGGGAACGCCGCCGCCTCATCCTCGGCATCACCCTGCTGGGGATGGTCGCCGGCGTGGCCGCCGCCTTCATCATCCGCCCCCTCTACAAGAGCGAGGTCATCCTCTTCCCGGCCATCACCAACTCGGTGAGCAAGGCGCTGCTCACCGAGCAGAGCACCGGCCGCGACGACATCCTCGCCCTCGGCGATGCCGAGGACGCCGAACAACTGCTGCAGGTGCTCAACAGCGACCTCATCCGCGAACGCACCTCCACCACCTTCGACCTGATGCGGGCCTACCGGATCAAGCCCGACAGCCGCACCCGCAACACCGACCTGCGCGAAGCGTTCCAGGACCACATCACCTTCGAGTACACCAAGTTCGGCAGCGTGCGCGTGGAGGTGCTGCATCCCCAGCCCGACACCGCCGCCCTCATCGCCAACTACATCGCCGCGCAGGTGGACAGCGTGTGGAAGGACATGAACCGCGAACGCGCCGAGAAGGGCCTGCAGCTGGTGGCCGAGAAGGTGACCAAGCTGGAGCGGGAGATCGCCGCCATCGAGGACAGCATGCGCGTGCTGCGCCAGCTGGGCGTGCACGACTACCACACCCAGACCGAGCGCTACAACGAGTACCTCGGCGCCGCCATCGTGAAGGGCGACCAGCGCGCCGTGCGCGAGTTCGAGGAGCGGTTCAAGGTGCTGGCGCAGTACGGCGGCGCCTACGTCACCCTGCAGGACCGCCAGTTCAACGAGGTGAAGCGCCTGAGCGTGCTGCGCATGAAGCTGGAGCAGGCCCAGGCCGACCACGAGAGCGACCTGCCCCACAAGTTCGTGGTGAACCACGCCCAGCCCGCCGACAAGAAGAGCTACCCCGTGCGCTGGCTCGTGGTGGCCGTCAGCACCATCAGCGCCTTCCTCCTGGCCCTGCTGCTGATCGTGGTGCAGGAGAACGTCCGCAAGATCAAGACCCACCATGGCCGCTGAGCTCGACCTTTCCCATGCGCTGACCGTGCTGCGCCGCGGCTGGCGCACGATGGCCCTCACCGCCCTGGTGGCCATGGTGCTCAGCGCCGTGCTCAGCGGGCCCACCTTCATCGCCCCGCGCTACCGCTCCAGCGCCACGGTGTTCCCCGTGAACCTCACGAGCTACAGCATCGAGACCCGCACGGACCAGCTGCTGCAGTTGCTGGAGAGCAACAGCATCCGCGACAGCCTCGTGCAGCGCTTCGACCTCGCCCGCCATTACGAGATCGACATCACCAAGCCGCCGGGGCGGTTCTACCTGGACGCGGAGTACCACGACCGCGTGGAGATCGGCAAGACGCGCTTCGAGAGCGTGCAGATCGAGGTGACCGACGAGGACCCGCAGCTGGCGCGCGACATGGTGCAGGAGATCCTGCGGCAGACCGACCTGCTGGCCCGCAGGCTGCAACGCGAGAAGTCGCACGAACTGCTCGCCATCTCCGAACGCGAGATGGCCATCGCCAAGCACAAGCTGGACAGCGTGGAAACGAGGCTCGACCAGCTGCGCCGCGAGACCGGCCTGCTGGACTACGACGCCCAGACCGAGGAGGTGACCCGCGGCTACCTGCGCATGCAGAGCGGCGGTGCTTCCGGTGCCGCGCGGGAGGAGGCCCGTGGTCTGTTGAAGGCCCTGGGCGAGAAAGGCGGTGAGTTCCGGCAGCTCACCGAGCTGAGCACCATTTTCCGCGACAACTACGTGGCCCGCCTCAACGAAGTGGAGAAGGCCCGCACCGACGTGAACAAGGTGCTCACCTACACCAACGTGGTGGGCTACCCCGAGGTGGCCGACAAGAAGGTCTTCCCGGTGCGCTGGCTCATCGTCCTCATCAGCACGGTCAGCGCGCTCTTCCTGGCCTACGTGCTGCTGGCCCTCCGCCATCGTCCGTAGGCCATGGTCCAGGCGTTGAAGCGGCAGTGGATCACGGTGGTGTGCACCGCCTTCGTGCTGCTCAACCTGCTGCTGACGGCCAACGACATGCCCTGGCTGGCGCTGCTGCCCGCGGCCCTCATCGCCGTGTGGGCCATGCTGGCCGCGGCCGACAAGCTGCTGCTCTTCATCGTGTTCGCCACGCCGCTGTCCATCAACCTGGAACAGCTGGACCTGGGCGGCATCGGCATCAGCCTGCCCACCGAACCGCTCATGGTCGGGCTCACCGTGCTCTTCCTGCTCAAGGTCGCCCTGGAGAAAGGCGTGATCGCGCCGGGTGTGCTGCGCCACCCCATCACCGGCATCATCGTGGCCCAGCTGGTGTGGATGACGGCGTGCATCGTGCCCAGCGCGATGCCGCTGGTGAGCTTCAAGTTCCTCCTGGCCCGCCTGTGGTTCGTCACCACCTGCTACTTCATGGCCACGCGCCTGTTCGAGGACGGCCGCAACATGAAGCGCATGATGTGGCTCTTCATCACCGCCATGGCCGGGGTGATCGTGTACACGCTGATCAACCACGCGCAGCATCATTTCGAGCAGGACCCCGCGCACTGGGTGATGACGCCCTTCTTCAAGGACCACACGAGCTACGGCGCCATCATCGCCTTCTTCCTGCCCTTCCTGGTGGCCGCACCGTTCATGCGGGACACGCCACGCACCCTGCGCGGCTATGCGGTGGTGATGCTCCTGCTCTTCGCCGCAGGCCTGGTGTTCAGCTACACCCGCGCCGCCTGGGTGAGCCTGGTGGGCGCCTTCGGCATGCTGATGGTCCTGCGCCTGCGCATCCCCCCCTGGGCGCTGCTCCTGGTGCTGGGTTCCGGCGGTGCGCTCTATGCCGTGAACGCCGACCGCATCACCGTGGCGCTGGAACGCAACCGCGAGGAGAGCAGCGACGACCTGGGCGAGCACGTGCAGAGCATCAGCAACATCAGCTCCGACGCCAGCAACCTGGAGCGCCTCAACCGGTGGAACTCGGCCCTGCGCATGTGGCAGGAGCGGCCGGTGTTCGGCTGGGGGCCCGGCACCTACATGTTCCAGTACGCCCCCTTCCAGGCCAGCGAGGACCGCACCATCATCAGCACCAACTTCGGCACGGGCGGCAACGCGCACAGCGAGTACCTGGGTCCGCTGGCCGAACAGGGCGTGCCCGGCATGCTGCTCATGGTCCTGCTCGTGGTGGTCACGGTGTGGACGGTGATGCGGCTGTACCCGCGCATGGCGAAGGGCCCGGACCGCACGCTGCTGGTGGTGGCCTTCCTGGGCCTGGTGACCTACTACCTGCACGGAGCGCTGAACAACTTCCTGGACACCGACAAGGCCGCGGTGCCCTTCTGGATGTTCACGGCGATGGTGGTGCTGTTCGACCTGCGCCACCCGAAGCTTCCGCGCGATCGCGAAGCGCTCAGCGCAGCGCGCAGCTGAGCAGCGCGATGTCGTCCAGGTAGGGCTGTCCGCCCCGGTGCGCCTCGAAGCGCGCCACCACCGCCTCGATCACGGCGCCCGGCCCCGCGTGGCGCACCTCGTCCACCGCGCGACGCACCTGGTCCAGCTCGAAGGCCTGGCCATGCACGTCCTCCTGCTCCACGAGGCCGTCGGTGTAGGCGAGCAGCAGGCTGCCGGGCGGCAGGGTGGTGGTGCCCACCTGCAGGAAGGGCAGCTTCGGCATCATGCCCAGCGCGATGCTGCCGGTGGAGAGCTCGGTGAAGCCCTCCGCCGTGCGCAACAGCACCGGGTTGTGCCCGGAGTTCACATAACGCATCGCGCCGGTGCGCAGATCGAGGTCGGCCAGGAAGCAGGTGATGAAGCGCTCGCCGCGGGCGTTCCCGTACACCTTGTCGTTGAGGTCGCGCACCAGCTCGTCCAGGGGGTCGTTGGAATACTCCACCAGCGCGCGCAGCGTCGCCTGGAAGTTGCTCATCAGCAACGCCGCGGCGATGCCTTTGCCGCTGACGTCGGCCACCACGAGCACCATGCGGTCGCCGCGGTGCACCACGTCGTAGTGGTCGCCGCCCACCTGGCGGTGGGGCAGGTACCAGGCGGCGGCCTCGAAGCGGTCGGTGCGCGGCAGCTCCTGCGGCACCAGCATGCCCTGCATCTCGGCGGCGAGCTCCAGCTCGCGCTTGTCGCGCTCCTGCTGCAGGGCCTGGGCGGCGAGGCGCTTGTTCTCCAGCGCCACCACGATCAGGTTGGTGAGCGTCTGGATGAAGTTGAGGTGCTTCACTGAGGGGCTCATGCGCTGCTCGTCCTCGTCCAGATCGCCGATGAGCAGGTAGGCCAGCGGCCGCTGCTCGTGGAACACGGGCACCACCACGTCGAAGCCGGCGAGGCGGTCCTCCTCCTGGGCGGTGGTGAGATGGATGCCTTCGCCGGCGGTGACCAGCGCATCAAGGTCGATCGACGGGGGGGTGTGGCCCACGCCGTGGCTCAGCGCCAGCTGCCAGCGGTCGGTGCGCTCGTACAGCAGCAGGCGGGTGATGCCCAGTTCCTGGTGCACGATGCCGCTGTACAGCCGCAGCAGGCCGGCCCGGTCCACGTTGCCGTTGATGGCCTTGGTGACCTCCAGCAGGGCCTTGAGCTGGAACTCCTTCAGGCCGAGGCGCTCGGTGAGGCGGTCGAGGCGGGTCATGCTCACAGCCCCAACTTGCGGGCGATGTCCGGCAGGCGCTGGCTCAGGGCGATCTCGCGCAGCTTCTGGCGCGCCTCGGTGGCCGGTGAACCGAGGTAGCTGCGGCCGCCCTCCACATCGCTCATGATGCCGCTCTGCCCGAGCAGCACGGCGCCCCTGCCCACGCGCAGCTTGCTGGGGATGCCCACCTGGCCCCACAGTGTCACCTCGTCCTCGATCACCACGGCACCGGCGATGGCCACGTGCGCGGCGATCAGGCAGCGCCGGCCGATCAGGGTGTCGTGGCCCACCTGCACATGGTTGTCCATCTTGGTGCCTGCGCCGATGCGCGTGTCGGCGCTCACCCCGCGGTCGATGGTGCACAGCGCACCGATCTCCACGTCGTCCTCGATCACCACGCTGCCGCAGGGCATCATCTTGTCGTAGCCGGTGGGGCGCTTCTTGTAGTAGAAGGGGTCGGCGCCGATCACGGTGTTGGCGTGCACCGTCACCCGGTCGCCGAGCTGCGCCGGACCGTAGATCACCACCCCGGGCATCAGCAGGCAGTCCGCGCCGATGCGCACGTCGGGGCCGAGCACCACGCTTGGGTGCACCTCGGTGCCCGCACCCACCACGGGGCGGGCCTCGCTCCACGCCTTGCGCGGGCTGAAGTGCCGCACGAGCCGGTTGTAGTCGCCGCAGGGATCGCTGCTGATCAGCAGGGCCTTGCCCGCCGGGGCCTCGACCTCCTTGTCGATGAGGATGGTGGTGGCGGCGCTCTCCAGGGCCTTCGCGTACCACTTGGGATGGTCCACGTAGACCAGGTCACCGGTGCGCACCCGGTTGATCTCGTTGATGCCGGTGACGGCGCGGGTGGCGTCACCCGCCACGCGCACGCCCAGCAGGGCGGCCAGTTCGGCGGCGGTGCAGGGCTCGGTCAGCTCCATCGGCACGAAGGTAACCGCGCGGCCCTCAGGGGCGGAAACGCGGACCCCGCCGGCTGCGGGGCAGGGGCGGGGTCCGCGTCGGGCGACGTGAACGTCGGCCGCAAGGAAGGGCCGACGTGAACGTCGTCCCTACTTCTTGACGCGGTCCATGTACTCCCCGGTCTCGGTGTCGATGCGCACCACGGTGCCCTCCTCCACGAAGATGGGCACGTTGATCTCCACGCCGGTCTCCAGCTTGGCGGGCTTCATCACCTTGTTGGCGGTGTCGCCCTTCACGGCGGGCTCGGTGTACACCACCTTCAGTCCCACGGTCTTCGGCGGGCGGGCGAAGATGGGCTGCTCGCTCGCGAAGCCGATCTGCTCCACCATCTCCTCCTTCATGAAGCCCGGCGCGCCGCCGAGGAGGCCCACGGGGATGTACTTCTGCTCGAAGCTCTGCTGGTCCATGCACACCAGGTTGTCGCCCTCGCGGTAGAGGTATTGCAGTTCGTGCACCTCCACGCGGAGCACCTCGATCGTTTCGCCGCTGCGCCAGCGGTTCTCGGCCAGCTTGCCGTTGCGCAGGTTGCGCATCTTGCCCTGGTAGAAGGCGCGCAGGTTGCCCGGCGTGCGGTGCTGCCACTCCATGATCTGGCAGATGTCGCCGTTGAAGCGGATGTAGGAACCGATGTTGACGTCTGCGGTGGTGGCCATGGCGGGTCGGGATGCGGCCTTCGTTTCTGGAAGGCGGGCGCGAAAATAGGGGATCGGGCCGAAGCCCCCCGTCCTTCGTTCAGCCGCGCGCGCCGGGTTTCCACGCCAGCACGTCCAGCTGCGCGGTGCACAGGGCGGTCTCGGCCTCCACGCGGTTGCTGGCCACCACCAGGGTGCGTCCGTCGAGGTGCTCCTTCAGCAGGTCGACGGACCAGGCCGTGCCGCGTGCGTCGAGGTTGCTGGTGTGCTCGTCCAGCAGCAGCAGGGGCACATCGCTCAACACGGCCAGCACCAGCTTGAGGCGCTGCTTCATGCCGCTGCTGAACTGCCGCACGGGTTTGTCCAGTTCCTTGTCCAGATAGGCCGCTCGGGCCACGTCCACGTCGGCAAGGCCCGGCCGGAAGGGCTTGAAGCGCCGGTGGAAGGCCAGGGTGTCGCGCAGGCTCAGGTCCTCGTAAAGACCCAGGTAGGGTGTGGCGAAGACCACCTGGCGGTACACCGCTTCGGGGTCGATGACGCGCCCGTTCACTTGGTGGACCACCGCGCCCGAGGTGGTCGAGAGGGCGCCCCCGATCACCTGCAGCAGGGTGCTCTTCCCGCTTCCGTTCGGGCCCAGAAGCGCGGTGCGGCTGCCGGCGGCGAAGACATGCTCCACATCACGGAACACCACCTCGCGCCCGAAGGACCGGGTGACGGAGCGGAGGGTCACTTCCATGTGCTCATGTGACCATGTGCTCATGTGCACATGTGCCTCATTCCGCCAGCCCGCGCATGATGCCCTTGGGGCTGTTGCGGATGAAGTCCAGGATCTGGCCGCGCTCGGGGCTGCGGGGCAGGGTCTGCTCCACGCTCTGCACGGCGCGTTCCACGTTGTTGTTGCGCACGAAGATCTCGCGGTAGATGTCCTCGATGCGGGCCACCTGCTCGTCGGTGTAGCCGCGGCGGCGCAGGCCCACCACGTTCACGCCCACGTAGCTCAGGGGCTCGCGCGCCGCCTTCACGAAGGGCGGCACGTTCTTGCGCACCAGGCTGGCGCCGGCGATGAAGCTGTGGGCCCCGATGTGCAGGAATTGCTGCACGGCCACATTGCCCTCCAGGATGGCCCAGTCGTCGATGGTGACGTGGCCGGCCAGGTTCACGCTGTTGGCGATGACGATGTTGTTGCCCAGCACGCAGTCGTGGGCCAGGTGCACATAGGCCATCAGCAGGCAGTTGCTGCCCACGGCGGTGCGCTGGCGGTCGGCCGTGCCGCGGTTGATGGTGACGCACTCGCGGATGGTGGTGCCGTCGCCCACCTCGGCGGTGGTGTATTCGCCGGCGAACTTCAGGTCCTGCGGGATGGCGCCGATCACCGCGCCGGGAAAGATGCGGCAGCGGCTGCCGATGCGGGCGCCGTCCATCAGCACGGCGTTCGGCCCGATCCAGGTGCCGTCGCCGATCGTCACGTCGGCGTAGATGGTGGCGAAGGGCTCGACCACCACGTCGCGGCCGAGCTTCGCGTCGGGGTGCACGGAGGCGAGGGGGGAGATGCTCATGCGTTGACCGCCGAGGTCCTCGGCGCCGGGGTGTCCGCGTTGGTCCTGGGTTCGGGGGCCTTGTCGCGCGCGATCTGGGCCATCATCTCGGCCTCCATCGCCGGCTGCCCGTTCACGTAGGCCACGCCTTTCATGTGCACGATGCCGCGCCGGATGGGCGTGATCAGCTGCAGGCGGAACACCACCGTGTCCCCCGGGATCACCTTGCGCTTGAAGCGCACGCCGTCGATCTTCAGGAAGTAGGTGGTGTAGTGCTCCGGGTCGGGCACCTGGCTGAGGGCGAAGACCCCGCCCACCTGCGCCATGGCCTCGATCTGGATCACCCCGGGCATCACGGGGTTGCCGGGGAAGTGCCCCTGGAAGAAGGGCTCGTTCATCGTCACGTTCTTCACCCCGATGATGGTGTCGTCCGTGATCTCCATGATCTTGTCGATCAGCAGGAAGGGATAGCGGTGCGGCAGCATCCGCGCGATCGCGTTGATGTCGTACAGCGGCTCGCGCGACAGGTCATACTGGAAGCCGGCGGCCTTCTTCTCCTGCCGCATGGCCTCCTTGATGCGCTTGGCGAAGCTGGTGTTGCCGAAGTGGCCGGGACGCGCGGCCAGGATGTGGCCCTTGATCGGTCGGCCCACCAGGGCCAGGTCGCCCACGATGTCCATCAGCTTGTGGCGGGCAGGCTCGTTGAAGAACTTCAGGTCCGTGGTGTTCAGCACGCCGTTGCGGCGGATCTCCACATCGCGGTATTCCTTGCCCAGCAGCTTGGCCAGCGCCTGCAGCTGCTCCTTGCTGGTGCCCTCGCGGTCCTCCATCACGATGGCGTTGTCCAGGTCGCCGCCCTTGATGAGGCCCGCCCGGGCCAGCTGCTCCAGTTCGCGCAGGAACACGAAGGTGCGGCAGGGGGCGATCTCCGTCTTGAACTCGCCGGTGTGGTACATGCTGGCGTGCTGCGTGCCGAGCACCGGGCTGTTGTAGTCCACCATCACCGTCAGCCGGAACTCGCCGCCCGGGGTGGGCACGCCCAGCATCTCGGTGCCGCGCTCCTGGGTCTCGAACCAGATGGGCTCCTTGAGCACGTACCAGTCCTTGTCGGCCTTCTGCTCCACGATGCCGGCCTCCTCGATGGCCAGCACGAAGGGCAGCGCGCTGCCGTCCATGATGGGCACCTCGGGCCCGGTGAGCTGCAGCAGGCAGTTGTCCACGCCCAGGGCGTACAGCGCCGCCAGCACGTGCTCGGTGGTGTTCACCTTGGCGCCGTTCTTCCCCAGGGTGGTGCCGCGGTCGGTGCTCACCACCAGGTCGGCGTCGGCCTCGATCACCGGGGCGCCGTCCAGGTCCATGCGCTGGAACTTGTAGCCGTGCCCTTCAGGGGCCGGGTTCAGGGTCAGCGTCACCGGTTCACCGGTGTGCAGGCCCACGCCGGTGATGGAGACGGTCTGCTTGAGGGTGCGTTGTTTGTCGCTCATGCGTTCGCGCGCCCGGGCCGTCGCGGTCCCCGGGATCGCCGGCCGAAGCTACGGCGCGTCCGCGAAGCGGCGGGTCAGGCGTCCCCGCCGGCCGCCCGGCGCAGCTCCGCCAGCGCCTTCTCCAGTTCGGCCACGCGCCGCTGCAGGTCGGGCAGGTTGCGGAACACCACGTAGCTGCGCTTGTAGGGGCCGATGGCGAAGGCCGGGCTGCCCTGCACCGTCACCCCGTCCGGGATGTTCTCCCCGATGCCGCTCTGCGCCGCCACCTTCACGCGGTCGCCCACCGTGAGGTGCCCGGCGATGCCCACCTGACCGCCGATCATGGCGTGGGCGCCCACCCGGCTGCTGCCCGCGATGCCCGTCTGCGACACCACCACCGTGTGCGGTCCGATCTCGGCGTTGTGCCCCACCTGGATCAGGTTGTCCAGCTTGGCGCCCCGGCGGATGATGGTGCTGCCCAGGGTGGCCCGGTCGATGGTGCAGTTGGCCCCGATCTCCACGTCGTCCTCGATCACCACGTTGCCGATCTGGGGGATCTTCTCCTGCTCGCCCGCCGCGTTCACCGTGAAGCCGAAGCCGTCCGAGCCGATCACCGTGCCGCTGTGGATGATGCAGTTCCGGCCGATCATACTGCGCGAGTAGACGGCCACGTTCGCATGGATCCGCGTGCCCGCGCCGATCACCGCGTTCTCGCCGATGGTGCAGTTCGGCAGGATCTTGGCCCCGTCGCCGATCACCACCCCGTCGCCGATGTGGGTGAAGGTGCCGATGTACACGTCCTTGCCGATGGTGGCCTTCGGGCTGATGTAGCTGGGCTGCTCGTACCCCCGCTTCTCGTATTGGTGCGCATCGTGCATCTGCAGCAGGCGCGAGAAGCTGGCGCGCGGGTCGGCCACGCGGATCAGCGTCACATGCTTGGGGATCGGGCGCGTGGGGTGGAAGCCCTTCTCCACCAGCACCACGCTGGCGGCCGTGGTGTACACGTGCTCGGTGTACTTCGGGTTGGCCAGGAAGCTCAGCGTGCCCAGGCGGCCCTCCTCGATCTTGCTGATGTCGCTCACCAGCACCTGCGCATCACCGTCCACCTCCCCCTGGAGGAACTCGGCGATCTGTCCGGCGGAGAACTGCATGCCCGGCAAAAGTAGGCCGCGGAACGCCCGCGCTCAGTGCGCCATGGGCACCGTCACCCGCACATCGTCCCAGCTCAGGGTCAGCGCCAGCGGCGCCTCCTGCACGGCGATGGTGAACGCCTCCACCGGTTCCGTGAGCCGCTCCACGGGCACCTGCACCTGCAGGGCATCGTGCTCCGGCCGGCGCTGCGCCTGCTGGTCGAAGTCCACGCCCCACGGGTACATGCGGTCGTTCCAGATCACCGTCCACCGGTCCTGGCCGGGAATGGTCCACAACGTGTAGGCGCCGGCCTTCAGCACCTTGCCATCGATGGTGAGGGGCTTGCTGGCGGTGAAGGTCGTGGCCTCGTTGGCTCCCGTGCGCCACACCTGGTCGTAGGGCACCAGCTCGCCGAAGATCACCCGGCCCTTCTTCGTCGGGCGGTTGTAGAAGACCTCCAGCTTCAGGTCGCCCTGCGTGAACAGCACCCGGTCCTCGGGGCTCGCCTTCTTCGTGTTGTACTTCATGAACTGGAAGCCCGTGAAGGCCACCATGAGCACAACGGCCAGGCCGAGCAGGATCCACTTCAGCGCTTTCTTCATCGGAACGGGGTGTGGGGCGAAGGTAGGCGACCCGGAATGCGCATGTGCGCATGCGACCATGTGCACGACTTGTCCCGCCTAAGCGGGATGTGCACATGAGCACATGCCCACATGGATTCAGGCGGTGCGCTGCACCACCATGCTGTTGGCCTGCGCCGTGGGGGTCACCACCAGGTCGTTGATGCAGACGTGGGGCGGCAGGGTGGTGACGTAGTGCACCAGCTCGGCGATGTCCTCTGGGCGCAGGGGCTGCAGGCCGTGGTACACCTGCCTCGCGCGGTCCTCGTCGCCATGGAAGCGCACCACGCTGAACTCCGTTTCGGCCAGGCCGGGCGCGATCTGCGTCACCTTGATGCCGTGGGGCAGCAGGTCCTGCCGCAGGCCCTTGGTGAGGGCGTCCACCGCGTGCTTGCTGGCGCAGTACACGGCGCCCCTGGGGTACACCTCCTTGCCGGCGGTGCTGCCGATGTTGATGATGTGGCCGGCCTTGCGGGCGATCATGCCGGGCAGCACGGCGCGTGTCACGTGCAGCAGGCCCTTCACGTTGGTGTCCAGCATGCGGTCCCAGTCCTGCAGGTTCCCCTCCTGGATGGGGTCGAGCCCGGCGGCCAGCCCGGCGTTGTTCACCAGCACATCGATGGGCTGCCAGGCCGCGGGCAGCGAGGCGATGGCGCGCACCGTGGCGTCGTGGTCGCGCACGTCGAAGTGCAGGGCGTGCACACGGTCGTGGGCGCCGAGGGTGCCGTGCAGGCCTTCCAGCTCCTGGCGCAGGGCCTCGAGCCGCTCCTTGCGGCGGCCGGTGATGATCACGCGGTGGCCCTCGGCGGCGAAGCGGCGCGCCGTGGCCTCACCGAAGCCGCTGGTGGCGCCGGTGATGAGGATGAGCTTGGGCATGGGGCGAAGGTCGGGGCGAAGGTCGGTGTCCGCTCTGACCAGCCCGGGTCACGACTTCAGGGGAAGCGCCGGTGCCTTGTGCGCGAACCGCAGTTGAACGCACTCGCAGGCTTGCATGGTGAGCTCGAGGTTATCCACCACGACTTTCTCCCCGGCGAACAAGCGGATCAGCGCGTTCGTGTCCGCGAGCAGGCGTTCACCACTCATCGCGCATGCGTCCGACCTCCTCCAACGCCCAGTCGGCCATGCCCGGTATGCTGCCGGCCACGCGCTTCACATCGGGCAATTGCCGCTTGGGCCGCTTCGGCTTCGACCGTCGCACGGACCGGCTCCGGTCCTGTCGCTTATCGCTGAGCTTTCCCATGGGCGTGGGTCCGGTGCCGAAGGTACGACCGCGCCGTGGCCTCACCGAAACCGCTGGTGGCGCCGGTGATGAGGATGAGCTTGGGCATGGGTGCTGCGCCAGGGCACAGGGCCGGGGCGCGGGGTGAACGTCGGGAAGGGAGGGGAGGGGGAGCGATCTGATCACTTGAACTTGAACGAACCCGTCACGAACAAGGTCGCCGTGCTCCACTGCTCCGGGCTGCTGTACGTCCAATCCATACCGAACGAGAGCACCGAGGGCAGTTCAAAGGTCTTCCATTCCGGTGCCTTGCCCGTGAAGCCGACGAGGAAGCCCACACGATACTGGTCCGCAATGTTCTCCCGGACGCGGAGCCCGCAGAAGGGGGTGGCCGCGAACCAGCCATAGTACACCGGCAGCGGCGCGTATATCCGTCCACGCCAAAGCCCCTTGGCGAACGCTCCATAGCTCCCGGTGGGTGCGGAAAAGGCCACCGCACCCGGTAGCGATGTGCTCGACCCTGTCTCCACGAAGCTGATGAGCTCGTCCTTGTTCCAGGTGTTCTCCACCGTGACCCCGAGCGAAGCCAACCACATCAGTTTTCCCCGGCACCACGCCCGGTGGAGATGGTTCACGGCACCTGTGAACCCCCATGAGACCGGATAGACCGTGGAGATGGTGGAGTCGGAGGCGTTGTAGAGCCTGATGTTGTCCACGCCGATGAAGGCCGTACCCCCAAAGCCCCATGTGCCTCGGATCCCGCCGTTGTTCAACAGCCCTGGGATGTCCTTCAAGCTCCACTGGTAGCCTACGTTGAATCGGCCACCAAGCCGTACATCCGCCAGCTTCTGGAACGTGAGCTTGTCTCCGGTGTTCGTCGCGGCCAGCTTGGTCACCAATCGGTGTTCCTTCGACACCGTGATATCCCGGGTCCTTTTGTTCACCCAGGTCGACGGGCCCAAGAACCAAGCGCGCGACACCTCCACCGGGTCCTTGATCCCGGCCTGGACCCGGGCGAGGGACAGGTCGAATACGGTTTCTCCGTTGCCGTCCTTCCCCTGCGTTTGTGCTTGGACATGGAACGGGAACCAAAACCCGATCAGCATGACCAGGCGTCCGATCGAGGTGCGGGTATCCATCGTAAGGTGTTATTTCAGAAAGGTGAACTTACCAGCTTTCGTTGATCGGCCCTCCCTATTTTCACCCCGTGACCCTCCCCGAATACCTCGCCGCCCTCGCCAAGCTCCACGCCAGCGGCCGCGCCACCGAGCACAGCTACCGGGGCGACCTGCAACAGCTGCTGTCCTCGTTGTGCCCCGGCGTCAGCGTCACCAACGAACCCCAGCGCATCGCCTGCGGCGCACCGGACTATATCCTGACCCGCAAAGACATCCCCGTCGGCTACATCGAGGCCAAGGACATCGGGGTGGACATGGACAGCAAGAGCCTCAAGGAGCAGTTCGACCGCTACCGGGGCTCGCTGGACAACCTGATCATCACCGACTACCTCGAGTTCCGCTTCTTCCGCAACGGCGAGCCCACCACCAGCATCCGCATCGGGGAGGGGAGCGGCGGCAAGGTGAAACCGCTACCCGCCGAGTTCGACCGCTTCACCGCCCTCATCGCCGACTTCGCCGCGTGGCAGGGGCAGACCATCCCCAGCCCCAAGAAGCTCGCCACCATGATGGCCGGCAAGGCCCGCCTGCTGGCCGATGTGATCGAGAAGGCCGTGGAGAGTGACGAGGACACGCGCGCCAACACCGACCTGAAGGACCAGCTGGAAGCCTTCAAGCACATCCTCATCCACGACATCACGCCCAAGGCCTTCGCCGACCTCTACGCGCAGACCATCGCCTACGGCATGTTCGCCGCGCGGCTGCACGACCCCAGCCTGGACAGCTTCAACCGCATGGAGGCGGCCGTGCTCATCCCCAAGAGCAACCCCTTCCTGCGCAAGCTCTTCCACAGCATCAGCGGGCCCGACCTGGATGAGCGCATCGTGTGGATCGTGGATGCGCTGGCGGACATCTTCCGCGCCACCGACATCGCCAAGCTGCTCACCGGCCTCGGCAAGGGCAGCGG
>OEIV010000584.1_pt1 | contig 19261 bp, 19 predicted proteins | sample 1539231 | NCBI WGS metagenome assembly OEIV01 (sample SAMN03794762, study PRJEB22550) | activated sludge metagenome | feature: wastewater treatment plant; material: activated sludge; isolation source: Wastewater treatment plant of a petroleum refinery complex | place: Argentina: Buenos Aires ...
AGGATGCGGGCTTGCGCAGGCGGCACAGGGCGGCCTTGGCGCGGGCCATGGCCTTGCCTGCCAAAGGCCGGGCGGCGGCGGCCAGTTCCTGCATCTCGGCTAGGTCGCCGTTGCAATGCAGCAGCATATCGCAGCCGGCGGCATGGGCGGCTGCCGCCTTTTCCGTCATGGAGCCCGAAAGCGCCTTCATGGACAGGTCGTCGGTCATGAGCAGGCCGGAAAAACCGATGTCGCGGCGGATGACACCGTTGACCACCTTGCGCGACAGGGTGGCGGGGGCATCGGCGTCGAGTGCGGTGAACACCACATGGGCGGTCATGGCCATGGGGCAGTCGGCATAGGCGGCGAAGGGCAGGAAGTCCCATTCCTCCAATTCGCCGCGGCTGGCATGAACCACGGGCAGCTCATGGTGGCTGTCGGCTTGGGCGCGGCCGTGGCCGGGAATATGTTTCATCACGGGCAGAACGCCGCCCGCCATCAGGCCTTCGCTGTGGGCCCGGGCCAGGGCCGCAACCGTCTCGGGTTTCACGGCATAGGCGCGGTCGCCGATGACATCATGGCTGCCGACACGCGGCAGGTCGAGGACCGGCAGGCAATCCACGGTGATGCCGCAGGCGGCCATGTCCTCGGCCATGAGGCGGCCAAGGCTGCGCGCCGTGCGCAGCGCCATGAGGGGATTGCGGGCAAAGAGCTCGCCCAGGGCGCGGGCGGGCGGATATTTGCGCCAGTGGGTGAGAGGCGGCCCCAGGCGTTGCACCCTGCCGCCCTCCTGATCGATCAGCACCGGCGCATCCTTGCGGCCCACCAGATGGCGGAAACGGGCGGTGAGGCTGGCGATCTGCTCCGGGCTGGCGCAATTGCGCCGGAAGAGGATGAGGCCCCAGGGCCGTTCGGTGGCGAAGAAGTTTTCCTCCGCCGCGGTAAGGACCGTGCCAGCGCAGCCGGAGATGAAGGCTTTTATGGTTTGCATGGGGGCTGAGGCGGAATGATTACTGGAGCCACGATCGGCACTGGCTGGTCTATTTGCTGCGCACCAGGCAATCGCGTTCGCCAGCGGCAAAGAGCTGGCTGCACAGGCGATTGGCGTCGCTGCGGCTGGGCAGCGGTCCGAAGGCCAGACGATAGCGCGTGCTGCCCGCCACGCTGGCTTCGGAGATGATGGGCGACAGGCCGCCCAGCAGGCCGGAATGGCGCGAGCGGAAACGATTGGATTCAGTCGTGGCCTCGGATTGCGACCGGAAGGAGGCGAGCTGGACCACATAGCCGCCAGCGCCAGTGGAGGCAGCGGGGGGCGTGGTGGCGGTGACCTGGGGCGCGGTCCGGGTGGTGACGGCAGCGGGTGGCGGCGCGATGGCGGCAACCTGGTCCTGCGGGAGGGGTTGCGGCGCGGGCGCGCTGGCCGAGGTGCGGTTGCCGTTGAAGAGATCGAGGATGCCGCCGCCCTTTTTCTTCGGCGCGGTGGCGGCGGTGGCAGGCTCGGAAGGAGCGGTGCTGCCGTAAAGACTGTTCGATGACGAAATGTCGGTGGGCGCCGGCGTGTCGGGGGCCTGGGGCGTCATGGCCGGGGCGCTGGCGACCTTGGTGCGCTGCTTGCCGGTCTGGCTCGGCGGCACCAGCACCACGGGGCGCGCGCCCAGATTGGCATAGGGATCGGTGGTCTTGGGTTTGCTGGTCGTGGCTTTCCGGGCGGTGACCGGCTTGGCCGCGGCAGGCTCGGGATCAGAAATCTGCTCGTCGCTGGTGGCAAGCTTGACCGGCAGCGGCGTCGCTTGCCCTTCATTCGCCGCTGTCGCAGTGGGGGTTTCCGGTTGGGCCGCGCCATCGGCCTTGTCGGCCGCGGTGTCGGAGGCAGGCGCCACGTTCATGGCCGTATCGGTGGTCTGACTGCCGGTCAAGGAACCCTGCGGGCTGCCGGTGCCATCACCGCCAGGTGGCGGCGGCAGAGGCAGAGGTGTTGCATCACCGGTGGGATCGGGAATGGGCTGGCTCTGGCCCGCCGGTTGCACCGGGGCTTCCTCGGTAGGCGTCATCTGGCCGCCCAGCACTTCCTGATCGCCGACAATGCGGTCATAGATGGCCTTGCGCGACGGAGCGGCGGGTGTCGCCGCAGGGTCGGCGACGGGGGCGGGTTCGGTGGCGACCTTGCCGGGCTGCTGCGGTGCTTCCACCACCGGCACAGTGTCGGTTCCGGTCTTGCCGGCGGTCTTGATGTTGGTCTGATAGAACCAGACGCCTGCCCCGGCCACGGCGGCCGCCAGCATCAGCAGCAGCAGCAGCACCCAGGGACCGGCGGAGCGGCGCGGCTCCTCGATGAAGGCATCCTCCATCTCCTGATAGGCCTGGGTGTAGTCGCTGACACCGGGACGCGGTTGCGGGCGCGGCGGGCTGTCGAAAATATCGTCGCCGATATCGGCCTCCGCAGCCGGAACCGGTGCGGGCGGCAGGCTGCGCTGCTGGCGGCGCGGCGCGGCGGGAACGGGGGCGCGCTGGGCCGGGGGGGCAAAGGGCACCTCGGCTGAGCGCGGCGGGAGACGGCCCGGCGGCGGCATGGCTGCACCAGGCACCTGGCCGGGATAGGAGCGGTTCACGCCGGGCGGCAGATAGCCCGGCTGCATGGGATAGCCGGTGGCCGGATCAATCGGGCGGAAGCCCTGCGGCGCCTGCTGCGGCTGGGGCCGGTAGCCCGGGGGGCCCGGGGGATAGGGCGGCGCCGGGCGCTGCAGATTGGGATTGAGTCCACCGCCGCCATAGGGCTGCTGCGGCGGATAACCGCCGCCCAGGGGCGGGCGCGGCGGTGCCATCTGAGGTGCGCCCTGGGGCGGGAAATGGCCCTGGGGAAAGGCCGGGCGATGCGGCGGCATGGGCCGCTGCGGCTCATCATCGGCGAAGGAATATTTCGGACGCGGGGCGTTCCGGCCCTCGGCAATGATCGAGGGCGGCGGCGCACCGGGCGGAACCGGCGGTTGCGGGGTCTGGCGGCGCACCGCCTCGGCCCGGGCCCTTGCCGCCTGCACGCGCTGTTCGGCAAGACGTTCGGCGGCGGCGCGCTGGGCGCGCAGCTTGTCGGCCAGCGGATCGGGGGGCGCGGCGGCGCGGCGCGTTTCGGGTGCCCTGGCGGCAGGCCGCGACTCCGCGGCGGGGGCCATCGGTTTCTCTTCCACCACGGGCGCAGGCGCGGGCGCGGGCCGGGCAACGTGCGGCGCCATGGGTGCGGGCTTGACCACACGGGGTGCCGGACGGGCCGCACCGGGGGCGGGCGTGGCCGGGCCGCCCAGCGCCTCAATGGTATCGGTCACGGTCTTTTCCACGGCCTTGACCTCATCCTTGAATTCCTCAGCGATGCGCGGAAGCTCCTGCTTGCCAATCCCCAGCCGTTCGCGCCAGTTGCGCTTGTCGGGGCCTTTGGTGGAGTCTTGATCCATGGTCGGTGGTTCCGTTACTTACATTTCGTCTACCGGCCGGACGCCCAGAATTCTGAGCCCGTTGGCCAGACAATAGCGAATCGCCCGCAGGAAAGCGAGCCGGGTCGCCGTCAGGTCACCGTTTTCCCGCAAAATAAATCGCAATTGGGGCGACTCTTTGCCCTTGTTCCACAGGGCATGGAATTCGCTGGCCAGTTCATGAAGGTAGAAGGCCACGCGGTGGGGTTCATGGGCCGCCGCCGCCGCCTCCAGCAGACGGGGATAAAGCGCCATGCGGCGGACGAGTGCGCCTTCGGCTTCGTCCGTGAGCAGAGCAAAATCGACCTTGCCCTGCCCTGCTCCTTCGGCCTCGGCGTTGCGCAGCACCGAACAGATGCGGGCATGGGCGTATTGCACGTAGAACACCGGATTGTCCTTGGACTGTTCCGTCACCCTGGCGAAGTCGAAGTCGAGCGGCGCCTCGTTCTTGCGGAAGAGCATCATGAAGCGCACCACGTCCGGCCCCACCTCGTCCACCACATCGCGCAAGGTCACGAATTCGCCCGCCCGCTTGGACATGCGCACCGGCTCGCCATTGCGGAACAGCTTCACCAGCTGGCACAGGCGCACCACCACATCGACGGCACCCTTGCCCGCCAGCGCCGCGGCAATGGCCTCCAGCCGCTTGACATAGCCGCCATGATCGGCCCCCAGCACATAGATCAGCTCGGTGAAGCCGCGCTCGATCTTGTTGCGGGCATAGGCCACGTCGGAGGCGAAATAGGTGTAGGAACCGTCCGACTTCATCAGCGGGCGGTCGATGTCGTCGCCGAAGGCGGTGGCGCGGAACAGGGTCTGCTCGCGGTCCTCCCAATCCTCGGGCACCTCGCCCTTGGGCGGCGGCAGGCGGCCCTCATAGATGTGGCCCCTCGCGCGCAGGGCGGCCACGGTCTCGGCGACCTGGCCGCCGTCATGCAGCGACTTCTCGGAGAAAAACACCTCCTGCCGGATGTTGAGGGCCGCGAGATCGTCGCGGATCAGCTCCATCATCATGGCCATGGTGAGCGCGCGCACCCGGGGCAGCCATTCGCTTTCCGGCATAGCGCGCAACGTTTCGCCGAATTTTTCCTTCAGCGCCTGGCCCACGGGAATGAGGTAGGAACCGGGATAGAGCCCCGCCGGAATCTCGCCGATGGCTTCGCCCAGGGCTTCGCGGTAGCGCAGATAGGCCGAGCGCGCCAGCACATCAACCTGGGCACCCGCGTCGTTGATGTAATATTCCTTCACCACCGCATGGCCGGTGACCGCGAGGAGTTCGGCCAGGGCATCGCCGAAAACCGCGCCCCGGCAGTGGCCGACATGCAGAGGCCCGGTGGGGTTGGCGGAAACATATTCGCAATTGACCTTGCGGCCCCCACCCATGGCAGAACGGCCATAGGCCTCGCCCTGCTCCAGAATGGCCGACAGCACGCGCGGCCAGAATTCCGGCTTCAGGGTGAGGTTGATGAAGCCGGGTCCGGCCACCTCGGCCCGGGCCACGTCCCGGCGCCCGGCCAGACGGGCGGCCAGCGCCTCGGCCAGGGCGCGCGGGTTCTGGCCCGCGGGCCTGGCCAGCACCATGGCGGCATTGCTGGCGACATCGCCATGGGCGGCCTCGCGCGGCGGTTCGGCGGTGACGCGGGAGAGGTCAAGGCCCGGCGGCAAGAGGCCTTCGGCGGCCATGGCCACCAGCTCGTCACGCACCAGCGTCTGGAAATGGGCAAAGAGGTTCATGGAAATCTGTTAAACTATTGATCTTGCTTGCCGTGCTATCGGAAAAGGGGTCCGAGGTCAAACAGCCGCTTGTGCTGGTCAAGGGCATAGCGGTCGGTCATGCCGGCGAGGAAATCACAGACGGCGCGGGCATAGCGCGGCTGGTCGGCTATGGGGGTGCCGTCGCGCCAGTCCTCGGGCAGCAATTTCGGGTCGTTCATATAGGCCTCGAAGAGATCGCTGATGACGCGCTGGGCGCGCTCCATGATTTCCATGACGCGCGGATGGCGATACATGCTGCGCGACAGGAAGGCCTGCAAAACCCGGTTGTTTTCCACCATCTGGGGCGAGAAGGAAATGACCGGACGGGAAAGCTGCCGCAGCGCGTCGCTGCTCGGCGGGTTGTCCTGCTTCAGGCGCTTCTTCGACTCCGCCAGGACATCAGTGACCATGGCCGAGATGACCCGGCGCACGGTCTCATGGATGGTGCGCGAACGGTCGAGGCCGGGATGGGTTTTCAACACGTCGGCCAGCGCCGGACCGGCCAGCGGGTTGTCGCCGAGGTCGATGATCTCGAACAGGCCGGCGCGCAGGCCATCGTCCATGTCGTGGGCATTGTAGGCGATGTCATCGGCGAGGGCCGCGGCCTGGGCCTCGGCTGAGGCGAAGCTGGCCAGGGCAAGATCGTGAGCCTCGTTGTATTCGATGATGGCGGCGGGAAGCCCGCGTTCACGGTAGGGGCCGATGGCGTTGCCGTCGCGGTCAATGAGGGGGCCATTGTGCTTCACCAGACCTTCCAGAGTCTCCCAGGTCAGGTTCAGGCCATCGAAGGCGGCGTAGCGCCGTTCCAGCTTGGTGACGATGCGGAGCGACTGGGCATTGTGGTCGAAGCCGCCATGGGGCTGCATCAGCCGGTCGAGTTCACGTTCGCCGGCATGTCCGAAGGGCGTGTGGCCGAGGTCATGGGCCAGGGCCAGCGCCTCGGTCAAATCTTCGTCAAGGCCGATGACGCGGGCGATGGAGCGGGCGATCTGCGCCACCTCCAGCGAATGGGTGAGCCGGGTGCGGAAATGATCGCCCTCATGATAGACGAAGACCTGGGTCTTGTGTTTCAGGCGGCGGAAGGCGGCGGAATGGATGATGCGGTCGCGGTCACGCTCGAAGGGGGTGCGCGGGGGCGCCTCGGGTTCCGGATAAAGCCGGCCCCGGCTGTGGGCTGGTCTGGCGGCAAAGGGGGCTGGGGTGCGGGGCATTGACAATCGCGCTCAATCTTCCAACATCCTGCCCCATGACCGACCATCCCGCCACCATAAACATCACCGCCGCCGCCGCGGCGCGCATTGCCGCGCTGACCGGGGGCGACCCGGCGAAATTCTTCCGCATCGCCATCAATGGCGGCGGCTGCTCCGGCTTCCAGTATGAGTTCAGGATCGACGCTGAGCGCGCCGCCGATGACGTGGCCTTCGCCCAGGGTGCCGCCACCGTGGTGGTGGATCAGGCCTCGCTCGGTTTCATGGCGGGGGCGACGGTGGATTTCGTTGACGACCTCATGGGTCAGGCCTTCAAGATCAAGAACCCGCTGGCCACCGCTTCCTGCGGCTGCGGCACCAGTTTCTCCATCTGACCTCAGGGGTTTTCATGCGCATCGCCACCTGGAATGTGAACTCGGTGAAGGCGCATCTGGAGCAGGTTCTGGCCTATTTGCGCGAGGCCAGGCCCGATGTGGTCTGCCTGCAGGAGATCAAGTGCGAGGATCATGCCTTCCCGTCACTGGCGTTTTCCGAACTGGGCTATCAGGCGGCGGTGCACGGCCAGAAGACATGGCATGGCGTTGCCCTGCTGTCGCGGCTGCCGATGGAGGATGTGACGCCCCGCCTGCCCGGCGACGCGAGTGACGAACAGGCGCGCTTCATTGCGGCCACGGTATTGGACGGGCCGCTGGCGGTGCGCGTCGCTTCGCTCTATCTGCCCAACGGCAATCCCGCGCCGGGGCCGAAGTATGATTACAAGCTGGGCTGGATGGAGCGTCTGACCGGCCTTGCCCGCGACTGGCTGGCGGGCGAGGAGGCCTTCGTGCTGGCGGGCGACTTCAACGTGATCCCGGCCCCGGAGGATGCGCGCAACCCGGCGCAATGGGCCGAGGATGCGCTGTTCCTGCCGCGCACGCGCAATGCCTTCCGGGCGCTGCTGGGCCTTGGCCTCACCGACGCCTGGCGGACGCTGCACCCCGATGTGCGCGACGGCTTCACCTTCTGGGACTATCAGGCCGGGGCGTGGCAGCGCGACAATGGCATCCGCATCGACCACCACCTGCTGTCGCCCCAGGCGGCGGACCGGCTCAAGGCCGCCGAGATTGCCCGCGACCAGCGCGGCAAGGACCGGCCTTCCGACCATGTGCCGGTGACCATCACGCTCGCCTGAGCTCCTGCCGCAATGCAAAGACCGCCGGAATCGGATGATCCCGGCGGCAAGTTCAGGGAGGAGAAACTTGAAACGGACGCTGCTGCTTACTTCGGCATGCGGAAGCCGAAGGAGGCCATGTTGGCCTCGAAGGGCTTGAAGGCTTCCTTCGCAGTTGCGGTATAGATTTCGCCGACCTTGGTGGCCTGGGCAACGAAGCTTTCATAGGCGTCGCGGGCATAGCCCTGCTGCAGCTCAACCGCCTTGTCGAAGGACTTGACCTGCATGGCCTGCTCCATCACCTCGGCGCCCTTTTCCATGGACTTGCGCGAATAATCCGCAGTCTCCTGGGCAATGGCCTGAAGGCCGCGGTTCCACACGCTGGCGGCGTTGGAAAAGACCTCAAGGCTGTCCTTGTTGAACATCTGGGAGTTGTTGAAGGGCTGGAACATCGGAATCTCCTGAATGAGGGGGAGGCACGTCATGACCCCATATATGTGCACCGCACAATGAATGTCAAGGAGTTTTGTGCACTGCACAATAGACCTGTTCACATTCGCCTTTACCCCCTCTTAAGCCTCTGGACATTAGGGTCGGCATGGGGTTTCTGCCGGTCATTCCGGTGGGGGTTGGTCGAATCGTTCCGGCGGCGGCGCGCCGGACAGGTGGAGCATGTGTGATGTCCCTAGTGAAACGCTGGCGCGTGATGGTGGTGGCGATGGCGGCGCTGGTGGCGCTGTTTTCGGCCGAAGCCATGGCCAAGCCCCGGTTTGCCGCCCTTGCCGTTGACGCCCGCACCGGCGCAGTCCTGTTTTCCAGCGACGCCGACGGGCTGCGCTATCCGGCCTCGCTCACCAAGATGATGACCCTCTACATCCTGTTTCAGGAGTTGAAGTCGGGCGAGGTCAAATTGTCGACACCGCTGCGCGTCTCGGCCCGGGCCACTAGGGTGCAGCCCTCGAAGCTTGGCCTGCGCGCGGGCGAAAGCATCACGGTGGAAACCGCCATCAAGGCGCTGGTGGTGAAATCCGCCAATGACGCAGCGGTGACCGTGGCCGAAAACCTGGGCGGCAGCGAAAGCGCCTTTGCGGCGCGCATGACCCGCACGGCGCGTGCGCTCGGCATGAGCCGCACCACCTTCCGCAATGCCTCGGGCCTGCCCAATCCGGGGCAGATGACCACGGCGCGCGACATGGCCACCCTGTCGCTGCGCCTGATGCGCGACTTCCCGCAGTATTATCCCTATTTCCGCGCCACCTCCTTCTTCTACAAGGGGCGGCTGGTGCGCGGCCATAATGCCCTGTTGCAGCGCTTTGCCGGAACCGACGGCATCAAGACCGGCTACATCGGGGCCGCCGGCTATAATCTCACCACATCGACGCGGCGCGGCGACCGCCGCGTGGTCGGCGTGGTGCTGGGCGCCCGCTCGGTGGGGGCGCGCAACGCCTATATGATGCGCATGCTCGACGGCGTGCTGCCCAAGTGCCGCGGCGGCAATACCATCGCCGCCCTGCCCGGCTCATCCAGGGGCATCATCAACCCCATCGCGCCGCGGAAGGAAACCGCCGCCGCCGCCCTGCCGCCGCAAACGGCGGAAGTGATCGGCGGCATTGCGGCGGGGAAGCCGCGCCGGATCGTCGGCACCACCAGTGCCAGCGTGATTGCGCCCAGCGACCAGCCCCAGGTTCTGGAAGCGCGCATGGCGGCGGATGATGGCAGCGGTGCTGACGCGTTGGCGGAGCCCGTTCCGCAGGTTAAGACTGCGGCGGCCAAGCCGGAGAAGCTGCCCTTCGCGGTGAAGAAGCCGGGCAGTGATGCCGGCGGCGAAATGGTGGTGGCTGCCATTGATCCCGGCTGGAACATCCAGATCGGGGCCTTCCCCTCGAGGGAAAACGCCGAGCGCAAACTGTCCGATCTTTCCCGGGTGACCTCGCTGCGCGGCAAGCGCGCCTATACCATCGCGGTGCAGAAGGGTTCCGAGACCTTCTACCGGGCGCGCTATGCCGGGTTCAACCGGCAGACGGCGGCCACGGCCTGCCGCGATATCAAGAGGCGCGGCCAGAGCTGCATGGTGCTGGCACCCTGAAAGTCAGGGGCGGCGCTAGAGCAACCGGCGGTCAGTTGGACTCAACTGCCGCCGATAAGTTGCTCGAAAATCAATATGTTGGCGCAACTTTACTCTCTCAAATCGTTCCGGTTTGATCGTCCGTTGCGCTAGGCCGCCCCGCGTGTCATTCGCTGGCAATGTGCCAGACGCCATTCTTGCCGTCGCCCAGGGCGTCACCCGTTTTCTTGTCCATGGCAAAGAAATAGAGCGGTTTGCCTTTGTAGGCCCACTGCATGGTTCCGTCCTTGCGTTTGACTTCGGTCCAGTCCTTGCCGCTGTGCTGGTCCATCTTGACCATATAGGGCGGCCAATTGCCGGCACAGGCGTCGTAGCACGCGGATGTGCCGCCTTGATCCTTGTCATAGGTGTAAAGCGTCATTCCATTGGCCGCGGCGAGCGGTGCGGCCAGGGCAGCACCGGCGGCGAAGGGCAGCGCCAGAAGAGTGACCGTCACAGCAAGCGGCAGGCGATTCAAGTGCACCAACATATCGGCCTCCTGAGTTTCGCAAGGGGTTTTGTGCCGCCACAAGACGGCGGCGGCACCGCATCTCCATTTCTTTCCGTTGCGCAGGGAGCACCAGTAAAATACTGGTGAGAAAGGCCGCATGGCCACACCATGTGGTGATCCGCCGTGATCGGTCAGGAGAGCAGAAGGTCCTTGGCTTCGTTGATCTTGGCGGCGAGATAATCCGAGCCGCCGGCATCGGGGTGAACCTGCTTCATCAACCGGCGGTGGGCGGCACGGATATCCTCGGTGCTCGCGCCCTTCTTCAACCCCAGCACGGCATAGGCATCTTCAACCGTCATGGTGCCGCCGGTGGCGGGGCGGCCCGCGTCCTTGCCAAAGCCATCGCGCCAATCCGGCCTGGCCCGGTCAAGCCAGGCCTCATAGAGGGCCTGGCTCTGGTCATTCACATCGCAGCACAGACGATGAAGGGCCTGCATCTCGTCGGCCGACAGCGATGACAGACGCCGCCCCATGAGCGGGCCCATGAGGACTTCGCCATCCATGGTGCCGCTGTCATGGTCCAGCTCCATGGCCAGGACCTGTGTGGCCACGGTGCTCTTCTTGCCCTTCTCGGCACCGGGAAAGCCGAAGCCGGCGAAGGTGCCGCCCTTGGCGAGAAGGCCCAGGCCATAGAGAAACACCGGCACGGCGAGATTGAAGCGGCCGCGCACGGCCAGGAGGCCGGAAAAACCGATGATGGCGACACCGGCAAGCTGTTGCATGAAGATGGGCATGTGTGGCGCTGGCACCCTCGCTGGATTACGGACCACCCACCACGCGGCAAGCGCGGTGGCAAGGAGAAAATAGACCTGGGCCATGCCACCTCACCCGAGTTGCTCCAGCAGAAGCCGCGCCTTGCCGCCTTCGGCCCTGGCCTTGTCGGCCAGCGCCTTCCGGCCGCCCGAGGCATAAACGGCGACCGCGCCCAGAAGTTCGGCGAGGTGGCGGGCCGAATTGTCGTCGAGTTGAAAATAGGCCCCGCGCGTCAAGCGGGCAATCTCCTTGAACACGGCGGCAGTGGCGGCGTCGGAGCCCTCCTGAAACATGAAGACGGGGGTGCCGGTCAGTGCCAGCTCTCCCGCCTTGCGGCACAGTTCGTCGGCATTCTCCTCCATGGCGTCGCCGACATAGACCACGGCGGACACCTTGCCCCTGGCCACTTCCTTGTGCAGGTGGGTCAAGACCTTGCTGATCTGGGTGTTGCCGCCGCGGCAGTCCACCGTGGTCATGAGCTTGGCCAGTTCGCCCGCATCCGCCACCCAGCGCGAGGCGCGGCATTCGCCGAAGCCGCGGAAATAGACCAGTTGCACATCGAGGCCGCCGATCCGGCGGGCTTCCTCGAACATCTTGCCCTGAATGGACAGCGCCCGGTCCCAGGTGGGCTGGCGGCTCATGGTGGCGTCCATGGCGAAAACCAAGCGGCCCCGCCCCTGCGCGGTCGCGGCGGGCTGCATGGCGGCCACCTTCTCCAGAAAGGCGGAGACATCCTGATCGGCGGTCTTGCCCGCCGCCACGGGGGTCTTGGCATTGCTCATGGCGCATCATCCTGCCCGGCCGGAATGGACGGCCCCAGAGAGATAGGAACGATCCGGCGGAATTAAAGCCTGATCAGGGGCATTTTTCCTGCGGCAGAAACTCGAGGCCCGCCAGCGTGCCCTTCAGGGCAAAGTCGCCGTAGTCCATGCTGAGGCCGGTGGAGACGCCGTTGTCATACATGGTGAAGGAGACCTGATAGTTGGGGGTTCCGGCGCTGTCCTCGGCTGCTCCCGCGCCGGATTGATAATAGCTGATGGAGACCGGCCAGGAGGCAAGCGACTTCAGGCCTGCGGCCTTGGGATTGGCAATGTCGTCGGCAACGCCGCCCGGCGCGCGGCGCTTGCCGATGAAACTGATGGCGCGGAACACCTTGTCGCCGTCCGAGCCGTCAAAAACCGTGGTGACATCGCGGTTGCGGCCGGCCTCTGCCGCCGCCAGCAGGCGGATCTGATGCACCATGGGAAAGACGGTGCCCGCCGGCAGGACGAAATCCTTGCCGTCGGTGCCGGTGATGGAGCCGGTGGGCGGCGCTGCGGTGTCGGCCTTCTTCGCTTCGATGCGGGTTTCGCTTTGCAGGGCGTTGTCGACATATTCCTTCTGGTTGAAACGCATCTCCAGCCCGTCGCCGGATTCCCAGGAGGTGGAGCGCGAGTCGAGCAGCCGGGTGTCACCCTCGGACTGATAGAATTCATTGGCGAGGCGGAAATTGACCGACCAGCCGGAACAGGCGCTGCCGGAGATTTCGATGGCCATGCGGCCGTTGACCTTGGAAAAGCCCGACGAGCGATCGGCCCGCGCCATGGTGAGATCATAGATCGCGCGATGGGGAACGAGGGTGGCCGCCTGGGCGCCGGCGGTGCCGCCCATGATGACCAACGCGAAAGTGAGGGCAGCGGAACGGGTGGGGCTTGCGGCGGGCATGAATCCTATCCAATCTGTGGGTGTGAGGGGTTTTAACACCCTTCCGGCAAAAGAGAGAGCAAATCTGGCGGCAGCAAGGCAGCCGTCCTTCCCGGGGATTTTCCATGACACGCGTTTCCGACCGTCTCGGTCAACTGGGCATCACCCTGTCATCGCCGCCCAGGCCGGTGGCCAATTATGTCCCCTGGGTGAAGACCGGCAATCTGGTCTTTGTTTCCGGGCAGTTGCCGGTGGTGGATGGCACGGCGACGGTGGCAGGAATTCTGGGCGCGAGTGTCAGCGTGGAACAGGCGCAGGCGGCGGCGCGCCAGGCGGGCATCAATGTGATCACCCAGTTGAACGATGCCTGCGGCGGTGATCTCGACCGGGTGGTCAGGGTCGTCAAGCTCGGCGGCTTCGTGGCGGCCACGGCGGATTTCACCCAATATCCGCAGGTGATGAACGGTGCCTCCGACCTGATGGTGGAGGTGTTCGGCGAGGCCGGGCGGCATGCCCGCACCACGGTGGGCGTGCCGTCACTGCCGCTCAATGTCTGCATCGAGATCGATGCCATTGTCGAGGTGCGGTGATGCGATATTCGCGCCATCTGCGCGACCTCGCCTGGCTGGTGCAGAAACCCATTGCCCATCGCGGCCTGCATGACCGGGCCAGGGGCGTGGAGGAAAACTCCGCGAGCGCCTTCGCGGCGGCGGTGGATCATGGCTATGCCATCGAATGCGATCTGCAACTGACCGGCGACGGCGAGGCCGTGGTGTTCCACGACGACACGCTTGACCGGGTGATGGATGGGACAGGCCGGGTGGATGGCTGTTCGGCGGCTGATCTGAAGAAGCTCTGTTTCCGCATGGGCAAGGACCGCATCCAGACCCTGGGCGACGTGCTGGATCAGGTGGCTGGCCGCGCGACACTGGTGATCGAGTTGAAGTCGCACTGGAACGGCGACACGCGGCTGGCGACGCGGGCGGTTGAGGTTCTGGCGGGTTACAAGGGCCCCTTCGCCCTCATGTCCTTCGATCCCGACGTGGTGGGCCCCCGGGCCGACGTGGCCCCCGCCATGGTGCGCGGCATCACCGCCGACCGGACCATCGACCAGGAATATCGCCTGCTGCCCCTGTCCAGGCGCGTGGCCATGCGCACCTTCCAGCACCTGCCGAAGACGAAGGCGCATTTCGTGTCGTTCAACTATGCCGAACTCCCCTTCGAGCCGGTGAGCGAAATCCGCGCGGCGGGCCATCCCATCATCAGCTGGACCATCAAGTCGGCGGAGGCGGCGGAGCGCGCGCGGCGCTGGTCGGACCAGATCACCTTCGAGGGCTTCATGGCGTGAGCGGCATCACGCTCGAAACCATCCGTGGACTGACGGAAATTGCCGCCGCCGACTGGGACCGCTGTGCGGCGGCGGCGGGCGGCGCGGATCACCCCTTTATCTGCCATGGCTTTCTTTCGGCGCTGGAGGACGCGGGCTGCGTCGGGCCGGGCACGGGCTGGCAGCCCTGCCATGTGGTTTTGAAACAGGCCGGACGCGTGGCGGGGGTGGCGCCCGCCTATCTCAAGAGCCATTCGCAGGGCGAATATGTCTTCGACCATGGCTGGGCCGAAGCCCTGGAGCGCGCGGGCGGGCGCTATTATCCCAAGCTGCAATGTGCCGTGCCCTTCACGCCAGTGACGGGACCGCGCCTTCTGGCGGGCACGGCAGGGGAGCGGGCCCTGCTAGCGCGGGGGCTGGCCGCGGCGGCGGCGCAGTTGGGCGCGTCATCGGCCCATGTGACGTTTCTGGCGGCTGATGACGCGGCGGCGTTCGACCAGGACTGGCTCACGCGGGAGGATATTCAATTCCACTGGCGCAACGAGGGCTATGGCAGCTTTGATGATTTTCTCGGGGCGCTGTCGTCGTCGCGGCGCAAGGTGATCCGGCGCGAGCGGCGCGAGGTGGCGGCGCGCGGCATCGACTTCGTGGTGAAGCGCGGGCGCGAGATCAACGAGGACGACTGGGACCATTTCTTCGCCTTCTACATGGACACCGGCAGCCGCAAGTGGGGCCGGCCCTATCTCACCCGCGCCTTCTTTTCGATGATGGCGGAACGGCTGGGCGAGGCCCCCCTGCTCTTCCTGGCGCGGCGGGTGGGCAAGGTGATTGCGGGGGCGCTGAACCTCGTGGGCGGCGACCGGCTCTATGGCCGCTATTGGGGCACGGTCGAGGATCATCCCTTCCTGCATTTCGAGGCCTCCTATTATCAGGCCATGGAGTGGGCCATCGCCCATGGCATCGCGATGGTGGAGGCCGGGGCGCAGGGCGAGCACAAGCTGGCGCGGGGCTATCTGCCCGTCGTCACCGGGAGCCGTCACTTCATTCGCCATGCGGGGCTGGCGCGCGCCGTGGCAGATTATCTGACGCGGGAGCGGCAGGAGGTGGCGGCGACGCGGGCGGCGCTGCTGGCGGAGTCGCCGTTCCGGGTGCGCTGATCCCCTTTCAGACGGCGTGAGAGCGGTTATATTGCGTCTTCTCGAACGCTTGAGGTGGCCCCATGACCTATGATCCCGACAATATCTTCGGCAAAATCCTGCGCGGCGAAATTCCCTGCCACAGGATCTATGAGGATGAGCACACGCTGGCCTTCATGGATGTGATGCCAATGGTGGAGGGCCATTGTCTCGTCATCCCCAAGGAAGGTTCGCGCGGGCTTCTGGACGCGAAGCCCGAGGTGCTGCACCAGGTGATGGCCACGGTGCAGAAGGTGGCCAGGGCGGCGGTCACCGCCTTTGATGCCGAGGGTTTCCAGATCCGGCAATACAATGAGCCGGCGGCGGGCCAGACGGTGTTTCACCTGCATGTCCACATCCTGCCGCTGAAGGAAGGCCAGCGCCCTGCCCCGCATGTGGGCGGCATGGCCGATCATGCGGTGCTGGCGAGACAGGCGGAAAAGGTGCGGGCCGCGCTCTGAATGCAATGGCCGGGCAAAGGCCCGGCCATATGCGCGGGGTTATTTCTTCGCGCCAGCCTTTGGCTTCTTGGCCGCCGGTTTCCTCGGCTTCTTTTCCGGCTCCGGCTTCGCGGCGCGGGGCAGCGCCTTGCGTTCCGGCGGCTTGGGCAGGGCCTTTTCCTCGTTGCGGCCCAGGAACTTGAAGGCGAGCCTGTCATCATCCAGCAGGATACGGACCGTGCCGCCCTTGGCAAGTTTGCCAAACAGCACTTCCTCGGCCAGAGGTTTCTTCACTTCCTCCTGAATGACGCGGGCCAGGGGCCGCGCCCCCATCTGCTGGTCATAACCCTTCTTCGCCAGCCAGTCGGCGGCTTCGGCTGAAATCTCGATGTTGATCTGGCGCTCGGACAGTTGTGCCTCGAGCTGCAACACGAATTTCTCCACCACCTTGCGCACGATCTCGGGCGGCAGGTGGCTGAAGGGAATGATGGCATCCAGCCGGTTGCGGAATTCCGGCGTGAACAGGCGGTTGATGGCCTCCTGATCGTCGCCGGTGCGCACGGTGGAGCCGAAGCCGATGGCGGCGCGCTGGGCATCCTGGGCACCGGCATTGGTGGTCATGATGAGGATGACGTTGCGGAAGTCCACGCTCTTGCCGTTGTGGTCGGTGAGTTTGCCGTGGTCCATGACCTGCAAGAGGATGTTGAACAGGTCCGGGTGGGCCTTCTCGATCTCGTCCAGCAGCAGCACGCAGTAGGGGTTCTGGTCTACGCCATCGGTGAGGAGCCCGCCCTGATCGAAGCCGACATAGCCGGGCGGCGCGCCGATGAGCCGCGAGACGGAATGGCGCTCCATGTATTCCGACATGTCGAAGCGCAGCATCTGCACGCCCAGAACCTCGGCCAGGCGCTTGGCCACCTCGGTCTTGCCAACGCCGGTGGGGCCGGAAAAAAGGTAGTTGCCGATGGGCTTTTCCGGCTCGCGCAATCCGGCCCGCGCCAGCTTGATGGCGGACGTGAGGGCGGCAATGGCCTTGTCCTGACCGAAGACCAGACGCTTCAATTCCGTCTCGAGGTTCTTCAGGACCGTGGCGTCATCCTTGGACACGCTCTTGGCCGGAATGCGGGCCATGGTGGCGACGGTGGCCTCGATCTCGGGCACGTCGATCACCCGGCGGCGCATCTTCTCCGGCAGGAGCATGAGGGAGGCCCCCGTCTCGTCAATGACGTCGATGGCCTTGTCCGGCAGCTTGCGGTCGGCCATGTAGCGCGCCGAAAGCTGCACGGCGCTCTCAATGGCCTGGTCGGTGTATTTCACCTTGTGGAAGTCTTCGTAATAGGGCTTCAGGCCCTTCAGGATGGCGATGGTGTCGGGGATCGACGGTTCGTTGACATCGATCTTCTGGAAGCGGCGGGCGAGCGCCCGGTCCTTCTCGAAGTGCTGGCGGTATTCCTTGTAGGTGGTGGAGCCCATGCAGCGGATGGTGCCGCCGGACAGCGCGGGCTTCAGCAGGTTGGAGGCGTCCATGGCCCCGCCGGAGGTGGCCCCCGCCCCGATCACCGTGTGGATCTCGTCGATGAACATGATGGCGCCGGGCTTCTGCTCGATCTCCTTGACCACGGCCTTCAGGCGCTCCTCAAAGTCGCCGCGATAGCGCGTGCCGGCCAGCAGGATGCCCATGTCGAGCTGATAGACGGTGCAGTCCTTCAGCACGTCCGGCACTTCGCCCTTGATGATCTTGCGGGCCAGCCCCTCGGCAATGGCGGTCTTGCCCACGCCGGGGTCGCCGACGAAGAGCGGGTTGTTCTTGCTGCGGCGGCACAGAATCTGGATGGTGCGGCTGACCTCGGCCTCACGCCCGATGAGCGGGTCGATCTTGCCGTCGGCGGCCTTCTTGTTGAGGTCGATGCAATAGGCCTCCAGCGCCGACTGGCCCTCCTTCTTGGCGCGCCCGCCCCCGCCCTCCTCGCCGCTGCTGCTGCCGCCGTCCTCGCCGGAGCGTTCCGGCTCCACCCCCTTGGGGGTGCGGCTTTCCGACAGGCCGGGGCGCTTGGCGATGCCGTGCGAGATATAGTTGACCGCGTCATAGCGGGTCATGTCCTGTTCCTGCAGGAAATAGGCGGCGTGGCTTTCGCGCTCGGCGAAGATGGCGACGAGGACATTGGCCCCGGTCACCTCCTCGCGGCCCGAGGACTGGACATGAATGACGGCGCGCTGGATGACGCGCTGGAAACCGGCAGTGGGCTTGGCCTCGCGGTCATCGTGGGTGACGAGATTACCCAACTCGTTGTCGACGTAGGTCATGATGCTCTTGCGCAATTCGTCGACATCGACGGCGCAGGCGCGCATGACCGCCACGGCGTCCTTGTCCTCGGTGAGGGACAGGAGCAGATGCTCCAGCGTGGCATATTCCTGACGCCGCTCGTTGGCATGGGCCAGCGCGCGATGCAGGGCCTTCTCAAGGCTGCGGGAAAAGGTGGGCAAGGCAGTGCTCCCTCTGGCACCGGAACAGTCCCGGTCCGCTGACTAAGAGTTTGATCATATATAGGGCGAAATTCAGGCTTTGCGAGGGGCCTGTTTGAAGGCGGGCGCGGGCGGCCTCACTCCTTCTCCATGGTACATTGCAGCGGGTGCTGATGGCGGCGGGCGAAGTCCATGACCTGGGTCACCTTGGTCTCCGCCACCTCATAGGTATAGACGCCGCACAGGCCCACGCCCTTCTGGTGAACATGCAGCATGATGCGGGTAGCGTCGTCGCGATTCTTGGCAAAGAAGCGCTCCAGCACCTGAATGACGAATTCCATGGGCGTGTAGTCGTCGTTCAGCAGCAGCACCTTGTAGAGCGACGGCTTCCTGGTTTTCGGTTCGGCACGGGTGATGACACCGGTCTGCGGACCACCCTTCTGGGAATCATGTTTCGGCATGGCGGCAATTATATAGGTTGCAAAATCAACAGTGCGAGGGCGGCGAAAGCTTTTTTAGGCCATTTTGCAACCCTGCGTCCTGTCATCATATTTTCACAAACATGATCTATGGGGAAGGCTGCCGGGGGCGGTGTCTGGCTTTGGCGGCCGCCACGTTTGGTTCGGGGTCATGCTCCCGATGACAGAGCAGGAAATGGACTACGTCTGCCGACTGGTGGCGCGCGGCGCCCAGCTGTACATCGGCCACTCCCCCTCAGGAAACCGGCGAATCAAGTTGGTTTTTGGAATCTTCGGCTGGAATACCCTGCGCTTTGATGTCAGCCATGATGAACTGACGCGATTTGAAGGCAAGCTCCGTGAGGCGAGACTCTCCAAAGGTTGAGTGCGCGCCAAAATACTTGCGAAAATGCGGGCAACTTGCACCAATCGTGTGACCCGGACGTTAAATTAACCCCCCATTAACCGCGCTTCTGCGACAAATCTTGCAAGGGGCGTTTCGCATCGGGTCTTTTGACGGCAACCATCGGAATCTGTGTCATGACGGAACAAGAAATGGTCAGGATTTGCCGACTGGTGGAGCGCGGCGCGAAGCTGCTCATCGGGCGCAACCCCTCCGGCGGGCGCAAGATCAAGCTGGTGCGCGGCCCCTTCGGCATGATGACCGAGCGCTATGAGCTGACCAATCAGGAACTCGACCTGTTGCGCAGCAAGCTCGACCAGACGCTGGTGCACACAGGCTAGCGCAACGGACGATCAAATCGGAACGATTTGAGAGAGAAAAGTTGCGCCAA
>OEIV010000585.1_pt1 | contig 19237 bp, 21 predicted proteins | sample 1539231 | NCBI WGS metagenome assembly OEIV01 (sample SAMN03794762, study PRJEB22550) | activated sludge metagenome | feature: wastewater treatment plant; material: activated sludge; isolation source: Wastewater treatment plant of a petroleum refinery complex | place: Argentina: Buenos Aires ...
ATGTCGCAGATCGTCACTGAGGTTCTGTCTAATAAAGAACTCATTGACGAATATCGCGCAGTTGATCTTGACTCAATTGGTGATACGCCGGGAACTGCACTCGCTGATGTTCCTCCGACAAATAACGGTCCGGCGCCAAGCAACATTCGACCGGCTCAAACCGCGCAGGCGCCCGCTACGCAAACGATTAAGCCGACCGCTACCCCTGTAGCATCCACCGTGCAAAAGTTCGGTGTGAGTGCAAGCGATGCGCCAGTGGACGTATCGCCAGCACCAGCGGCGGCTCCGCGTCAGCAACCGGCGAGTGCCGCGCCAGCATCGACCGCTGATATCGATGCGTTGCTGAACGGTATGGATTTCGGCGATTAATCTATAGTCCACTAGCTAGGGGGCGCAGGAAACTGCGCCCCTTTTTCGCGGGGGAAATATGTACGAGTCTAAGAAAGACGCGGAAGTCTACGGGCGGACTTTGTTCGGTGCCGCTATCTTCAATGCTGCGCTACCTGTTAAAATCATAGCCGATATAATCGGGGTCAAGCGCCAGACGGTATACGGTTGGATCAAAGGAGGTAAAGATATATCGTACTCACATGGTATCGCGTGCGATACTATAACAGCCATAATCAATAAAGGTATCGCGCAGGGTATTTTTCCTGCGCTTAATAGTAAGACCGCTAAAGAGTGGCTGCAAGAACAGTACGATAAAACTCTCGATATCAACGTGGACTAACCATGACTCCGCAAGAATTCTTGCGCCAAGTATTGCCAACACAAGGCTACTACTGCCTTGCCGCCAAGAATGCCGGAGGAATAATTCACCGTACATACGAGTCTATTGATGATCTAGTTAGCGATGGTGCAGAGTTAAACGCTCAGGGTCGAGAGTTATACTTCTGTATTTCTACTTTGCGCGAACGGTCTATTATCGTCGGCGATAAACGCAAAGTCAGAATCGGAAGTAACTGCTTATTTACCCGCTCTCTAATTCTGGACGTCGATGTACGCGACGATAAGCCGGGACACCACGCAGATAACAAAGAAGCTCTGTCCGATATTGCTGCATTTAGCAAAGAGCTAAAGACTCAAGGCTTGGCTACTCCTACCGTCGTATTTACCGGGGGTGGATTCCATGCCTATTGGACCGTTGACGCTGATGTTGACGCGAATAAATTCGCAGATAGAAGCGCGTACTTCAAAGCTATGGTACTGGAAAAGTATCCGAAGCTAGGTGCTGATCCTACGCGCATTGGTGATCGTACCAGCCTACTCCGAATACCATCACTGATTAACTACAAACGTGCAACCGAAGTTAAGGTAGTAAAAGTTGGTGGCATATCTAGTTACAGTTCTATCGCTTTGTGGAAGCCTGCCACAAAGATTAATGCTACTCCAAACGTAGGATTTAGCTTAGTATCAAAGTCACCGCCTGTACCGTTCGACAACGTAGCTAAGTCCTGCCAACAAATAAAGGAGATGATTTCTAGCGGAGGAAGTACGTGTTCAGAACCTTTATGGTATGCAGCTCTTGGATTGGTAAAGCATGCCGTCGATGCAGAGCAATGGGCACATAGATTGTCTAGCGGTCATAGCGGCTACTCCGTAGAAGAAACCAAAAACAAACTGGCTCAATCAATATCCACCAATACTGGACCTACTACTTGCCGTCATTTTTCTAACCTTCGCCCTACTGAATGCATCGGGTGTCCTTTCTTTGCTAAGATAACTTCTCCGATACAATTAGCTTCGGGTGTAATTGCTGCAACAACAAAAGCTGCTAACCAGATTACATTCACGCCGCCGTGGCCATACGTGCGGCGTAGTACCGGAGGAATCGAAGTTGCCGCAGAAGAAGGTGTCCCGCCAGAACTGGTCTATGACTATGATCTATTCCCGGTTAAGAAACTCAGGGATGAATTTACTGGTGATTGGCTTGTGCGCTATCGTTATTTTCAACCTGTGGATGGTTGGAGAGAAGAAACGGCTCCGCTCGCTGATTTCTACGACAAAAAATCTGCCTCCAAAGCGTTAATGCGCGGCGGTGTAGTGTCTTCTCTAGGCCAAGCTAATAAAAACTTTAGCGTTGGTCGGTACATGGTTGACGCGATTAGAGCCTTGGAGAAGGTACAGGCATCCTCTGTGATGTACGGACAGTTTGGCTGGCGAGAAGATGATTCTGGTTTCATAGTGGGTAATAGGTTATACACGCCCGGTGCGCTTGGTGAAGTTGAAATGACTGCGGCACTTAAACCATTAGTGCCTAAGTTTACGATGGCAGGATCGTTGCAGAAATGGTACGACGTATTTGACGTGTATAATAAACCGGGACTGGAACCGTTTGCGTTCGGTGCTCTGCTGGCTTTTGCCAGTCCGATATATAAGTTCACTGGCCACCACGGTATTATCTTTAACTTGGTCGGAGAAAAGGGTTGCGGTAAAAGTACGGTGCTAAAGGTTATCTCCTCGGTATGGATGAAGCCAGAAGAACAGTTACTCAAAGAAAGCGATACGATTAATAGCGCCGAAGTAATTCTCGGAGCCATGCACAACTTGCCAGTTACCTACGATGAGATTACCAACATCGACGAAAAGAAGTTAAGCGACTTGTGCTACAATATTACCCAAGGGCGCGGAAGGAACCGACTTAACTCTGATGCTAAGTTAAGAACTAACGTGCATACTTGGGCGCTAATAATGTGCGCGTCGAGTAATCTTTCGCTAGTAGATAAACTTGGCCAGTATAAATCTAACGCATCGGCGGAAGCTATCCGAGTGTTTGAAGTCCATATTACCGGGCAGCCAGCACTGGATAAAGTATACGCAGATGCGATATTTCGCAAGTTGGATAAAAACTACGGGATAGCAGGTGATGTTTTTATCCGATACGTGGTTGATAATCTAGATGACGTAATAACTAGCGTCGAAGAAACGATGGCAAACATAGATAGGGACTTGGGTATACGTAGTCCCGAAAGATTCTGGTCTGCGCTAGTTGCGTGCGTCATGGTTGGCGGAAGTATTGCGAAAAATCTAGGACTTCACGGATACGACATGGACCGATTGTACCAGTGGGCAGCGCGACAGATGCAGGCTATGCGCGTTAACGTGGAAGAAAAAAGCGCAGATGCCGAATCTATTCTCGGTAATTTCCTTAGCACTAAAGCTAGGAATACTGTGGTTGCGGTACGCGGTAAGATTCGTGAAACACTCATGCCGCATCTGCGCGAATCGGTTCAAATCCGACTGGAAGTTGATCCGGGTTCTGCAATTGCATTCGTTGAATATAGAGCGCTAACCGAATACTGCAAAGTCAATGCTATCTCTATGTCTTGGCTTGAAACCAAGTTCAAAGAGATGAAAATTCTTGTCGCTACCGGAAAAGCTAAACGCCTTGCTGCTGGCGTAAGCGATATGCCCGCAGTTAGTATGCGCTGTTGGGTGCTCAACCTGTCTTCGCAGGAGTTCCGGAACGATATCGAGGCAGTAATCAAAATGCAGGAGGCAATTAATGCCAAGGTTCAGGCCCAAGATAAACCTGCCGGATAATGATGCTGGACTCGCGCAAAGACGGCAGATGCAAAGATTGGGTGCAATTCCTCCCGGTCCGCATACTTGGTCTAGCGCAGTTCGTGATCCAGAAACGTCCGACTATATCTTCGAACGAATACGGTACGGCTCCGTGAAAGCAAAAAACTTTTCCGCGAATCTAGATGCAGAAGTAAAAATTCTGCTCGCTGTAAAGAAGCTATTCTCCGTAGAATCTAAATGGACGAAGGGTGCGCTATGCCGATTAGGTGGGGGCAAAATATGGCACCGCGTCCAAGATATGAATGTAACCTGCTGGTGCATAGTAGGTGCGTTGGATCTGGTAAAACACAAACAACCAGCGCTATCATACTATGCAGATTCGCTGTATAATAAGCTGAATAAACTAGCTCGAAAAATGGGTTTCACTTATCTGGAGGACTTCAACGATCATCCGAACGTAACGCACGCGCACATGATTAAATTTCTAGATAAAGCCGAAAACTTCCTGAGGAATGAGCCATGAATAGAATGATGATTGACTTCGAAACCTTCGCTATTGCGCCCAATGCGCTGCCGTTGAGCGTGGGTATTACGGTGTTCAATACGGAACAAGGTATTGTTCACGAATACTATAATAACTTCAATATCGATCGGCTTACAAAGTATTTTCCGAGTAAGTTTGCTATTCAGACTGGAACTATCCAGTGGTGGATGCGGCAGTCGGAAGAAGCGCGCGATAGAATCTTCGGCGCACATGCTATGCCATTCGATGCCGGAACGATTCTTGCGAATCTAGCTAGTATCTGGCAACAATTTAACTGCCAAGAATTGTGGGCGAACGGTAGCGACTTCGATGGGCCAATCCTAAAAAATCTGCTGGACGTGCATGAAGTTCCGCAGTTCTATCCGTATAATGCGCTGCGTGATGCTCGTACTGTGTATAAGCTCTTTCCGACAGTTGTAAAGAGTGTTCCGTTCGTAGGCGCGGCACACGATGCACTAGCAGATGCGAAGTGGCAAACGCTTGCACTTATTCCTTGCCTGCGAATTATTGAAGGATCGGAGTTGCCGAAGTGAAGTTTGAAGAGCAATGGGCTAGAGTTACAAAGTCCGCGCAGCAGTTGAAAGTATTTACGATTCTAGAGTTGCAGAAACACTCTGGCGTAAATAAAGGCGCGGCGCAAAAGTTCTGCAGAACTAAGTGCCGCGAAATCGGGGCAGTAAAAGCAATCGGCGCAATTAATGCGTCTAAATATCAGATCAAGGAGCAATTCGATGAACAAGCTACAGCTTAAGATGGGTGATGGTTCTACGCAAGAAGTGCCGGTTCAGCAACTTGCTGTTGAAGGATCGCGTATCAGTATTTCCGAAAATGGCAGGCTTGCGCTTATGAAAATGGCGCAGAATGCTATCCATGCAGAAGCGCGAAATGATGCCAATAACATCATGTGGCTAATTACTTTCGGTCCCGCGCTTTTCGGCGTGCTGGCGCAGCATGAATCCGCTTTGGCTTTGGCGGCACAAAAGATGGAACAGGAAAAGGAGGAATCCAATGGGCAGACCCATTAAAACTGGATACGATATCCGCGAAGCTACTAAGCCGCAGCCAGAAACACAAGTAAACGAAGTAGCTGATCGGTTCAATTTGGGAAAGGCGCAGCTTAGTTTAGTGCTAGAAGCGGGTGCTGCGCTGCACGGAGTTACGCGCGTACTTGAATACGGCGCGCGTAAATACGCTCGTGGCAACTGGCATAAAGGTCTACTGACAAATGAGATTGTGGATAGTTTGTCTCGCCATCTGGTAGCTTTTATGTCTGGCGAAGATATCGATGCGGAATCTCAGCTAGCGCACGTAGATCATATTCTATGTAACGCGTTATTCCTTGCACAGAATATGCGTACCCACCCCGAACTTGATGACCGCGTGAGGCCAAAATCATGAACGAAACGAAAATAGTGCAGGAACTAACCGATGAGATTTTTTCGGTACTCGACCAAGATAAGTTCGATGATCTTCCTACCTATGCGGTACTAGGTGCGCTCGCATCTATGCAGCATACAATTGCCGCAGAAGCGTTCGCGAGTTCTAACGATTCCCCTGCGAAGCACTAATAATTGCCGGGCGTATAGCTCAACGGTTAGAGCAGAGGGCTCATAACCTTTTGGTTTTCGGTTCGAATCCGAATGCGCCCACCACCACCAAACTCGGAGAGAAATAATGGATAATCCAATCATGCGGTACTTTGAGTTTGACCATCTCCCCGCACAACTTCGCGAGGTTTCAAAACCTATCTGCGAACTAGCGCAGGAAATGGATTTGACTCTGCCGAATGGACCAGAAAAATCCGCAGGTATGCGGAAATTACTGGAGGCTAAGGACTGCTTTGTACGCGCAGCCTTGAAGTAAGTTTTACCGGCACGGTGGCGAAATTGGCAGACGCAGCAGACTTAAAATCTGCCGGAGAAATCCGTGAGGGTTCGATCCCCTCCCGTGCCACACTAGGAGAAAAATAGATGAAAATAGATATGCTCGGTAAGAATAACCCTAGCATCTTATTGCGTAGTGGTAACTACTTCTACTTTCGTAATCCACGCGAATCCAAATTTAGCATTACCGATATTGCTGCCGGACTAGCAAAAATATGCCGGTTCAATGGGCAGTGCAAAGAATTTTACTCCGTAGCGCAGCACTCTATTCTGGTATCTAGAATCGTACCTGAAAAACATACGCTCGCTGGATTGCTGCATGATGCGGCAGAAGCATTCGTAGGCGATATGGTAGCGCCACTGAAAGCGTTGCTGCCCGAATATAAAGCTATTGAGCGAGAAGTCGAAGCGGCGATCTTTGAGCGTTTCGGTATAAAACTTCCGCTTGATCCTTGCATCAAACAGGCTGATCTAATTCTACTAAAAACTGAGCAGCGTGATCTGATGAATAACTCGGATGCGTGGCAACATGTTAGCGACATAGTACCTATGTCACAGGAGATTATTCCCTACCTAACACCACGCCACGCGGAAATAGAATTTCTTAATCGCTACTGCAATATTAAGGGGGTGTAGCATGTTTGCGCCTGAATATAGTCTGTACGAACGTACAGTAATAAAGCGACTACGGAAAGCGAAAGTGCCGGTGAAGGAGATTGCCGAACAGTTGGGCCGTCCTTACCGCGGTTTGTGCAGTTACATAAGCGACCACAAACTATTTCCAAAACCCAAGATAGCAGTGCTTCGGGAACATAGGGAAGAAATTATCAAGTTACGTGAGGAAGGCATTTCTGCGCCAGAAATTGCTGGTAGGTTCAAAGTAACACCAAAAGTCGTGTATAAATTTTTCAATGAACTCGACGGAAAGAAGGTACCACTCAATGAATCTTGATCGTGAAACGGACGTTATCAACTTGTATGATAGCGCGACTATCCAAGTAATTGAGTTTTGGGGTAGTGACGAGCGCATCGTCGAAGCTGCCAGAATGTCTGTGGATAAAGGCTTTGCCGGGTGGGGTAACGAAGAAAATCCCGGTGATGAAAAGTTGCTACAGTTTCTATACGCTAATCGCCATGATAGTCCCTTTGAAATGGGCGGCGCGATTGTTGAGGTTCAGGCGCCTATCATGGTATTTCGGGAATGGCATCGACACCGGACGCAAAGCTACAATGAAATGTCCGGGCGTTATACTGCACTACCAGACTTTTGCTACGTGCCTTCCGTCGAACGCATGATGATTAATGCGGACGGCTCAAACCGTCAGGCAAATCGAATTGCGGGTGCGCCTGCGCTTACGGTAGAGCACGCTAAAATCTGGCAAGAAAGATTGCGTGATGTTCATGCTCACGCGCAGCGTATCTACCAGATGGGTTTGGATTTTGGCGTACCAAAAGAATTGGCGCGTCTACCCGTAACGGTGAGCCGATACTCAAGAATGCGTGCCAGTGCTTGCCTACGTAATTGGTTGTTGTTCATTACGTTACGTTCTGCACCGAACGCCCAATGGGAGATTCGCCAGTTCTCTAACAAAATGATTGAACTTCTGGCCCTTCGGTTCCCGCGCACTCTCGAATTCTTCAAGGTATACCCGCGATGAAGACAGCCAAATATCTAGTGATCTTTAAGGGTAACAACAATACTTGGAATACTATCATGACCATGACGGAGCGTGAAGCTGCGTACATGAAAGCTGACGGTCTTGAGGTATACGAGTTCCTATATATTTGGCCTGATTGGGTAGAAGAATGGGGGCTTGCTGGTGTGTGGATGTTTGCAGCAGATGTATTTAACTTCAGGAATCCTTTCCGACGGAAAGTAAAAAATATACGGTAAAGAAAAGGGCCGCTTATGCGGCCCTTTTCTTTTACGCTTTTGAAAAACTCAGCGGTGGGTAGCTATCATCCAGATAAGCCAAAGGCCCACGGTCGAGAATTACTTCCAGCCATTTCTCGTGAATAACTGGAAGTCCGCCTTCAATGCCCATGACCCGCTTAACGTCGCCGTCAAAATCATTAGCGAGAAATGCGACGCCATTAGTCAGTGGTTGGCCGAGTTCGGCCCGATATTTGCAACGCTGGTATTTCATTCTTCCGTCCTCTGTTTCCAAGTGGCTACAGCATCAGACCGAATTTTCTGGCGAATATCTAGCAACGCTTTTTGTTGCTTCGCCTTTTCTTCGGGCGTTAGATACGGATTCTCAGCTATTCCGTTCAATTCCTCAGCAATGCGCCTATCAGTCTTGCGCACGCTTTTAACTAAGTTTTCGGCTAGTTGTGCTCGCTGGCTCGGAACTACACCATTATCCCGATCCGCTTTAAGCTGTTTAATTTCTTCTTCCCATTCAGTACGGACCGTACTGAACACACGCTGCGGATAATACTTTATATCCTTGGTCGATACGTTCGGCATACCGGGGATATCACCGGCAGATAACGGTTCACCTTTAAGCATCTTTTCCTGCAACGACACGTATCGATTAGCCGTAGTACCCAGGAAACCAAGATACTGCATCATATTATGCTTAAGGGTTTCTGGTGCAATATCTAGCCCATTGAAGTTTTCAAAAATTGCTTTCGACATTGTTACATACGCGTCGTCGGTAGAATTCTTAGCTTGTAGATACTTAGGTGTATCTTCGCGAGTATACGGATTCCAGATATCCAAACCTTGACTGGACTGATTGAAATACGTTTCTACTATCGGTCGCACTAAAGACGGAGCAACAGTAATTGCCGCTGCGCCTAGCATATCATCTGCGGCGGCACCTTCACCCGGATCGGCAGGCGCAACGAAGCTAGTATTATCCAATATAGCTTTAATGCCGGATACTGCGGCTCGCTCGCCGCTGGTATGTCCTAGCATTGCCCGCGCCATCATAACGCCAAAACCGCTGATAATAGTCTCCGTACCAATAGCTTTTGGTATGATTGGTATAGACTGGTTATCTCCCATAATCGGCAACACATCGTTGCGGATTACGGTATCATTACCTACCTTCTTAAGTTTATCCTCTCCGTCATCATCGACGCCGAGGATAGCGTTAGCCATCATGTACCAGAACGCAGCGCCCGCTGCATAGGACGCGGCAAGTACGCCTAGCTGCGCTCTATTCTTACTGCGCATAACCGTATGCAACATACGGAATACACCAGCAGACGACGGCCCGTAGAACACGTAGGCCATGCGCAACCAATCACCCCACTTTCCTTTATAGTTAAAATTCATTAGATTCTTTACGTAGATAGCAGCAGCTTGCGGAGTCATCTTGCCGCTTTCTACGATAGTCTTGAACAACGCTACGCGTGTAGATAAGTCTACACCATTCAAGGCACCAGCGTAAAAGTCATGCGCTCGCTTAAACGCACCCTTGATCTTGGACGTATTGACGCCCATAGATTCTGCGTACAATTCTTCCAGCCGAGCTTGGTTAGCTTCAAAGTTCATGCTCTGCAAGAACGTAGACTCACCACCTAAATTGGTAAGCATATTTGCCCATTTGGCAAACTCAGAGCCTTGCGCTTCTAGCTGATCTTTTCCAAGCCGGTCACGGACGTAGAAGTTAATTGCGTCTTTGAATCCGCCAAAGCGCAAGACATTCTCCATATACTTCTTAGGTATGGAGAAATCGTATTTGCCAGTATTCTTATCGTAACTAAGATCGAGCGCACCGTAGATTAGCTGCTGACGGAACTCACGAATAAAGTTAGTATAGAACGCCCACGGAGCATTATAGAAAGTTTTGAGTCGAGCAAATGGGCGCATTGTCCAGTTGTAGACTTTGGACAGTTTTGCGTTGCTATGCTTCCAGTGATTCTTAATACCGAGGAACAAATCTTTGTCGTGAATCTTCAGGACAATAGACTGGTCGCCTTGATGGATCACTACAGTATTAGGTGCGCGCTGGATACGTCCACCTTTCTCGCGCTTACCTAAACCATATATCTTATTTCTATCTCGGATAGATGTAGTATTGAACGGCGCAGACCGTTCAACATTAGCTACGTCATCGCCGTAGAAATTAACTACTTCCAGTAGTTTTTGCTCAAGCTCGCTATTAACCAAGGTATTGCCGCTGCGCAGCAAATCAGTCTGCAATTGCAGGATTGGATCGGCAGCAGCAGTAGTTCGACCCTTCATAATATCCGGGTCTTGCTCGTTCAGAAAGCCGGTACTTTCCCACACATCATAGTCATTCATAAAACTTTCTAGGTCACTATCTTCCCTAGCAGTTTTGAATGGTACGTAGTGGCGGAAGTCCATAGCATCACGCACGAACTCTTTAATCGGTCCGTTGCGTTTGGCCTGCACCATACGCTCTTTGATCGTATTGCGCATTAACTCGAAGGTATCATAATTCTCGTTATAGAACTGGCCATACTGTGCTGGAAGCGTCGCAAGAATTTCTTCTGCGTCACCCCAAGTATAGCCCTCGTATTTTGTACCTTCTTTGTAGTTGCCAGTAAGATAGCCGTTATCGGGATCAAGCAATTCTCGCTTGCGCGCGATTAAATCATCAAGCGCCGCTTGATTTTCCGCTGGCGTACGGACACGAGAATTAACCGCTGCAAGTTCGCGGTCAAGAAGTAATTGCGTACGTAACTTCTTGCCTTCTTCTGTGAAGTAAGACTCCGCAGTTCGTCGGCGCAACAGAAATTCCTGTACGCGTTCGATGATATTTTCCATGCGGACATGGGTAGATACACCGCTACGGAACTGGTCTATATCCTCGCCGTTAGCCTTAGCGGCTTCAAGCATCTTATTATTAAACGGCTCAAGAATATACGCTGAGTCTCGATCTTGGATAGCAGTAGCTTTGCCTACCAAAGAATCGAGCACGTCTTTTAGCGATACATCGCTATTAAGCACACGACTAGTTTTTGCGACCAACCTATCTTGCCAAGTTTTGAGCGTAGCCGTTGAGTCCGAGAGATACATCTCGGCAACATCTGCGGCATTAACTACCCGCTGCTTAAGCGTGCATACAGTGGCCATTATTTGCACTCAATCTCGTTGCGGACTAGCGGAACATCATCTGGCAGTTTAAGCAATTCGTACTGCGTGATTGGGTCGGGTTTTTCGATACCACGATCCTTAAGCGCCTGTCTTGTCTTGTTATACCATGCATCAAAATCTGACGATACGCGGCGAGCAGTTTCTACGTATCGCGAAACCATATAGCCTGCTTTATCGTACGAAGCCAAAAACTCAGCGACAAACTCTGGCGAGTCTTTAGCCATTCGATACATCATTGCATCTTCCAGCGACATATCGCTGAGAATCTTTGCCCGGCTTTCGCCTGTAATTTCTGCAATCTTTCTTTCTTTAAAAATCTCTAGCTCAAGATTAAGGAAATCGATGTAGTCGCTACTATCCATATCCTTATCTTTGAGCAGGTTATCTACTTCTTTCTGGTTTATTACTGCGCCAAGTTTAGTTAATTTCTTAACCGCAGTTTTGAACTCGGTTTTATTTTCGATACCAGAAATATAATCAGCTATTTTGTCCGTGACAGCTTCCAGCTTATCTAGCTCTTTAATTACCTGCGGTCCAAAGATACGACTTCGAGGGTCTACGTCATCATAATTAACGTCGAGCCTATTAGACGCTTCACTAACTGCGTTTACTTTTTCTACGTAGTCTACTACCAAGGATTCCTGCGTAACATCAAGTATACCAGATTCTTTGAGCGTTTCACGTGCATTATCGAACGCCAGACCATATTCTTCTGGCGCATATTTTTTGTAGTAAGCCACTCTAGTTTCCGCCGCAGTAAGTTCTAGATGTATACGCTCGTACACATCTAGCCTTGCAGCAACAAGTCGATCGTAGGAGTCTAAATCTCCAGGTACAATTTCATTTATGGCCGAGCGCAATTTTTCCGCTAGAACCTCTACGTTCCTACTAAATAGCAAGTGGTTAGGACTGAGGATTGCGTTAACCAAATTGCTGGAGACAGCAATTTCTTCTTGCTGATATTTTGTTAGTTGGGCTGGTGTCTCCTGAACCGGCTGCGGCTCCAATGCCGGTTCAGGAGTTACTATTTTGGGGCTTTTTTGCCCTCCGGCTTTTTCTTCGGAGCGGCTTTCTTTCTAGGCTTTTTGGCTGGCGCTTCTGCCATAGCTTGGTCAACAATTGCTTGCGCGCGAGCCAAACTTTCTGGCGTATTTTCGCGAATAGCTGCCGCAAATTCTTGAGCCGCAATTGGATCAAGCATCTGTTCGTACGGATTAATTTCTGGCTCAATAGGCGCGTTAGCTCCGCGGGTAGCTCGCGTTCTTAGCGTAGGATTATTCGGCTGCATATCCTGCATTTCTTGCAGGAACGGATCGATGTTAGGCGCAAATGCCTCTAATCCCGCCGGAGTTAGATTACTACCCTGTAGCTGGCCAGAATTAAGCCCGCGGAAATTAGCGTCTGCGGCAGGTACTAACTCCTGACTCTGCCGACCTAATTGCGGCAATGCAAGTGGTGGCCTAGTTGGTTCTGGACCACTGAACCTAGCATCTGACGCAGGAATTAATTCCTGACTTTGCCTACCTAATTGCGGCAGAGCAAGTTGCGGAGTAACATCAGCAAACTCACCCTCAACAATAGCTGGCTCGTTAAAGGCGCTATTTACTCCAACACGTTCTCCGCGAGTACCAAGATTCTGCAATTCCTGACTCTGCCTACCGAGATTAGGCAGCGCTTTTTGCGCTTCGATAATTGGATCAGGTGTAATAAGCGGACCGACAGGAACTAAATCATTTCGCACAGGTCGCGGATTAGTCGCAGCATCAGCCTGCGCCATCGCAGTTTTGACGCTAGCAGCAATACGCCCATCGATATCACCTTGGCTCAAGCCAGTGATATCAGGCATCGCAAATAAGCGCGCAACTATACCACTATATTCTTCCGCTTTACGTGAGTCCATGCCGCGCGCCATAGCAGCACGCAACGCATGCATGCGTACTTTAGTGCGGGTATCTACTTCCAGTAAATTCTGCTGGCTAAGAGTTTCCTCCATCTTTCGCCTAGCAGCTTGCGCCGATGCTTCTTCTTTTTTCAGAACGCCAGCGACTTCTGCATCAGACTTACCGCTAAGTAATGCTTCTGCCATATTACCCGCTACTTGTTCGGGCTTTTTCTCGGCAGTAGTTGCAGCAGCTTGAACAGCATCAGCAATTTTATTTGCTTCGGCAGCATTGACTGTGCCGGAATTAATATCGGCAGTTCCGGTAGTCTGAGCCGTCGCCTGCGCGGCAGCCGCCGCGTCAGCCGGGGATGGGACAGGGGCGGGCGCCGCAGGCGCAGCGGGCGCCGCCGTGGGCGCGGCGGCCGGGGGGGCCGCTACAGGGACAGCGGGGGCGGTCGCGGCAGCACTGGCGGGCGCCTGCGCAGCCGTAGCGGCAGCCGCCGCAGGGGCGGGCGCCGCGCTACTAATTTGCGCTTTAGCAAACGCAGGAATTGCGTTCTTTAATTCGGGCGAATTAAAATAAGGATCTTTACTGAGTAAAGCTATGAGCTTTTGCTCTGCAATTGCAGGATCACCTTTGCCTGCCTTAATAGCATTCTTAACAGCAATACGAACATTTGCAGCCAAGTTCATATTGGTCTTCATAGCGGTGTCGATAGCAGTGCTACCAGCAGTCGCAGCGGGTGCAGTTCCCGGCGGAGTATTTGGCGGTGGAGTATTTGCTGTAGGACCAGTACCAAGTAAACCAACGCCAACACCAATCGTACCACCAACAACGCCGCCAACTACACCCTGCTTAAGAGCAGAAGGCGAAGTCATACGTTCTACAATCGAACGCGTATCACCTTTAACACCCATTTCACCGGATGCCTGTGCAGTTTCTTGCCCGAATTCTTGCCCGGCTTCTAATATACCAGTTACGGGTGCGCGAGTATACCACGGCAGATAGGCAAGCGCAGGAATACGCTTTGCAACAAGCGCAAATTCGGCAATAGGTATAGCACCTACCAAAGCAGCGGCCCAAATTTCTGGCTGTTCTAACACAGCCTGACGCGCTTCGGCAGCTTTATTCGGATCTTTAGTTGCACCAAGAACTTCATTGTAGACTTGATTCTGAATGCCGCCAATTTCACCGGCAGACATAGTAGCTGCAATGCCCGTAGCTTCTTTAGTGGCAGCGCTAATTTTAGCCATACCGGGAATTTTGGCAGCTTGTTTTGCAATGCCAATACCCTTTAATAATTTACTCACAAAACTAACGCCAAGTTTTGCTACGCCACCACCGCCTAAAAATTCACCGCCAAAATAAGCAAGAACATCAGGATGCGTAGCAACAAAAGCGCCAACATCGGCAGCGGTTTTAGTATCGTCTTGAAGCAGCGCATTTAGCTCCGCAACTTGTTGCTTAGTACCTTCCGGCGTAAGACCTTCTTTGACTCCAGAGCCAAAGCCAGAAATCATCGGTCCGTATTTATCAGAACCAAGTAACGTGGCCAAATCACCAGGAAGTTTAATCGCCCCACCTACTGCGGAGGCAGCAGTAGTCTGCAAGAATTCGCCGGTTTCGCCGAGTATACCCTTATCTTTCTGCGGCGCATTTGGATTGGCAGTAGATTGCGTAGCATCTGGACCGCCAACACTATCCGTACTGGTTGGCGGATACGCGCGAGCAATTTCCTCGTCAGACATTCCGAGGAATTTGGCCCGCAGCATTTCAGCGCGCCTACGCGCTTCGCCTTGTAAATTATAATCTTGCAGCGATTGGTTTACTGCGCCGAGTGTAGGCGCATTTGCATCCTGCAATCCAGCAGCTTCGGCCAAACGCTTTTCGCGCTCAATACGCATTAGGTAATCAGCATACTTCTGCGCTTCTGCGTTATTTGCCGCTTGCTGATTTTGCTCGCGCAGAGAAAACGGCGAGATACCAGTAAGCAGCGGATCATTCTCAGGAAGACCGTACGGATTCGCCATGATTACACCATGTCAAAGATTTTCTCGACGAGTTCGTCGAGATTATTAACGGACATTGTTTTATTAACCTGCAACTTGGGTGTAAGTAAACTTACTGGTCCATCGTTAGCTACGGTCAGCATTATTTCTTTACGACTACCGTCGTTTACCTGCACTACCTTAGCATCAGCAGGATCAAGTTCTGATCTACTGCTAGCACTAGGCTTCGGTGCTGTCTTATAGAAAGATTCAAGGTCCATTAGTACGGCCCCACGAAGCCCATAATCTGCTTATACGCATCGGCAACTCTACCGGGATAAGCTCGATTTTCTTCCAGTCCTTTCTGCCCACCGTGCTTAAGCATTCGTTCTTCATCAACCCAACGATTGCCGTTATAAGCGCGGAACATCTTTACTGGATCATCGGGATACCACTTCTTACGTTCGGCTAAAAGTAACGAACCGAGCGTAAGGTTTTGCTGCGCATTCATCGGGTCAAAGTTTTCTGCGCCGCCGGGGTACATGCTGTGGTTCTTACCCGGTATAATCTGCATTAAACCAGCAGCTTTAGAGTTCGGATTAACAGCGTCTAACTTAAAGTTAGACTCTGCCTTGGCTACCGCTGCATGGGTTCCGAGGGGGAATCCATTTTTGATATCTAGCTCAACGCTATACTGCGCTAACGAAGGTTCTAATCCAGCGGCAACGATACGCTGGATCGCATCTTCCGGAGATAAATATGGCCTAACCTGTTCGAATGCATCAGGCTGCACTACACCGGGCGCAGTTTTCTGGCCGAGATTAAATATATCCTCACCAATTCCATTTACACCGCCGTTAGGGGGCGGCGGCGCGCTGCCTTCTGGCGTGGAAGGTGACGGCGAAGGGTTCGGATTTGGCGCAGGACCGCCGGGATTTTGAGCATTATAGAGCCGCATCCATTCGTCCATAGCAGACTGGCCAGAAGTATTTGGCGGCGGCGTTAATTGCTGCGGACCGTAGTAGTTGGGATTAGTTAGCAATGAACGCAGGAATAATTCGTTACCCTGCGCATGCTCAGGCGTAGCCGCGCGAGCGTTAGCACCTGCAACCATTCTATTACCGACGTTATAAAAGTCGATAGTATTCTGGTTGCCTAGAGTACCGGCCTGATATCCGCTGCGCTCTGCCGCTAGTTTATCAGGGCGTATGTCTTGGCTGTACCTATTATCTTCAACCATACGGTCGCGAATAGCGCCCATGTATTGATTGTTGATATACTTACCCTCAAGCTCCGCAGGAAACAATGCTTCCTTGCGATTACGCTCGTCGATTAGATTTTGGAAATCAATAGCGTCACGCCGACCCTTAGTAAAGCTATCATAAAAAGAAGGAAGAACGGCCATATCAATCCCCAAAAGAACTTTGAATGAAATTGCCAGCAGCAGAAGCAATCTGGTTGCCAAGTGCGGACTTATAATCCGCCATTCCTCGTAGAGAGTCAATATGCGCAGCCATGGCGGTACTATATCCTTGGGTGGCGGCATTGGTTCCCGTCACGCCGATGTTAGTAGCCATCAGCAATCGATTCCACTTACGGTTATTGAATTCGTCCTCATAAATATCTTCCATGCGTTCGGCGGTAAGCTGGTTATCAATCTGGATTCGCATATGCTGCAACGCAGTATCTAGATCGTCCATACGCATAGCACCGTGTGCGTACCGACTTACAAGGCGCCGCTTAGTACGCCAAGCAATATCTAATTCGCGGGTATTTTGCACCGCAAGTTGCGCTCGACGGAATAAATCTTTATCTGGATTGTTGTTGCTACTGGCCGTACCACGGCCATCACCAGTATACGCTAACGTGCGGTACGCAGTTTGCGTGTAAACGTCACGTAGGAATGGTTTGTAGTAATTAGTCCAGTATGTAGCGTCATCACGGAATTCGTAGTAGTAAGCATACGAAACATCTTCGATACGATCGTACAAATCCCGTACATCGTCGATTAGTGTGGAGCCGCCGTAACCTGCTCCAGAAATAATAGCAGGCACAGCCTGCTGCATGGTATTGCCGATCTGCTCAATACCCGAGTTTGCGCTAGGCACACCTTGCTTGTCAGTAAATCCAGTAGCAGTAGTACCAGAAGATTTATTCCCGGAAAGATTTCCTCCGGGCGTAGTAGCGCTACCGCCCGAACCGCTACCTGCGCGAGCGCTGCTATAACTGCCAGTACCACCGCCAGCTTTTCCGCCGGCGCCACCTTGCGTACTCTTCGCGGCCATTATTTGTAAAACCTCCCATACGGAGTGCTAGCCACTGGCGACGTAATTTGGTTAACCATATTATTCGAGTAATTTACTGCAGCTCCCTTACCGCCTATAGGGGCTGGATTTGCTTGCGTAGTTGGCGAAGTAGGGATGCCAAAAGAAGTTTTTACCTTATTACGTCCCGCTTGAAAAGCATGTCCTGCCGAAGCAAATAAATCATTGGCAGCGTTACCATAATAATCAGCTTTTGCCGCCAGTGCGCTAGAGAGAAAACCGAAACTAGCAGCGCCATCCTGCGCAATAGCAACAGCACTTTTATTGGAATATTCTGCTACGGTATTTAGCCTATCAAATCGACGTTGGCGCCAGATATTTTCTTTATATTCTTCGTAGCGGAATAGATGCATCTGCAGGTCTGCATGCATCACGCCGATAGCCATATCGCGGTAATTTAGTATCTCCGTATTATACGGACGTACAAGCCCGTATCTATGCGTAAGCCTATCGTAGTAGGAATCGCGATCTGCGTCGGACCTACCGAAGTTTAGGATCTTATATTTTATGTGGACTATGTTTAGCCCGAGTCTACGGGCATAAGCGTAATTGGCAAAGTAGTCAGGCGTAAATACTGGATCTTGGGCGAGTAGGCGTACTGCTTCCTCGGTTTGCACGCGAAAAGTTTCGCGGTAAAATCTACGCTGCTCAAGAAAGAAGTCAAGATAGCCTTCGGATAAAGTTGTTTGCTTGCGCAAAAACTTTAGCTGTAGTTGCGCCATGCGATATGCATTGCGTGCATTTACAACCGCTATGACTTCGCTAGGCATTTAGATCACCTTAAATACTGCATCCCGCAATTTCTTGCCTACTTCGCTGGCAAAACCATGACCGCCAAAACAAAAAGCTGCTGCCGCAAAAATCTGCAGCCATGCATATTTGGTAGCAAACAGCATGTATTTGGTCGTCTGATTGTTCGGGTTTTCTTCCGACTCAATTCGGTAATTAATATGTTCCAGCCAAGACTGGATAGAACACATCAGAACCGGATGTAAGTACCCCCGGAAAGTAGTATAGAACTGATTTGTCTCAAACCCAAAAGCTAAATCATTTAGCGCACGAAATATACCTGGACCATTTGGCTCTACAGTAAGTAGACTTTCGTAGCTTACGAACAAAGCAGAAACGGACGCAAGAAATTCATTCGCAGCAAGAAATCTGCCTTCGATTAGCTCACGTTCTTCGCGACGTTCTGCAGGAATCTTATCTACTACAGACTTAAATTCGCGCGCTACAATCTCGCGAATATTTGCGTGCAAAAGATTAGCCCGTTCAAACTGCTGCTTAAAGTTATTCATGCTTCATCACTCAGTTCAATCATGGAAGTAGCAATATGGACTTCATCAACGTCAGAATATCCGATCAGTTCAAATTCCCAATTTACAGATTTGTATAGGTGCGGAAGTCTAAACGGTTTATCTGAATACACAAGCCGTTCGTACTTTAGAACCCCATCACCATAAAGTTTGAAAGTAAGCGGTATAGGACCAGCAGAACCATCTTTGTTCTTGAAGCCTATTTTTGCCGCAGCAAATGTCGTTGGCGCGGGCATAACAAAAGTTTTGCTGCGCCATATATACCTAGCAGCATCTACTTCGCTAGCAGGTTGTTCTAGTCCTTCCCAAGTGAAAAGCACTGCTCCACCCTGAAAGAAGTATACACGGTCTTTACCGTATATACCGCTAAACATCGTAGGATCAATTACAAGGTTAGGATTAGCAGGAATAATTTCCTGGTCAAGATAGACCAACTTACCAAATGGAGTTTGCCCCGTTATATCATCAGGTACATCCATTAGCCAGTGCCTATTATCGGGCGTACCTAATCCGATATAGTATCCAGAAGCCCAAATTCCATATATGGGAGAAAATTGCTTATTCCACACATCTGGATTTATTAAACCGCGAGTTAGCAAAACTTGCTGCTGCGCATTTAATCCAACCAAGCCGCGCTGCGACGCAAAAACAGACCCAAAATTACTCCGAACTAGCGAGCGAGCTTCATTGGAACTATATA
>OEIV010000586.1_pt1 | contig 19207 bp, 21 predicted proteins | sample 1539231 | NCBI WGS metagenome assembly OEIV01 (sample SAMN03794762, study PRJEB22550) | activated sludge metagenome | feature: wastewater treatment plant; material: activated sludge; isolation source: Wastewater treatment plant of a petroleum refinery complex | place: Argentina: Buenos Aires ...
AGGGCCGCATCGGGAGCGGCCAGCGTCACCGGCGCGGTGGTGATGACCGGCGGCACCAGCGGTTCGGGCTTGGGCGGCTCGGGAATGACCAGCGCGGCCACGGAATTGGCCGAGGCCGTCTGGCCCGCCGCATCGGTCACCGTCACGCCGAGATCATAGGAGCCGGGGGCCAGGCCCGCCGGCGGCGTCAGGCTGAAGGTGCCCTTGCCGTCCGAGGTCAGTTCCGCGTCGCTGCCGAGCGTGTAGGTCTTGCCCGCCAGAGTTGCGGCGAGCGCCATGCCCGCCTTTTCCGGCCAGGATCCCATGAGGGTGGGCAGGGCCGCATCGGGAGCGGCCAGCGTCACCGGCGCGGTGGTGATGACCGGCGGCAGCAGCGGTTCGGGAATGGGTGCGGCCGCAACGGCGGGCGCTTCGCTCACCGCGGCGGGAGGTGCGGACGGCAGCGGCGGGAGCGGCGCAATGCCCTGGCTCACGGCGGCAGGCGGTGCCGATGGCAGAGCCACTGGTGCTTCGGCCACTGTGGCGGGCGGGGCTTCGGCGGCCGGCACTTCCGCCGCCGGTTGCACCGGCACTTCCGCCGCCTGCACCATGAGTTGATTCGCCACGGTGCGCACGCCCCAGGTGCCGGCCACGGCCTTGACCGCCGCGTCAATGGCATCCTGGCCCGGCGCATTGCCGGTGAGAATCGCGTCACGGCCATCCATATTCACCGCAGCCCAGGGTGCGCCTGCGGCGGCCAGGGCCCCGGCGGCGCGATTCTGCACATCATTGATGGCCGGGCCGCTGGTCAGCCAGGACGCTGCCACAAATGGCAGACCGGCGAAGATCGGTGCGAGCAAAGCCCACTTGGACGGACGGCACTTATACATTCTGACCCCCTTGTTGCGCATGGCACGCCGGGGGCAAATCCATCCCCGGCCACCACGATTGAAATATCCCCTTGATAGCACGGGTTTTTTGCAGATTCACAGGGGCAATCGGCAGGTCAACACCATTTGTTAACCACTTTTTAAGCGGGAAATTCGCGCGCGGATTCGATTCGAAGGGGTTGCCCACACGCCTGTGGCACATTCGCCACATGTGGCGGAATTCTGGCCGGAAGGGGGCGATGTTAATTGACCTTAAGAGGGTAAACAGCGAGAAAACCCCTGTGTGCGACGACTCGTGCATCGCCTTCCAAGACCATTGCAGGGGATCGGGGGGCTACTCAACTCCAGAGGATTTAGGAGATAACATATGAAGACCATGAAACTGGCGCTCCTCGCTACGGCTGCTGTTGCTGCTGTTACGACCGCCGCTCGCGCTGACGACCTGTCGGCTCTCAAGGCTCAGGTTGAAGCCTTGAACGCCCGCGTTGCTCAGATGGAAGCTGCCCCGGCCCTGCCGACCGGCTACTCGCTGCTGACCACCGCCGCCAACGACGGCTTCCTGATGTATGGTGAGAAGACCGCCGACAACCTGGGCCGTGGCCACACCCTCTCGGTGCTGCCGACCGCCGACATGCCGGCTGCCACCTCCATCAACTGGGCTCTCGAAGTCCGCGCCTCGATCGACTATTCTGACTCCGATGCTGGCACGGCTGACGACACCAACGTTGGCATCAGCGCCCGCGGCCGTATCCGCGTGAAGGCCTCCACCGACACGTCGGTCGGCAAGGTCGGCGTTGACATGCGCCTCGAGGCCATCGCCTCTGACGTCGGTCTGGGCTCGTGGAACTCCATCGACCCGAGCGTCGACATGGACATCATCTGGGGCTACTGGCAGATCACGCCGGAATGGCAGCTGGCTGGTGGCTATGCCGCGTCGCTCACCGACACCAGCACCGGCTTTGACGGCCTGATCACCTATGGTGACTCCATCGGCCTGCAGACTCTCGACAACGAGCAGTTCCAGATCACCTATGCCTCCGGTCCGATCGTCTGGGCGATCGCTCTGGAAGACAACGACTTCTCCGATGCCGGCATCGCCGTTGCCTCCCGCCTGCTCTATGTGGGTGATGGCTGGGTCGCTGGTGTGGTCGGCGCCTACTGGCCGGTCGAGGGTGACGAACTGCCGGGCCTTGGCTTCAGCGTTGATGACGCCTGGGCCATCGGTGCTGCCGCGCAGACCAACATTGGCGACATGGGCCTCGTGTCCGTCAACGGTGCCTACTACTCCGACAGCCATTGGGCGATCACCGGCTACGGCCGTGTGAACCTGTCCGATGCCGCCTACTTCGAACTGGGCGCTGGCCGCGTCGGCGGTACGCAGAATGCTGCGCTCTCCGCAACGGCTAACGACGAGTTCTGCGCGGTGTCCACGGTGGGTGGTCTGGGCCACGATGCCTGCCACAACTACACCCAGGTCAACGCCGGCATCTACTATCAGCCGGTCGACCAGCTCCGCATCGGTCTCCAGGCTGACAAGACCTGGGCCAAGGGCTCGGTTGATCCGATGTCCGCGTCCTTCGTGACCTGGTTCTCGTTCTAATTCAGAACGGCAATCAAAGGAGATGGCCCGCTTCGGCGGGCCATTTTCTTTTGGTGATTGCTACTCCCTCCCCGCGATGGAATTTTTTGACCATCATTCCGGGGGACGGGTTGGGCCACGGCTCATGCCAGCGGGATCAGTCTGTTGATCTTGCTAAGACCGCATTTTTTGCCAGACAGGGTGCCGGATAATTCAATCCCCTGTTCTTCGGCCATCTTCACACCATGATGCTTCATCATGGTGCCCTTCCGCTCCTCCTCCCGTTGAATGGCGCACCATTCTGGGCTAGGTCTTGAGCAGAGTGATCCGGGGTTCCTTGTGGCTATTCTCAATTCTTTCCCTGCAACAGCGATGCTTGCTGCCCTTGCGCTGGCGGGCTGCACGGCTTCCGGCGTCGATCTGGAAAGCCGGGATATCTATGTCGATCAGAATGCCGAGCCTGCCGCCGGCGCGGTCGTGGCGCAGCGCAGCGATGTGGTCCGCGCCGTTGGCCCCACCTATGTGACGCTCACCGTGTCGAGCGTGTTTGACCCCGCCAATCCGATGGCGAAAGGCAATTCCGCCCCCGTCACCTCCGGCAGCGGCTTCGTGGCGGACGGATCGGGCTATGTGATCACCGCGGGCCATGTGGCGGTGAAGCCGGGCAACAAGGTCACGGCGCGGGCCGCCAATGGCCGGGTCTATAATGGCAAGGTCGTCTCGGTCCTGCCGGACTATGACATGGCGCTGATCAAGCTTGCGGGCTTCACCGGCCGGGCGGTGACCCCCGTCACCAACCAGTGCCTGCGCAAGGGCGACGTGGTGTTCTCCCTCGGCAAGCCCCACGCCCAGGGCGACACGGCGCGGTTTGGCGCGTTGAGGGGCATGAGCTTCGGCCAGCCGGTGCGCTATGGCGCCTTCGGTTATCCCGATGCCATGGTGCTGCACATGAACACGCAGCACGGCGAATCCGGCGGCCCGCTGTTTGACAACAGCGGCCACCTGGCGGGAATGATCGTCTCGACGCTTTCGGATGAAACCGGCCGGTCGCTCACCATGGCCCATGCCGTGCCCGCCAGCCGCATTGCCGCCTTCTATTGCGGCGCGGCCTCCTGCAATGGCGCCTGGCGCGCCATAGCCGCCGAAGCACCGCCGCGCTGCGGCGGCTGATCCCCCCGTTCAGGGAATGAGAACCGACGATCCCGTGGTGCGGCGGCCCTCGAGGTCGCGGTGGGCCTGCGCCGCATCGCGCAGCGCATAGCGCTGGTTCACCGGAATGACCACCTTGCCGGATGAAACCATGGTGATGAGGTCTTCGGCGGTTTCGGCAAATTCGTCATCGTCAGCCGTGTAGGACATGAGCGCCGGGCGCGTGACATAAAGCGATCCCTTGGCCGAGAGAAGACCGAGATCGAGACTGCGGATGGGGCCGGAGGCATTGCCGAAGCTGACCAGCAATCCGCGCGGCTTCAGCGCATCGAGGGAGGACATCAGGGTCGCCTGCCCTACCCCGTCATAGACCACGGGAACGCCCGCGCCACCGGTGAGCTCTCGCACGCGCTGGGCGGTGTTCTCGCGGCTGTAGTTGATGACATGAGCGCAGCCATGGGCCTTGGCCAGTTTCGCCTTGTCGTCGCTGCCCACCGTGCCGATGACCTTGACGCCCAGCGCCTTGGCCCACTGACAGAGGATGAGACCAACGCCGCCGGCCGCGGCATGGACCAGAATGGTTTCACCGCGCTTGACGCGATAGGTGGCGCGCAGCAGATAACGCGCGGTCATGCCCTTGAGCATCATGGCTGCCGCGGTTTCGTCGGAAATGGCCTTGGGGAGTTTCACCAGGCGGCGCACGGCGATGTTGCGCGCTTCGGCATAGGCGCCGATGGGGCCGGTGCCATAGGCCACGCGGTTGCCCACCTTGAACCCCTTCACCCCCTCACCCACCGCCTCGATGACACCGGCTGCTTCCAGACCCAGACCCATGGGCAGCGGCAAGGCGTAAAGACCGCTGCGGTGATAGGTGTCGATGTAGTTCAGCCCCACCGCCGTATGGCGCAGCCGCACCTCGCCCGTGCCGGGGGGCGTCAGCTTCACCTCTTCCCATTGCATGACATCGGGGCTCCCCGTGGCAGAGATGCGAATGGCTTTCATGGTTCTGCGGTCTCCGGTTTTCTGTCATTCATCAGTTCACTGAAGGAAAAGACGAGCTTGTCCCAGCCCAGTTCTTCCAACGGGATGATGCGCACATCCAGAACCGCCGCCTTGCCCATGAGCGCATTGTAGCGGGCCACGCCCCGCATCTCGTCAAAAAGGTCGGTGGTGACCAGCACGGCCACGCGCTCTCCGGGCTGGCCGAAGTGATCAGCGAGATTGTCAGCCTCGTGCACCGCGTCCATCAGGCGGTTGCGGTGCTTGCGGTCGGTGATGTCGAGTTCCGAGCGCAGGGCCTTGCACGACACAAAGGCCAGGGTTTCGCCGCGGCGGATGATGAGATCGACCTCGTTTTCGCCGGAATAGCCGCGCACCGTCCAGGCCAGGATCTGGCCATAGACCGCCTCGTCCGCGCCGGCCGCCATGGCCGCCAGCCAGGCCAGTTCCTCCAGCCAGCCGCCGGAGAGATAGCGCCGGCCCGCCGTGTCGCAGATCTCATGGCCGTCCGCGCCGCGCACCACCAGGCCGTTGTTCACCAGTTCCGCCACCAGAATGTGTTCCTCCGGCGTCAGGGTTTCGGGGATGATCTCCACATGGCGCATGAAGGCCTCGGTGGCGCGGAAGATGCGGTCACGCACCTGTTCGAAGCGCAGGTAATCATCGGCGATGAGGCGGGTGAGATTGGCGCGGGCCAAGGCCCTGTCATGGTCGCCCGGCACTCCCTTGAGCCAGGCACCACGACGTTCCAGCAATGCCTTGAGGGAGGTTTCTGCCATGGCCGGAGAATGCCCTAAACTGCGGCGTTGGCCAAGGGTTTACAGCCGTTCCATGCTCACCAATGCATGCCCTGCCGCGCCCCTTAGGGATTGTTGCGGATGTAGATCAGGAAGCGGGAATCATTGATGAAGCTCGTGGCCTGATGGCGATGGCGGTCGAGGCAGGCGGACTCGCCTTTCACTATGATGGCCGTATTTTCCGCCACCAGCCGGTCGCAGTTGGCCTCAAATTCGGCGGCTGGAATCCGGGTAAAGGGAGTGGCGGTCATGCCGCCGGGAATGGGACCCACATCCTCGTCGCCGACCCACAGCAAGTGCCGGGAATCGCGCAGAAGGTATTTCGCCGACTCGAAGAAGTTGGGGGCCCGATAATTGCTCAGCTGATAGCCGTAAATCATCAGGATGGGCGCCACCGCCGCCATGAAGAGAATCACAGCATGGCGCAGGGGCACGCCGCCGAGGCGAGTCGAGAGCTGCGACACGCGCGGCTCCAGTTCCTGCACCGCGTGGGCCAGAACGATGCTGGCCGAAATGAACAGCAGAGCGGTGACCGGAATCTGATAGTAATTGTGCTCGGTGAAGACGTTGGCGAAGGTCAGCCAGCCCGCCGCAAAGGCGATGAATCCGGGTGCGATCTGCCGGAAGCCTGCCCTGCCCTTCTTGTCGATGAAAAATATCGTGGCCAGGATGATGAACAAGACCAGCAGCGGGTGCGAGTAGTCATGCACCAGCCGACGCAAGATGGTCAGCCAGTAGTCAGCCGAGAGACGCATGGACAGCGTGCCGAAGTACCACGATGGATCCTGGGCAAAGCCGCCCACGTTGGTGCCGAGAAATTGCCGGCGGATCAGTTCTGCCGACACAGCCGCGATGGCCGAGATCGCGTAAACCGCGAGGTTGCGCCGCGACAGGATGCCGTCAACCGTGCTCGGGCGGTTGAGCAAGGCAGTGAACGCATAGAACACCACGAAGGCGAAGGGCACGGGCGACTTGATGAGGGCCGCGATGATCAGCAGCAGCACTGCGGCGAGGGTGCCGCGCAGATTGTTGAACCGCTCATCAAGCAATAGCGCCACCGCCGCCGCCGACAGGCTGGTGGCCATGACGTCCGGCAGAGGGGTCGCAAAGTAATGGAGAAAGAGCGGCGACGTTGCCGCCAGCATCCAGAAAAACACCCGGCTGCCAGCGAACAGTCTCTCCGCGATGTGCGCGCCGCTGACCGCCAAAACGATCCATGACACCAGGTTGACGTAGCGCGCGGCGATCAGCACATCAGTGTCCACCAGTTGGGCCAGCCTGGCGACGATGTATTCATAAATCGGGATGTCGTAGATGGTCTTCACGCCGGCAAAATCATGCAGGGGCGCCATGCCCTTGTGGCCGGAAAAACCCAGAATGTGGGCATAAACGTCGGACTGACGCCAGATGTTCTCGCCATTGATGCCGACATGGGACGACCCCATGACCGAGCAGGTGACAAGAAACAGGAAATAGAGAAAAAGGTAATCCCGCATATGCTGTTTCATGCGATATGCCCCCGCGTAATCACAGGTCATGCTCCATTGTATTTTTCCTGCAGCCCTCAGGACGCAGATCTATGCATAGAATCAGCTTTTTCCGCTCGCTCAAATGGCATGCGCTCTCTGGTTTTTACAAGTAATGAATTTCGCATGATCACGCGGCCCATTGGCAATTCCTGATTTTCATCCATGCAACGGTGTGAGCTGAGAAGGTATTAGCCTGAGTTTGGCCCACGCCCGCGCGCAGATGGCGGGGTGGCGGCACAGGAAGTGACGGCGTCTTGAACCGGGTGATGGACCCTTCACCACTTTCCGCCGGATGAAACCGGGCTCGGCCAGTGCCTTGGCCATATCCGTCACGGCATGTGCTTTTTCACAAAGACCGTGGCTTCGGCATCACGCGCGTAGGTGGTTGCCCCCTGCCGGTGCGCGTCCAGGCATGGCGACGGCACAGCGGCAATGACGGCGACATCTTCGGACAGGATTTTCTCGCAGTTCTTCTCGAACTCAGCCGTCGAGAGGTGGGTGAAGGGCGTTGCGATCAGGCCGCCCGGAATGGGACCATTGTCGTTGTCGCTGACCCAGATGAAGTGGTTGCTGTCGCGCAGGAGATACCTGGTGGCTTCGAAAATGGTATCGGTGTTGTAGTTGCTCAGCCGATATCCGTAGATCATCAGCAGCGGCGACACCGCCATCATGAGCGCCAAGACCACCGGGGGAAAATCGCGGCCGACGAAACGTCTGGTCAGCGGCGAGGCCTGCGGCGCCAAGGCCTGAACCACCGTGTTCAGCACGACGCTGGCGGCCACAAACAGCAGGGCAACGCCCGGAATTTGATAATAATTATGGCGGCTGAATACGTTGGCGAAGATCAGCCAGCCAGAGAAAAAGGCAATGAGTGAAGGGAGAATGAGACGCAGGCCCCGGCGCCCCGTCTTTTCAAAGAAATAGAAGAGACTCAAGATGATGAGGAAGCTGAACAGCATCTGGGCATATTCGGTGAGCAGCCGATGCCCCATGACCAGCCAATAGTCCGCCGACAGACGCAGCGCCGCCGTGCCAAAGTACCACGAGGGATCCTGGGCGAACCCGCCGACATCGGTGCCCAGGATCAATCGTCTGATGTATTCCGCCGAAAGCGCGGCAAGGGCCGCGGCGGCATAGACCATGATGTTGTGCCGTGAGAAGGCGCGCTCAGCCGTCGTTTCGGGGTTCAACAGGGCGTTGGTCACGTAAAACACAAGGAAAATGAAGGGCACAGGCGATTTGATGAGGGCCGCGACCACCAGCGCCGCGATGGTCAGGCTGAGGGCGCGGGGGTTCATGTAACGCTCATCCATCAGCCGCGCGATGGCCATCGCCGACAGGCCTGTGGCCATGACATCGGGCAGCGCCGTTGCGTAATAGTGCAGAAAGAGCGGCGAGGTGGCCGCCAGCGCCCAGTAATAAACGCGGCTGCCCGGCGATAGGCGTTCGGCAATCATGGCACCATAGATGGCGGTGAGTGCCCAGGTGGCCAGATTGATGAAATGGGCGGCCACGATGGGTGACGTGCCGACCAGCCGGCTCACGCTGGCCACCAGGAATTCATAGATGGGAATGTCGTAAATCGTCTTCACGCCCAGGAAGTCATGGAGCGGCTGCATCCCCTTGAAGCCGAGAAAACCAAGAATGTGGGCATAGACATCGGCCTGACGCCAGACGTTTTGGCCATTGAGCCCGATATGGGCAGCACCAATGACCGAGCACGTGACCAGAAAGAAGAAATAGAGGAACACGTGATCTTTGAGGTGCCGTATCATCTGCCTGTCCAAGCCAAGAATTCCGGATTTTGGGATTGAAAACGCGAGTTTTAAGCAACGGACAGGCCGATAGAATCACATGAATACCTATAACCGATAGCATTAATCGCTGGTTGGCAAGTACAGTCGGTGATGCCTGAGTTTTGGCCGCACCCGCTACCTATCGGTGGGTGTGGCCCAAACTGTCAGGTGAATACCGTCTCAGCACATTCAAGGCGGTATGCAGAACGTCAGTTTCGGTGCTCATAATGTTCCCCCGGCCATGGCGCTTATCGCTACCCGCCAACGAACAATCGTTCAACGTCGTATATTGGAGCAATCCTAAAGCCGCGCTAATCTGTGGGCATGTCACAGCTCGTTCCGCTGATAACGGCCTTCGGCCTTGGTTCCATCGTCACGGCGCTAATCCAGTCGTGGCTTTCGCGGCGCACTATGAAGGACGAACGTAGCTTCAAGGAAAAGCAAGCCGCCTATGTCGGATTGCTGGAAGCCTATAAGTGCGCCGCCGTCGAAGGGACCGACGAAGCCGCGAAGAATTTTGCATACTGGCAAATGCGGTGCGAGTTGGTCGGGTCGGCGGACGTGCGAGACGCGATACGTAGAATCGTTGAAACGAACGACGACCGCGCCGGGCGTCAAATTGCCCATAACGACATGAAAGAAGCTATGCGCGCCGACTTGGGCGTAACGTCATAAAACCGCCAATACTATCGCCTTCGGCTTGTGGGGCAAATTATGGGACGTCGCGACCTCCTTCAGAAAATCGCGTTAATTCAACATGTTATAAAGTAAAGTGGCGGAGACGGAGGGATTGATGGAAATGCGCTCGGGCGCATTTCCACCCTGCGGGCGTTTGCCCCTCGGGCAAACGTCCCTGCCGCCCTTGCGATGGGCGGCAGGTCGAACCAGGGTTCTTCCACCTCTCCCTTTTCGCCATGCAAAAGGGCCCCGCTGGGGCCCTTTTGCATGGCGGAGACGGAGGGATTCGAACCCTCGATACGCTTTAGGGCGTATGACGATTTAGCAAACCGTTGCCTTCAGCCACTCGGCCACGTCTCCGGCGAGAGGTGCTTTAACCGTGATTCAGGCCTGCTGCAAGGCCATCGGCGGGGCTGCCATGGTTAACTGATTCTTGGTGGCTTTTCGGCCAAAGTGGTGTATGTCCGTTGCGTGGAGAGAGTGATGACCTTCAAGACCCTTGCCGCTGCCCTGCTTTTTGCCGCCGTTTCGGCCGCGCCCGCCGTGGCCTATGACAATTTCATTCCGCTCGGCACCGGTTATTCCACTCACAAGTCGTCCATGGCGCAACTGGGCAGTTCCGAGGATCAGGTTTCAAACCAGACCGATCTTTTCGAAACCGAGATTTATCGCGCCCAGGAGGCTGAACGCGACCACGACAATTATGTCAGGCGCTTTGTCTCCAACCCCGAGACCACTGGTTCCGATCAATTCATCGACTACTGACGGGCAGTTGAGCCCGACCAATTGAAAAGGCCCGCGCTCCCCTCCCCAGCGCGGGCCTTTCCTTTTGTCGGCCGGTATCCTTCGGCTCAGTGCAGTGTCAGCCAGGCGCGCGCCTGACGCTGGGCCTCGGCGATGTCGCCGGGCGACATCTCACGCGAAATCTCGCAGCGATATTCCTTGGCCTCGATGCTGCCCTTGAGTGCGGCAAGGTTCAGCCACTTGTGGGCCTGAATCAGGTTCAGTTCCACATCGTGGCCGGTGCAATACATCATGCCGAGTTCGAGCAGGTTTTCCGCCGAGGCCGAGGCCGGGTTCACGTCCCGGAGTGCGGTCTGGGCCCTGTCCACCATGTTCAACATTGCTATCCCCATCTCTGTCTATCCCCTGCGGCTGCCCGCTTTTGCCGCGGGCTTCGCCGCCAGCGAAGTGTTCCGCCGGTGGGGCAACAGTGACTCCGGCGGTGAAACAGGGACTTAAGCGGCAGGTTTAACGGGCCATGAACGGGCCTGATGGCAGCCCTGAGGGCCCTCACAGGGGGGCAATGATTTCATGCACTTAGAGGCAAATTTCCGGCTTGTTTACCGGACTCTGTTCACCAATGCTCAACCGTGCCGGCGAATTGGCCTCGGCAGTGTCAGGGCGCGGGCACGGCGAGCGTCAGGCTGACCGGATAATGGTCCGAGCCGGCATTGTCGCCGATATGCTCTGCCGACAGGGGGGTGAGCGCGGGACTGGCAAAAATGTGATCGATGGCGATCTGCGGAAAACGCCAGGTGGCCGGCCAGGTGGGCAGACTGGTGAGACGGTGCAGTCCAGTCTGGTCCTGGAAGTCCCCCAGGAGACGCGAATAGGGCGTGGCGTTGAAGTCGCCCATGACCAGCAGCGGGCCGGGCGTTGCTGCCACGGCCTTGCGCAGGGCCGACGCCTGCTGGAACTGTTCGGCGGAATAGGGAAAGCGCAGGGTGTGAACGCCGAAAACGGTGAGGCTGCCGCGCTCCGGGCCAAGGCGGGCGCGCAGGTAGTAATGGCCATGGACGCTATCCGAAATGCCGGTGTCGAGCAGCGGAGTCTTGGACAGGATCATCAAAAAGCAGTTGGGCACGGCATAGCAATCGTGATGGTAGGGGTAGCGGGCCGTGAGGCGCTGGGCCACGGCGGCGCGATTGGGCGGAAACTCGGTCAGCACCAGCACATCGGCATCGAGCCGGTTGATCTCGGCCTCCAATGCGTCGAGTGTCGGATTCATGCGCCAGGTGTTGAAGCTGGCGACCTTCAGGGCCTGCATGCCCGGCGGCGGCGCGGCCACGGTTTCCGGCCGGCTGGATGCATAATGGGGCCACATGCCGTGCAGCAGCAGAAAGGTGATCAACAGCACGACGCCGGTGAGGGTCTTCTGGCGCGGCACGAACAGCGCCAGCGCGAAACCCGCAAAGGCCATGATGAATTGCGCCGTCAACTGGGTGAAGACATCGAAGCTGGGCCACAGCATGCCAAGACGTCCCGCCGCCAGACCGGCCACGGCAAGGGCCAGCGCCAGCGTGGCGCCGGACCAGCGGCCCAGGCCGTGATGCTTCGGTTTGCTGCTGGGGTGGTGGTTGTCGGTCTCGTTGATCTTCGTGGCGGTGGCTTCCGTCACCCGTCAATCCTCATATCAGCCTGCTCTCCAGCGGCAGGAGTTCTTCCGGGGGGGCGAATCCCGGCAATCCCTCAACCCGCTGCTTCCAGGCCGTGAGGCGCGGATAGGGCGCAAGGTCGACATGCGCTTCCGGTGCATAGCGGACCGCTGCATAAATGCCAATATCGGCAATGGTGGGGCGCTTGCCGGCGATCCAGTCGCTCTTCACCAATTCCTGCTCCAGCATGGCGAGCGCCGCCCGGGCCTCGGTGTCATACATGAGGCGCACCTCCTCGCCGAACTGGCGGATGCCGCGGTTGCGGGCGCGCAGGCGATAGAGCGGTGTTGCCAGCTTGTCCCAGGACCAGAACAGCCATTCGCGGATGCGCTGGGTCTCCAGCGGCTGTTTGGCCCCGAACTTGCCCAGTTCATCGGCGAGATAGGTGATGATGGCGGCGGACTGCACCACGAAGGCATGGCCGTCGCGCAGCGCCGGCACCTGGCCATAGCGATTCTTCACCAGATAGTCGGGCTGCTTGTGCTGGCCCTCACGCAGGTTGACGTGAATATAGCTGTAGGGGTGGCGGCACAGGGACAGCATCAGGGCCACGGTGTAGGATGGACCGGAGAGCGCATTGCCATGCAGGGTGAAGCGCTGACGCTCCCTCGGGCTGAAAGTGGCGGTCCTGGCCGGCGGGCTTGGCTTTACCTTTGCCCCCGTCCTGGCCTGGGCCTTTGCCGCAGGCTTCCGTGCGGGCTTAGCCGCTTTTCTGGCGGCCGCCTTTTTCGCCGTCTTGACCATCACACACTCCACCCGCGATTACGCCGCAGTCTGAATATCAGCACACGGACTATAGCGGAAAGCGCGGCAGCCGGAAATACCTTTTAAGTGATTGATTTAGTGTGATTAATATGAGAGAGTCGGGGGCTTGGTCAAATTTCCAGCTTTTTCTTCAGCAGGTCATTCACCGTCTGCGGGTTGGCCTTGCCGCCGGTGGCCTTCATCACCTGGCCCACGAACCAGCCGAGCATGGTGGGCTTGAGCCGCACCTGTTCCACCTTGTCCGGGTTGGCGGCGATGATCTCGGTGACAGCCTTTTCGATGGCGCCGGTGTCGGTCACCTGCTTCAGCCCGCGGGCCTCGACGATGGCCGCCGGGTCGCCGCCCTCGCTCCAGATGATCTCGAAGACATCCTTGGCGATCTTGCCGGAGATGGTGCCCGCGCCGATGAGATCGATGATGCCGCCGATCTGGGCGGGCGACACGGGCGAGGTTTCCACCGACCTGCCCTCCTTGTTCAGGCGGCCGAAGAGTTCGTTGATGACCCAGTTGGCCGCAAGCTTGCCGTCGCGGCCCTTGGCCACGGCTTCGAAATAGTCGGCGGAGGCGGCTTCCGCGCCGAGCACATCGGCGTCATAGGCGGAAAGGCCGTAATCCTTCTGGAAACGGGCGCGCTTTTCGTCCGGCAGTTCCGGCAGGCCCTGGCGCAGGCCTTCGATCCAGGCGCGGTCGAGCTGCAACGGCAGCAGGTCAGGGTCGGGGAAGTAGCGGTAGTCGTGGGCCTCCTCCTTGGAGCGCATGGAGCGCGTCTCGCCCTTCTTCGGATCGAACAGGCGGGTTTCCTGATCGATCTTGCCGCCGTCCTCGAGAATGCCGATCTGGCGGCGCGCCTCATACTCGATGGCCTGGCCCATGAAGCGAATGGAGTTGACGTTCTTGATCTCGCAGCGTGTGCCGAAGGCCGCGCCGGGGCGGCGCACCGACACGTTCACATCGGCGCGCAAGGACCCCTGCTCCATGTTGCCGTCGCAGGTGCCGAGATAACGCATGATCTGGCGCAGCTTGGTGACATAGGCCTTGGCCTCGTCCGCCGAGCGCAGGTCCGGCCTGGAGACGATCTCCATCAGCGCGCAGCCGGAGCGGTTCAGGTCCACGAAGGACATGGCGGGGTGCTGGTCGTGCAGGGATTTGCCGGCGTCCTGTTCGAGGTGCAGGCGCTCGATGCCCACCTCCACGGTCTTGCCCTCCTCCATGTCGAGGTGAACCTGGCCCTCGCCCACCACGGGCTGCTTGTACTGGGAGATCTGATAGCCCTGCGGCAGGTCGGGATAGAAATAGTTCTTCCGGTCGAAGACGGAATAGTCGTTGATCGCGGCCTTCAGTCCCAGCCCCGTCTTCACCGCCTGCTCGACACAGAAACGGTTGATCACCGGCAACATGCCGGGCATGGCCGCGTCCACCAGCGAGACATGATCATTGGGTTCGCCGCCGAATTCCGCCGAGGCCCCGGAAAAGAGCTTGGCGCGGGACAGGACCTGGGCATGGACCTCGAGCCCGATGATCACCTCCCAGTCGCCGGTGGCGCCCTTGATCCAGTCCTTGCGGTCGGCAATGCGGCTAGCGGAATCCATGGTTGTTTCCCCGTTTAAACCGCGCCTTGGTAAGCCCATCGGCGGGTGGGTTCAAGGGGGCGCGGGACCGTGGGCAGGCTCAGCGCAATTCGCGGGAAATGCTGCGGCTGATCCACAGGGCGGCAAGCAGCATGATCCCGGCAATCCAGAAAAACGCCTTGTCACCCGGCTGGAACACAAAGCCCAGATCGCCCTGATGGCGCTGCCACAGCATGGCCAGAATGGCGAAGGCGAGGAAGCCTGCCGCAGCCAGGGTGCCCACGCGCAGCACCCGCATGAGGAAGCGGCCCAGGGGCGAGCCGTTCTGGCCATCACTTTCCGGCGGACTGGCTGGCGTCTTCTCATTCATCGGCTTTTCCCCTGTGCGGGCGCCATGCTACACCGCCACGACCCCATTTCCGATAGCGGCAGGCCCATGACCCACAGCAAAAGCCCGATTGACCACTACCGTCCCGCCACCCGTCTGGTGCTGGCGGGCCATGACCACACGTCGCACGGCTTCGTCAATCCGCCGGTCTATCGCGGCTCAACCGTGCTGTTTCCCGATCTTGCCACGCTGGCCAGCGGCGACCAGCCCTATACCTATGGCACCCATGGCACGCCCACGGTGCGGGCGCTGGAGGAGGCCGTGGCGCGGCTGGAGGGCGGCTACAGGACGCGGCTTCTCTGTTCCGGCCTGGCGGCGGTGACGGTGCCTCTCCTTGCCTTCCTGAAGCAGGGCGACCACCTGCTCATGGTCGATTCGGTCTATGGTCCAAACCGGCGTTTTTGCGACAGCCTGATGAAGAATTTCGGCGTCGAGGTGAGCTATTACGATCCCCTGATCGGCGCCGGGATTGCGGCGATGATCCGGCCCAATACCCGTGTGGTCTTCACCGAAAGCCCCGGCAGCCACACCATGGAGGTGCAGGACGTGCCGGCCATCGCGGCGGCGGCGCATCAGGCGGGCTGCATCGTGATGATCGACAACACCTGGGGGGCGGGCCACTATTTCAACGCCTTCGCCCATGGCTGCGATGTCTCCATTCAGGCGGCGACCAAATACATCGGCGGCCACTCGGACGTGCTGATGGGCACCGTCACCTGCACCGAGGCCACCTTCAAGCAATTCGACACGGCCCATGAGATCCTCGGCCAGTGCGTGTCCGGCGATGAGGCGGCGCTGGCGCTCCGGGGCCTGCGCACCATGGCCATCCGCATGGAGCACCACATGCGGAATGCGCTCGCCGTGGCCGAATGGCTGCAGCAACGGCCGGAAGTGGCGCAGGTGCTTTACCCCGCCCTTCCCGGCGCGCCGGGGCATGAGCTGTGGAAGCGCGATTTCACCGGGGCGGCGGGCCTGTTCACCATCATTCTCAAGCCGGTTTCGCAGAAGGCCGTGGCCGCCATGGTGGACGGGTTGGAACTCTTCGGCATCGGCTGGAGCTGGGGCGGCTATGAAAGCCTGATGGTCCCCACCCATCCTGTGCGCACCGCCACCAGGTGGCGGCCGGCGGGCCCGGCGCTGCGCCTGCAGATCGGCCTCGAAGATCCCGCCGACCTCATCGACGACCTTGAGGCGGGCTTCAAACGGTTGCATGCCCACGCCTGACACCCCATCTATCCGGCACAGGAGAATTACCCATGCAGAAAGCCCTCGCCGCATTTGCCCTTGCTGCCGCCCTTGTCGCCCCTGCCCTGGCCGTGGCGCAGGAGGCGGATGACCCGGAACTGATCTTCAAGAAAACCACGGTGTTCCGCCTGCTGTCGCCCGACGCCAAGCTCGCCACCTATGTCATCGACGATCCGCAGATCGATGGCGTGGCCTGCTATTTCACCGTGCCGGAAATCGGCGGCTGGAAGGGCTGGGCGGGTTTTGCAGAAGAACGGTCGGAGGTGTCGCTCGCCTGCCGCCAGGTGGGTCCGGTCACCATCAAGGCCAAGTTCGATCAGGGCGAGGAAATCTATCGCCAGCGGCGCTCGCTGTTCTTCAAGAAGATGCAGATCGTGCGCGGCTGCGACACGAAGCGCAATGTGCTGGTCTATCTCAGCTACAGCGACAGGATCATCGAAGGCTCGCCGCAGAACTCCACCTCGACGGTGCCGATCATGCCCTGGGGCAATTACGCCGCGCCCAAGTGCGGCGAATTCATGAACGCGCCATAGGGCTGCGGCTCAGGCCTTCCTGACGAACTCGGTTCGCAGCACCAGTCCCTTCACCTTGTCGTGGCGGCAGTCGATCTCATCTTCGCTGCCGGTGAGGCGGATGCCCTTGATCAGGGTGCCGCGCTTCAGCGTCACGCCGCCCGAACCCTTCACCTTCAGGTCCTTGATCAGGGTGACATTGTCGCCATCCTTCAGCACCGCGCCATTGGCGTCCTTCACGACGATCTCGTCACTCATGATGTCTCTTTCATTTTTGAAATGGCGACCCCGGCACGATTCGAACGTGCGACCTAGTGCTTAGAAGGCACTTGCTCTGGTCCAACTGAGCTACGGGGCCGTGATTTTTGTCTGGTGGCCGCCAGCACCCTCAATGGGTCCAGAGGGTGGTGCGGCCAAAGCGGAAATTGTCGGAGTAGGATTTCTTCTGCAACTTTACCGGTGCTTCCGGTGCCACCGTATAGGCAAGGCCGCGCCTTTGGGCATAGGCCTCGGCTTCCGCGCGAGTGGCGAACTTCAGCTTCACCTGGGTTTCGGTGTCGGCGCTGGAGGTCCAGCCCATGAGTGGATCGGCGGTGCGTCTGTGGTCGGCCACATTCTCCAAAATCCAGAAGTCGGACTTGCCCTTGCCGGACTGCATGGCATTGCGGGCGGGCTTGTAAATGCGGACGGCCATCGGCGCTGCTCCCTAGCGTTCAGAAGGTGGATGGTCGGGGCGGCGGGATTTGAACTCGCGACCCTCTGCTCCCAAAGCAGATGCGCTACCAGGCTGCGCTACGCCCCGAATATCCAGTGCGGACTGCTTATACGACTTGAGGGCAGATGGGCAAGATGCCCCCTGCTCCCCCCAGCCCGGCTCACGGATTGGGGGCAGACAGATCCTCGCTTGTCGCAAAAATCCGGTTGTAAACCTTGTCCTGCTGGGTGATGCCCAGACGCTTAACCGTGCCCGCCGCCAGTTCGATGACGCCGCGCACCGGTTCCTGCACGCCGATGGTTTCCAGGGACTTGGGCACGGCGTTCTCGACGATGGCGGCGATGGTGCCGTCCGAGCGCACGAAAACCATGTCGAGCGGGATATAGGTGTTCTTCATCCACATGGAGACGGGACGCGGCTCGCCGAAGTCGAACAGCATGGCCTGATTCTCCGGCAGGCGGTGGCGGAACATCAGGCCCCGCTCACGCAGTTCGTCGGTATCGGCCACCTCGGCGGAGAACATGGCGGCGGAAGCGCCCGTGGTGATGGTGAGCGGTTCAATGCGCGCCGGTTCCTGCGCCAGGGCGCGCGCCCCCAGGGGAAAGTGAAGCGTCAGAACGAGGAGAAGGGCCGTGCGCAGCAGTTTCATGGCTGCTCCTCTCCCAAGGGATTGAAGCGAAATTGGGGCTTTCCGGTTAATTGGTGTGGGCCGGGCCGCCATCCAGCGTCAGGCGGATTTCGGCAGCCATGTTGCCCTTGGCGCTTTCGCCGAAGCGGACATAGACCCACTGGTCGGGCTGAAGATCGGCAATGGCCGTTTTGCGCAGCACTTCCATGTGCACGAAGATGTCGGGCTTGTTGTCGCCCTCCGACACGAAGCCGAACCCGCGGGCGCGGTTGAACCACTTCACCTTGGCGCGCACCCAGGCCGAGGACGGCACCACCGTATTATGGGTGCGGGCCTTGCGCTCCACCGGATGAATGGCGGTGGAGAGATCGACATTGAGAACACGCAGGCACTGGTAGCCCTTCTGGCGCTCCACCACTTCGCAGGAAACGCGCGATCCTTCCAGGGGCGCCTCAAAGCCGTCCCGCTTCAGGCAGGACAGATGCAGGAGAATATCCGGCATGCCGTTGTCAGGGATGATGAAGCCATATCCCCGGCCCACGTCAAACCACTTGACCAGACCATCAATGGTGATGATCCGGACATTGGCCTCGTGACTCCTGTCTACTCCACGCTCCGCCGTCTCGCCCATGTGGGCTTCGACCTTAGCGGAAGCGTCCCCGTCCTTAACCGCCATACCCAAACCTCACGCACTCGCGCCCCGCATCGGCGCAGCGATGGAGGCAGTCTTGATCAAATTTTAACTGTTTGTATAGACGCCACCTGTCGCCGACCGGTGGATAACCCGGCCCTTTCGTCAAGATGTCCACCACTTTGGCCGTGCGGCATCAGGGGAAGGGAAAAAACCCCTTATTTTGTCCACACAACCTTGCGGCGCAGCGCCCTTCGCAAAACGCATGATGAGCGCGCATCAGGCGTTGCGCGACTTTTTTCATTGCGGCGCGCCGGAGTCATGCGCGCCGCCGTCATGACAAAAATCGCTATCATGGTGCGAATCACCGATGCGACAGGGGAGAGCCGGAGAATGAAATATCTGCACACCATGATCCGCGTGGCCGACCTCGATACGGCGCTGGATTTCTTCGTGACCAAGCTCGGCTTCGTCGAACAGCGGCGGACGGAAAGCGCCCAGGGACGGTTCACCCTGGTGTTTGTCGCCTGCCCCGACAGCCCGGAAACGCCGGTGGAGCTGACCTATAACTGGGATCCCGAGGTCTATGCCGGGGGGCGCAACTTCGGCCATCTCGCCATCGGGGTTGCGGACATCAACGGCTATTGCGCGCGGCTGATGCAGCAGGGCATCACCATCAACCGGCCGCCGCGCGACGGGCGCATGGCCTTCATCAAGACGCCTGACGGCATTTCCATCGAGCTGCTGCAACTCGGTCCGGCGCAAACGCCGGTGGAGCCGTGGCTGTCCATGGCCAACAGCGGAACGTGGTGAGCATCATCACGCATGATGAGGACCGGGGGGATTGCCCAGCCCCTGCCTGATCCGCCTGATCCTCACACCAGGAAGTCGGCTGAGGTGGTGAGGGTGTCCTCGACGGTG
>OEIV010000587.1_pt1 | contig 19184 bp, 13 predicted proteins | sample 1539231 | NCBI WGS metagenome assembly OEIV01 (sample SAMN03794762, study PRJEB22550) | activated sludge metagenome | feature: wastewater treatment plant; material: activated sludge; isolation source: Wastewater treatment plant of a petroleum refinery complex | place: Argentina: Buenos Aires ...
GGTCTCAGCGTTGTAGCCTCCGGAACCGGTGTATCCCCCGAAGAGCACGGTGACGCCGCGTGCCGAGTCGTAGGCCATCGCTGAGTCAGTTCTCGCCGAGGGGCCGCTGGCCACCCGCTGAGTCCACACCGACCCATCCCATTCCCAAGTCTCGGCGTTGTAACCAGCGCTTGTGCGTCCCCCGAAGAGCACGGTGACGCCGCGTGCCGAGTCGTACGCCATCGCGTGTTCTTTTCTCGCCGAGGGTCCGCTGACAAGACGCTGGGTCCACGCCAACCCGTTCCATTCCCACGTTTCGCCGCTATAACCGCCTACGCCTCCCCCGAAGAGGACGGTGACGCCGCGGGCCGAGTCGAAGGCCATCGCGTGGCTTCTTCTTGCCGAGGGGCCGATGTCAGGCCGATGATCCCACTCGACCGTTTGCGCCCGGTGGTTTTGCGCCGGGGCGGTCGGCGCCGCTGGCCGGCCAAGAGAAGGAGCCGGGGGACGCCGAAACAGCCCCCGGGCCCCGCGCGCGCCCGCCACTCCCCACCTCGCCCAGCAGACTGCCTCCTTTGTGGCACGCCCGAACCTCGCGGACACTGATTCAGTGCGGGTGATTTCGCTCGTGAGCATGTTCACGCCTCCTTCAAACCTGCGTGTTCGTCCCATAGCTCCGACCTTCTCTCGCGGCCGCCGGCCCCGCCCGCACGGAGAGGCCGAGGCGGTGAGGGAGATCGCTCCAGTGTAACGAGCGCCACCCTTGTGTAACAAGACCCTGATGTGCTTTTCGCATCATCCAGGGGCTCCACCACCGACAGGGGCCCACCAAGCAGCCACGACGCCGCTCTGATGGGCGGCGCCAACAAAGTCCGCCGGTAGCGCATCCACCCCGCGGCCGGGTGTGCACGATGCACCCACGTCGCTCCGGTGGGCGTGTGGGCGTGCGTCTGCTACATTCTCGCCCCATGAACCGACGCGCTTTCACGCTCATCGAACTCCTGGTCGTCATCGCGATCATCGCGCTGCTCATCGGCATCCTGCTCCCCGCGCTCGGCGCGGCGCGCCTTTCGGGGCGCACCGCCGCGTGCGGCGCCCGCCTGCAGCAGATGGGCGTCGCCCTAACGATGTACCTCAACGAGTTCCCGGATCGGCTGCCCCAGGCCAAGGGGCACGTCTCGGAGACGCAGGAGGCCGTCATCGGCGCGCTCTTCGCCGGAAAGAAAGGGCAGCTTCCATTTTACGACATCGACAAGATCGGAGCCGAGCGCCGCCCGCTCAACAAGTACCTGGTCTCGCGGGCGGTTCCTCCCGACGATTCGACCGGCGTGGTCGAGCTCCCGGAGTTCCAGTCACCGGTCGACAAGGGCGCGCAGAACACGGGCATTCCGTACCCGCCCTTTGACCAGACCGACTCGATGTACAACCTGATCGGCGCCAGCTATACGCTGAACGACCACTCGATCGAGGGCGACGACAAGGCGACGCTGGTGCCGCAAGGCGGCGGGCGCATGCCCTATGTGACCCAGCCCTCCAAGACCTGGGTGATCGCGACCCACACCATCTACAACTACCAATCCGACGACAACCGGCGGATGTACTGGTTCAAGCAGGACCAAGTGCAGGCGAACATGCTCATGCTCGATATGCATGTGAAGCTGCGCGTAAACGTGCCGCAGGGCGTGGTGAACACGACCGACGACTACACGTTCCTGCCCTGAGCGGGTCCGCCGTGGCACCACGAAGAAAACCGCCCGTGCGATCGCGGGCGTCCGTTGCATGGTTCGCGCGCGAGCTACTTCTTCTGCGGCTCGCGCTTCCTCTTGAGGTCTTCCGCGGTCGACGATGGGCGATCCGCGCGGATGCGCACGGCCTGGAATCCGACCTCCGGCGGGTCGGGCGTCATCATCCAGCCCCACATCGCCGGCGAGCCGAAGCTTTCGACGGTGGTAGGCGGGTGGAAATGGAGCGCGATGGGAACTACGCCCCGCAGTTCGTCGTGGGTGCCGAAGTACTTCCACGCACGGTCCATCGAGGGGGCGCGCGAGCTTTGCTTACGCATTTTGGCCAGATCAACCGGAACCCAGTTCAGCGTTCTCTTCGCCTCGTCGTAGAGGGCCCACTCGACCCAGGGCTTGAGCATCTTTCGCCCACCTTTGACCTCGTCGATGATGGCGTTGTTGTCGTCGCCACCCGTGCCGGTGTCCCAGCCGATCACAAGGCGTGCCGGCAGTCCGGCCATGCGGTACGCGGCCACCAGCGTTGCCGCGATGTCGAAGTCCGAACCGCGCCCGCGCTGAAACGTCACTTCGGGTCCGATCACGCCGATCCCCTGGAGCTGCCCATTCTGCAGGTAGGTCAGCCCTTCGCCCGACGGCTGGAGGCGTCCCATGAGCTGGCCCGCGATCCACTTGGCGAGGGTCGCCGGAGGGACGCTGGTCGGCTTGCCCTTGGTCTGCTCGTTGATCCACGTTTGCAGAAACTCCGTGTCGAAATCGCGCCGCGAGACCGCGCCGGATCGCGCGTCCCGGAACATCGCGTAATCCACGAACATCTGGGGGTTGAAGGTCGATGCGACCACCACCGGCCAGCCGTCCTTGGGCCATTCCACTTTCGCCGCCGCCGCCTCGTCGTACACCGTGTTGTACGCGGTTGACTTGTACGAAACCTCGAACCCGATCTCTCGGCACACGCCGTTCTCAGCCACCATTTTGATCAGGCTCACGCCGCTCTGGTACGGCTGACCGGTGATCTGCTTGTCGAGGATTGTCACCGCGGGCGGCATGACCGGAACATCCTGCAGCTTCAGCACCGCCTTGACCGAGCTCCGATCGGGGCTCGCCGACGCGGTCGTTGGCGGCAAGGGGAACACCACCGACAACGTCTCGAACTTGAACGGCGTTGTGTCGGGCATGACCGTGTTTTTCGGATCGCGCATGTCGTTCCGCGTCGACTGGACGTCCACATTGATCGTGACCAGCCAGTCCTTGGACTTCTCGCGCTTCACATACGGCCCGGGCTCGCTCGGGCGCGTCTCCACCACCTTGATCGCCGGCTTGGCCGGAGCGCTGGGCTGCGGGCCGGGCGGGGTCGTGGGCTTCGTCGCGGGCTTGCTTGGAGCCTTCGCCGGCTGCTTCGCTGGCGACTTGCTGTCCGCGGGCTTGCCGTCACTCGGCTTGGTGTCGGTCGGCTTGGTGTCGGTCGGAACCGTTTCCGCCGGCGGCTGCGTCGTTGGCGATGTCCCGGGCGCGTTGCTGTCCTGCGCCAGCGCAACGGTAGCCCCAAGCCCCGCGAGCCAAACCAACGATATGAATCCAAAGAGGCGTCGCATGTCCTGAACACTCCGGCTCCGATCCCTGCTCGGGTCGGGGCTTGTGCGGCATGACAGTCAGACGCATGAGAATACGGCCAAGGTCCGCCCGCGGCTTGCGATTTTCCGGTTGGAGACCGCCCGATCGCCCGCCGTACCATCGCGCATGACCAGCTACCCCATCTCGTCTGCTTCCCGTCCGCTCTTCTACCCCACCGCCGGCGGCGGAGGAACCCGCGTCGAAAAGGACACCATGGGTGAGATGCCCGTCCCCGCCGACGTCCTCTACGGCGCTTCAACGCAGCGCGCGGTCCTCAACTTCCCTGTTTCCGGGCGGATCGTCCCCGAGGGCGTGCTCAAAGCCTATGGCACGCTCAAGGCGGCTTGCGCCCGCATGAACCACAAGCTCGGGCGCCTCGATGACGCACGCACCAAGGCGATCGTGGACGCCTGCGCGGAGATCGAAGCCGGACTACCCGATCGCGGCGGGCTCGCCAAGCACTTCCCCATCGATATCTACCAGACGGGCTCCGGCACCTCCACCAACATGAACGCCAACGAGGTCATCGCCAACCTCTCCGCCATCCGATCGGGCAACCCCATCGGCAAGAGCAAGGACCCCGAGTACATCAAGAAGGGCGGCGTTCACCCGAACGACCATGTGAACATGGGCCAGTCGAGCAACGACACCTTCCCCACGTCGATGAACATCGCCGCCGCGGTCGCGATCAAGAACCACCTGCTCCCCGCGGTGCAGGCGATGGCCGCCGAACTCGAGTCCAAGGCCAAGGCCTGGGACAAGATCGTGAAGATCGGACGCACGCATCTGGCCGACGCCACGCCCATCCGCCTGGGCCAGGAGTTCAGCGGCTATGCCTCACAACTCCGCCACGCCGAGGAACGGCTGAATCGCTCGGTGCAGACGCTCGGCGAGCTCGCGCTCGGAGGCACCGCGGTCGGCACGGGCATCAACTGCCACGAAGAATTCGGCAAGCTCGTCGCGGCCGAGCTCGCCCATCGCACCGGCATCCACTTCCGCGAAGCGTCCAACCACTTCGAGGCCCAGCACGCCCGCGACTGCTACGTCGAGGCGTCCGGGCACCTGCGGACGCTCGCAGTCAGCCTCACCAAGATCGCCAACGACATCCGCTGGATGGGCTCTGGGCCCCGCTGCGGCATCGGCGAGCTGATGCTCCCGGCCGTCCAGCCCGGCTCGTCCATCATGCCCGGCAAGGTGAACCCCGTCATCTGCGAATCGCTCATGATGGTGTGCTGCCAGGTCGTAGGCAACGACGCCGCCGTGACCATGGGCGGCCTGGGCGGCATCGGCTCGCTGCTCGATCTCAACGTCGCCATGCCCGTGATGGCCGCCAACCTGCTCGACTCGATCGGCCTGCTCGCCAACGGGTGCAAGATGTTCACCAAGAATCTGCTGCAAACGCACAACGGCGATCCCTCCACGGGTCTGCCGCCCTCGCCGGGTTTGCAGGCCAACGAGAAGCGCTGCGCCGAACTCATCGAGGGCTCGCTGGCGATGTGCACCAGCCTCGTGCCCGTGATCGGCTATGACAAGTCCGCCGCCTTGGCCAAGGACGCCTTCAAGCAAGGCATGACGGTGCGTCAGCTCGCGTACGAGACCATCGTCGGCCAGAAAGATAACGCCGGCAACACCATCACCAAGGGCGACATCGACAAGTATCTCGATCCGTGGTCGATGACCCTCCCCGGCGGCGAGGGCAGCGCGGGGGGGTGACTTGCCGCTCGTGTCCGAACGAGGGCGAGCGGAATCACACGTTTGCTCACTTCGACGCTCGCGACAGAAACCATTGAGCGGCGCCCGGCGAGTGACCGCGTTCCGCTACTTCCTCGGCGCATCGGGCGCGTCGGGAGTCGCGGGCGAAGTCGCCGGCGTGGTCGACGTTGGAATCGCACCCTGCGTGCGCTGCAGGTATCGCCGGAACACGCGGCGAACGTACTCGCCCTGCTGCGGCGGAACGACCTGCTGCTCGATCGATCGCTCCGCGCCCTGTACCGCGCGGCGCACGACCTCCGCGCCCGAGCCAGAGCGGCCTGACGCCGCACGTTCGCCTGGCTTGCCAGATGGATCGAACCAATCAGAGATCACGCGATCGTCGGGCGTCGGAGCCTCACCCTTGGTGCGATCGCGCATGTCGACGGTCTTCTGTTCCACGTCTCCGAACGCACGCGGCGATCCACGATCGCGTCCCGGCCCTTCGCCCGCCTGATCTCCCGGGCCATCTCTTGGCCCGCGCGGGTTCGGGTGATCCAGCCCGAGCGACCGGGCCAGGTCCTGCAACTGCTTCTTCTCTTCGGGCGACGCGTTCTTCATGAACTCCTCGGCAGCTCGGCGTGCCGCATCCTGCGGTTGTTCTTGGCCGTTCTTGCGGTCGCCCGGGGTCTCACCCTCGCCCTTGTTGTGGTTGTCCGGCATGCCCTCGGCCATCTTCCGCGCGAGCTGTTGCAGCTTTTGCTTCTGCTCCGGCGTCGCGTTCTTCATCAACTGCTCGGCCTGCTCCAGCATCTTGCGCGTGGTTTCGGGCGAGATCGAGTTCGGATCGGGACTGGGGGATCGCTTCGCCAGCTCGCGAGCCGCCTCCGCGGCCTTCTCGATCTGCTCGGGCGACGCATTCTCGAGCGTCTTCATCGCCTGCTCACGCAATCGATCCGCAAGCTTCGAATCGCGCGAGGCGTTCTTCTGCGCCTCTTCCGCGTCGCGCAGCGTGTCGGCCAGCTTCTGCAGACCGGGCGAACTGGGCTGCGGCGAGTTCTCGCCGTTCGGTGATTCGTTCGGCTTGCCCGAATCCGGTTGGCTCGCATCGGGCTTGGCCGCGTCGGGTTTGGTCGGGTCAGTCTTGTTTGCGCCGGACTTCGACGCATCCCGATTGTTTGCCTCGCCCGCTTGGGAGTCTGACTTCTGCGCGTCGGGACTTGTGCGGTTTGGCGCGTTCGTCTTCTCGCCGGGAGCATCGGGCCGCGGCTCTGGCTTCTTCTCAGAAGTTGGTGGACGCTGCGACTCGTTCGTGCGATCACCGGGCGCCACCTGCTTCTGCGGCGAATCCGAGCTCTGCGGTGTGCCTTCGCGCTTGTGCTGGTCCGCGGGTGCTCCTTCGCCGGGCTTGTTCTCGTTCGACTTATTCTCGCTCGATTTATTCTCGTTCGACTTGCTTTCGCTCGGATGGCTTTCGCGCGATTGCTCGCTGGATTGTTCAGACTGCCGCGGCGATTCTCCCTCGCGCTGATTGGCGTCGCGGGGCTTGTCGGAATCGGCGAGGTCGCGTGCCGCGTCTTCCATCGCCCGACGCAATTGCTCCTTGCGCTGGTCGGCGGACGAGGGCTTGGGCTTGTCCTGCGGCTCCTGCTTGTTCTGCGGCTTGCTCTCGCCCGCATCCGCCTGCTTGCTCTCTGGCTTGTCATTCTGCGCACCGCTCGGCGGCGTGGGCTTCGCCGATGGATCGGGCTTCGCGGCGTCGGCCTTCTTCTCTGCCGGCGGCGTGGACTGCCCGCTCGTCGGCGCGGGGTTCTGCGCATCCCGCTTCGGATCTTCAGGCTTGGCGTCGTTGCGAGTCGATTCTTCCGGCTTGCTGGCGTCGGGCTTTGCAGCCTCAGGCTTCCCGGCTTCGGACTTGCTGTCGGTGCTGGCCGGCGTTTCGGAGTTGGCGGGATCCGTTGTTGTTGGCTCGGTGCTCTTGCGATCGGCGGTGCTCGGCTCGGCCTGCTTCTGCAGTTCGCCCGTGTTGGCCGAATCGCTGACGCGTGAATCACCCGGGTTCGCCGCGTCCTGCTTGGCCATCTGGCTCGAGAGATCGCGCAGTTCCTTTGCAAGGGACGCCCGCTCGTCCGCCGACATGGAGGGCATGCGCTCCATCAGTTCTCGCGCCGCGTCCTGGGCCGCCGCAAGATCGCCCCGCTTGAGCGCCTTGGCCAGTTCGGACGATTCGTTGCTGTTCGCATCGGGCGCGCCGGCGTCCTTTGCGCGCCCGGCGGAGAGCAGCGAATCGCGCAGGGAATCCTGGGCCGTGAGCTCGCGGTCGGCGTTGTCCTTGAGCGACTGCGCGAGCCGCTCGAGCGCCTTGGCGGATTGCGTTCGGGCGTCCGCGGGGAGCGTCTGGCCTGCCGCCAGCTCGCGCTCGACATCGGCGATCGCGTCGAGCTGGCGCTGCACGTCGGGGCTGGCGAGCGTTGGCTCGCTCTTAATCGTCTCGATCACCTTGGCAGCGGCACGCACCTGTTCCCCCGCCTGCTTCGCTTCCTCCTTTGTCACCTGCGGCACCACAACCACCGGCGGCGGGCGCGTTCGCACAAACACACCAGCGCCGATCGCCAGCACCACCAGCGACGGCCACACCGCCCACGCGCGATCGACGCGGATTGGCACGGCGTCGTCGGGCCTCACCGCCCGGGCCAACTCCTCGGCCCGGCGCACCGCAAGCTCCGCGAACGCGGCGTCGACGCCCGGCGGCGCTCGGTCGTGCAGATCGATCGCGGAAGTCAGGCGGTCCTTGAGATCGAGGTTCTCATCCAGCGTCCGCGCGCCGCGCCGTGACTGCACCGGACGGGCCAGCGCGAAGGCAGCGGGCGCCGCCGCGATGAGCATCGGGGCTGCGACCAGCCACCACCAATCGATCGCGCGAATCCACGGCGAGGCAACAAACTTCCACGTGAGCACCAGCGCGAGCGCAACGAGAGCCGCGCCCGAGAGCCAGCGTCCGGCGAGCGACAGCGCACGGGCGCGGACGGCACGCCGATCGGCCGACGTCGCGACGCGCCGGGTCTGGGCCGGATCGGAGATCGCGGGTTTGGCGGGCCCGGCATGGCTCACACCAGATGGTACGTCGCGAGCGGCGGGGGATGTTCGGCAAGCGAATCGCGGTTACGCGGGCGTGACGCCGGCTCAAGTGTGATTCCGCTTCGTGCGGGAGCAATCGCCTCGCCGCCGCCTGTGGCGACCGACGCGACACGCCAACGGCCGCGCGGTCATACCCTCCGCCATGCCCATCAACGCCACCCACGACGCGAGCATCCAGAGTTGGGTTGAGTCCGCCAACGACCCGGCGACCGACTTTCCCATCCAGAATCTGCCGCTCTGCGCCTTTGAGATTTCGCACGGCGAGCACACGCACGAGCACATCGGCGTCCTGATCGGCGACCAGGTACTCGACATCGGCGCGCTGCTGGAGGCCAACGCGTTCAACCGCGAGGAGCACGAGGACGTCGCGTACGTGCTCGAATCGATGAACTGGGCGCTGGTCGCGAGCATCCCGGGCATGATGACCAAGGCACGCGAACTGTTGCAGTGGTTCCTTCGGGCCGACACGCAGATGGGCCAGCAACTCAAGCGCATCCGCCAGAAGGCGCTGATGCCGACCCGCGAGGTCAAGTTCGTGCCCGCGATGCACATCGGAAACTACACGGACTTCTACGCGTCGGTGCATCACGCGACCAACGTCGGCTCGATGTTCCGCCCCGACAACCCGCTCCTCCCGAACTACAAGCACGTCCCCATCGGATATCACGGGCGGTCGTCGTCGATCGTGGTGAGCGGCACGGAGATCAAGCGCCCGCGCGGGCAGCAGTCTCCCCCCGAGAGCGAGCCCGGCGCGGCGCCGTCGTTCGGCCCGTGCAAGATGCTCGATTACGAGCTCGAGATCGGCGCGTTCATCGCGCCCGGCAACCGCATGGGCGAGCCGATCGACATCAGGGAAGCCCGCGCGCACCTCGCGGGACTGTGTCTGCTGAACGACTGGTCGGCACGCGACATTCAGAAGTGGGAGTACCAGCCGCTCGGGCCGTTCCTCGCGAAAAACTTCGCGACTTCGCTGTCGCCCTCGATCGTGACGCTCGAGGCGCTCGAGCCGTACCGCGCGCGGGGGTATGAGCGGAGCGAGGGCGACCCCACGCCGCTCGAATACTTGCGCGACGAGGACGACGCGAAGAACGGCGGATTCGACATCAAGCTCGAGGTGCTGCTGCGCTCGCGCGAGATGGCGACGCGCGGCCTGTCACCCGTTCGCCTCAGCATCGGCGACTTTGGGTCGATGTTCTGGTCCTTCGCGCAGATGGTCACGCATCATGCGAGCAACGGGTGCAATCTCGAGCCGGGCGACTTGCTCGGAAGTGGCACGATTTCCGGACGCGTGGCGTCGTCGCGCGGCTGCCTGCTCGAACTGACGTGGCAGGGGATCGGCCCAGACAAGAAGCCGCTCCCGCGAAGAGCGATCGAACTGCCAACCGGCGAGACACGCACGTTCCTGGCCGACGGCGATGAGGTGATCTTCCGCGGCTGGTGCGAGCGCGAAGGATTCCGTCGCATCGGCTTCGGCGAATGCCGCGGCGTGATCACACCGGCGGGGTGAAGAAGAGGTCACGAAGTCAGGAAGTGGCGAAGTTGATATCGACGCACTTGGCCTGAGCGGGTCCGTGCCTCGATGAATCGCCTGTCTCGCTTCACAGTCGCACGGCCATCTGCGCGACGTTCTGCGCGCGCCACGCGCCGAAGAACTCTTGTTTCCAGTAGTAGCGAACGAGCTCGCCGGAGTTGTTGACACCCATGACCGAGAGGCCGCCGTCGCTGGATGCGACGCCGCGGAGTTCGTTGACGGGGAGTGTCATGCCGTTCTCGTCGGTCGCGATGTCGGAGAGGATGGTGGCCTGCCAGCCGACGCTGACATTGGTGGGCGACCACCAGTAGACGCATGTTTTTCCGGTGGTGTCGTCGATGCCGACGATGTTCAGGCCGTCCCACGTTGAGACGTAGCTGGTGATCGTGCCGGCGCGGAGGGCGGGGGCGTTGATGGTGATGGTGAGGTTGTCCTGTTTCCAGGTGCCGCCGAAGCTGGGGACCCACCAGGTGACCTGCATGTGCCCGTGGTCGTCGAGCCCGGCGATGTTGATGCCGTCCCAGCTTGTGAGATAGACCGTGAGGCCGCCGCGGACCGGCACGCCGCCGAGCGTTTGCGTGAGGTTGCTGACGGACCAGGCGGAGCGGCCCGGGGCCCACCACACGCTCCACACGTTGCCGGATGAATCGATGCCCGCGATGTTCAGGCCGTTCCATCGCGTCGCGTAGGCGGTGAGGCCGCCGACGAACGCGGGCGTGGTTTGCCCGGTCGGCGCGAGGTCCTCGGTGCTTATGTTCTCGAAGTTCCAGCCGGGGCGGCCCGTTGCGTCCTGATCTCCGGATTGCCAGCAGCGAACGTCGCTGCCGCTGGTCGTGAGGCCGACGATCGAGACCGTGCCGGCGGGCGAGGTCATCATCGACAGGCCGCGCGCGACGGCGGCCGAGCCGGCGACGTCGGTGGTGAGGTTGCGGAAGATCCAGCGCGAGCGCGACGAGCCGATGAACTCGATCACGCCGCCGCTCGCCAGTCCCACGGCGTGGTGACGCCCGTCCTTGGTGTCGTACCACGTGACGAGGTTGCCGGTGATCGAGGGCGAGCCCGAAGCACGCACGATGTCAACGCCCGCCCATGTGCCGTCCGCGCCGAGCTGGTAAAGCGTGGGGCGGCCGAAGTTGTCGGGCGTGCCGGAGGTGAAGCTGAGCGGCGCGTCGGACCATGTGTCCAGGGGCCCGGCGACGCGCGTGCCCAGGCCCAGCGCCGGACCGTCATTCTCATAGTCGTCGTCGTATTGGAGCGAGAGAAGCGTGGTGCGATTGCGCCCGATGGCGAAGATGAACTCACCGGACGAGCGGTCTTCGTCGAGCGTCAGCCGATCCCCCGAGACGTGCCAGTAGCCGCGCGAGATGACGTGCCGCCCGCCCGAGTCGTAGTCGTCGAGGTCATAGACCTTGTAGTCGCCGTCGGATTCGAGCGAGAGGACCCATTGCGATGATTCCATCTCCGAGCCGCGGGCCTGCGCGTAATCGTCGGTGGCGACATCGGCGAAAAGGTAGTTTCCGACCAGGTCCTGGGGAGCGGCGGCCGAGCCGTTGCGCACCGCGATGCGGACGAACCCCCCGCCGCCGCGGGTCATGTCGGCGAAAATGAGCGTGTTCTTGTCCTTGCTGAGGTAGAAATATTCTCCGTGCGAGCCGGTGGCGCGACCGGTGAGCGTCATGCCCGTGATGGTTGTGCTGGAGCGGGGCGCGGTCCCCTTCACCGCCTGGAAGCGCACGAGCGAGTTGCTGATCGTCATCGTGCCCGAACTGCCGCGGCCTTCGCCTTCCGTGCCGTCGGGGTTGTTGGGAAAGTTGTCGTCGAACGCGACGCCCGCGAGCGTGTAGGTCCAGGTGCCCGAAAGGTCCGAGGGCGAGGCGGCGGCGGGCTGCTCGACGATGAACTCGAGCTCACGCGTGCCATTCGTGTATTCCGCGTACCACCAGCCGGCGTTGTAGCCGGCGGCGGAATCAAAGCGGGCGGCATTGAACTCGTGGGGCGAGCCGTTGTACCCGCGCGATGGATTGCGGAGCATGCGGCCGTCCGCGAGGCGCGTGATGGAGGAATAGGGGAGACCGCCGACGAGATGCGCACCGGCGTCGCGTGCGACGGACCAGGTCCCGGTGGCGACGCCGAGGTCGGAGATCGTGCCCTCGGAGATGTAGGCCTCGGCCTGCGAGTCGTTCCGCCAGCCTCCGATGAATCCGAGACCGACCGAGGCGAACGCGGTGTCGAGGTGCGAGCGCGGTTCAAGGCGCTCGAACTCGGGTGCAGCTCCGAAGGGGGTGCGCGACGCGCCAGGAGTCCCTCGTGGTTCGCGTCCTTGGACGCCGGACCTGAGCGAGTCCGCGAGTGAAGGTCCTGGTTGAGAGCCCGTGGGGTTCAGGCCATCGAGTCGGCGGAAACACATCCGAAGTACTCCGGGCCGTGGGACGAAGGGCGGATGGCAAGCTCGCAAGTTTGCACTCACCAACATCATTGTTGGTCGGACGTCGTGCGGCAAAGTTCCGCAAACAGGAAAGCCCGCAGTCCACAGGAACGGACAAGAACGGGCAAGGGCGGCAAAGGTCGCGCGTGATTGGCACGCCTGGTCACGAGCACGCAGCTTGCCGCGAGCAGTCAGAACGGGCTGAGCACCGCACGCGGAGCGAGGAAACGTGCTGAGTGCCTCCACCCACACCACGCCGAACGGCGACCGCACGACCTTCATCGCTCGCCTTACAATCCCGGCATGTGTGAGAGCCCCAGCGTTGACGCCGTCATGGCCGCGGAGCGAGCGGCGAGCTTTACCAAGCGATCGATCAAGAGCGACGCGAAGCGCGCGGGCCTGGAGCTCGCCCTGTCGATGCTTGACCTGACGACGCTGGAAGGCAAGGACTCGCCCGAAAAGGTGCGGGCGCTGTGCCGCAAGGCGATCACGCCCGACGCGAACGACCCGGGGTTGCCGAGCTGCGCGGCGGTGTGCGTGTATCCGGCGCTGGTGAAAACGGCGCTGAAATCGCTGGCGGGTTCGGGCGTAAAGGTCGCGTCGGTGGCGACGGGGTTCCCGAGCGGTCAATACCCGCTGGAAATCAGGCTCGAGGATGTTCGGCGCGCGGTGGGCGACGGAGCCGACGAGATCGACATGGTGATCAACCGCGGCGCGTTTCTCGCGGGTCGATACCGGGAAGTCGCCGACGAGATCAGCCTCGTGAAAGAGGCGTGTGACGACGCGCACCTGAAGGTCATTCTCGAGGCGGGCGAGCTCGAGACGCTCGACAACGTCCGGCGGGCGAGCGACCTTGCGATCCGCGCGATGAACGAGGCCGGCGGCGCACACGGGCATTTCATCAAGACTTCAACCGGCAAGATACAGCCGGCCGCGACGATGCCCGTCACGCTGGTGATGCTCGAGGCGATCCGCGATTGGTTTCTTGAGACGGGGCAGGTGGTGGGCATGAAGCCCGCGGGCGGCATCCGCACGGCCAAGCAAGCGCTGCACTATCTGGTGATGGTGAAGGAGACGCTGGGTGGGCTGATGACGAGCGCGAGCCAGGCGGGCGGAAGTGACGGGAGCGGCGAGCACTGCCCTTGGCTGACGCCCGATTTTTTCCGCTTCGGTGCTTCGACGCTCGCGAACGACGTGTTGCGTCAGCTGGCATGGCTGAAACGAGGCGTGTACATGGCGCCGCACGATTTCAGCGAGGCATGATCGGTGCGCACGGCTCAGTGCGCCCCCGTTGATCCGAACCCGCCGCTCCCGCGCGCGGTGTCGTCGAGCGATTCCACTTCCCTCACGACGGCGTGCGCCACCGGCGCCACGACCATCTGCGCAATGCGCTGCCCGTGCGTGATCGTGTAGACCTCGCGCCCCAGGTTGATGATCGCGACCTTCACCTCGCCGCGGTAATCCGAGTCGATGGTCCCCGGCCCGTTGGGCACCGTGATCCCGTGCTTGCTCGCCAGGCCCGATCGCGCGCGGACCTGGGCCTCGTAGCCGATGGGGATCGACATCGCAAAGCCGCACGGCACCAGCACGATCTCGCCCGGCTTCACCACCATCTGCGGCGAGGCCTCGGGCAGGCACGCCGAGAGATCGAGCCCCGCGGCCTGGGCGGACTGATACGACGGGACCGTGGCGCGAGCGTCCAGCTTTCGGATCTGAAGTGTTGGCGTGTGCATAGGCACGGAAGATAGCACGCCGCGATCGAACGACCTATCGAGCGATCGTCTGGCCCGCGCTGCCCGGCTGACCAAGCTCCACCATCGTCCGGTCCAGCGTCTCGATCATCCGTTCCGCCGACTGGATCGCGCGGTCCATCGACGAGCGACCCGTCGCCCGCGCCAGCGCGTCGGGCGAACTGGTCCGCTGGCGCTGTTCGGCCAGCAATCCCGACAGGAGGTCCTCCGCCTTCCGGCGGAGCGTCACGGTCTGTTCGATCAGTTGCTGGTTGGTCATGTGGGCGTCCATGCGTCGAGCGGTGCCGCTCTCGGGCGTTCCACGCCCACGGCACCTCCCCAGTTCGAGAGAGATCCTCAACCTTCGGACATCGGGTAGCTTCACCGAGTCTTCGCAAATTTTCAAGCCGCCGCCAAAGTGTCGTCCGGAATCTGTTTGGATTCGAGCGTTCCCGAGGCACCCAGATCCGGGCGGGTCATCTCGGGGACATGGCGGCGGATGGCGTTGATGACGGCGTCACGGTCAGCGCTGGTGCGGACAGAGGCAAGGTCCGCGATCATCGCCGCCAGGTTGAACTGGTCGCCCAACTCACCCTTCCACGCGTTGACGCCGGGGTGGTTGGTGGGCGAGAGCTGCTCCGCCGCGTAGGCAAGCTGCTCGTGCAGCTTCTCGCCCGGGCGGGCGCCGGTGATGAGCACCTCCATCGTCGGGCCGTCGCCCGATTCGACCGGGCCGCCGAGCGGCGTGTGGACCTGCGGCACGTAGCCGTGGGCGCGAACGAAGCGTCGGGCCAGGTCGAGGATCTTCACCGGCTCGCCCATGTCGAGCACGTACACGCCCGCGACCTCACGCGAGAGCGGTTCCATCGCGCCCGCCTGGATGACGAGCGTGGCGGCCTCGTGGATAGTCATGAAGTAGCGCGTCATGCGCGGATCGGTCACGGTCACCGGGCCGCCCTCGGCGATCTGACGCGTCCAGATCGGGAGGACGCTGCACGCGGAGCCCAGAACGTTTCCGAAGCGGACCATCGAGAAGAGCGTGCGCGAGGCGCCGTCGGCGCGGCTCTGGCGGTGCAGCGCCTGGATGTACTTTTCCGCCAATCGCTTGGTCGCGCCCATCACCGACGTCGGGTTCACCGCCTTGTCCGACGAGATCAGCACGAAGCGATCAGCCCCCACCGCCAGCGATGCGTCCGCGATGCTCTTGGTGCCGAAGAGGTTATTGGTGACGGCGTGGGACGGGTGGTCCTCCATCAGCGGGACGTGCTTGTGGGCCGCAGCATGGAACACGACGTCCGGGCGCAGCGAGACCAGCAGGCGCAGCGTCTGGTCGGCGTCGACGACGTCGTGCAGGATCGCCTTCCGGGGCACGTCGGGGAAGCGCGACGCGATCTGGCGATCGATCTCGAAGAGCGCGTTCTCCGATCGCTCGACGAGCACGAGCCGGCGCGGCGAGAAGGTCGCGACGATCCGGGCGATCTCGCTCCCGATCGAGCCGCCCGCGCCCGTGATGAGCACACAGCGATCACCGAGGGTCCGCGCGACGCCGCGGCGATCGATGCCGTACGGCGTGCGCCCGATGAGCTCGATGGGGTCGACCTCGCCCGAGCCGGCTCGCACCACGCCGCCGGGCGCGCACGCGACGAGTTCGGAGAGCGGCGGGACGATGCGCTCGGCGATCGAGAGCTCGCGCAGCATCGATCGCGCTCGCCGGAGTTCCGACGACATCGTGCCCGGGAGCGAGATGATGGCGGCGTGGAAGCCAAGCACGCCGTGCAGACGCGGCAGGTCCGCGAGCGAGCCCAGCACCGGGTGGTGCTTCTGCTCGTCGCTCACGGGCTCGACCAGCACGCACCCAAGGAGCGGCGGCGGCGATGGAAGGGTCATGAGCTGGGCAATCAGGGTGGGGATGGTGGCGGCCGTACCGACCAGCACCGTGTTGCCAAGATCGAGGCCCGGGCCGGACCTGGAGCCGGAAGGGCCGCGGGAGAGGTCGAGGTGATCGTTCTGGTTGAAGCTGTTGAACTCGCTGTTCACGACGGGGCCTCCGGGTCCGGGCGGGCGCGGGGATTCGCCCCGCTGCGCACCGGTACGACATGGGAATATCGGCCGGGGTGGGTAAATGGCGGGAGGGAATCAGCCCGTGGCGTCCGGCGGGGTGGCCCACCCGCCGAAGCTGCGCGAATTGCGGGCAAGTCCCGCCGTTGCGCGGTACTGTTTGCACGAATCGGGCACACGCCGGCGGAGCCCGGCGCGAGGGAGAGGCCCGGCGACGGCTGATTCGAACTCGGTACTGGGAGCACGGATGATCACCAGGATCACAGGCACGATCCGCGAGGCCGGGGCGCTCGCCGTCACGCTGGAAGTCGGTGAGGGCGGTCTTTGGTACGAAGTGCTGGTGCCCGCGTATGTCGGCGAATCGGCGGCGGCCCGGGTCGGCGAGCGGATCACGCTCGTCACGCTTCAATATCTCGAGGGCCAGGGTCAGGGCTCGTCGTTCATTCCGCGCCTGATCGGGTTCGAGAAATCCGAAGATCGCAAGTTCTTTGAGCTCTTCACGACCGTGAAGGGGATCGGCAATCGCAAGGCGCTTCGTGCGATGGCCCTGCCGCCGGCGACGATCGCCCGGGCCATCGCGGATCGCAACGCCCGCGCGCTGACGGAACTGCCCGAGATCGGCAAGCGCCTGGCGGAGACCGTGATCGCGGAGTTGCACGGGAAGGTCGATGGATACCTGGCGCTGGGCGAGGTCAGCAAGCTGGATCGCGCGATCGAGCCACGGGCGACGATCGCGTCAGGCTCCGTGGAAGAAGCGGTGGCTGCGTTGCTCGCCCTGGGCGAGCAGCGCGCGGACGCAGAGCGGCTGGTGGCGCGGGCGGGCGAGCGACTGGCCAAGGCGGGCACGCCCGCGGAGAGCGCGGACGAACTGGTCTCGGCCGTGTTCGCGGCACGGGGGAGTTAGCGAAAGAACAGATCGCCTTGCCCTTTCGGGCTCTCCAACGTCGCTCGCAGTTTGGGCGGCTCGTTTCATGCGTCCTCGCACGCATCCCTACGAAACGCCGACCTTTCACGCGGCGAACGCCTGGAGCAGCGCGGTTTCCTCGCTCTCCAGGCGGAGTAACCCAGCTTCGCGCCACACGCGAAACCGCGGCGGGCTCTCGCTCCTGATCGCTCGCCCTTCAGCCAACTCAACGATCATTCGAGGCAGGTCCGTGTGTCTGGCGTTGATCTCAACCCACGCCGAGCCGGTTTGGTGTTGGAGCGATGAAACGCCACGTTCAGCAAGGAATCCCGCGAGCGCCACGGCGCGATCGAACTCGCCCCGCCGCGCGTGATCGGGATCACTCGTCATCATCGTCGTCCGACGCCGCGTCCTGCGCGAGCGTGCCCGGGATCATGCCGGGCATCCAGATCTCGGAGCGATCTTGGCCGTCGTGCAGCTGGCGGATGAGCAGGTAGGCGATGGTCCAGCCGCTGCACACGAAGCTGAAGACGACCGCGGGCACGAGGCCCAGGAACGCTTCGCGCCAGAACTGGGCGACCCGTGCGGCGGACTTCCACGCGCCGGTGAGCGTGTCGCCCTGCCCAGATAGCGCGGCGCGGGCGTCCGGGCCGCAGAACAGCGTGAGCCCCCACGTCGCAAGGTCGAGCGTCGCGTGAACAACGATGCCGACAACGCTCGCGACGATCACCAGCTCGGCGATGAGCACGAGCGAATACGCGGCGATCCGCAGCGGACGCCCGACGAGGTACGCGAGCACGCGCTGCACCGCGTCGATGGGATCCGGCCCCTCGCACGCGACCGACGGCACGAACATCGGGAGGCCCAGCACCCAGCCAAGGCCGAGCAGCACCATCCCGGCGCACGCGGCCAGGGCAAGGAAGAAGAACAAAGCTCCCACCACACCCAGCCCGCCGACGGAGAAGAGCGCGGCGCCGATGATCGCAAGCCCCAGCACGCCCAGCCCGAGCAGAATCACCGGACCCATGACCGCAAGGATGCTGGCCTTGGCGGCCCGGAGCGCAAAGCCCACGCCGACGGGCCATGAACTGATGACTCGGTGAGCGGTCTCGACCGCGGTGAGGCGGCAGATGGCGCTGGCGCCGAACGGCGCGATCAAGAGCCATGGCGCGGCACAGGCCAGTGCGACCCAGGGAGACTCCGCGATCAGGTCGGCGAGCCCATGGGCATAGGTGTAGAGCGCGCCGCCCAGTTGGGGGAGGTTGGTGTAGATGACAGAATTGGCGGCACGCTCGGACTGTGCCGAGAAGAGCACGCCGGCTTTGGTGAGGAAGTCGTCGGCGCCCGGGATGTAGCGGGCGGCGTGCATGGCAAGGGTGATGAAAAGAAGGGTGGCGTACGCGATCACGACGCGCTCGGGGCGAAGGGACATCGCGCCGGCACGCAACAGCTTCGGCCACAGAAGGTCGTCGAGGAGATCGCGGAGGACCACCTGGCGGCGTGAGACGGGCGCGGGCTGCGGGTTGGGGGAACTGGGGTCCATGCGCGCCCTGACGATACCACGCCGCGGGGAGCTTCGCCGAGGGACGGACTGGTGCTTCCAAGAACATCGCAATTCAGCCAAGGACCGGCGGACCGCCCGACTCCCGCCCCGAACCGCGGGGCCACCCGGCACATGCGACGGAACTTGAGTTGCCTTTGCCCCCCGCTCGGCCGATGATCTTCCCGATGCGCAAGGCCATCACTTATTGGATTCTGGCAGCGGTTGCCCTGCTGGCGGTCGGCCCCCTCGCGGGCACGCTGGTCGGAACGATTCGCACGAGCGCCGGAACGGTGCCCACTCTGATCGCGGCGGGCGAAAACCCGGCGCGAGCGTGGGGCTCGGCCCTGGCGGCCGTGGCGCTGGCGGGCGTGGTCGGGCTGATCGGCGCGATCACGATCAACGGATCGCACGCTCTGAACCTCGCGGGATTGGTGCTGGCGTGGTGCGCGTGCCGCTCGGCGCCGATGGACGCGGTGCTGCGCGACCTACATTCAACGTCGGTCCCGATCTCGATGGCGCTCGAGGCGCTGGTGGTCGGCGCGGTGTGCATGGTGGCGCTCGTGATCATCGGGAAGATCGATCGCCACAAGCCTCTGGACGCAAACGAGCCGCACGCGACGCACCTGCTCCCCGAGGGTGGGTTGCGATCGCTTCTCTCCCCGTCGCTTCTGGGCGCGGGCGTGGTCGGCCTCGTCGTCGGCGGCGTGGTGGCGAGCCTGATCGCGTTCGAGCCCCTGAAGGGCCAGACGATCTTCGCCGCGATCGTGGGCGGCGTCGGCGCGGGGGCGGCGGGGGACCTGGGGGGGGCGGCGAAGGGGAGGGGGCGGAGCGAGGGGA